>Ga0302181_10003397_pt1 | contig 10927 bp, 10 predicted proteins | sample I_Palsa_E3_3_FD_198786 | JGI IMG/M metagenome (GOLD analysis project Ga0302181, IMG submission 198786) | Peat permafrost microbial communities from Stordalen Mire near Abisko, Sweden - I_Palsa_E3_3 | ecosystem: Environmental > Terrestrial > Soil > Palsa > Peat permafrost | place: Sweden... | reverse complement strand
TCGCCGACCATTTCCTTCGCGACCCAGCGGCGGATGGCCTCGGTGCCGACGAACTCGCGGCGGGCGTCGTTGACGTAGGCGTCCTCGGCGAAGGTCGCCACGATGGCCTCGGTGTCCAGCGCGTTGACGGCGGCGATGTGCTCGGCGACGACGCCGGTCAGCTCGGTCGTGATCATGATGCGGTTCCTCTCTACCGTTCTGGCCTTTCGGCGCCGGTGCGCCGTGCGGCCTGACATGACCAAGACTCCGGCCTGCCCCGCGGGGAGGATCAAGACACCGGACGGGACTTTTTTCTCCCCCAAGGGGAGGTAGCAGACTGGGGTCATGGCTTCCTCCCTGCCGATCGGCGACTTCTCCCGGGCGACCCACATGAGCATCAAGACGCTGCGGCACTACCACCGGGTGGGATTGCTCGAACCCGCGGACGTCGACCAGTTCACCGGGCACCGCCGCTACACCACGCAGCAGATTCCTACTGCCCAGGTCATCCGGCGATTCCGCGAGCTGGACATGCCCCTTGAGGAGATCCGGCGCGTCCTGACCGCGCCCGACGTGGCGAGCCGCAACGAGCTGATCGCCGCCCACCTCAGCCGACTCGAAGAGGGCCTCGCGCGCACCCAGACCGCGGTCGCCTCGCTGCGTGACCTGCTCGACCACCCGGAAGACCCGGCGCGAACCGATATCAGCCATCGCAGCGTCGCCGGGACCCGCGCGGCCGCCATCACCGCCGTGATCGATATCGAAGATGCCAGCTCCTGGTACCAGGGCGCGCTCGGCGAACTTCAAGCGACCGTCAACGCGCAACGGCTAACGGCCAGCGGCGCACCCGGCGGCATCTACGCTGCGGACCTCTTCACCAACGAGCGCGGCCAGGCCACCGTCTTTATCCCCTGCACCGGCCAGATCCGTCCGGTCGGCCGCGTCGAAGGCGTCGAGCTGCCAGCCGCGGAGCTGGCGATCATCGTCCACCACGGCCCGCAGGACAGCATCGACCGCGCCTACGGCGCTCTCGGCACCCACGTGACGCAGCACGCGCTCGCGGTCGAGGGACCCATCCGCGAGCACTACCTGTGCGGCCGCCATGACACGCCCGACGAATCAGCCTGGCGGACCGAAATCGGCTGGCCGATCTTCCAGACAAGCACCTGATGGCCGCGGGTACGTCGGCCGCAGCTCGCTCTGGATCAGCCCCGGAAGGAGTACCTTCTCGCTTGATGACCGAGCGTATTGCCGTCCTGGTTAACGGGCTCCCCGGCGCAGGCAAGACGACCCTGGCCCGCACCGTGTCACGGCGTCTGAGGCTGCCGTTGTTCAGCAAGGACACGATCATGGAGGCTCACGCCGACGTGCTGGGCACCGACCCACCGCCGGGCTGGTCCCAGCGCCGCTGGAACTCCGCCCTCGGCGCGGCAGCCAGCGAGACCATGTGGGCACTCCTGGCAGATGCCCCCGGCGACGCCGTCCTGGAGTCTTGCTGGCCCAAGGACGTCCGCCACTTCGTCGTGCAGCACCTGCAACGTGCACGCGACTGGCAACCGGTAGAGATCTGGTGCAGGTCGGGCCCACGGTCCGGATCGACACCACCGGTCCCGTGGATACGAATGCCATCATCGCCTGGATCAATCGCCGAGCTGCGACCGATCCTCAGGAGCCCATCACCGACGCCATCTCAGACATCCAGGCTTGAGCCCACCGCTCATAGATCTTGATCTTTTAGCTCTTTGGCCCTTGCTCGGATTACCGTAAGCCCGTGCCTACTCGGGTACTCGTCATATTGGGTAGCGTGTCGGTTCGGTGGTGTACTGGCGGCCGGATGGGGCGGTCCAGCGGAAGGTGCCCGGGGTGATCTGCTCGACTTTCCACCGGGGATCCTGCTTGAGCCGGTGCTCGTGCCTGCACTTAGGGCCCGTATTGCACAAACATGTCCGGCCTCCCGCCTCGTACGGGATGTTATGTTCGAAGTCGCACTGCCGGGAAGGCCTGCGGCACGTCGGCCCGGTACAGGTGGCGTGCCGGATCTGGGCCAGGTGCCGCAGTTTGACCCCCGGGTCATGACCCCGGGCCTCGAACCGGTGATCGCAGCTGTCCAGGGCGATCGGGTCGAGGGCGATCAGCAGGTCCGGCCGTCCGGGGATCCCGGTGGACAGCCGCCAGGTGCCGTAGCCGCCGGGCGGCCCGTCCTCACCGGACGCGGTGAAAGTGAACCCCGGCCCGGGACCGGCGCCGGACCCGCCAGGCGGATCGTGGCCGCCAGGCGGGTCGTGGCCGCCGGGCGGGTCGTGGCCGCCGGGCGGGTCGTGGCCGCGGGTTGGGCGGGGTTCAGGCGGCCTGACGGTGCGGGTGCGGTTTTCGGGTTCGGGGCGGGCGCAGCCGTGGCCGATGGCGTGTCCTTGCTCGTCGGTGACGGTGACGCAGTAGGTGGTCCCGGGGTTCCGGGCGGCCGCGCGGGCCAGGTCGCGGGCCAGGGCGGGGTCGACGGGGCCCAGGCCGGAGATCTCGCCGGGGCGGTCGGCCAGGCCCAGCATGGTAGGCAGGGTGACGGTGAGGTTGATGCAGCCGGTGAACCCGGCCGGGATCACGCCCGGCGCCGGCGGCGTCCGGGTCCGGTCCGGATCCGGCGAGCCCGATCCGCCGTCGCGCGGACCGCCGTCACCCGATCCGCCGTCGCGCGGACCGCCGTCACCCGATCCGCCGTCGCGCGGACCGCCGTCACCCGATCCGCCGTCGCGCGGACCGCCGTCACACGGATCATCTGACGCCTGGCGCCCGGGACTGCCCTGCCCGCCGTCGGTGGCGCCGGTGGCGCCGGTGCTGGCCGGGGGCTCAGGCTGGATGACGGGCCTGGAGTCCCGGCCGAGCATGATGTCCATGTAGGCCAGGGCCCTGAGCTGGTCCATGTCACCGTCCAGGCCCGCGGCGCGGAGCTCCCTGGCCCACCAGTGGATCCGCTGGTCCGCGGCCAGCACGTCGGCCGGGGGCAGCTCACGGCCCATCAGCGCGGCGTTGCCGGAGTCTTCCAGCCACCGCTGCACCCGGGCGTTCCGCGCCGCGTCCTCCCGCCGCTTGCGGGCCTTGTCCGGCGCGACCTGGATCACCGCGGCGGCGACCGCGGACCGCAGCCCGCCCGGGGTCAGCCGCCCGGCCCGCTCCAGCACCAGCGCCTCCGCCGCGCGGGCCTCGTCCGGGTCCAGGTTCGCGACCGCGCGGGCGATGATCTCCACCTTGGCCAGCCGCAGCACCCCCGTGCGGAACGCCGCCCTGGTCCCCGGCAGCTTGACCTCCAGCTCATGAGCCAGTTCCAGCATCCCGGTAGCGGCCTGGCGGGTCTCGGCCAGCGCATCCCCCAGCTCCGCCACCGTGAACTCGTCCCAGGCCGCCGGCATCTGCGCCGGCCCCTCGGGCGCGCACCCGTCCTCGGGGCTGCGGCGGATCAGCTCGGCCACCGCCGCGTGCTTGAGCGCGCACGCCGCCGCCTCGGCCCGGTCCAGCCCGCAGATCAGCCCGGTCAGCTCGTCATCGGTCGCACCCGTGAACCGGGCTTCCTCCCCGGCCGCGTGCTCGGCATGACCGAACACCACCGGGCCGCCCGGCGCGGTATCCATCGGCTGGCCGGTCGCGAACGCGCCGACCGGGCCGGGTGAGTCACCCGGGAGCCGCCGCGCGGACCCGGGCTGCCCCGGACCACGGCGCTTCCCCTTGGGGAGACGGGCAGCCTTAGAGGCGCGGGACGCCTTGGGAGCGCGGGACGCCTTCGGAGCGCGGGTCCCTTTGGGGGCGCGGGACTGCTGGCCGGTGCGGGCAGGCTTGGCGGCGCGGGCGGCCTGGCCGGGATCGTTCTCCGGATCCTCGTCCCCGGGATCGACCGTGAACAGCCAGTCCAGCCACTCATCATCGGTCAGCCAGTCCTCAACAGGCGGGGACGGTTCCTGCTCGTCGTCGCCGGGAACTTCTTCTGGGGTGCCCCCGGCGCTGTCCTGGGAGCTGTCGCGCGGAGTGCGGCCGGGCTCGCCAGGGTCCCGGGCGGGGTCATCGTCCCGCCCGGGGTCTGGGGAGACCGGCCCTGAGGTCACGAACCACCGTCCGTTCAGAAGGAAGGGCTTGGATTTGACCTTCGCCTTATTATAGAACATAATAGCGAAGTTGATTTGCCTTCGCAACCTTGTTCGGAATAGGTTGCGGGCGGGAGGGTGGCCGGGCACGGGGAACTCCTATAGCTACGGCGGGCCGCAAAGTACTAGCTGCTGACCGCATTGGCCCGGAACTCGAACCGCGGCACCCGCGCGTGTTAGCCGGCGGCGACCTCCGCGGCGGTCTTCTCGTCATGCTCGCGCAGCATGCGCATCACGGTGGCCGGCGAGGGATGCTGACTCGTGGCCCTCGAGGGTGCGGTCGCGGATGGCACTCGCACGCACCGTTCTTACTAACGACCCGCGTGGGAGCAGCTACCTGTGGCTGTGGGTCTTCACCCGCGCCGTGATGTCCGTCGGCGTGGCGTCGGGGGGTTCGCCTCCGAGGAGGGGAAGGAAGATACGGTCGACGATCTCAATCAGGGCTGAGTCGGGTGCCGGGGAACGGTTCATGATGAGGTCGTGGCGCACGAGATCGAGAGGCAGTGAAGCGATCCGCGGGCTGAGCCGGCCGGGGTCGATTTCGCCGCGGGCGACAGCGCGGTCCAGCACGATCTGCATGGCGGTCGGCTCTCCGGCGAGCGCTCGTTCTCGCAGAACCGCTGGGGACATCCCGGTCTCGTCGAAATGGTCGGCGATCAAGAAGCTGAAGACACCTACGATTTCGCCGGCGCGGGCGGACACCTGGCGAAGCAGGGCGAGAACGTCGCCTCGAAGCGTTCCGGTGTCGGGAATGTCGGCGGCGGCGAGCCTCGTGTGTTGCCTGATGGCGGCCACCGCAAGCTCGGGACGGTTTGACCATCGCCGGTACAGCACAGCCCGGCTGGTCCCAGCCCGAACGGCGACACCCTCCATCGTAAAAGCGCCATAGCCAACGGCCGTCAGCTCAGCCCAGGCCGCCTCTAGCAGCGCGGCCTCGAGCTGGGCTCCCCGCCGGCGCGTGACGGGACCCGGTTTGTGCCCCAGACCGGGGCTGTCGGTCGACACCCTGGCCCGCGATCTGCACACCTCGGTATCGACCGCCCAGTGGACGATCAGCGGCTACGTGCTCGCACTCGGCATGGTCGTCCCGGTCGCCGGATGGGCCAGCGACCGCTTCGGCGCCAAGCAGGTCTGGATGGGAGCGCTGGCCCTGTTCATGGTCGGCTCGATCCTGTCGAGCGTGGCGTGGAACATCGACGCCCTGATCGGCTTCCGTGTGCTCCAGGGCGTCGGCGGCGGCCTCATGCTGCCCATCCTGCAGAACCTATTGGTCGAGGCGGCCGGCGGACGCAAGCTCGGACGGATGATGTCGCTGATCAGTCCCCCCACGCTGTTCGGGCCAATCGCGGGACCAGTCGTCGGCGGCCTGATCGTCAGCCACCTGTCGTGGCGGTGGATCTTCTTGGTCAACGTGCCGTTCTCCCTGGCCGGCCTCGTCCTGGCGTGGCGCGGCCTCAAACCCAGTACCCCGCGAAAGGGAACGTACCTCGACGTCACCGGCCTGGTCCTGCTCTCGCCCGCCCTCGCCGCGATCCTCTACGCGGTCACCGAGGTCGGCCTCAGGGGAGGCTTCGACCACGTCATAGTCATCGCGCCCCTCGCCGCCGGCATCGCCCTGCTCGGCGCCTTCGCGTTCCACGCACTGCACACCCGCCGCCCGCCGCTCGTGGACCTGCGACTGTTCAAGGTGCGCTCCTTCACGGCCTCGATGGCGTCCATGTTCTTGTCCGGCTTCGGGGTCTACGGGGCGCTTTTGCTACTTCCGCTCTACTACCAGCAGATACGCCGCCAAAGCGCGCTCGACGCCGGCCTGCTGCTGGCACCCCAGGGCGTCGGGATGCTGCTCACCAGGAGCAAGGCCGGCACGCTCACCGACCGCATCGGCGCCCGCCCGATCGTGATCGCCGGCGTCCTGCTCACCGCCATCGGCACGATCGCCTACACCCAAGTCGGCGTCCACACCAACGAGATACTCCTCGGCCTCAGCCTCGTCGTACGCGGCGCCGGCCTCGGCGCGGTCACCATCCCTGTCATGGCCGCCGCCTACCTCGGGCTCGCCCCCAGCCAAGTGCCCCACTCCAGCACCGTGACCCGGATCTCCCAGCAGATCGGCGGCGCGTTCGGCACCGCCATCCTGGCCATGATCCTCACCACCCAGCTCCACGCCCACGGCCTTCGGCACCGCGTTCTGGTGGTCACTCGGCTTCACGGTTATCGCCATCATCCCCGCCCTGGCACTACCCCGGCGGCCCAAAGACCGGCCCGGCGACAGCAACCCAGCGTCCGCGCCCGTCAGGCAGACACCCCCGGCTCAACCGACCGAGCCTGAACTTGGAACGACCAAGTCTCGGCGAACGCCAAGCCAGCAAGCCCGGCACGCCCGGCATGATGGCCGCCATCATCCACCGCGCCGTCGAGCGCGGCGAGATCGACCCCGGCCGGCTCAGCCCGCGAATCGCTTCACTGCCCCTCGATCTCGTGCGCCGCGACCCGATCATGAACCGGGCACCCGTACCCGACGAGACGCTGGTCGAGATCGTCGACCGCCTCTTCCTTCTCCTGGTCCTAGCCGGCCGGCCAGAACAGAGAGGACGGGCATGATCGAGGCGAGAGGGCTCACCAAGCGCTTCGGGCAGGTCGTGGCAGTCGACGGGCTGACTTTCTCGGTCCGACCCGGCGAGGTGACCGGGTTCCTCGGACGGAACGGGGCCGGCAAGACCACGACACTGCGGATGATCCTCGGCCTCCAGCGTCCGACCTCGGGGACGGTGACCGTCGACGGCCGGCCCTACGCCGACCTCGTCGCCCCGCTGCGGCATGTGGGATCGCTCCTCGACGCGCGGGCGGTGCAGCCCGGCTGCAGCGCCACCGAGCATCTACTCGCGCTCGCGCGCAGCAACGGCATCGACCGCCGCCGCGTCGGCGAGGTGCTCGAGACCGTCGGGCTGGGCACGGTCGCGCGGAAGCCGGCCGGAACCTTGTCGCTGGGCATGCTCCAGCGTCTCGGCCTGGCCGCGGAGCTGCTCGGCGACCCGCCGGTCCTCGTGCTTGACGAGCCGCTCAACGGACTCGACCCCGAAGGCATCATCTGGTTCCGCGGTCTTATGCGCCGGATGGCCGCGGCGGGGCGGACCGTCCTGGTGTCAAGTCACCTCATGGCCGAGATGTCGGTCACCGCCGATCACCTCCTCATCATCGGCGAAGGGCGACTGCTCGCCGACAGCGAGATGGAGGCGTTCGAGCGGGACCACGAGCACGAGGAGATCCGCGTGCGCACACCGGACCCGCAGGCCCTGCGCGGCCGCGTCGCCGACGCCGCCACTGATACGCCGACTTCGCGCTCACCCGAATTGACGGAATAGATACCACACGTCTATCATAATGATATCAATTTTCCGACAAGGCGGGGACACCGACAAGTCGGGTGCCGCATCATCTGCGAGGAGATGAATCCGGCGTGAGCGCGCAAAAGGAAGCCATGATGAACCTGACGACGGCCGGCGATGCTGACGGCCGGGCGGCGCGGCTGCGCCGCTCGGCACGCGCGGCTCGCCTGGCGACCAGGGGACGCACGCAACTCCGTATCCCGGTTCTCGTGCTGGCCGGGCTGATGGCGGCGGCTGTGCTGACGGGATGCGGCGGGTCCAGCGCGGCCCGCGGGGCGCCCAGCACGGCCCGCGCGCCCCAGGGCCGGCTCCTGTCGGCCGCAGATCTGCCCGCTGGATGGTCGGCGGCGCCCCCTCGCCCGAAGAGCACGCAGACGGATGATCCGTGCCTGTCCGGGCTGACGACCAGCCCGACGGGATACCAGTACGCGACTTCGGCCTTCGTGGAGGGCACTTCGATCCCGTATATCGGCGAGGTCCTGGCCGCCGGGCCGCAGGGTCAGCAGAGGTGGCAAAGCCTCGGCCGGCTACTGGCGCGCTGCCGGACGGCCACGATCAGCAGCGGCGGCCAGAAGGCCACGGTCACCATCCAGCCCCTGCCGTTCCCGCGGGTCGGCAGCACGTCGTCGGCTTACGCGTGGGCCTTCACGATCGGCGGCATCCGGTTCGGCGTCGACATTGTCCTGTTCAAGGCCGGGACGGATACCGGTTATCTCACCTACGTCGGCCTGGGATCACCCGCGGTGGCGACGGTGCAGGCGTTCGCCAGCGCCGCGGCGGACAAGGCCGCAACGGGGTCGACCGCCCGCGTCAGCACGGACACGATCGCCTCCGCGCCGGTGCGAGCCGCGCACACCAAGCTGGGCACGGTCGCCTACCGCATCATCGGAAGCGGTCCGCCCCTGGTCCTGATCACCGGGTTCAGCGGAACCATGGACAACTGGGATCCGCGCTTCGTCGACGCCCTCGCCCAGCACTACCGCGTCGTGACCTTCGACAACGCGGGCGTCGGCCCGACGGCTGCCCTGCCGGTGCCGCTGAGCATCGACGCGATGGCCAGCCAGACCAGCGCGCTCATCAGCGCCCTCGGCCTCGGCCGGCCGGACGTCCTGGGCTGGTCCATGGGCAGCATGATCGCCCAGGCCCTCGCGGTGCTCCACCCCGGCCAGGTGAACCGCCTGGTGCTGTGCGCCAGCTGGCCCGGCAACGGACAGGCGGTCCCCCCCTCCCAGCAAACGCTAAACGCGGACACCACTGGCGACCTGTTCCCCGCCGACCAGACCGCCGCGCAGGACACCTACCTCGCCTCGATCTCCAGCTACCCCGCCGTCCCTGCCGTCCCGGCCGCCATCGCGGCCGCCCAGGAACACGCCATCGACCAGTGGTGGGCCGACCGCGACCCGGCCGGCATAAAGGACGCCACGATCGCCGTTCCCACCCTCATCACCGACGGCACCGCGGACCTGCTCGACCCGCTTGCCAACAGCCACACCCTCGCCAGCCTGATCCACGGCGCCCAGCTCACGCTCTACCCCGACGCCGGCCACGGCTTCCTGTTCCAGGACCAGACAGCCCTCATTCCCCGAATCGAGTCATTCCTCGGCTTAGATTGAAAGGCCGGGGTCAGGATCTATGGTGGTTCGGGTTAGAGGCTGAGTCCGGTCTGGGCGAGGAATCCGTCGATCAGCCCGGGGCGGTACTGGATGCGCTTGAGCCGGTTCTTCATGATCGCGGCCAGCTGCCGCGCGGTGCTGCAGGACGCCAGGTTGCCCAGGCTGCTCTTCATGGTTACGCCGATTTCGTGCTTACCCGCAGCTCATCGGCTACCTGCACCGGTTTCATATCCTGCTCAAACATCGCTGCGGCCGTCAGCCGCACCTTCTCCCGCCACGTCCTCCCTGCAGCGGTCAGGCCACCACCATCGGGATATGTCATGAACGGCCAGATCATTCTCAGGAGAGCAACGGGGCACGGTCCTCCGGCTGCTGCCGGGGAGGCCGAGCTCGGCTACCTGTTCCTGCCGGAGGCGTGGGGATTCGGGTACGCCGCCGAGGCGTTCGCAGCGGCACTCGGCTGGTTCGCCGGCGAGCTTCCCGGCGAGCCGGTGGTGCTCTTTACCCAGACCGCCAACGCCCGCTCGATGCGCCTCGCGGCCGGGACGGTGGGATGGCCTGGCGGGCTGGGCTGCGTTATCGTCCTGACATGCCTGCGATCGTGATCATCGGCGCCGGATTCGGCGGCATCGGAATGGCGATTGCCTTGAAGAAGGCGGGCTTTCATGACTTTGTGGTGCTGGAGAAGAGCGAGGACCTCGGCGGGACCTGGCACCACAACCAGTACCCGGGCTGCGCCTGTGACGTGCCGTCTCCGCTGTACTCCTACTCCTTCGAGCTGAACCCGTCCTGGAGCCGGCTCTTCGCGCCGCAGCAGGAGATCTGGGACTACCTGCGGATGTGCGCGCGCAAGTACGGGGTGGACGAGCACATCCGCTACGGCCGCGCGGTCGAGCACCTGGACTGGGACGACGGCGCACGGCGCTGGAACATCGCGACCAGCCGGGGCGCCGGGGAGGGGCGGGACGCCGGGGAGGGGCGGGACGGCGCGGACGCGCGGGGCGACGGGGACGGGGTGGGGCGGGCGGAGGATTACCGGGCGCGGGCGGAGGATTACCGGGCGCGGGCGGTGGTGGCGGGGGCGGGAGCGCTGCACCTTCCTTCCGTGCCGGATATCCCGGGGGCGGAGCGGTTCGGGGGGCCGGCTTTTCACTCGGCGCAGTGGGATCGTTCGCTCGACCTGGGCGGCAAGCGGGTCGCGGTGATCGGGACCGGCGCGTCGGCGATCCAGTTCATCCCCGAGATCGCCAAGCGGGCCGGGCACCTTGACGTGTTCCAGCGCACGCCGCCGTGGATCCATCCTCGGCCGGACGCCCCGCTGCCGGCCCGGGTGCGCGAGGTGCTCGCGGCCAGCCCGCTGGCCGCCCGGGTGGCCCGCGACACGTTTTACTGGCTGCTGGAGGCCAGGGCGTTCGGCTTCGTGGTGAGCCCGAAGCTGATGGCGCCGCTTGAGGAGATGGCCAGGCGGCACATCAAGAGGCAGATCGCCGACCCCGAGCTGCGAGCGGCCGTCACGCCGGATTACACCATCGGCTGCAAGCGGATCCTGCTGTCCTCCAACTACTATCCGGCGCTGCAGCGGCCGAACGTCGACCTGATCACCGACGACATCACCGGAATCACCGAAACCGCGGTCATCACCGCGGACGGCACGGCACACGAGACCGACGTGATCATCTACGCCACCGGCTTCAGGGTGGTCGAGTCCGTGACCGGGCTCAACGTGGCCGGGCGCGACGGCCGCAAGCTCACGCCGGACACGCTCGAGGCCTACCACGGCATCACCCTCGCCGGGTTCCCGAACTTTTTCATGCTGCTC
>Ga0302181_10003396_pt1 | contig 10931 bp, 12 predicted proteins | sample I_Palsa_E3_3_FD_198786 | JGI IMG/M metagenome (GOLD analysis project Ga0302181, IMG submission 198786) | Peat permafrost microbial communities from Stordalen Mire near Abisko, Sweden - I_Palsa_E3_3 | ecosystem: Environmental > Terrestrial > Soil > Palsa > Peat permafrost | place: Sweden... | reverse complement strand
CGGCCTCGACCTCCGGGACCCCACCGCAGACACCCGGCTCCTCAGCTTCGTGCTGTCGGTGCCCGACTGGGTCTTCACCGACCCCGCCACCGGGACCGACAGATGGCTTGTCCGGGCCGCGATGACCGCCAGGCTGCCCGACCAGGTCCGGCTCAACCGCCGGCACGGGCTCCAGGCCAGCGACCTCGTCCACCGTCTGCGCCGAACTCCCACCGAGGTCCAGGCCACCCTCGACGAGCTCGGTAACGGGCCGGCGGCAGCATACGTCGATGTCAGCTACATGCGCGAGGTCTGGCAGAACATCCAGCACAACGACACCACCGACGCGCTCCGCAAGGCAGGAACTGTCCTGACTCGCGGCATCATGGCAGGGCTGCACGCCAACGCCGTATCCGCTATGAGTCACGGCTGCCTTCGAACCAGCAGAGAAACCTCCCCATCATCAGGCCCCTTTCCAGCACGTGACGATAATCCATCATTCTTTGCACCGGACCTGACGCAGGCTGGTCCATCTGCTCGGCGAGCCGTCGCATCCGTGGCAGGTCAAGGACCGTGCTGGCGGTCTGGCTCTGCTCCAGAAGGTGAAGCGTGCCGAACACCTGGGTGCGCGCGCCAGACATCCGTTCGAACCAGTCCGCGGTGTCAATGCCACGCCGGGGACTGGCCAGAATCTCGGCCGGCAGGCGGTCGGCCATCGCGCGCCTGATCAGCCATCGTGATACGCCACCGCGGCGATACTGCTCCTCCGGCAGCGACAGGCAGAACTCGGCGATCCGCGTATCCGCGGTAGGGTCGCGGATATCCGTGGCGTAAAGAGCCTGACAGGCGCTGTTGATCCCGGCCAGCCGCTTCACGTGCATCAGCCGGCCGAAGCGGCACTCAGGCGTGTCGATCCGGCGGCGGGGCCAGTGATCGCACCCCCGGGCGCGGCTGCGCTCGGCCACGCTCTGCGCCCGAGCGAACTCGGGATGGATCGGGGACAGCGGCGCCCACCACCCGTCGGAGGCGAGCAGCGGATCGCCGCCGTGCCGGCGGCGCGCGATCGCGAGCTGGCCCCGAAATGGCAGCCGCGAGATCAATCCCCCGCTGACGATGGCACCGGCGGCGGGTCGGACCCGGCTGGTCCGCGCTAGGGCACGAGTCTCGCGCCATGCGGCAGCCCATCTCCCGGTACCGACGAGCGACCGGATCAGGCCGCTGCCGTTCCAGCTTACGGTCCAGTTTCCGCACTTCCCGGTCAGCAGCACGTGGATGCCCCGACGCTGCGCCTCGGCCATGATGCCCTCATACCAGACACGGCCGGCTGGCGCCTCATACGGCATCTCGGCGGCATCGAGGAACCGGTCGAGCCCGTCGAGGAAGAACAGCCCCTCGCTGCGGGTGACGGACAGATCGACGTTCTCGTACTTAGCAGCGACCGTGCCCGCCAGCGCCGCCTCATCGACCAGCCAGCCGGGCGCGCCGGGCTCCCGGTATCCGTCCCGGGGCGCAGCGGTGAAGGCGGCCAGGCGCTCACCGCGCCGGGCGAGCAGCGGAGCCGCCGTGGCCGCCACCGATGTCGAATCCAGTCCGCCGCTCATCAGCACGCCGACCGGGCTCACGCTCCGCAGGTGATCCGCGACCACCCGGTCGAACCGCTCGGTGAACGCCTCCACATACTCCTCGTCGCGACGCAGCCGCAGCTCGTGCCGCAGCTCGGGTCTCCAGAACGCCCGCACCTGACAGCCTCCGCGGTCCACGGTGAGCGCATGACCTGGCTCGAGACTGCCGATACCTTGGAACAGGCTGCTCCCGGGCTCCAACGGCCCCGGGATCAGGCTGTCCGCGATGCTCTCCAGGCACAGCCTGCGCGGCACGCCGGGCAGCGCGAACAGCGCCCTGGGCATTGTGGCGAACGCGAAGAAGCCTGCCGCCTGATGGAAGAAGACCGGCTTCGCGCCGAACGGCGACTGGACGAGCAGCAGCCGCTTCAGGACCGCGTCCCAGATGGCGAACGAGAACGCGCCGACCAGATGCTGACCGCAATCGGTGCCCCAGCGCTCGTACGCGGCCAGGATGAACACCGAATCCGGGACAGCCCGCGCGGGAAGCCCCAGCTCGCGGGACAGCTCCGGGCGGTTGTCGATGCGCCCGTCGCTCACTAGCACGCGAAGACCATCCGGGCTGACGAGCGGCTGCCGCTCGAACCGGTCCTCAGGAGTCACGAGCTTCAGCTGCTGGCCGAGGCCCGCGCCGCCAACAGCCCAGATCCCGCCCCCGTCACCGCCGTGATCCGCCAGCGCGGACCTCATCGCCTCCAGCGCCTGGCCGGGGAGCCCATCGCCGCCGACGCGCACCAACCCGAAGATCGCGCTCACTGCCTGCTCCGATCGCCGTGCACACGGCTGTCACCGATCACGCGTGCTCCGGCCAAGGATCCTGCGGAACCTCGGACCAGCTGCGGCCCATGCTTACGGCGCCGTTACGTCGACGTCGCGGCTGCGGTATCAGCACCTCCCCCGTCAACGAAGATACCGCTACCGGCCAGCGTCTTCTGCAGCGAGAATCGGCGGACCACGGGCTTAGCCCATGCCGGACGCGCGGATTCCTCCGCCGTCCGGTCCGCCTGCATTCCCGCCGACTCGCCGTGCTCACCGTCGCCTACCATTCCGGCTCCTCACATATCCTGGCTAAAAGGAAAATATCAGCCGCGAGCACTCGTATTCTGCGAATAGATCACGAGCCTATCCCGTGCGCTTCTGATCGGTCCAGATGCAAACAATAACGAGGGGACCATTGGTATTGCTATTACGCCATCAATGGTCCATCGCGGCGGTTACAGGGACATGCGCGGGGGTGGGCCGCCGGCGAGGGCGCCCGAGCCGGGCACGGCACGTTCGTGCGGCACCGGCCGCCGGGGCCTCCGCCCGGGACTCATTCACGGCTGGGCCGGAGCCTGGCCCGGTGGGTCGCGGAAGCGCGCGGCCGGGCTCGACGACGAATCGATCGAATCGCTGCTGCGGGTCGCCCTGCGGGCGGAGACCGAGGAGGGGATCGCATGAACGGGGTGCAGGCGGTTCCTGACCTCGATCGGAGACGATCAATGACCTGGGTCGTCGCCGTCACCGCGGTGGTGCTGCTCCGGCGCGACGTGTAGCTATCGGCCTGAACAGCGCGGGGCGCCAAGTAGCGTGGGGCGCAGGAGTGGCGAGCAGGGTCAGAATAGTTCGTGAGCCAGGGTAACGAATTGGCTTATGATAGGCCAGTTGCGGTTCTAGGACGTGGCAAGACTACAGTTGTCTATTATTCCGATGTGGATAAGGGAGAAAGGGTTCCTTTGATGCTGCTGCCCCGTCCTGAACACGGCGTCGTCGCCGCCGAGCCACCCGGTACCGGCCCGGGATACTGGTCGGGCGCGCCGTGCGCGGTCGCGGGTGACGGCGAGATCTTTCTCGCCTACCGGCTCAGGCGGCCCGTCGGCCAGGGCCGTGGCTACGCGGTGACGGTAGCGCGTTCGGCGGACGGCGAAAGGCTCGAGACGCTGCTGACCATCGGCAAACGGGAGCTGGCCACCGACTCGCTGGAACGGCCCGCCCTGGTCCGCACACCGTCAGGACGCTGGCGCCTGTACCTGAGCTGCGCGACTCCGGGCACCAAGCACTGGCATGTGGATATGACCGAGGCCGCGCACCCGTCTGAGTTCGACGTCCGGTACCGGGAGACGGTGCTGCCCGGTAACGCCAAGACCGCCGTGAAGGACCCGGTCATCGTCCACCATCGTGGCCAGTGGCATCTGTGGGCCTCATGCCACCCGCTGGAAGACCCGCTGCAGACGGACCAGATGACCACCGAGTACGCCACCAGCACCGACGGCCTGAGCTGGACCTGGCACGGCACCGCGCTGAGCGGGACACCTGGCCAGTGGGACGCCAGGGGCACGCGGGTCACCGCGGTGTGCTTCACCGGGGACACGGTCACGGCCTACTATGACGGGCGCGCGACTGCCGCGGAGAACTACGAGGAGCGGACCGGGGTCGCGACCGGCACCGACGCGGCGGCTCTCACCGCCGTCGGCCACGAGCCGCTCGCGGCCTCGCCGTATCACGGCGGCGGCCTTCGCTACCTGGACATCGTGCCGCTGCCCGACGGCCGGCACCGGCTCTACTACGAGATGACCAGGCCGGATGGATCACACGCGTTGGTCACCGAGCTACGCTAAGGGAGGATCGGGCGGCCGTTCCTGGCCTGGCTCTGGCCGGCGGGCCGGCCGCCGACCATGCCGCCCGAGCGTTCCCGGGGCTTGATCCAGTCGGCAAAGCTCTCCCCGAGGATGTCCTCCAGGAGCTTGATGTCGGTCTCGAACCGCGGCAGGAGCTCCTGGCGCTGGTCCCAGTCCAGCGGCTGGCGCTCGCGGCTGTGACGCTGCAGGTAACGCTCGAGCGGGCCGGTCAGGGTGGCCGCGGTCAGGCCGGGGATCCGGGTGCCCACCGCAGTGGCCATCCGCTGCGCAAGCGCCACCGCGCTGTGGGTCAGCGTCGATTCCGGGTGCGACGTGACGTTCTGCCGCGGTATCTCGGTGAGCACCCCCGTCTCCACGTCGAGGAACGTGCAGATCCGGTCCAGGGTCTGCGCGGGCTCATCGACGAGCAGCCGGTAGCGGATGACGAGGACCTGCTCGCGCGGGAAGAGCGTGAACAGGTACTCAAGCTGCTCTCCGTAACGGCCGAGCCCGATGTAGTGCCAGAAGCTAGCCCAGCCGGCCTCGATCCGGCGCTCTTCCTCGCCGCAGGCCCGGACGAAGTCACCGATGGGCTCCAGGCCAGCCGACCACAGGTGGGTCCAGTTGGAGTGCGCCCGTTCCACCGGGTCGCGGACGATCACGATCAGCCGGGCGCCGGGCAGCGTGTCATGGATCCGGCTCATGGCGGCGCGGTCGTACAGATAGAGCGGAGTCGACTCACCGCGCAGCGTCCCGGCCGGGGCCGGGTCGAACAGAGCCTCGTAGTCCGGCCGCCGCCACACGTGCTCCCGGTAGGTCAGCGCGTCCCCGGGGCCGCCCTTGGTCGGCGGCGGGCCGTCGGAGAGGAAGAATTTCGGCTCTTTGATCGCCGACATGTACAGTCCCGGGTGCTGGGCGAGCGCCGCATGCAGCGCCGTCGTCCCCGCCTTCGGGGCGCCGATCACCAGGAAGTCCGGCATGGCCACGGGGGCCTCCAAGAGGATCCTGAATCGAATAATTTCGATTAGATTAGTCGGTTATTGGGTAGTGAGCTAGATCTACCCAGCTAGGGGGCTTCAAATCAGGCAGCGGGGGCGGGAGCTGGGCAGTTTAGCGCGCTGAGGGCGGGAAGGAAGCCGTTGCTCATCGGCCACGATCCCGCCGAGCACGGGCACGCGGCTCGTTGCGTCGTTGCGTCGTGGCGCGGTGACGACCGCCATGGCATAGCTGCAACTTCCCCCTTGAGAGCATCAGTGGCTTTCAGTAGTTATATACTAACACATTGATTGTATCGAGAAACTTGCCCTTTTTGCGTGACACTGTCGCACCTTCACGCAGCTGGCGATGCCGTCACCCCTGGCGTCGGCCGTCCCTCTTATCCGATGTGACATCGGGTAAGAGGGAGGGTGGAGTTCGGGTACGAAGCCAAACGGACCTACTGCGAAGGGATCAGCAATGGCGGACACCATCTACTCAGTCAGCGAGATCGTCGGCTCCTCCACGGAGGGCATCGACGACGCCATCAGGGGAGCCGTTGCTCGCGCTTCAAAGACCCTGCATAACCTCGACTGGTTCGAGGTCACAAATTTGCGGGGCCGGATCGAGGCCGACGGGCTCGCCCACTTCCAGGTCACCTTGAAGGTCGGTTTCCGGCTGGATGAGCCGCAGGCCTGAGGGGACCGGCACGCCGACTCCCGGGATCACCATCAATTGCCGGGGAGGACGGCGCGCTGGTGGGATGGCCACCGGGCTCTGGCTGGGCTTAACTGGTGTCATGGACTTCGATCACATCCTGGTGGAGCGTTCCGGCGCGTTCGCCACCGTCACCATGAACCGGCCGCAGCGCCGCAACGCCTTGTCGCTTGAGCACATGCGGGAGCTGATCACGGCGTTCCGTGACCTCGGGAACAGCGATGCGCTGGGCATCGTGCTGGCCGGTAACGGACCGGTGTTCTGCGCCGGGCACGACTTCGCCGACGTCGTGGACGCTGACCTGCCGGAGGTCCGCTCGCTGCTGATGACCTGCACCGAGCTGATGACCCTGATCCAGCAGGTACCCCAGCCGGTGGTGGCGCGGGTGCACGGGCTGGCCACGGCGGCGGGGTGCCAGCTGGTGGCCAGCGCCGACCTGGCCGTGGCCAGCGACCAGGCCGGCTTCGCCGCGCCCGGCGGGAAGGGCGGCTGGTTCTGTCACACGCCGATGGTGGCCGTGGCCAGGAACATCGGCCGCAAGCGGGCGGCGGAAATGGCGATGTCCGGCGACGTCATCGACGCGCGCACCGCGCTGGACTGGGGCCTGGTCAACCGGGTGGTGCCCGCGGCGCAGCTCGACTCCGCCACGGGTGACCTGCTGGACCGGGTCACCCGCGGATCGGCGGAAAGCAAGGGCATCGGTAAGCAGGCGCTGTACGCACAGATCGACCTGGATCAGCCCAAGGCCTATGCCTACGCCGTCGAAGTCATGGCCGCGACCAGCCAGCTTCCCGACGCGCGGGAGCAAATGCGGGCGTTCCTGGACAAGCGCAAGCCGCACTGGCGGCGACGAATGTAGGTCAGGGCCGTTACCGGCGACCGCGCTCAGCTGATCCGGGCGAGGCCTGGCACACCCCCGTGTACAGCTCAGGACGGCGGTCGGTCAGCAGGTCGTTGTCACCAGCAAGTCGCTTGTCCCGGGCGCGGGCCAGGTCACAGGTGGCGGTGAGCACGGCGGGGCGGTCGGCGAGCACCGGCCCGTCCAGCGGGTAGCCGTCGGGGCCGACGATGACCGAACCGCTGATCCAGGACACGCCCCGCTCGGTCTGGCACCGGTCAGCCACCGCGACGAACACCCCGTTGGTGGCGGCCGCGGCCTGGGCCTTGATCACCTCGGCGGGACGCTCTCCGGCCGGCCAGCTATACGCGGGCCAGTTCACCGGAGCGGCGATCACGTCGGCGCCGTCGAGCGCGGCCAGCCGCACCCACTCGGGAAATTCCAGGTCATAGCAGATCATCAGGGCGACCCGGCCGAACGGGACGTCCACCACGGGCGGCGGCGCGTCGCCGGGGGTGAAAACGAGCTTCTCGGAATCCCACAGGTGCGCCTTGCGGTAGACCGCCCGGGTGCCGGACGCATCGACGACGGCTGCGCTGTTGTAGAGCCGGCCGTCGGCGCCAAGCTCGCAGAACCCGCCCACGATCACCAACTGATGCGCGTCGGCCAGGTGCCGCCAGTGGCGCAAGGTGACGCTGTCGCCTGCGCGCGACGCCAGGCCGAGAGCCTCGGCCGCCGCGTGCACGGCGACGTCGCCGAAGACGTAGCCGGAATCGCACAGCTCCGGCAGCACCACGAGCCGGGCGCCCGCGCCTGCCGCCTCGGCCACCGCGCCGGCGGCCGCCTGCCGGTTGGCTTCGGGCTCCCCCACGGTGATCGCGAGCTGCGCGACCGCGATCACTACCGGGCCAGGACCGTCCTGCGATCTGTCCACCTTTGCGTGCTCCGTTCGTCGGCGGCGACACAACTATGTAAACAGCAGCAGTGTCCCGTACCGTCGGCGGGAGACGACGGGAGGACGGCTGGTGACGGGACAGGCGGATGTGGTGGTGGTGGGCGGCGGGCACAACGGGCTGGTCGCGGCGGCCTACCTGGCGCGCGCGGGGCTGAAGACGGTGGTGTGCGAGCGGCGCGGCGTCGTCGGCGGCGCGGCGGTCAGCGAGCATCCGTTCGGCCCGGACTTCACGGTGACGTCGCTGTCGTACGTGGTCTCACTGCTGCCGCCGGATCTGGTCCGTGACCTCCGGCTGGAACAGCACGGCTATCACGTGTACCCACAGGGTCCCTACTTCGCGCCCCGAACGGACGGACGGTACCTGCGCTTGCCCGACGACCCGGCGCAGCGGCACGCAGAGATCGCCAAGTTCTCGCCCGCCGACGCCGATGCCTATCCCCGGTACGAAGCGCACCTGGCCGGCATCGGGCGGATCCTCGGGCCGCTGCTGCACCAGATCCCGCCCCGGCTCGGGTCGCGGCGGCCGCAGGACCTGGTGCGGCAGGCGCGGCTGCTGACCCGGCTGCGGGGGGTCGACGAACGCGGGGCGGTCGACGTGACCCGGCTGCTCACCGGCAGCATCGCGGACCTGCTCGAGGAGTACTTCGACAGCGACGCCATGCGGGGCCTGCTGTCCGTGTCCGGGGTGATCGGGACCTGGGCCGGACCGCGCTCGGCCGGGACGGCGTACGTGATGCTGCACCATCACATTGGCGAGACCGAGGGGACCTCGGGTGCCTGGGGATTCCCGCGTGGCGGCATGGGCGGGGTCACCGGAGCGCTGGCCCGGGCCGCCCGGATGTTCGGGGCGCAGGTCAAGACCGACGCCGAGGTGGCCCAGATCAGGACCCGGGACGGCCGGGTCACGGGGGTGACGCTGGCCAGCGGAGAGTCGATCGACGCACCGGTGGTCGTCACCACCGCGCATCCGCAGATCTCGTTCCTCCAGTTGCTCGACCCGGCGGACCTGCCGGCCGGCTTCGTCGCCGACATCCGCGGCTGGCGCAGCCGCAGCGGCACCGTGAAGATCAACCTGGCGCTAGACCGGCTGCCGGTGTTCGCTAGCCACCCCGAACCCGACCGGTCGGTCTACGGCGGCACGATCGTGCTGGCCTCCTCGCTCGACGACATCGAGGGCGCGTTCCAGCAGGCCGTCTCGGGCACCCCGGCCAGCTTGCCGTTCGCCGACATCTGCATCCCCAGCGTGTTCGACGACTCGCTGGCGCCGGCCGGAAAGCACGTCATGTCGATGTTCACCCAGTGGGTGCCCTGCGGCTACGCCGACGCGCCTCATGACGCCGAGCTGCAGGCCTACGCGGACCGGGTGCTGGCCCGGGTGGAGAAGGTGGCGCCCGGGTTCACCGACTCGGTGCTGCACCGGCAGGTCATCGGGCCGCACCAGATGCAGGAAGAGTACGGACTGATCGGCGGGAACATCTTCCACGGGGAACTCTCTCTCGGGCAGATGTTCCACGCCAGGCCCGCCGCGGGATACGCCGACCTGCGCACGCCGGTGCACGGCCTGTACCAGGCGGGCTCGGCCACCCACGGCGGCGGCGGGGTCACCGGCATCCCCGGGCGCAACGTGGTCAAGCAGATCCTCACCGACCGGCGGACCGAACGCTGGCGCCGAAGGGTCGCGGGCCTCCGCTAAGCCTCGGGAGAAGATCCATGACGTCTGGCGCACCGTGGACGGTTGTGACGTTCTGTTACCTATCGGTTACCTGTAGACGTCACCACTGGCGTAAGATTCAAACTTGAAGAGTGTTCGGTGGGCCCTCGGCCGACCGGTGCGATCTGGCGGCTCGGAGTCCGCGGCGCTCGTGATGTCCGAGATCTCCGAAATCGCGGGTTGCCCATCAGTGGCTAGCCCGAGATGATGCCGGCGGAACAGACCAGTCAACGGAAGGGAACAGCGGCCATGGCAGACGACCCGGACCACTCACTGGTACTAGCGGGGGAGACGATCTCATGCCCGTCGCCAGCCACGAACTCCTGCCGGGAATGGCACCGCCCCGTCATCACCCGTATCAAACTCGAGGGCACCCTGAACAATAAAGGTTCGTTTATTGATGGCATTTCTTCTACAAACTTCACCCAGTAGGTAACCGTTGGCCTGCGTGGCGATGGTTAGGGGGCTGGTGCCGTGGATCGCTGGTATCGCTGCCGGTGAGCGCGATTTACGGTGTCGTCTCCAGAGACGGCACGCACGTCGGCCGCACCTGCCTCAGCGTCATGGCCGGCGCGCTTGGCGACTTCGGCCGCGACGGGTTCGGCGAGTGGGCGCAGGGCGGCGCGGGACTCGGCCAGGCCCGGCGTTTCACCACCCCCGAGGGACGCTTGGAGGCGATGCCTGTGGTGGACCGCCGGGAGGGCTTTGCCTTCACCGCCGCTTCAGCGACAGCCACCTCGTCCTGGCCGCGTACTGCCGCTTTGGTGACAGGGCGCTGCGCAAGGCACAGACTGTTCTGATGCGCGGCATCATGACAGGGCTGCACGCGAACACCGCATCCGCAGCCGGCCAGGTGACCGACGCGTGACCCTGCGCAGCCCGGGCATTTCCGCGGGGTGCCGCACGCGGAGTTACTTCCGGGCGGAGGTCCCGTGGCGCCCGCTCGGGCCGGACTTGACGTGCGGCGGTTCGGCGGCCGAGGCGACCGGGCCCGAGGTGCCGCCGGTACGGAACGAAAAGAGCCGGCGCAGGGATCGCTTGAAGCCGCCCGTCCGTCTCCGTGTCCCAGTGTGTTTCGCCATCTGTCTGCTCCCTCACTGGGGCCGGAGCTTCTTACCGGCCGGTATCCCACGGTAGCGCGGGCGGACCGGGGAGGGCTAGACGGAGCCAGCGGAGAAGTTCGGCGGCGATTATTCCTCGAGGGCGCCGAGGTCGGCGGGGACGTCGACGGAATAGGGCCTGAGAATTTCCAGCGGGACGATCTCGAGCGCGCGCTGATGGGTCGAGGCGAGTACCACGGGCGCCGCGGCGCCGTCGCGGTGGGCCTGCAGCCAGTTGGCGGCCGTCACGCACCACCGGTCCCCCGGCACCAGGCCAGGGAACCTGAACTGGGGCATGGGCGTGGTCAGGTCGTTGCCGATGCGGCGCTGATGCTCGAGGAACTCGGTGGTCACCACCGCGCAGATCGTGTGGCTGCCCAGGTCTTCAGGCCCGGTGGTGCAGCAGCCGTCCCGGTAGAAACCAGTCAGCGGATCGG
>Ga0302181_10003391_pt1 | contig 10939 bp, 13 predicted proteins | sample I_Palsa_E3_3_FD_198786 | JGI IMG/M metagenome (GOLD analysis project Ga0302181, IMG submission 198786) | Peat permafrost microbial communities from Stordalen Mire near Abisko, Sweden - I_Palsa_E3_3 | ecosystem: Environmental > Terrestrial > Soil > Palsa > Peat permafrost | place: Sweden... | reverse complement strand
TCGGGCGAACCCAGTCTTACCAGGGCGATGATGCCCCGCTGCAGCCATGACGAGACAGCGTCGCCCCGCTCATCAGGACCGCGCTCATCAGGACCGCGCTCATCAGGACCGCGCCCATCAGGACCGCGCCCATCAGGACCGCGCCCATCAGGACCGCGCCCATCAGGACCGTGCCGGTCATGACTCTGCTCGTAGAGGTAGAGCGCGGGCGTCCGGTCCCGGATGAGCACACCCGCCGATAGCCATTCGCGCAGCAGGCTGGCGGCGGCCTCGCTTGCGTCGGCGTCTTGGCCTGGCAGGATAAGACGGACAACATTGTGCGGATCTGCCGCTCGCAGGTGATCGAGGATGCCGTCGGTGATCACGTCGTACGGTGGTGAGGTGACGTTTGCGATGCCGGTCACCCGGTCACGGGCATAACGGATGCCGCGGAAGGGTGCCAGCACGAGACCGGAACCAGAGTCGGACGGAAGGGTCTGCACACCATGTCAAAAGGATCGGGCGGGAGCAGGGATTCCCATCCGGAGGAAAACTTCCCTGGCCAGGCCCTTCCGGAAGGATCAGAAGATGATGTTCACGCCTGGTATTTGCGCGGCATGGACCTGCTAGGCCGGGGCAGCCCGGCGGCCGCGGCTCAGGTCTTGCAGCGCGCTTCGGCCGCTGAGCCGCAATCCCGCAGTGTCCGGGAGGCTCTGGCCCGGGCTCAGTTCGACGCGGGCAGGTATGCCGAGGCAGCGGACAATTTCCGGATGATCGTCGAAGCAAGCCCGTCTGACGACTACGCGAACTTCGGCCTCGGGCTTGCCCTGGCCAGGATGGGCGACCACGCCGCCGCGGCCGAGTACCTGGCCCTCGCCGCCGCGATGCGGCCTGACGCCGCTCACTACACCGACGCCCTGCGCTCTGTCCGGGCAACGCTGCGGGCCGGGGAGCAGGCCCGCAAGAGCACCGAAGGCGGCACCGCATGACCAGCCAAGCCCCTGCCTCACAAACCCCGGCCCAGCAGCACGGGCGAGACGAGCCACGGCTGCCCCGGGCCTGCGCCGACCCTCTCGACACCGCCTACGACGTGGCGCTGCTCGATCTGGACGGCGTCGTTTACCTGGGCGGGACCGCCATTCCCGGCGCGGCGCAGGCGCTGCGCAAGGCCCATGCGGCGGGCATGCGGCTGGCGTACGTGACGAACAACGCCTTCCGGACACCAGCCGCCATCGCCGCGCTGCTGACGAGTTTTGGCGCCCCGGCTACGGCGCAGGACGTGGTGACCTCTGCCCAGGCCGCCGCCCGCCTGCTTGCCGAGCGTCTCCCGGCGGGTGCCGCGGTCCTGGTCATCGGCGGCAGCGGCCTGCGGATGGCGGTGCGGGAACGTGGCCTGCGGCCGGTGAGCACCGCCCTGGACCGGCCGCAGGCGGTGGTCCAGGGATACTGGCCCGACCTCAGCTACTCCATGCTGGCCGAAGGCGGCCTCGCGGTCGCCGCGGGCGCCCTGTTCGTCGCGTCCAACGGCGATCTCACGCTGCCCGGCGAGCGGGGACGCCAGCCGGGGAACGGGTCGCTCATCCAGGTGATCGCGACCGCGACTGGCGTACAGCCCTTGGTGGCGGGCAAACCCGAGCTGCCGCTGCACCAGGAGTCCGTGCTGCGGACCGGCGCCAAGCACCCGCTCGTCGTCGGCGACCGGCTGGACACCGACATCGAGGGAGCGCACCGGGTCGGTGCGGACAGCTTGCTCGTGCTGACCGGCGTGACCAGTCCCGCTGGAGCGGTGCTGGCGCCGCCGTCGCAGCGTCCCACCTACCTGGCCGAGGACCTCGCAGGCCTGCTTGAACCGCATCCCGAGGTCAGGAGCGCCGGCGGCGCATTCAGCTGCGGAGACTGGACGGCGACCAGGACCGAAGACCAGCTGGAGCTTTCCGGGGACGGTGAGCGTATCGACGGTCTCCGCGCGCTGTGCGCCGCGGCATGGGCCACGGAAGGCGTCACCGCGGAATCGGCCCGGTCCGCGATCCAGCACCTCGAGGGCACTGGTTGAGATCGATCCGCCGACATGCCGACGTTTGGTAACCCGCCGTGTATGCTGTTGCGCATGTCAGGCCGCGTAGTCCGTCGTCACGGTGACCACTCAGATGTCGCCTTGATGCTCGCGCGCGTGCTCTGTCCTTCGTGTTGTCGCTGACAACGACCCTTAGCTGACCGTTGTCGCCTGGGCGCCCCTCGGGGGCCGCCCGCCAGAAGCCGCACCCGAAGGAACATCCGATGATCGCAGACATGTCCGTTGCCCCGGAGATCGCCAGGCTGGCCGAAGCCGTCCTGCTGGTCCCGTCGCAGACGGCCGCCGGTCCGCACCCGGACGGGCCCGACGGCCCGCAGGGTCCGGACGCCGGTGGGGCCCGGCTGACGCTCGGCACGCTGGCCCGCCAGCTCCGGATGATCGCCGCTACACCGGAGCGCTGGTGGGGACTGGTCCGGTTCGAGCGGGACCGTCCGGTGCGGATCAGCGTCGAAACCCATCCGTCGTACCATGCCTGGCTGGTGGTCCTGCCGCCCGGCGATAGCGGTCAGCCCTGTGATTGCGATGTGGTGACGATGATCGCGGGCGAGGTGATCGAGGGCACTTCTTCCAGCGCGACTTTGCGTCCCGGTCCGCTGCGGGTGCACGGCCAGCGGCACTGGCTGCGCGGCCAGGGGGCGGGCTACTCGATCAGCCTGCATGCCCGTATTTCCACCGCGGGAAACGCGGGGTAACAGCGGCAGCGGGCTAACAACGGCAGGAGCAGGGCCAGCTGCCTGGACTGGGCGACATCGAAGGCGTACTCGCCCATCTGGCCCCCGCAGCGTCTCTCGTCGAGACCTACGGCAAGGTCAGGATCTCGTAGCCATCATCGGTCACGAGGATGGTGTGCTCGAACTGCGCGGTGCGTTTGCGGTCCTTGGTCACCGCCGTCCAGCCGTCCGGCCAGACGTCGTAGTCGATCGTGCCGAGGGTCAGCATCGGCTCGATGGTGAACGTCATCCCGGGCTGCATGATCACGTTGGTGTGCGGGTCGTCATAGTGCGGCACGATCAGTCCCGAATGGAACGTCCGGCCGATGCCGTGCCCGGTGAAGTCGCGCACCACCCCGTAGCCGAACCGCCGGGCGTACGACTCGATCACCCGGCCGACGGCGTTCAGCGGGCGTCCCGGGGCCACCGCGCGGATGCCGCGCATCATCGCCTCGTGGGTGCGCTCCACCAGCAGCCGTGATTCGGTGTCCACGTCGCCGGCGCAGAAGGTGGCGTTGGTGTCGCCGTGCACGCCGCCGATGTAACCGGTGATGTCGATGTTGACGATGTCGCCATCGTTGATCAACGTGTCGTCGGGGATCCCGTGGCAGATCACCTCGTTCAGCGAGGTGCACAGAGACTTCGGGTAGCCGCGGTAGCCGAGCGTGCTCGGGTAAGCGCCGTGGCTGACGAGGAAATCGTGGCCTGTCTGATCCAGGTAATCGGTCGTGACGCCAGGAGCCACCGCAGCCCCGACCGCTTCCAGCGCGCGGGCGGCGAGCTTGCCCGCGACCCGCATCCGCTCGATGATCTCTGGGGTCTTCACGTCCGGTTCCCCGGTCTTCGGACGCTTCTTGCCCACGTACTCAGGCCGCGTGATCTCCGCGGGGACCTGACGGGTGGGGGAAAGCCGGCCCGGTTGCAGCATTGTCGCCATGCTTTGCGAGTCTAATGTGCATGGACAACGAACAGCGATGGTGGTACAGCCTTACCCGCCACACCGTGGAAGACGACGACGGACCCACTGCGGGCAAGGACCGGCTGGGCCCCTTCCCCACCCGGGAGGCCGCGGCCCACGCGCTGGAGACAGTACAGCGCAGAAACGAGGAGTGGGATGCCAAAGATTAGATTCGGCGCGTTTATGCCGCCGTGATAACTTGCGCCGCCGTGATAATAGGCTAGGGGCGTGAGCGAAGAACTGCCTGCCGCGGCCGAGGCCCGGATGGCGGAAATCCGGGCCAGCGGCACGTGGGGCTCTGCGTTGACGTCTGACGAGTTTGTCGCGATCCGCAGCGTCGGCTTCGAGCCGGTCGGCCAGGTGCTCGGCGCCGCGGTCTACAACATCGGCTTCACCGGCGGCTATAACTGCCCGGGGGCCTGGGGCTCCTATGGGTACGGCGTTCCGGCCCGTACGGTCACTCAGGTGTCGGGCCGCGGCGGCTTCGGGTCTTTCGCCCCGCTGGTCCAGACGATGTACGAGGCGCGGCACAAGGCAATTGACCGGATGACCGCCGAGTGCGCCGAGCTCGGCGGGCACGGGGTGGTGGGCGTCCGGCTGACGATCGGGTCGTTCCCGGCCGGCGGGATGGAGTTCAAGGCCATCGGCACGGCCATCCGCGCTCCCGGCGCGCCGCCGGTGTTCTCCGGCTCCAAGGGACCCAAGGGCAAGACCCGCAAGACGCCGTTCACCTCCGACCTGTCCGGGCAGGACTTCGCCAAGCTGATCATGAAGGGCTGGGTGCCCGCCGGCCTCGTCCTCGGCATCTCGATCGGCTCAAGGCACGATGACTGGCTGACCGTCGGCCAGACCCGATGGGGTGCGGGTAACGCCGAGGTCGTCGGCTACACCGAGCTCGTCAACGACGCCAGGCACGACTCACGGCAGCAGCTGGCGAAAGACGTCAAGCGGCTCGGCGCCGAGGGCGTGGTGATCGCCAGCATGGACATGCGGGTCAGCGAGCGGGAATGCCCGGTACAAGAGGGCCGCCGCGACCACATCGTGGAGGCCACAAGCATCGGGACCGCGATCGCCAGGTTCACCCACGAGCAGCGGCACAGCGGGCCCACGCTGGCCGTCATGTCGCTCGACCCGCAGCGCCGCCAGGCGGCCAGGATCCGGATCTGACCGCGCCACCAAGCACAGCCAACAGGTAGACAGCCAAACAGCTAGAAAGCACAGCAACCAGAGCCGAGAGCTCGTAGGAGAGACGATGACCGACCAGCAGAACATAGCGACGGAACTGGATGCCGCGGGCGTCCCGCAGGATGCTATGCGCCGCCTGGCGGAGCTGCAGCCCGGCCGGCCCGGGTCGATCTTCACCTCCGACTTGTCGGTCAACGAGTTCCTGCTGGTGCGCGAGGCTGGGTTCCGCCCGCTGGGCCTGGTGCTCGGCAGCTCTATTTACCACGTCGGGCTGCAGGTGGGCCGCTGGGGCAGCAACCAAGAGCTTGACGTGCTGTCCCAGGCCATGTACCACGCTCGCGAGCTGGCCATGAGCCGGATGGAGGCCGAGGCGGACGCACTGCGCGCCGACGGCATCGTCGGTGTCCGGCTGGACGTGGAGATGAAGGAATTCGGCGCCGACATCGCCGAATTCATCGCGGTCGGGACGGCGGTCAAGGCGGAAGAGGGCGCGGGTGGTGGGGGGGTCGATAACTGGCGCAACAACAAGAACCAGCCGTTCACCTCGGACCTGTCCGGCCAGGACTTCTGGACGCTCATCCGGGCCGGTTACGCGCCGCTCGGCATGGTGATGGGGACGTGCGTGTACCACATCGCCCACCAGAAATTCGGCAGCAAGCTCGGGAACATCGGCAAGAACGTGGAGATCGAGCAGTTCACCCAGGCGCTGTACGACGCTCGCGAGCTCGCGATGAGCCGGATGCAGGCCGAGGCCGAGGAACTGCACGCCGAAGGCATCGTCGGCGTCCAGCTCAGGCAGCACAGCCACACCTGGGGCTCGCACACCACTGAGTTCTTCGCCATCGGCACGGCTGTGCGACCGCTGCGTCCGGACCACATCATCGAGCGTCCCACCATGGTCTTGACCCTGGACGCCTAGGACTAGCCGGTAGGTCCGCTGACCGCGTCCAGCAGGCGCGCCACCCGTTCCCGCAGGCCCCGGACGCCCGGCCGCCGGTAACGCTGGTAGCCGGGAACTCCCGGCTGCGGGCCGCGGCCTACGGCGCTGGCCAGGCCGAACTCGCCGTCGTCGAAGCCCTCGGGCCGCTCGAGGTCCCCGACCGCCGAACTGATCAGGTGCTGCGCCGCCCCGAACGACATCGGGTCGAACCCGGTCCGGATCGCCATCGTCTCGTGGGCGAGGGAGTCGAGCTCCGGATCGCCCTGGTCAAGCGCGAAGATCGTGGCCCCGGTCCGCCGCGCGTCATGGACCCGTTCGAGCAGGGGGACCGGCGCGGTCGATGGCGACACGACGAACAGCGTCTCGCCGCGCTGGGCGGCCTCCAGCCGCTCGATACCCACCCGCAGGTGCGACGGCGCGCCCGGCGGGACCCGCCAGCGGATGAGAGTCGGCCTCAGCTCGGGAATCCGCGAAAGGCGGCTTTCCTCGTCCAGGTGCGCGGTCAGGTGCCACGGCTCCTCGTCGGGCGTGCCGACGAGGAGAAGCCCGCCTGGCGACCGGGTCGCCTTGCGCAGCCCCTGCGCGAAGACGCGGGACCGTTCGAGCCATCCGGTCGGGGCGAGAAGCGCACGGAGCGTGGTCACCTGGTTGCCGTCCACCTCTCCATGGTGCCCCCAAAAGTCCTTACGCGCAGTACTTTCTGTATTGCCTCGGGGGGACGACCCCCCCAGACCCCCCCAGACCCCCCCGATTACGGGGGGTTCCACCCCCCGTACCCCCCGGGCACTCCCGGGCACCCCCGGGCACCCCCTGGGACCCCCCTGCGGAGGGGGTCTGGCAGGATTCAGCTCATGAGTGAGCATGAATCCCCGGCCGTCGGCAGCCTGGTGATCGGCATCCTCGGTGGCACCGGGGAGCAGGGACGCGGCCTGGCCCGCCGGTTTGTGCTGGCGGGAAACCCGGTGATCATCGGGTCCCGCAGCCACGACCGCGCCCAGGCCGTCGCGCGGGAGATCGGGCGCAGCGCCCGGGGCCTGGGCAACCGTGACTGCGCACGTGAAGCGGACCTGGTGATCGCCGCGGTCCCGTGGGAAGGCCACGGCGAGCTGCTGTCCGGGCTGGCAGCCGAGCTGGCGGGCAAGATCGTGGTGGACTGCGTGAACCCGCTCGGCTTCGACAAGCGCGGTGCCTACCCGCTGCCGGTCGCCGAGGGCAGCGCGGCCGAACAGGCCGCGGCGCTGCTACCCGAGAGCCGGGTGGTGGCGGCGTTCCATCACGTGTCCGCGGTCCTTCTGCTCGACCCGGAGATCGAGACCATCGACTCGGACGTGCTCGTGCTCGGTGACGACCGGCACGCCACCGACACCGTTCAGGCCCTGGCAGCCCGGATCCCCGGTGTCCGCGGCGTCTACGCGGGCCGGCTGCGCAACTGCGGCCAGATCGAAGCGCTCACCGCCAACCTGGTCTCCATCAACCGCCGCTACAAGGCCCACGCCGGCCTGCGCATCACCGATATTTAGAACTTTTTTCCCGAACGGTTCGTGGCTCACCCCCACGAGCAGCCTGCGCGGCCTGGCCCAGCCGCCGTCGCGGCGGGACCGGCCTGCGCTATCTCAACCCGCTGGCCTGAGCAACCTGCTGGGCCGGGCCAGTTTTCTTCAGCCAGTGCCGCTACTTGTACGAGTGCTCCTCGTCCGGGAAGGTGCCGCTTGTGACATCGTCCGCGAAGGCGCGGGCGGCGTCGTGCAGGACGCCCGCGACGTCGGCGTACTGCTTGACGAACTTGGCCACCTTGGGGGACAGGCCGGCCATGTCCTGCCAGACCAGGACCTGGGCGTCGCAGGCTGAGCCGGCGCCGATGCCGATGGTGGGGATGGTCAGCGCCTCGGTGACCCGGGCGGCCAGGGAAGCGGGCACGCACTCCAGGACCACGGAGAACGCGCCGGCCGCCTGCATCACCTTGGCGTCGTGCAGCAGCTGCTCACCGTCTTCGCCGCGTCCCTGCACCCGGTAGCCGCCGAAGGCGTTGACCGACTGCGGGGTCAGGCCGAGGTGGGCCATGACCGGGATGCCGGCCGCGACGAGTTCCTCGACCTGCTGGGCGACCCGCTGGCCGCCTTCGAGCTTGACCGCGTGCGCGCCTGTCTCCTTCAGGAACCGGGTGGCAGTGTGCAGCGCGGCGCCGGCAGAAGCCTGATAGGACCCGAACGGCAGGTCGGCCACCACCATGGCTCGGCTCGTGCCGCGCACGACGGCCGCGGTGAGGGGGATCAGATCATCCACGGTGACCGGGATCGTGCTGTCGTGGCCGTAGACCACCATCGCGGCAGAGTCGCCGACCAGCAGGACCGGGATCCCGGCCCGGTCGAAGATCCCGGCGGTGAGCGCGTCGTAGGCGGTGAGCATGGGCCATTTCTCGCCGCGTGCCTTCGCGGCGCCGATATCGCGTACGGTGACGCGACGCCCGCCGGTTGACCCGCCGTAAAGAGGCTCAGGTGTGGTCCGCTGTCCTGTCGCGGCCATAAGCGCGTCCGTGTGCTGTGACATCTTCGTCGGCCTCCATGTCTCGTGTCGCCCCAGTGGCGTACCCGGACCCTTAGATGATGGCATGACAGGTGGGGTGGGCGATATGGCCAAACGACTCTGGAAGACTAGGACGATGGCGGACTTCGCGGACATTGACACCCTGGCGGCTGGCTATCACCAGCGCGGCGGCCAGCCTGGGCTGGCGTACGGGGTCGTGATCGACGGCGAACTCGTGCACACGGCGGGGCTCGGCGAGCGGGACCTCGGCGGCCCGCCGCCGGACGCAGGCACCGTCTTCCGCATCGCGTCGATGACCAAGAGCTTTACCGCATCGGCGGTACTCGCGCTGCGCGACGACGGCGCGCTGAGGCTCGACGACCTGGCCGAAGCTTACGTACCCGAACTGCGCGACTGGCCGCAGGCGAGCCCGGACGCCGCGCGGATCTCCGTCAGGCACCTGCTGACCATGACCGCCGGGTTCCCGACCGACGACCCGTGGGGGGACCGGCAGCAGGGCCTGCCCCTGGACGACTTCGCGGCCTTCCTGGCCCGCGGCGTCGGCTTCAACTGGGCGCCGGGCACCCGGTTCGAGTACTCCAACCTCGGCTTCGCCATCCTCGGCCGGCTCATCACCGCCGTGACCGGCGTCGCCTACTCGGATTACATCCGCGACCGGCTGCTGCGCCCGCTCGGCATGACCCGCACCGGCTACGAGGCCGCGGAGTTCGACCTCGCCCCGGAGCAAGCATCCGGCGGCCTGGCCCGCGGCTACCGTCGCGCTCCGGGCGGCTGGTCGGAGGTGCCGTTCGAACCGTGCGGCGCGTTCGCCCCGATGGGCGGCATCTTCAGCTGCGTACAGGATCTCAGCCGCTGGGTCACCGGTTTCGCGGCCGCGTTCCCGCCCGGGGACCCGGAGGCCGGCGGCCCGCATCCGGTCCGGCGCGCCACCCGGCGGGAGATGCAGCTGCCCCAGATCATGACCGGATGGGACTCCGCACCGAGCTTTCCTGGGGACGGAGCCGTCACGCCTCCCGGTGCCTACGGCTTCGGGCTGTTCGTGACCGAGCATCCGGCGCTGGGCCGGATCGTCGGCCACAGCGGCGGGTACCCGGGGTTCGGCAGCAACATGTGCTGGCATCCCGCGAGCCGTACGGGCGTGATCGCGCTCGGCAACAGCACTTACGCGCCGATGGCGCCCCTCGCGGTCAGGCTGCTCGAGGCCGTGCTGCGGCGCAGTGAACCGCCGTCGCACGGGTACGGCGTGACGCTCAGCCCGGAAGGGTCAGGTCCGTGGCCGGAGACGCTGGCGGCGCGGGACGCGGTGGAACGGCTGCTGCGATCCTGGGACGACGCCGCCGCCGAGCGCCTGTTCTCGCCCAACGTCGCTCAAGATGCCCCGTTCGCCGAACGGCAGCGCCGGATCGCCCTGGTGCGCGAGCGGATCGGAGATTTCCGGGCCGCCGGGCGCAGGCCGCAGTTCGACACGCCCGCGCAGTGCCGGTGGTGGCTCGAGGGGGAGCGCGGCGTGGTCCAGGTGCAGATCCAGCTCACTCCCGAGCGGCCGCCCCGGGTTCAGTCGCTCTCCCTGGCCGTCCCGCCCGCTGCGGGCTCGCCGCTGGGTGACACGCTGGACGCCGTGGTGGCCTGGCTGAACGGCACCGACCGCGACTGGCCCGCATCCATCCCGGTCGCCTGGACAGTCGACACCGCCCTGCTGGCCCGCCGCTTGCGGATGGCCGCCGTCTGGGCCGGTGAATGCCGCGTCGGCGCCTGCCGGGCGGGTGACGGATCCGCTTCGGTGGCGGTCGAGCTGACGGCGGAGCACGGCATACTCACCCTGGCGCTCGTCATCGACCCGGACACGCGCCTGCTGCATCTGGCCGACGTCGCGCCCGAATCCTGACCGGAAGCATGCGCCACCGCCGTTCGGCGGAATCCGGACGAGAGCCGGAGCAGGACCGGCAGGGAGCCACTGACCCTCGCCCGATGCGACCTGGATCACATTAACTTTCAGCCCAGGGCCGGAAATAGATTCCGATACGAGACGGTTCCGTATTGATAGTTGCGGGATCCGGGCGTGCTCGTCATGACAACACACCGACAGGCCAGCGCCTTCCCGGATTCCGCGCACGAGCTTCGAGTAATCCGGAAGGGACACATGGACACGCAGACCGTCTATCGTCGGCGCTGGCTGATTCTCAGCGTGCTGATCGTAGGACTGCTCGCCATCGTCATCGACAACACGGTCCTGAACGTCGCGCTGAAGACTATCGCCGAGCCACACGGGGGCCTCGGCGCGAGTCAGAGCCAGCTCGAATGGGCCATCAACTCCTACACTTTGTTCTTCGCCGGCCTGCTCTTCACGTTCGGTGTCGTCGGCGACAAGATCGGCCGCAAGCGCATGCTCATCATCGGGCTCGCGCTGTTCGGCCTCGCCTCACTGCTCTCGGCCTACTCACGGTCGCCCGATCAGCTGATTTTCGCGCGGGCCGCGATGGGCCTGGGCGGGGCCGCGGTCATGCCGCAGACCCTGTCCATCATCTCGAACGTCTTCGAGCCCGCCGAAC
>Ga0302181_10003390_pt1 | contig 10942 bp, 9 predicted proteins | sample I_Palsa_E3_3_FD_198786 | JGI IMG/M metagenome (GOLD analysis project Ga0302181, IMG submission 198786) | Peat permafrost microbial communities from Stordalen Mire near Abisko, Sweden - I_Palsa_E3_3 | ecosystem: Environmental > Terrestrial > Soil > Palsa > Peat permafrost | place: Sweden: Abisko... | reverse complement strand
CGCCGGTCGTCACAGTCCCGCCACCGGTATCGATCTCCGCCAGCCGATAGACTGGCCCGAAGTCCATCACCGCCGACCAGCGAAAGGGGCTCAGCAGATCCGGGCTAGCCAACGCTGCACGCGCCGGCAAAAAGGTCGGCACATAGGCGGTGTCAGCGTCCTGCGACTGCGAGGTGTCGGCTGTCGGCGTTGCGTTCGTCGAACTCTCCGGCGTCGGCGCGACCATGCTTTGCGTCATTGCCATCTGTACCGCGCGCTGATGCTCTACCACGCGCAGACCCCACCAGCTCAGGACGCCCACCAGAGCAACGATCGCCCAGCCTCTCCCCCTGAACGGCTGCTTCTTCGCCCCCACCTCTGCGTTCACCAGGCCAAACAACCACGGCAGAATCAGCGCGCCCAGTAGAAGCACAAACATCACCGGATCCCAGATGAACACGAATGACGCCGCATACCAGCGTCCATTAAAGGGAAAGAACGGGCGCAGCCCATAGTTGTTGGTGTAGTCGAGCAGCAGATGGCTCAGCAGTGCAATCAACGCGAGACAATACAACACACCCCAGCGTACGGGCGCAGCGGTCAGCGGCTTGGGCCTGGCGCCTGTGGGAGTCGTTGCGCGCCTTACACGCCATCGATGCCACGCATAAACGCCCGCAACAATCAGGGCCGCCTCGAAAGGCAGCCCCAGAAAGGTATGTGTGATGCCGCGATGATGCTGAAATCCTTCGATCGGTCCGCGCAAACTCCACAGCGTATCGATGTCGGGAAACTCAGCCGCCACGATCATGGTGAGCGTGGCGTACGCCGCCCGTCGATTCAGGCCGGTGCGCGAAAGACAGGCGCCGGTAAGAAGATGCGTTACCGGCTCCATCGGAGGTCGCTACCGCTGCATGGCGATCGTGTGAATGCCCATGGCCTGTTGGCTAGCCTGCGCTACCTCAACTTCGCGCTCGGCACGCGCGTCACGCTCTTGCTCGATCTCGCGCTCACGCGCCCGCTTCGAACCAGCCGTAAACGCCGTCATCTCAGCAGGTGCCAGCATCTCCGGCTTGAACCCGGCGATGGCCACAAAACCCGGCTCATCCCCAAGCGCTTCCGAGATGCGGTTCCACAGGAAGAACGGCGAAGTCGTCGGCAGAAGAATCATCTTGCGTTCCGGCTGCGGCAGCGCAAAGTATGTTCCCCACGTCGCGAGAGCTACGCAGCTACCCAACGTGCTGAAGACAAAGACAGGAGAATAAACAGTTGGCGCTCCGGCTACGGTCCATGCGGACTCGATCAGGCTCACCGTCGCAAAGATTCCGAGTCCCAGGCTGATACCAAAGATATGGCTTCTATACGTAAGGCCGAGGTATCTCGTGGAGAAGCAGACGAATAGCAGGAGGCAAAGTATCAGAACGCTAATGCCTTGCTGCACTTGGCTGGACAAGGTCGCCATCGTGTAAGAACCTGCGGTGTGCGGCCCCAGCGCAAGAACGACCGAAAGAGCAAAAGAAACGCCCGCCACCCAGCGAAAGATAATCTTGCCTGCGCGGTGCAAACCCTCTAACGGCTTCATCGCCTTACGGAAAACGCTATAGATCACAACCAGCAACAAAGCATACTCAACAAAGGAAATTACCCAATGCGAATAAAAATAGATTTCATACGCAAGAACCTTCGAGATACCGAGATCCCTACGGAAAAAGAGGATGGGGATTGAAACGATATCTTCTACACCGCAAACAGCAAGAAACGCCACCAGGGTCGGAAACTCCCTCATCAAACGCTTTCGCGCCATCAGGCACAAAATTCCAACGGTGATGATGAGGTCTGCGAAGATGGAATATTCCAACAGCAGCTTGGTGTCCATAGCGAAAGCCTCCTGTGCGCGATAAACATTATCGTACACAGGAGGCGATGCTATTGCACTACCTAAATTCATTTTTTCTCTGATTATTAGAGATTTAGGCCGAGATTAGTCGAGGCCGCAGGTGCTGCCAGGCGAGCACATCGTGGTCGGAGTGTTCACAACGCTGGGATGCGATACAACAACCTTCGCCTGGTTGGCGCGGGCCGTCGAAGCCGAGTAGGAGGAGGCCGTGAAACCGGCAACTGCGAGGGCGACGACGAAAGTGCGGATGGCGAGATTCTTCATGAGGGTATTTCTCCTTGGCAGTAAATAAGTGATAAAAGATTTCTAAAGATTTCTCTGGACAACCAGATGAGAAGAACATAGAGTCATACAAACTGTAAGTCCATCTCTATCAATAACATAACTAATTACTAGTTAGTAAACATTACTAAAGTAATCCGCGCATAGTAACGAAGTTATAACCAAATCCTGGCACTGAAATCAGTTACTTGCTGGTGTCCATCGGCAGAAATCCTGTTACTTTTTAAGACTTTGGTTGTAAACCTGCCCCTAAAATGCGCGTTTTTGCCTCTCCGCGTATGCTCGTCGTAGGCCATGGCTCGCACTTCCATCCCACGCGCTCACCGCAATTCGCTCGAACGAAGCGATCGCGACCTTCTCGCCAGGATTACTCGCTCTGCGGGCAGCAAGGCGGGGTACAAACAGCTCATTCGTGAATTGGGGTTAGGCGGCGGGCGAGAGCGCCGCCTGCTGGTGGAGCAGCTCACACGCCTGGTCGCCCGGGGAGACCTAGCCCGCCTCGGCGACGATATGTGGGCGATCCCCAAGCGGGAACCAACTCATAACGAAGGCTTTACAGCCTCCAGTCGGCCGGGGACCGCTGGCTTGTGGGATGGCATGGAGGCTGCCGTTCGTGGTGGCCGGGACCGGCTGGTGAGTGGGCGGTTGGATCTCCACCGCGATGGCTTCGGTTTCGTGCGGCCGGAAGTGATTGCGTCCCGAAACCGGGCTCAAGCAGGCGATTTGCAGCCTGAAACCGGGCTCAAGCAACACGAAAAACAGGACGATATCTTCATCCCACCGAACGAGATTCACGGTGCCATGCAAGGGGACTTAGTCCTTGTAGATGAGGCACTTCCGGGGCGCGATGGACGCCGCTCCGGGCGCATTGCGCGGGTGCTGACGCGACGCAATCCCACCATCGTAGGGATCTTTCACTATGCAAAGCGTCACCATCGTAATGATTACGAAGCACTTAGGGGTAATTACGTAACTCCATGGGACGAGCGCCTGGGTGGGCCGATTCTGATCCCAGACGGTGAGGAAGCACTCCCCGACGTGGCGAATTCGCCACATAGGATGCTTGGGGAGGAGGCCCGCAGGACGCTGCAAACCGCTGAATTGAAAGATCCTAAGCACCCTCTCGAGGGCATGGCCGTGGACGTCGAGATCACCAGCTTTCCCATTCCTGGGCGGCCAGCGCAGGGGCGAGTGATTGAGGTGTTGGGGCCGCCCGACGGATTCGGCGTGGACGTGGAGATTGTGATCCGCAAACATCACATTCCACATACCTTCCCGGCGCCCGTGCTGGCGGAGGCAGAGGATCGAGCAATGGAAACCGTTGCGTCCCTCGACCCGGAAGTGCTTGAAAACAGGGAAGATTTCCGTGGCCTGCCGATTGTGACCATTGACGGGGAGACGGCGCGCGACTTCGATGATGCCGTGCTGGTACGACCTATGTCCAATGGAAACAATGAGTTGCAGGTGCATATCGCGGACGTGAGCTGGTATGTGCGGCCCGGTTCGGCGCTGGATACGGAGGCGCGACTGCGCGGGACCAGCGTCTACTTCCCGGATCGAGCGGTGCCGATGCTGCCCCACGCGCTCTCCAGCGGCATGTGCAGCCTGCTCCCAAATGAAGACAGGCTTGTACTTAGCTGCGTCATGGAGATCGATCCACGGGGCGAGATTGTGGGCTATCGCCTGGCCGAGGGGATCATTCGCAGCGTGCGGCGGATGACGTACACCAGCGTCCAGCAGTGCATTAATGCGGGCACACCCGGTGAAAACGTGCGCGACTCAGCTGGGTTTCGTGCTGCAAATCGACTGCTTGAGCCTAGTTTGGAGGACATCACGGAGCGGGAGAGAGTCGACGCCGAGGCTCCCGAGCTTCCTCGTGCGTTCGATGCCATGCTCGACCTGGCGTTGCGGCTGAATGCGAAGAGGGTTCGGCGGGGGTCGATCGATTTCGACTTGCCGGAGCCGATTGTGGAGTTCGACCCGGATGGGAACATGAAGGCCATCGTGCGGTCGGAGCGGGGATGGGCTCATCGGTTAATTGAGGAGTTCATGCTGTCGGCCAATGAGTGCGTGGCGCACTGGCTGGAAGCGCAGGGGATCGCTTCGATCTACCGGATCCACGAGATACCCGACCCGAAGCGGATCGTTGACTTCGAAGAGACGGCCGCGGGGTTTGGGCATTCGCTCGGGCTGGGGAATCTGCCGGTGCGGAAGTTGACGATGAAGTCCGACAGGCGGGAGTCGCGGCAGAGGTCGGCGCGGGGGAAGGATTCGCGGGGGGCGCCGCAGCATGAGATTCCGGAGAGCATTCCGGTGACGCCGCAGATGTATCAGAAGCTGGTGCGGCGGATCAGCGGGACGCCGGAGGAACGAATCCTCGCGTACCTGATGCTCCGGTCGTTGAAGCAGGCTCGGTATGCGGAGAAAAATGAGGGGCACTTTGCGCTGGCGTCGCCGTCGTATACGCACTTCACGTCGCCGATCCGGCGCTATCCGGATTTGATTGTGCATCGGTTGGTGCGGGCGATGTTGCGGAAGGGTGCGGACCCGCGGGGTGGAGCGATCCGGAGTGACGATCCGCAACCATGGGCTACCGAGTTGGCGCGGTCGCGGGGGAAGCATGCGGCAACCCACCCGTTCGCAAAAGCGCGCACGGATGGGGCACCCGGATTGTCGCCGATGCGGTCCCACGTCCGAGAATCCGGACATGGGGCACCCAGATTTGTGGAAGGGCCGATTGCGGCGGATGAGTTGAATGATATTGCGGTAGAGAGCTCGCAGGCGGAGCGGCGGTCTGCGGATGCGGAACGCGAGCTGATTGAGTGGAAGAAGATGAAGTTCATGGCCGACAAGATCGGCGATGACTTTCCTGCCGTGATTTTGTCGGTGACGAAGTATGGATTTTTTGTTGAGCTCGATGACATGTTCATCGAGGGGCTGGTGCCGTTGGGGTCGCTGGTGGGCGACTACTATACGTACCGCGATACGGACCGGACGATTGTAGGGTCGCGCACGGGGCACGTATTTGCGCTGGGGCAGAAGGTCCATGTGCTGCTGGATCGGATCGATCGGCAGCAGAGACGGCTGCAGTTCGCGCTGCTGCCGGGGACGGAGCCGAAGGTAGTTCCCGGCGCTGGTGCGCCGGGGCGCGGCGGGAAGAGCGAGGCGAAAAAGGCCAAGGCGAAAGAGAAGAAGGTTGGTGGGAAGGCCAAGGCGCGGCAGCGGAAGAAGCGCTGATGGTCGGCGCAAAGGATGAGCCCATGGGTCCCTCATCCTCTGCGTTGACGGGCTACTTCGCGAGGGCGAAGGTTACGGTGATGGTGGTCTCTACGGCGGTTGGGTCTCCATTGAGGAGAAAAGGCTTGTAAGTCCATTGCTTGACTGCTTCCCAGGCGGCCTTGGTGAGCTCGGGTGGCCCGGAGACGAGCTTGAGGCTGGAGATCATACCGTCCTTGCCGATGACTGCGTCGAGGACGACGCTGCCTTGAATGCCGGCAGCCTTTGCGTCTCGGGGATAGATGGGTTCCACAAATTTGTCGCGACTGCCTGCGATATCGCCGGGGCGGATCTGCACCGCAGTGACAGCGTTGGTCTGGGTGTTTGTCTGTGTGGTGGTCTGGGTGGTTTGGACCGTTGCGGGCGTTTGCACTTTGACGACGGGGCTGGGGCCGGCGGAGTCGGGAATGTCGACTTTGAAGAAGGATTTGGGTTGTCCGTTCGCCGCATGCGGAACGCCGATGACGATGGCGGACGGACCGATGTCGCTTGGGGCGGCACCGATCTGAACGTTGGACGGGCCGATGTCGCTGGGTCCGCCGCCGATCTTGACGTTGGATGGTCCGACGTCGCTGGGGGCTGGGTTGATGTTGACCGTCGACGGCGCGGTGGTGGTTTGGGTTTGCGGCGGCGCTACCTGCTGGCGGAAGGCGAGTGCCGAGGTGCAGGCGCCTCCTATGAGTACAAGGCTGAGGGCTGTGATGGCGAAGCGGGCTGCACCTCGCAGCTCGATGGAATGGCGGGTCAGGTTCATAACTCTCCTCTCGAAATTCTTGAAGGGGTGGGCATCGAAGATGCCGATAGCGTGCGGTGTGGGGGCGTGCGGGCTTGATGAGAACTGGGTGGCGAGACGCAGCAGCGAGCGGGCGTAGCGCTGGGGGCCGGCGACGACGTTGGCGGCCATGGCGTCGCAGACTAGCTCGCGGGTTTCGGCTATGTGTCTGCGGGTGAGCCAGAGGAAGGGATGGAAGGCGATGGGGAGGGAGAAGAGCTCGTAGAAGAGATTCTTGGCGAAGTCGCGACGGCGCATGTGGGCGAACTCGTGGGCTAGGACCGCGTCGAGATCTTCTGGCAGGAGCGTTGTGTCGAGCTGCGTGGGGAGAAGGAGGGTGGGGCGGCGGATGCCCAGGGTGACGGGGCTGGCAATCTCGGTGGATGCAGCGATGAAGGCGTGGGATACAGCGAAGAGTTGCGCGAAGCGGTGCACACTTTGACGAGCGTAGCCGGTGAGCGCGAGTGGCTGGGCGCGACGGCGGAGGGATGCCGTTTGGTGGAGGCCGGTCGCGAGACGAATGGCGAAGAATGCGAGCGCGGCGAGGTACAGGAGCGCGGCGGTGGCGAACAGCACAGGCGGGAGTTGGAAGCCGGCGGCGGCGTGTGGCGTGCCCATCGTGACGGTGACGTGCGCGGCCTGGGGACCGGCGGTGCGACGAAAGGTTAACCAGCCGGCGAGGGCCTGGAGGATTTGGCTGGGGCGAGCGGAGATGGCGGGAAGAAGGGCTTCGGCGAACAGGGCGGCGGTCCATAGAGAGTGCTGGAAGGCCGGGCCGACAGGCCGGGAGGCGCGGGCGGCGATCCATATGGCGAGACGGGCTGCGGCGAAGACGAGGGGGACTTGCCAGAGGGAGTTGAGCGCGTAGGTAAGGAGCCAGGATTCGCGCGAGGTTGCGAAGGTGTGCATGTTAGCGCTCCTCTTCTTCGAGGCGGCGGGATAGCTCGGCGATTTTTTTGGGGTCGATCTGCCGGCTCTTGATGAGGCTCATCACCAGCTCCTCTGACGACCCGCCGAACATGCGGTCGACGAGGTCGCGAACGGCGTGGGTGGAGGCTTTGGCTTCGCTGACCGTGGCGGCGTAGGCGAAGGCCCGGCCACGGAGTTCGCGCCGCAGCTTGCCCTTGCGGTGGAGGATGTTGAGCATGGTCTGCACGGTGGTGTAGGCGAGGTCCTGGGGGAGAGCCTGCTGCACGGCGGTGACAGTGCTTGCACCTTGTTTCCAGATGACCTGCATAATTTGCAGCTCGAGCTTGGTGAGGACGGGCTTTTCGGATTTGGCCATGGGCGTCTCCTAGATGATTAGGACATTAGGACCGGAGGCGGGTGGTTGTCAACTAAATTCTTAGGAGATGGCTGGAGGGATAAATAATTTTGCGGGAGCGCACAATATTTAGCAGGCTCGTCCGTTAACGAAGGTAGACCGTTATGAATGAGCGCGGGGCGACGGAAAGGATGCGATGCCGAGCCCGGATTTGACTATCAGCGAGCAGGACCGTTTTATCGCGGAGGCGTTTGAGCGCGATGAGGGGCGGCTGCGCGGGTTCATTCGGAAGCGGGTGCTGGATACCGCCGATGCGGAAGATGTGCTGCAGGATGTGTTCTATGAGCTCATCCAGGCGTATCGGCTGATGAAGCCGGCGGAGCAGACGACGGCGTGGTTGTTTCGCGTGGCGCGGAATCGGATTGTCGATTTGTTTCGGCGCAAGAAGGCTGTGTCTCTGAATGAACCTGTCGGCGTAGAAGAAGATGCGCCGATGCTGGAGGATTTGCTGCCGTCGCCCGATGCGGGGCCGGAGGCGATTTATGCGCGGAATGTGCTGCTCGACGCGATCGATGAAGCGCTGGAAGAGATGCCGGAGAATCAGCGCGAGGTTTTCGTGGCGCATGAGCTGATGGGCCGGAGTTTCAAGGAATTGTCTGAGGAGACGGGCGTGAGCGTGAATACGCTGCTGTCGCGCAAGAGATATGCCGTGCTGTTTCTGAGGGAGCGGTTGCAGGAGCTGAGCGGGGATTTCGAGTAGCAAAGGATTTCGGGAAGTAAGGGATTTGGGAAGTGAGGATGAGATGAAAGGTTTTCGAATGTTCAAGGTATTCAAGATCATCGTGCTGGTAGCGCTGGCGCTGACGGTGTTCGGATTTGTGACGGAGCATTTGTGGAACTGGCTGATGCCGGCAATCTTCGGGTTGAAGACGATTTCGTTTGCGCAGGCGCTGGGACTTGTGGTGCTGAGCAAAATTCTGCTGGGCGGGTTTCACAAGCACGCGGGCGACGGACCGAAGGGATGGAAGCGCGGGATGGGAGAGCGTTGGGCGCGGATGACGCCTGAGGAGCGCGAGCGGTTTCGGGCGGGAATGAAGGGGCGGGGCGGGTTCGTTTGGGGACCGGACGGCGTGAAGTGCTGGGGCGAGCGCGACGTCCGTCAGGCCGAGGCGGCGGGCGCAGAGACAGGGCGCGGCCAAGGGTCGTTGTAACGAAGGGATGCGGGAAAGGATGATGACGATGACGATGCGACTAAAGTTTGCCGGCACTTCTGCCGATGAAGGCTTTACCGATATTTTTTGGAAACCATTAAACCTGAAGGCGCAGGGCAACGTACTAGAAGACAAGAGATTGGCCCATCAAGAGCCACGCGATTCGGAAGTTCGGGCGCGGGAGCCCTGGACTCAAGACTTGCGGGCGGAGGAATTGCCTGCTTCCGGATTGTCGGCTGCGGCATCTGCTAAAGCAGGGCTGCCTTCGCAAGGCCTTGTGGAGCAGGATGCGCTCTCGGAGATGTTGGAGGAGATGTCGCTGAGTACGTTGTTGTACTACGTGCTGGCAGGAGAAGGGACGGATAAGGATGAATTTTCATGATCCAATTCGGATGAATCCCCAAGGCGACTGGCGGCTTTGGGTGGTGATGTCGGTGATCGGGCTGGCGTATTTGCTGACGTAGTTTGACAGGGGTAGTGGCGGTAGCAAGTCAACGGGTCGGGTCGCCGTGGGTGGCGCGAACGTTCTGGTGGGGCTTGAACGGCGTGGGGCATGGCGGGGTCGAAAGAGTCTGGAAGAAGTTGAGTCCAAAGTGTGCGGTGGGACGTCTAGCAGTTGTCGCCGATGCTTGCCGATGCTGCTTGCGAAGGCTGCCATGAGCTTGAAGCGCTGCTTGCTCGTTACCGTATTCATTCCTTTAGCTTTAGGTTGCGGAAGTCTTTCCGCGCAAACGACCCTGACCCCGGAAACGGGAACAGCGCCTGCGGCTCCGGCTTCGCTGCATCCCAAGACGGTGTATCCGCAGATTGTGCGGCTCAGCCTGGTGCAGGGCGATGTGCGGGTGGCGGTGGGCAAGCAGAAGGGGCAGCCTGACGTGGCGCCGTGGGTGCAGGCGGTGGCGAACATGCCGCTCGAGTCGGGCTTCAGCGTGGTGACGGGCAACGGTCGCGCAGAGATTGAGTTTGAAGACGCGTCGACGATGTATCTGGGGGAGAACTCGGCGCTGACGTTCAATACGCTGACGACACAAAACGGGGTTCCGAGCACGGACATGGTGCTGCTGACGGGCGTGGCTTCGCTGCACCTGCGGCCCACGGTGCCAGGCGAGCGCTACGACGTGAGGACGGCTACGGACGCGTTCCACGTTCCCTACGGCAGCCATTCGAACGTTCGGGTGAACAGCTACATGGACGCTATGACGGTGACGCCACAGGCCCCGACGGAGATTCACCTGGGAGATGTGAATACGTCGCAGGCGCTGGTTGGCAAGTCATTCACGTACAGCAATGGGGTGTTTGTGCCAACACCGGCGAGCCCAACGAACAACTTCGCGGCGTGGGACAAGTGGGTGGCAGCGCGTATTGCAGCGCGCAACAAGGCGATGGCTGCAGTGATGATGGAGGCGGGACTGAAGACGCCACTACCCGGCATGGCGGATATGAATGCGCGCGGAAAATTCTTCGAGTGCCAGCCGTATGGAACGTGCTGGGAGCCGACCAACGGCTGGGCGAAGGCGCCTGGGGTGAAACAGCGGAGCGACGGACCGCCGGAGACCGAAGGCGTTCCAACAGCAGAGGGAAGTTCGGACGCTCAGCAGGACCAGGCAAAGCAGGCACCTCCGACACAGCAGCAGCTGAGAGCGCTGGATGCTGCTCAAAATGGCGATGGCGCGCTGGCCGCGCTGGCACAGATGGATGAGCAGCAGGCTGAGGGGCAGATGCAGGGGGGCGTGGCTCCGGCGCTGTGGGCCGAAGATGAACAGGTATTTCCGTGTTCGCCTTATTCGCTCGAGCGGTGGATGACGCTGGATCCGATGACCGGCGAACCGGTGGTGCTGTCTAGCGACGTGGTGTGGGACACGGGCTGGTACAGCGACTACGGGTTCGACTGGGCGGTATGCCATGCGGGCAGCTGGATTTATTGGAATCACCGGTATGCATGGGTCGCGGGAGACCATCGTCACCATCACTGCCCGGTGCATTGGGTGAAGGTGGGAGGCAAGCTGGGCTATGTGCCGATTCATCCGCACGATCGCGAGGGCAAAGAGCCAGGGAATTTGAAACATGGGGTCTTTGTTCAGACGGAGGGCAAGCACGAAGGCATGCAACGCGTTGCGTACGATCCGGGTGCGCATGTGAAGGTACTGGTGGAGACGCCGAAGGAATTTCGATCGCCGCAGTTGCCGACGTTGCGCGCCGCGACTGCGCCCACGCTGGTGGCGCGGAGCGTGCATGGTGGGGGCTCAGAGAGCAGGGGCGTCGCA
>Ga0302181_10003387_pt1 | contig 10944 bp, 9 predicted proteins | sample I_Palsa_E3_3_FD_198786 | JGI IMG/M metagenome (GOLD analysis project Ga0302181, IMG submission 198786) | Peat permafrost microbial communities from Stordalen Mire near Abisko, Sweden - I_Palsa_E3_3 | ecosystem: Environmental > Terrestrial > Soil > Palsa > Peat permafrost | place: Sweden: Abisko... | reverse complement strand
ACCGGCTGCCCACCGAGCATGACCTGGCCGCGTGGTTCGGGGTCAGCCGGATGACGCTGCGGCACGCGCTGGCCGAGCTGGCCAAGCGCGGGCTGGTGACCACGGCGGTGGGACGGCACGGCGGGACGTTCGTGGCCGCACCCAAGCTGGAGCAGGATCTCACCACGCTGGCCGGCTTCTCTGAGCAGTTGCGCCGGAACGGGATGGTCGCGGGCGCCCGGGTGCTGTCCGCCCGGTCGCGTCCGGCGGGACCGGCCGCACGGGCTGCCCTGCAGATCGGCGCGGGCGATCAGGTGCATGAGATCCGGCGGATCCGGCTGGCCGACGGCAGGCCGGTCGCGCTGGAGCACTCGCTGTTCCCGGCCGCCCGGTTTCCCGGCATGCTGGACGCCCGGCTGGACGGCTCGCTGTACGAACTGCTCGAGGTCACGTACGGGCTGCGGCCGCATCGGGCCCGGGAGCGGCTGGAACCGGTGACCGCCGGGGTGCGCGAGGCGGAGCTGCTCGAGGTGGACCGGGGTGCGCCGCTGATGCTGGTGGAGCGCACCGCCTACGCACGTTCGGGCGAGCCGCTGGAGTTCGCCCGGGATCTGTTCCGCGGTGACCGGACGCGGGTCGTGCTGTGGACCTCCGGGCCGACTTAGGAAATTCACCCCTCGCAGGCAGTTACGGAATCGCCGGGCAAGACGCACTATGGGGAGTATGAAGATCGGTGCGCGCGCGGCCCGGTCCGCCGGTAAGCCATTGATCGGTCAGGATTCTCCGCCGGACTTCGAGTTCGAGAGCTCGCCGGCCAGCTGGACCTGGGACACGTCCCACCTAGATTTCGGGCCCGGCGGGCCGGTGATCCCGCCGCCGCCGAGTACGGCGCTCTCTTCCTGCTCGGCGATCCCGCCGCCGCCCAGCACGGCCTTGTCCGGTTCGCTGATACCGCTGCCCCCGAGCACGGCGCTGTCCGGGTCAGTGATCCCGCCGCCGCCGACCACCGCGCTCTCTTCATGCTCGGTCATCCCGCCGCCGCCGACCACGGCGCTCTCTTCCTGCTCGGTCATCCCGCCGCCGCCCAGCACCGTGATCCCGGGTTCAGCCATTCCTCCTCCGCCCAGGACCGGCCGGTGAACAATCCAGGCCGCAGGGGAGAAGAGCCGAACCGGTTCCTCGGCTTTCCGGTCAGGCCCGGTGGGCCAGCCAGAGCCGGCGGGCGGGCCAGAGAAGGCGAAGAATCGCAGCGTGTGATGGGTATGCCCGCCGAGTGGCTCGAGTCCGCGGATCTCGGTGCGTTCCGTTCGCTGGCCTATCCCGTGCAGTGGTGCAGGCGATGGGCCCGGCGACGTCTGGGCTCGCACCGCGAGAGCGACCGTTAGCCGCAGGTCCGGTAGCCGCAGGTCCGGCGGAAACGGCCCCAGGGCTAGCGGAAACAGCCCAAGGGCGGGGACGAAATAACGCGGGCTAGTGGTCCTGGCTCGGGCGCGAACGCCGGGTGCCCCGGGTGGCGAGCACCAGGATCGCGGCGACGAAGGCGAGCCACAGCCACGGCACGGTGGCCGCGACCGCGAGGTGCGCGGCGGCCAGGGCGACGATGACCACGAGCACCAGGACGAGAATCGGGTGACTATGCCTGCGGCGCGGTCGCGCCGGAACGGGCGCAGTCCCGGTTTGCGGCCGGGTGCTCAGGTCCGGGAGGTCCTCGAACAGGCCGCTCAGGTCGGCCCGGGTCTTGGCGCTCATCGCGCGCCCGGCCCGCTCGTCGAACTCGTCCTGGTCGAGGCGCCCCTCGGCGAAGTGCTCGCCGAGACGGTCGGCGACTGCCTGGCGTTCGGCGTCCGAGACGCGCAGGTGCTGATCGGAATAGGGGCTGCGGAACAGCGGCGCGAAACCGCGGGGCCGGGACTGGCTGGCCTGGGACTGGCTGGCCTGGGACTGACTGGCCTGGGACTGGCTGGAATTCGTGGACATGGCGCTTGTCTCCACTTACTACCGTGAACGGGACTGAAGGGAATCGATGAGCGAGCTGGCGATGGACTGGTCGCTGCCCTCTTCGGGGATCAGCAGCAGGCCGGCCAGGTAGAGCGGGATTCCGGCGCCGCCGACGACGGTCAGGACGACGAAGGCGATCCGGACGATGGTCGCGTCCACGCCGAAGTAGTCAGCTAGGCCCGCGGCTACCCCGGCCAGCATGCGGCCGGAGAAGGGACGGCGCAGGGCGCCGCGCTCAGCCCCGAAGGAGAACGGGGACCCGGCGTGGCCGGACGTGGTGTGATGGCCGGACTCGGTGGTGGGGGTTTCGGTGGTGGGGGTCTCGGTGGCGGGGGTCTCGGTGTTGTTCATGGCCCTAGCTTGGCTCCGCGGGCCACGCGCGCACATCGGGAAGAACCCGGGTGCATCCCTGATCCTGGCGGGACGGATCAGGGTCAGCTCAGGGATGTCCCGGATAGCCAGGTCAGGATGGCTGAGCCATGATGGGGTACGTGGAGCATCCGACACGCTGGCACCGCCACCCGGCCAGGTTCAGGCACCGGGAGGGTAACGGCGGTCCGCTGCGCCGCGACCCAGCCGACCGCCTAGGCGGCGGGGTCGCCTCCGGCGTGGCGGCCTGGAGGGGCTTCAACGTCACGACGGTGCGGATCGTTTTCGTGCTGCTGGCCGTGGTGACCAGCGGAATCGCGGTGGCGGTATATGTCCTGGCCTGGCTGGGAATACCGGCGACCGGAGCCGACCGGAGCATCGGCGCCAAGGCCAGGTCCGACGCCGGGGGCATCCGGCTCGCGGCGGCCCTGGCCTCGCTGCTCATCCTCGTGCTGCTGGTGATCGGCGCGCTCAACGACAGCTGGCTCATCAACTGGGCGTGGCCGCAGGTGCTCAGCGTGGCCGGACTCGTGCTGATCTGGCGGAACGCTCCCCCGGACGAGCAGGCCACAATGCGGCATCTGGTGCAGCCGCTCGAGGCGGCGACGGGCATGACGGCCGGTGTCGCGGCCCCGCACCGACGAACGGTGCTGCGCCTGACGATCGCCGGCCTGCTCTTGCTCGGCGGCGCGGCCTGGCTGTTCTCGGCGCGCGAGAGCATTGCCCTGCTGCGCCCGCTGGGTGGCGTGGCCCTGATAATCGCCGCCATAGTGCTGGCCCTGGGCCCCTGGTGGCTGCGGATCGCCCGCGAGCTCGTCCTCGAGCGGCAGGCCAGGGTCCGGGCCGAGGAACGGGCCGACATCGCCGCCCAGGTGCACGACTCCGTGCTGCAGACGTTGGCCCTGATCCAGCGGCGCGCCGACGACCCGGCCAAGGTCATCCAGCTGGCCCGGTTGCAGGAACGCGAGCTGCGCTCCTGGCTGTTCGAAGGCCGGGCGCCGAACCAGATAGACGCGGACCTGACCTTCGCGGCGGGCGTGCGGCAGATCCAGCAGGACGTCGAGACCAGGTACGGGGTCCCGGTGGAGGCAGTGACCGTCGGTGATACCGAGCTCGACGACAACCTGAGCGCCCTGCTCGCGGCCGCCCGCGAGGCGACGGTCAACGCGGCGAAGTGGTCCGGCGCCGATGTCATCTCGCTGTTCGCCGAGGTCGAGCCCGCGGAGGTATCGCTCGTCGTCCGCGATCGCGGCCAGGGCTTCGACCCCGAGGCGGTCCCGGCCGATCGCAAGGGCCTGGCGGAATCCGTGCAGGGCCGGATGACCCGCCGGGGCGGCTCCGCGACCGTGACCAGCGCCGTGGGCGAGGGCACCAAGGTCACCCTGAAGGTGCCGCGCACCGGGACGCCGCAGACCCAGGGGCCTAGCCGGGCCGGCCGCAAATGAACATGCCGCGGGTGGTCCTGGTCGATGATCACGGGCTGTTCCGGTCCGGTGTCCGCGCCGAGCTCGGCCGCCAGGTCGACGTCGTGGGTGAGGCCGACGACGTGCAGCCCGCGATCGCCCTGATCGGCGAGCTCCTCCCCGACGTGGTGCTCCTCGACGTGCACCTGCCCGGCGGCGGCGGGCAAGCCGTGATCCAGGCGATCAAGGCCACCCACCCGCAGGTGCGGTTCCTCGCGCTGTCCGCCTCGGACGCTCCCGAAGACGTGATCGCGGTGATCAGGGCGGGCGCGCGGGGCTACGTGACCAAAACGATCTCCACCAGCGAACTGGCCGACGCGGTCCGACGGGTCGCGGCGGGCGACGCGGTGTTCTCGCACCGGCTGGCGGGGTTCGTCCTCGACGCCTTCGCCGCGACGCCGCCGGCCGATGACCTGAAACCTTCCTTCGACCCCGAGCTCGAGCAGCTCACCAACCGGGAGCGGGAAGTGCTCAGGCTGATCGCCCAGGGCTACACGTACAAGGAGATCGCCAGCGAGCTGTTCATCTCGGTCAAGACGGTGGAAAGCCACGTGTCTTCCGTGCTGCGCAAGCTTCAGCTGTCGACCCGGCACCAGCTGACCAGGTGGGCCGCGGAACGGCGGCTGAATTAACCCGGCTGGAGAGCCGCGAGCCCCCACTGGTGTCAGCGGGGGCTCGGCTTTAGAACGGGTACGGCGGGGTTATGCGGCGTGGCCGACGCCTAGGTCCAGGTCCTCCTGGTGCGCGTCGGCAGCAGCCTCCTCGGCGTGCGCTATGACCCGCTCCGGGCCCAGGCGGCTGTGCACGCCGTAGTAGAAGACCAACAGGGCGAAGACGGCGATGGCACCGAGGTCCCACCAGAACGGCAGGTGGACGCCGACCTTGAGCCCCAAAAACGTGTCGTAGCCGCCCGACGCGGCGTTGCTGATCCCACCGACGTAGCTGCCGCCGAAGATGGAGAAGATCGTCAGGCCGATGATCCACGGGATCGCGAACGCGCCGGCCCGGAAGTCCAGCGGCTCCTGGTTCGGGTCGATCCGGCGGGCGACCAGGTACAGGATGAGGAAGAAGGCCACGGCAATGTCGAGCTTGATCACGTTCGCGGTGCCGCTCCAGTAAATGATGAAGCCGGAGACCACGAAGCTGAACGGGGCGATGACGTTCAGGATCGGCGCCTTGTACGGCCGGAGGCGGTCCGGGTCGCTCCTGCGCAGCGACACCGCCGCGACGGGCGCGAAGCTGTACATGAACGAGGAGGCCGCGGTGATGGCCGCGACCAGCCCCGCCCAGCCGCCGAACGGCAGGAACAGGAGGCAGCCGAAGGCGCCGCCGAAGATGATGCTGAACCAGGGCACGCCGCGCCGGTCGATGGCGGAGAACACCGGCGGGAGGAACCGGGTCTTGGCCATCGAGTAGGACAGCCGCGAGGCGGTGCTCACGTAGACCAGGCCGGTGCCGCCGGGCGAGATGACCGCGTCGATGATCAGGATGGTGCCGAGCCAGCCCAGGCCGATCGAGGTGGCCAGTTGGTAATAGGGGCCGAACGTACCGGCGTTGCCGAACGGGGTGGTCCAGCTGAAGGAGTGACTGGCCGTGTTCAGCGCGCCGGTGAAGGCTAGTTGCAGGAGGATGTAGATCGCGGCGCCCATGAGCATGGAGCCGACCACCGCGAGCGGCACGTCCCGCCGGGGATTACGTGCCTCGCCCGCCAGCTGGGCGGCCTGCTCGAAGCCCTCCAGGGCGAAGACGATGCCGAGCGGGATCGCGATGAACACGCCCTTGATGCCGAACGGCATGAACCCGCCGCCCGCAGTGAAGTTGCCGCTGTGGAAGACCTTGGTCATGATGAAGACGATGGTCAGGAGCGGCACGAAGATCTTCCACCACGTGGCGATCGTGTTGGTCCGGGCCATCCACTTGATGCCGAGCAGGTTCAGCGCCGTGAACACGAACATGAAGCCGATCGCGACGATCAGGCCCTTGGTGGTGAGCAGGCCCGCCGGGGTCACCAGCCCGTGCCAGACCTTGGCGCTGAGGTACCCCAGCGTGGCCTCGACCTCGATCGGCGCGACGGCCATCGCCTGCAGGTAGGAGAAGGTCCCGGCGAAGAAGCCGCCCAAGGTTCCGGCGTGGATCCAGGTGAACCGCGCGGTGCTGCCGGAGATCGGGTAGGTGGAACCGAGCTCGGCGTAGATCAGCGCGATGCCGATCAGCAGGATCACGCCGATGATCCACGAGATGATGGCCGCGGGCCCGGCGACCTTAGACGCGTTCAGGGTGGCGAGTAGCCAGCCGGAGCCGATGACCGAACCGGCCGAGACCATAAACAGGGGCAGCAGTCCGATGTCCCGTCTAAGTCGGGGTGGGACTTCTGAGAGGTCTTGACTCATCCCCGTGTCCTTCCACTGAGCTCGCCGTATTCTCCGGCGAGCGATGGCCGTCGGATCCGGTGCCCGGCTCCGCTATTGAAAAGATGCAGAATCGTTGTGTTTCGCCGGGGCTACCGCCTTATTCAGGCTGTCTACCAGACGATACGTGGCAGAACTTTAGCATCGGTTGTGACAAAAGTCGCCTATTGACTTACTGATATTTTCGGTTCGCTTAAGCTCAAAGTGCCCACATCATCAGCTGCTTCTTCCCTTCTCGTCACGGCCGTTACTCAACCCGCAGAGGTGTTTACCTGGGCGCAACACCCGGCGACGCTTCGCCCACAATGTGGGCTCGCTATAACCGACCTCACGGATACTCTTATTCACCAATTCTGTTCCAGGGCAGGCCGGTGCAGGGCCAGAACGTGCTCGTGGGTTTCGCGCTCGGCGACCAGCCGGGCCTGGCCGTCCCGGCAGAACACAATCGGCGGCCGCAAGGCACCGTTGTAGTTGTTCGCCAGCGTGTAGGTGTACGCACCGGTGACCGGCGTGACCACCAGGTCACCGACGACCGGCGCCGGCACAGCCAGCCCGGCCACCAGCCGGTCGCCCGACTCGCACTGCCGCCCGACCAGGTCCACCACCTCGTCCGGCGGGTCGGTCATGCGGGTCGCGATCGCCGCCTCGAACGGCTGGCCGGTGAGCGCCGCGTCGAGATTGTCGGCCATGCCGCCGTCGACCGCGACGAACGTGCGGCCGGTGTGCTTGACCGTGGTCACCCGGTACAACGTCACGCATGAGCGGGCGACCAGCGAGCGGCCCGGCTCGATGACGAGCCTGGCCCCGGCCGGCAGGTACGCGGCCGCGGCCGCGGTGATGGTGTCGAGGTACTGCTCGACCGTCGGGGCCTCGTCCTGGAGCGTATAACGGACCCCGAGACCGCCGCCGATGTCATAGACGTCGAACGTGCCGAGCGCGGCGACGGCCTCGGTGGCCCGGGCGAACGGCTCGGTGGCGAGAATCTGCGACCCGATGTGCAGGTGCAGCCCGTCCAGCTGCAGCCGGGAGTTGGCGCGGATCCGGGCGATGGCCTCGCGCGCCTGGTCGGCCGGCAGGCCGAATTTGGACTCATCGCCGCCGGTGGACTGCGATTCGTGGGTGTCCGGCGAGATCCCCGGGATGATCCGGACCAGTACCCGCTGCGGGCCGGCGGCCGGGGCGTGCTGGCTCGTCAGCTGATCCAGGCGATCGATGTCGTCGAAGTTGTCGACCACGACGGTCCCTACGCCGGCCTGAAGCGCCATCGTCAGCTCCGCGGTGGTCTTGGCGTTCCCGTGCAGGTAGAGGCGTTCGGGCGGGACGTTCGCGGCCAGGGCCATCACGAGCTCACCGGCCCCGGCCACGTCGATGGCCAGTCCCTCGGCGGCGAACAGCTGGTAGGCCGCCAGGCAGGGGAACGATTTGGACGCGAAGACCACCTCGGAATTCGGGTGCCGGGACGCGAGGCCGTCACGCAGACGGCGGGCCTGGTTCCGCAGCCCCGCCTCGTCGACGATGTACGCGGGCGTCCCGAAGCGTTCCGCGAGTCCGGCGACGCCGACCCCGCCGATGAGGAGTTCTCCGTCCGGCGTGACCGAACTGTGCTCGGGAAAGAGCGGGAGCAAGTCCTGGCCGCGGACGCGAACCGAATGAGTCTTCATTGGCTGAAACTAGCGCGGACCGCAGCCGGTGACTAGACAGGAGCTCGCCGCGGGCCGGAGACTGACAAGATGACGGTGACCGCGGCGGAGTTCGATGAACTGGTCAGCCTGCTGCGCGGGTTCATCCGGCGCGAGGTAATGCCCGCCGAGGTGGGCATCGACGAATCCGATGAGATTCCGGCCCGGCTGATCGAGCAGGCCAAGGAGATGGGCCTGTACGGCTATGCACTGCCCGCTGAATACGGCGGCCTGGGCCTGTCGGTGGAACAGCAGGTGCGGGTGGCCATCGAGCTCGGCTACACCAGCCCGGCGTTCCGGTCGCTGTTCGGCACGAACAACGGGATCGCCGGCCAGGTCCTCGTCTCGGCCGGCACCGACGAGCAGCGCAAGCAGTGGCTGCCCCGGTTGGCCTCCGGCGAGGTGGTCGCCTCCTTCGCGCTGACCGAGCCGGAGGCCGGATCTGATCCGAGCCGGCTGGCGACGACCGCGCGGCTGGATGGGGGCGACTGGGTCATCGACGGCCTCAAGCGCTATATCACCAACGCCCCGGCGGCCGATGTGTTCATGGTGTTCGCGCGCACCGACCCGCAGGCCCCGCCGGGCAAGGGCATCGGCGTGTTCGTCGTGCCGGCGCGCACCGACGGCGTAACGGTGGCGGCGCGGGATCACAAGATGGGCCAGGCCGGGTCGTGGACCGCTGATGTCGCGTTCACCGGGGTCCGGGTGCCGGCCAATGCGCTGGTGGGCGAGGCGGCTCAGGCGGGTTACGCCACGGCCATGCGGAGCCTGGCGCACGGGCGGCTGACGATCGCCGGCGTCTGCGTCGGAGTGTCGGCCCGGCTAGTCGACGAGAGCGTCGGTTACGCCAAGGAACGCTCGCAGGGCGGCCACACAATCGGCGAATACCAGCTCGTCCAGGCCATGCTCGCGGACTCCCAGACCGAGTACCTCGCGGCCCGGGCGCTGGTGCTCGACGCGGCGGCGCAGTACGACGCGGGGACCGACCGGCGGATGGCCCCATCAGCGGCGAAGTACTTCGCCAGCGAAGCCGTCGGGCGGATTGCCGACCGCGCGGTCCAGATCCACGGCGGGTCCGGATATATCCGCGGGATCGCGGTGGAAAGGCTGTACCGCGACGTGCGGCTGTTCCGGATCTACGAGGGCACCAGCCAGATCCAGCAGCTAGTGATCGCCCGGGAGCTGCTCAGGTAGCGCCCGGTAATCGTGACGCGCCATTCCATCGGTCAGCCCAGACCGGCCAGGACGGCGGCCTCGTCTCGGTCGTGGCAGGCGCGCATCGCGATCACCTGCTGCTGCCGGAACGTCAGGACCAGGTAGTTCCGGTCACCGGCCGACCGCGCGCGCCGCTCGTCGAGGCCCGGCGTATGGATCACGACCAGGACCTTGTCGCCGCGGGACGTGACCTCCTCGATGTGCGATGTCAGTCCGCTCCAGGCCTGTCGCTCCAGGGCCAGCATCAGCTGGTGCCGGCCATGGCACGTCTGCGGTTCGGGGTCCGCGAAGGCAGGGTCGAGGTAGGTCCACTCCAGGTCCGGGTGGACCAGGGCGAGCATCCCCGTCATGTCGCCCCGGCCGTACGCTTCATAGGCCGCGCGGACCAGGATCTCATTTTCCTCGGACATGATGCTTCAGTATTGCCCGCCGGCCGCGGCGCGGGTGCGCGAATCCACACCCGTGAATGGAGTCGGTGGCCCCCCGTACACGCTCTTAGGTGTACGGGGGCCCACCGACTCCGATACGACCACGATCTGGGTTGGGGGCTGAGGTCTTTGCGGCGGGTAGCTGGCGCGGATCTGGTTTGGGCGGGAAGGAGCAGGTCACAGTGCTGACATCTGGGGCTCACGTGGCTGTCATCCTGGCGTGGGACGGTATGTCAGGTGGCGGGTGCGTATGGGGACTGGCGCGGGCATGTGATCGTCTGCGGGCTTCGGGGCCTCGGCCTGCGCATCGTGGAGCAGCTGAGCTTGTCCGGGGTCCCGGCGGTGGTCATCGACGACGACGCCGATGTGCGCCTGGCCCCGATCCTGGCCAGCTGGGGTGTACCGCATGTCGCCGGCAGCTCACGGCTGGCGGAGATCCTCACGAGTGCCGGCCTCGCCGGGGCCTCAGCGGTGGTCTGCGTGCAAGAGGACGACCTGTACACACTGGAGACGGCGCTGCTGACCCGCCAGCTCCGCGACGACGTGCGGGTGGTCGTGCAGCTGGGGAACCCGGCCGTGGGCCGGGCGCTGTCCCAGGTCGGGGTTTCGGTGCTCGACGTCGCGGGCCTGTCGGCGCCGTCGGTCGTCGAGGCCTGCCTGCGCGAGGACGCGCAGGAGATCTGGCTGTCCGGGGAACGCTTCGTCGCCGCGCGGACGGTGGCGCCTAGGGCAGCCAGCCTGCGTGAGCTGTACGAGGCGCTGGCACCGGTCGCCGTCGTCCCCGCCGTGGGCGGCGACGTGGCGGTGTGCCCCGGCCGTGACTTCGAAGTCGCGCCGGGGGATGAGGTCACCCTGATCGGCACGCCGGAGGAGCTGCGAAGGGCCGGGGTGAGCGCGCAGGCCGCCGATGCTCGCGGGCCGGCTCCGCTAGCGGCGACGCGCCGGGCCCGGCGGATCAGGCAGCTTGTCCTTTCGCTGCTGCACGCCGCGGACCGGCGGCTTGTGCTGGCCATGGCCGCGCTGGTCGCGGTGCTGATCGGCTCCACCGTCGTGCTGCGGCTGGCCTACCAGCTCACGAGCACGCAGCATCTCTCGGTGCTTGAGGCCTTGTACTTCACCGTGGAGACGATTACCACCGTCGGCTATGGTGACTTCTCCTTCCGCGGCCAGGCCCCGTGGCTGATGGCCTGCGCGGTCTGCCTGATGCTGGCCGGCGCCCTGTTCGTGGCGGTCTTCTTCGCCCTGCTCACCAACGTGCTCGTCAGCCGGCGGATCGAGGAATCGCTCGGGCGGCAGCGGATCACCGGGCTGAGCGGGCACGTCCTGGTCATCGGCCTGGGCGCGGTCGGGATCAGGGTCGTCCAGCAGCTGGCCGCGGCGGGCCGCGACATCGTGGTGGTGGAGA
>Ga0302181_10003384_pt1 | contig 10947 bp, 7 predicted proteins | sample I_Palsa_E3_3_FD_198786 | JGI IMG/M metagenome (GOLD analysis project Ga0302181, IMG submission 198786) | Peat permafrost microbial communities from Stordalen Mire near Abisko, Sweden - I_Palsa_E3_3 | ecosystem: Environmental > Terrestrial > Soil > Palsa > Peat permafrost | place: Sweden: Abisko... | reverse complement strand
CCGCCTCGATCAGGCCGGCCAGCTCGCGCTGAGCCGGCCAGTCCGCTATCGACTCGGCCAGGTATTCGTAGGCTTCCGGGCTGCGGGCGGTCCGCCGAGCGATCCCGGGCAGGATATTTATCAGATACCCCCGGTAAAGCTTATCGACGGGGGCAATCGTGATCGTGCTGAACTCGCACACCACCAGCCGCCCGCCCGGACGGGTCACCCGGCGCATCTCGGCCAGGGCCGCGCCGGGGCTGGCCACGTTCCGCAGCCCGAACGAGATCGTCACCGCGTCAAACGCCTCGTCGGCGAACGGCAGCCGGAGCGCGTCGCCGGCCACGAAGCCGAGACGTCCCCGGCCATCGCGCCGCTGGACATCTCGCTGGCCGGCCAGCCGGGCCCGGCCAGCCCTCAGCATACCCAGCGAGAAATCGCAGGCCACGCAGTCAGCGCCGGCGGCGGTGAAGGTCAGCGACGAGGTCCCGGTGCCCGCCGCCAAATCAAGCACGCGCTCGGACAGGCCGGCCGCGGTGATCCGGGCCACGGCGCGCCGCCACAGCCTGACCTGACCCGCGGACAGGACATCGTTCAGCAGGTCATAGCGACCCGCGATTGCGTCGAACATCGCCGCGACGTCGCCGGGGCGCTTGTCCAGGTGGGCACGGGCCATGGAGCCACCCTACGGGGCTAGAGCAATGCGGGGCGCTGCCAGGGCTGGCCTAGGACGTGCTGGGCGAGGAAGGCGAACACCGTCTCGTACCAGATCCGCGCATTGCCTGGGGTGAGGATCCAGTGGTTCTCGTCGGGGAAGTACAGGAACTTGGCCTCCGCCTGGTGCCTGGACAGGTCCCACCAGAGCCGCAGCGCCTCTGAGATCGGCACCCGGTAGTCCTTGTTGCCGTGAATGACCAGCATCGGCGTGCGTATCTGGCTGATGTGCAGGTGCGGCGAGTTCGCCTGGTACATCTCCGGGTTCGTCAGCGGATCCCCGAATTGCGGCCGCCAGAACATCGGGTGGTCGGTGGTGCCGAACATCTGGTCAAGCATCCACAACCCGGCGTGGCTCACGATCGCCTTGAACCGGTCCGTGTGGCCCGCCATCCAGTTCGCCATGTAGCCGCCGTAGGAGCCCCCCATCATGGCGACCCGGTCCGCGTCGATGTCCGGGCGGGCCGCCACGGAGTCGGTCGCGGCCATGATGTCGGCGAATGGCCGGGCTCCCCATTGATGGTGGGCGCGGGCGATGAACTCCTGGCCGTAGCCGGTGGACAGCGCCGGGTCCGGTAGCAGCACGGCGTAGCCGCGGGCGGCCATCAGCCACGGGTTCCACCGCCATGACCACGAATTCCAGCTGCTCATCGGGCCGCCGTGCACCCAGAGCAGCAACGGTGCCTGGCTGCTCGCGGATGCGGTTTCCGGCAGGACCAGCCAGGACCTGATCCGCTGACCGTCCTCGGCGCTGGCCTCGACCTCCTCCAGCCGTCCGGGCAGCGCAAGCGGGACGCCGGGGCATTCCAGGGCGGCTGGCTCGGCCCAGGTCGCGTCCGTGGTCGTTGGGTCCAGATCGATGCGGACCGGGGTGGGCGGGGTCGCCACCGTGGCCCGCAGCGCGTACAGGTACCGGCCGTCCGGTGCGACGTTCAGCTCGGTGTACGCGCCGTCATCACCGGTCACCCGGGTGACCTCACCCGTCTCGACGTCAACCCGGAACACCGGCCGCCTGCCGCTGTCGTCGGCGGCGAAGTACAGCGAGCGCGAATCGTGCGACCAGGCCGGCTCTTGCGGCCACCGGTCCAGGCCGGGCAGCAGGTCACGGCCTGAGTCGCCGGACGCGCCCGACCCATTTATGTCGAGCATGACCAAGGTCAGATCCGGGGGCCGTTCGGCGGTGGTGTGAGTCTCGCGCTGGCACGTGATGAACCGCCCGTCCGGCGAGACCCGCGGTTGAGAGAAGTCGAACTCGGGCACGCTGAGCAGCACCCGCCGCTTGCCGCTGGCCACGTCGATCATCACCAGCTCGCTATGCGACTCCCCGGCGGGTTTCCACTGCCACCATCCGGTGACGAGCGACGTGCCGTCGGGCGTCAGCTCGAATGCCTGCCCGTCCAGCGCCCGGCCCGGTTCCGGTGTCAGGTCACGCAGCCCGGCGAACTCCGCCGATTCGCCGGGCTCCGCGGCGACCGCGGGCTCTTCGTCCCGGCCGGCCCATCCGATGTCGGCCCGCAGGACCTGGTCCTGATCGACGGCGAAGATCCTGAGCTGGTCGGGTCCGAGGTCGTGGTCCCAGAACCTGACCGGAGCCGACTCGTGCAAGATGGCGGTAATCCCGGCGTCGTTACGCTCCTGGCGTCGCCGGACGTCGTCCGCGGCGCTGTTTCCCTCGGCCGCCGGCAGCACCGGCGAGGTGACCGCGATGGCTCCGGCGTCCCTGGCTACCTCTGCGCCCGCGACGCCGCCGGGCGGGCCCGCGGCCACCCTGGCCTCCCCTCCGGCGGACGGGAGCAGCCAGAGCGAGCTCACGTCCGCGCCAGGCTCAGGCCGCGCCTTGTCCGCGCCGGGCTCCGGCCGCTTGGAGGTGAACAGCAGCGACCCGTCCGGCAGGAAACGCGGGCTGCCTTCCCCCTCCGCCGACCTGGTCAGCCGCCGGGCCGGCCCGCCGCGGGTGTCGATCCGCCAGATACTGGTCAGGTACTTCTTGGCGTCCGGGCTCAGCGTCTGCACGGTCGCGGCCAGCCAGCTGCCCTCCGGCGACAGCCGCAGCGCCCCGACCCGCGGTACCGCCACGAACTCACCGAGGTCACGCAGCGGGGTCGACGGGTTCGTGGCCCGGCCGCCCTCGGCAGGTGTATCAGCGCTCACGATCGCTCCCGGTTAGGTCAATAAGCCGCAATTCGGACCCTACCCCGCCCTTCTCCGCGACCCCTAGCCGGAAAGGACATGATCGTGTGCATTTACCCCCCGTCGGCCGGGGGGTAAATGCACACGATCTCTGGTCAGCTGGCCTCGGTGATCATGGCGGCGCCCACGGTGGCGTTCGTGCTCTCGTCAATGAAGATGAGGCCGCCGGTGGTGCGATTCCTGGTGTAGGGATCGCAGAAGATGGGCTGGGTGAGGCGGAGCCGGACCCGGCCGACCTCGTTCAGGCTAAGCTGCGTCGCCGTCTCGTCACGGTGCAGGGTGTTCACGTCGATCCGGTAGTGCAGGTCGGTGACGATCGCCTTGACCGTCCGTGAAGTGTGCTTGACGATGATCCGGCTGCGCCGCGCCAGCACATGGTCCGACGCCATCCAGCAGAGCATCGCCTCGATGTCCTGGGCGGCGGCCGGGCGGTTGTTCGGGCGGCAGATCATGTCGCCGCGGGAGATGTCCACGTCGTCGTCGAGCAGCAGCGTCACCGACATGGGCGCGAACGCCTCGGGCACCTCGAGGCCACTCTGCTCAATTCGCCGCACGTGGGTGCTGAAGCCGGACGGCAGGTGCAGCACCTCATCGCCCGGCTTGAGCACGCCGCCGGCCACCTGGCCCGCGTAACCACGGTAATCGTGCAGCTCGGCGTCGGTGGCGGCGTGCGGCCGGATGACGTACTGCACCGGGAAGCGGACGTCGATCAGGTTACGGTCCGACGCGATGTGCACGTGCTCCAGGTGGTGCAGCAGCGAGGGCCCGTCGTACCAGGGCATGTTGGCCGACCGGTCCACCACGTTGTCGCCGTGCAGCGCGGACATCGGGATGAAGGTCAGGTCGCCGATGTCCAGCCGGGCCGCGAAGGCGGAGAACTCCTCGCAGATGCGGTCGAACACCTCGGCCTGGTAGTCGACGAGGTCCATTTTGTTCACCGCGAGCACCATGTGCGGCACCCGCAGCAAGGTGGTGAGGAACGCGTGCCGCCGTGACTGCTCGGTGAGCCCATTGCGGGCGTCGACCAGCACCACCGCGAGGTCAGCCGTGGACGCACCGGTGACCATGTTGCGCGTGTACTGGATGTGGCCCGGGGTGTCGGCGATGATGAACTTGCGCCGGGGCGTCGCGAAGTACCGGTAGGCGACATCGATCGTGATGCCCTGCTCCCGCTCGGCCCGCAGCCCGTCAGTCAGCAGGGCCAGGTTCGTGTATTCCTCACCCCGGTCCCGGCTGGTCCGCTCGACCGCTTCCAGCTGATCGGCGAAGATCGACTTGGAGTCGTAAAGCAGCCGCCCGATCAACGTCGACTTGCCGTCATCCACCGAACCGGCGGTTGCGAACCGCATGATGTCCATCAGAAGTACCCCTCGCGCTTGCGGTCTTCCATCGCCGCCTCGCTGACCCGGTCGTCGCCCCGGGTCTGGCCGCGCTCGGTGATCCGGGTCGCCGCCACCTCCGCGATGACCTCGGCCACCGTCCCGGCCGAAGAGGAGACCGCCCCGGTGCCGGTCATATCGCCTACCGTCCGGTATCGCACCGTGGCTGTGAACAGCGGCTCGTCCTCGCCCCGCGGCACGTGCGGGTTGTCGGCCAGCAGCAGGCCGTCCCGCTCGAACACCTGCCGCTGATGCGCGTAGTAGATGGACGGGATGTCGAGCTTCTCCCGCTCGATGTACGACCAGACGTCAAGCTCGGTCCAGTTGGAGAGCGGGAACACGCGGATGTGCTCACCCCGGTGCAACCGGGTGTTGTACAGGTTCCACAGTTCGGGCCGCTGGTTCTTGGGGTCCCACTGGCCGAACTCGTCCCGGAAGGAGAACACCCGTTCCTTCGCCCTGGCCTTCTCCTCGTCCCGGCGCGCGCCGCCGAACAGCGCGTCGAACCGGTGCTCCTCGATGGCGTCGAGCAGGGTCACCGTCTGCAGCCGGTTCCGGCTCGCGTGCCTGCCGGTCTCCTCGGCGACCCGGCCCGCGTCGATGGATTCCTGCACGGACGCGACGATCAGCCGGACGCTGAGCTCCGCCACCCGGCGATCGCGGAACTCGATCACCTCAGGGAAGTTGTGCCCGGTGTCCACGTGCATCACGGGGAACGGGATCCGGGCCGGCCAGAACGCCTTCTCCGCGAGCGCCAGCATCACGATCGAGTCCTTGCCGCCGGAGAACAACAGCACCGGCCGCTCGAATTCGGCACCGACCTCGCGCATGATGTGGATGGCCTCGGACTCGAGGACATCAAGCTGAGACATCTGATAATCAGGACGCATGCGTGACTTCCCGGATCGCTTGCAGTAGCGAACCCGCAAGCGCGGGCCGGCACACCAGAATATCTGGCATCAAGAGGTCGACCTGATTGTAGACGAGCGCCGATCCGTCGATGCGGGACGCATGGAAACCGGCCGCCCGTGCCACCGCCACCGGCGCCGCCGTATCCCATTCATAAAACCCGCCGCCATGGATATACGCATCAGCCTCGCCGCAGACGACCGCCGCCACCTTTGCCCCCGCAGAGCCCCGCGGCATGAGTTCCGCATTAATGAGCTCAGAAATATCCCGAACGAACCGTGGTGCCCGGGTCCGGCTCAGCACGATCCGCAGTCGCCCGGTTGGCTCGCCCGCTTGGCTCAGCCCGGGCCGGGGGCCACGCTCATCGAGCGTGGACAGGACATGACCCTGGGCGGGGAGGGCGACCGCGCCCGCGGTGAGGTCGCCGGCTCCCTCGGCCTCGCGCCGTTCCCACAGGGCCACGTGGACCGCCCAGTCGGTGCGGCCCGGTTCACCGAATTCCTTGGTTCCGTCGAGCGGATCGACGATCCATACCCGTTCCGCAACGAGCCTGGCGGGGTCGTCGGCGCCCTCTTCGGACAGGACCACGTCGCCCGGGCGGCGGTGGGCCAGCTCCGCGACCAGGAACTCGTGCGACAGCCGGTCGCCCGCCTGGCGCAGCTTGTCGGGCTCACCGCCGCGGGCGCGCAGCTCGAGCAGGCGCCGGCCCGCCTCTTCGGCTAGCTCCCCGGCGAGCGCATGATCGTCGTCTGTCATCGAGCTTGATCTCTCCTCGGCCCAGCCGGTGTGGCTAGTCGGTGTGGTAGGTGTTCTGGGCGGTGGCCAGCCCCTTGGCGATCAGGGTCTCGGTGGCATCGGCGCAGCGCTCGATGAACAGCGGCAGTTCCTTGCGTTCGGCCGCGGTGAAGTCGCGCAGCACGTAGACGGCGGCGTCCATCCGGCCAGGCGGCCGGCCGATGCCGAACCTGACCCGATAGTAGTCGCGGGTCCCGAGCGCTTGAGTGATAGAGCGCAGCCCGTTGTGACCATTGTCGCCGCCACCGAGCTTGAGCCGCACCGCGCCGAACGGAATATCCAGCTCGTCGTGGATTACCACCAGCCGTTCCGGCGGGATCTTGTAGAAGGCCGCCAGGGCCGCGACCGGCCTGCCGGACAGGTTCATGTACGAGCGCGGCCGGGCGAGCGTGACCGGGACTTCCGCGAGCCGCCCCTCGGCGATGTCGTTGCCCGACCGGTGCGCTTTGAAGCGCACTCCGGGTCCGCAAGCACTCTCGGCGAGCCGAGCCGTCACCATCTGCCCCGCGTTGTGCCTGTTGCCTGCGTACTCCGGGCCCGGATTGCCCAGGCCGACGACGATCCAGCGCTCTCCGGTCAGCCGGCCTGCTCCCCTTCGCTGCCTGCCGCCGTCTCATCCAGGGCCGCGGGCACCTCGGACGCCGCCTCCGCGGTCTCTTCGCCGGCCTCTTCCGCCGTCTGCTGCGCCATCACGTGCAAGATGAGCGTGTCCGGCTCGAGCTGCAGGCTGACGCCTGCGGGCAGCTTCAGGTCGCTGGCGTAGACCGCCTTGCCCAGCTCCATGCCTTCCACGTCGACGTCGATGCCCTGCGGGATGTGCGTCGCCTCCGCCTCCACCGGGATCTGAATGAGCTGCTGGTTGAGCACCCCGCCGGGGAAGATCTCACCCACTACCCGGACCGGCACCTCGATGGTGACCTTCTCGCCGCTGCGGACCAGGATCAGGTCGACGTGCTCGATGATATTCCTCAGCGGATCCCGCTGTACCGCCTTCGGCAGGGCGATCTCGCTGCCGTTCTTGAGGCCTTCGAGGCGTAGCAGCACGTTCGGCGTCCTCAGGGCCCGCATCAGGTCATGCCCGGGCAGGCTCAGGTGGCGGGTCTCCGTGCCGTGCCCGTACAGCACGGCGGGCACCCGGCCCTCCCGGCGGGTACGGCGGGCAGCGCCCTTGCCGAACTCGTCACGAGTCTCGGCGGCGATCTTTACCTCGGGCACGGTGCTCTCCTCATCTCAACCTGCAATGCGCGTACGAAGTGTAGCCGACAACGCCGGTGCATGCGGATGCGATCCCTCCGCGACCGGCGCCATTCCCCGGGCCAGGCCACCATGTCGCTCAGCTTGTCGGATCGCAGAATGCCCAGACGTGCCGACTCTCCAGGTCCAGCAGCCACCTCACGACACCAGGGAGTTTTTCCGAATTTATGGTGGATCGTTACTACCCCCATAACCGTTTTAATGATCCACAATAACGATCGACACCTGTTTACCCGGCGTCGGCATGGCAATACTGTGACAGCTGCCCTCAATCCGCCCCCCGGCGCCGGGAACTCAAGGTCTTTTTCTCCGGCCCTTCCCTTTCCAGACGGCCAGTTTCCGGGTATCGGCCCAGTTCCGACCATCGGCCAGAGCGGCTGATACACCGGGGCCTCAGGAAGTTAATGTTTCTCGCCAGTCCCCTGTGACTGGCGCAATTAATGGGTTCGATGTGACAAGCCGAAAAAGCCGCGCCGGGTTGGCTTCCCGGGCCAGCGTGACGGAAGCCGACCTGGCGCCCCCGCCACGCTCGACCGGTTCTGTAACTCCGACGGCATGCCCTCCGGCCGGATCCCCGGCGGCGTCGCCGCGGGCTGGTCCTCCGACGGCATCCCCTCGGGCTCATCCTCCGACGGCATGCCCTCCGGCACATCCTCCGACGGCATGCCCTCCGGCTGGATCCCCGGCGGCGTCGCCGGCACATCTTCTGACGGCATGCCCTCCGGCTGGATCCCCGGCGGCGTCGCCGGCACATCTTCTGACGGCATGCCCTCCGGCTGGATCCCCGGCGGCGTTTCCGCGGGCTGGTCTTCCGACGGCATCCCGGCCGGCACATCCTCCGACGGCATCCCCTCGGGCTTGATCTCGCTGGCGTCTAGCCGGTAAACCTGCTCGAGTTCATCGATGTCCGGCAGATCCACGACGATTGCGATATTCCCCATGATGGTCCTCTCATTTTCCCTGCTCCCGCCCCGGAAGGATAAATACAGGGGGGAGACGCGCAGCATCGTATCGGCCGAACGCCTACCTATGCGGAATATCGTCAGATACGGCCTAATGGCAGTTTCGCGCGGATCTCGGCCGCCTGAGCGCTGTCACCAAGATCATCAAATATCGCGGCTGCTTGCTGCCATGATTCACTCGCCTCGGCCGCCAGGCCATTGTGGTTCTGCGCCAGACCGAGATATCTCAGCGTGAAGGCCTGCCGGTGCCTGTCGCCGGCTTTGGTGTGGATGACCAGCGCCTGCTGCAGGCAATCGAGGGCCTCGGTGTCCTGGCCCAGGGAAAGATGAGCCCGCCCGAGGTTGTGCAGGGAATAGCCGACGCCGTGCTGGAGCGCGATCTCGGCGAAGACGCGGCGCGCTTGCAGCAGGTAGTCGATGGCCTCATCCGGACGGGCCAGGGCCAGGAACGCCTCGCCGAGGTTGTTCAGGACAAGGCCTTCGCCGTACCGGTAGCCGACCTCGCGGTTCAGCTCAAGGGCCCTCCGCAGCAGGTCGAGAGCCTCATCCGTCCGCCCGAGCACCACGTAGGCATCGGAAAGGTTGTTCGCCGCCTGCGCCTCGCCCAGCCGGTCGCCGATCTCGCGCCGGATCGCGAGCGAGCGCTCAAGCAGCTCGATGCCCTCGCTCATCTGGGTGAATCCCAGGGCCTGGCCGAGATTGTTCAGCACCCACGCCTCGCCCTGACGGTTACCCGCCTGACGCGCGCTTTCCAGCGCGATGCGGTGCGTGGCTATGCAGTCGGCCCAGTTGCCGCGGCGATTGAACATGCTGATCAGCGGGGCGGGCAGCCGCCAGGCGATGTCATGCAGGCCGGACGCGGCGGCCTGCCGGGTGGCGGCGACCACGTTGACGCGCTCGCTGTCGTACCACGCCAGGGCATCGTCGGTGGCGGAGAAGCTGAGCGCCGGTTGTCCGGCGAGGCCCGCCTCCAGCGGCACCTGATAGCGGTGCGGCAGGATGACCTGGGCGGCCGCGTCGGCGGTGCGCATGTACCAGCCGAGGAGGCGGCCGATCGCGGTGTCACGCTCGGGTCCGGACAGGTCAGCGACGGCCCGTTCCGAAGAATAGACACGAAGCAAGTCGTGGAACTTGTACCTGTCGGGACCCGTGGATTCCAGCAGGTGCACGTCGACCAGAGTCTCGAGCGCGTTCGCCGCCAGGTACTCGGGCGTGCCGAAAAGAGCCGCGGCCGCCGCGGCCGTGATCGACGGACCCTGCCACAAGCCGAGCAGGCGGAACGCATCCGCCGGCGCGATGCCGCCCGGCCCGGCCGTGGTGAGCAGGCTGGCGAAGCTCACCTGGAAGCTGGCGCGGACCGCGAGGTCCCCGGCCCTGAGCTCGTCCAGCCGGTGGTGCTCATCACGCAGCCGGCTGGCCATGGCCTGGATGCTCCAGCCACTGCGCGTGGCCAGGCGCGCCGCGCAGATCCTGATCGCCAGCGGCAGCCCGGCGCAGGCGTCGAGCAGTTCGGCGGTGGCCTCAGGCTCGGCCGCGGCGCGGTCATCGCCCACCGCCTTGATGAACAACGTCAGCGCCTCGTCATCGTCGAGCACGTTGAGATCGACGAGCCTGGTGCTGGCCAGGTCGGGCATCCGGCTCCTGGTCGTCACAAGCACGGCGGACGACGCGGCGCCCGGCAGCAGCGGCCTGACCTGAGCGGCGTCGCGCGCGTTGTCGAGCACGACGAGCATCCGGCGGTTGGCCAGCGCTGTCCGGTACCGGCCGGCCCGTTCGTCCTCGTCGACTGGGATCTGCCGGCCGTCCACGCCGAGATCGCGAAGGAACCTGGCCAGCACGTCTCCGGGCGAGAGCGGGGTGGGGGTCGCGCCGAGCATGTCGACGTACAGCTGGCCGTCAGGAAACTTGCGGCGGACGCGGTGAGCGGCGTGGACCGCCAGGGAGGTCTTGCCGAGACCGCCGGCCCCGGCCACCACGGCGATGCGGACCGCGCCGGTATCGCTGTCCGCGCCCGCGCCTGCCAGCAGCTCGCACAGGCGTTTCACCTGTTCATCGCGGCCGGTGAAATCAGTCACGTCGGCCGGAAGTTGAGCCGGGGTCGGCGCGGAGGACCGCGGTCCCCGGCCCGGCCGCGTCCCGGCCGCCGCGGGGGCCGCCGCGGGGGCCGCCGAAGTGTCCGGAGCGGCAGCGGGACGGCTCTTCCCTGACGCCGGTTTGCGGGGACGCGCCGCCACCGTGCCGGCCGAAATGGTGCCCCGCAGGCCGGTCTGGTCTTTGGCGAGAAGATCGGCATACAGCTGGCGCAGCTCAGCCCCCGGATCGACGCCCAGCTGGCCGGAGATGGCCTGCCGTGCCTGCCCGTAGACCTCGAGCGCCTCGGCGTGCCGCCCGGCCCCGTCCAGGGCCCGCATCAACTGCAGCCACAGGCCCTCCCGCAGCGGATGGTCGGCCAGCAGCCTGCGGATTTCCGGCACGGCCTGGTCAAGACCGCCGCAGGCGAGCTCGGCGGTGATCCGGAGCTCGAGGGCGCCGAGGCGGAGCTCGGCGAGCCGTTCGGCCTCGGCTTCGACCAGCGGCGTCGCCCGGACGTCGGCCAGCGGCCGGCCGTACCACAGGGCCAGCGCCTCGGTGAGCTGGCGGGCCGCACCCTGCGGATCACCGGAGCCGAACACCCGCCTGCCGTCGCGCACCATGGCCTCGAACAGCAGCGCGTCGGTATCCGTCGCGGCCACCCGAAGCTGATAGCCGGGAGCGCGGGTGACCAG
>Ga0302181_10003381_pt1 | contig 10952 bp, 9 predicted proteins | sample I_Palsa_E3_3_FD_198786 | JGI IMG/M metagenome (GOLD analysis project Ga0302181, IMG submission 198786) | Peat permafrost microbial communities from Stordalen Mire near Abisko, Sweden - I_Palsa_E3_3 | ecosystem: Environmental > Terrestrial > Soil > Palsa > Peat permafrost | place: Sweden: Abisko... | reverse complement strand
CGCCAACGGCGACCACTGCTTCGGCAACGAGCTCGTCCCCGACCGGGCGAAAATCTACGCGACGATCGCCTGCGCCGAAGAGATGAGCGAGGTCCCGCCATCGCGGCTCGAAGGCCTGAAGGAGAAGGTCGATTTCGCCGGCTGGGCGTTCGGGGATTTCGACTTCTCCGACATCAACGGCCGCGAGCCTGACGAGACGTTCGACCGCGAGCTGACCTTGACGATCGGGGGCCGGGAGGTGATCGTCCGCGACCTCGGGCCCGCTCACACCAAAAGCGACTCGATCGTGCTCGTGCCGTCGGCTCGGGCGGTCTTCACGGGCGACCTCGTGTTCAACGACGGCACCCCGATCTCGTGGGCGGGCCCAATCAGCAACTGGGTGAAGGCGTGCGAGACGATCGCCGGCCTCGACGTCGACTGGATCGTGCCGGGCCACGGCCCGGTCGCGACCGCACAGGACGTGCTCGACGTCAAGCGGTACTTCGAGCACATCGTCGGCGAGGCCAATCAGCGCCAGGAGGGCGGCATGGACGCACTCGAGGCGGCGTTCGACATCGACCTCGGGGAGTTCGCGGACCTGCCGGACTCCGAGCGCATCGTCGTCACCGTGCAGACGATCTACCGCGACTTCGACCCGTCGCACCCGATGGCCGATCCCGTGCTGTTATGGCAGAAGATGGGCGAATACCATCGGCAGAGGTCCTGCTGATGCGGCTCGTCACCTTCGAACTGACCACGCCGCTCGGGCCGGTCCGCCGGACGGGCGCGATGGAGGGGGCCGACCACGTCATCGACCTGCGGCTGGCGCGTGCCGCCCAGCATGCTTCGCTGGGGCGACCGCGGGCCGCTCAGCTCGCGGAGGCCGACCTCGGCGCCGACATGCTCGAGTTCCTCGCCGGCGAGGAGTACGCGATGGAGTGCGCTCGCGAGGCCCTGGACCACGTCGCCGAGAGCGGTGACAGCGAGTACAACGGCGCCGCCGTCCGCCATCCGGTGTCCGACATCCACCTGCTCGCGCCGCTGCCGCGGCCGAACAGCCTGCGCGACTTCCTCGTGTTCGAGGCCCACCTGCGCAACGTCGGCAAGGTGCTCGGCCGGCCCGATCAGTTGCCGCCCGAGTGGTACAACCTGCCCGCCCACTACAAGGGCAACCCCGACGCGATCTACGGCCCCGAGGACGTCGTCCCGTATCCGGGGTACACGGAGAAGCTCGACTACGAGCTCGAGATCTGCGCCGTCGTGGGCAAGCGCGGCCGCCGTGTCAAGGAGGCCGACGCGGCCGCCTACATTGCCGGGTACACGCTCTACAACGACTGGTCGGCCCGTGACATCCAGATGCGTGAGTCGAGTGTGGGCATCGGCCCGGGGATCGCCAAGGACATGGCCTCCTCGATCGGTCCGGCGATCGCCACTCCCGACGAGTTCAGCGCCGAGAGCTCAAAGCTCGAGGCCCGCATCGACGGGGAGACGTGGTCCAGCGGCACGCTGTCGGATATGCACTTCAGCTTTGAGCAGATCATCGAGTTCATCACCCAGGAGGCCGATGTCGTCCCGGGTGACCTGCTCGGTTCGGGTACGATCGGCATGGGCTGCGGCTTCGAGCGCGATCGCTACCTGACGCCTGGGATGACGATCGAGCTCGAGGCCGAGGGCATCGGCCTGCTGCGCAACACCCTGGGAGACCAGACCCCGCCCGCCCTGCGCTCGGTGATCGGCGTCCCCACGTAGCCGATGTCACCGGCCGGTCGGCGACGTTTCGGCCGGTCCGGCCGACCCGCGCCGTTTGTCGGCTGCTCCAACCGCGGTTGGGCGAGACCCGCGCCCGCCTCTCCTGCGACACCTGCCGCCGACGCGGTGCCCGACCGCGGTTCACGCCGCGTGAGAGACGCCGCGCCGCCAACTGCTCGCCCTATCTTGACGCGGAGTGGAACCGGTATTGAGGGGTTCGAGATCGAGTATCTCGCCGCGGACTTCGAGCGAGCCGACCGTGTCATGCAAGACGGCTTCGGGGACTTTGCGACGATCCGCTACCGGGGCGCCTCGAACCACACCTTGCGAGTGTGGCCGTTCGGCAGTTGGCTGGCTGAAGACGATCGGCTGCACGTGTTCTATGCAATGCCTCGCAACGGCGAGCGGCCTGGCGGCTGTCAGGTATTTGAGACCGAGTCCATGGTGTCGTGTCGCTCACGATCAAGGACTGGCGCGGAGCCAAAACGCTGGTCGGAGGCTTCATCGCCTCCCACGCGACCGTTCAGCTCCGCGAGCCGCTTGGCGATCGCAGCGTCATCGACGACGCCGACAACCGCGCCCGACCACACCGGACCGACGTGTGAAGCGTCCGCCGGGCCGGTCCTGAGCCCGGGCGACGGCTCCCGAGTTATCAGGGGCGGCGCTCTCGCATCGCACGAGTCGATCAACCGTGCCGACTCGCAAGAGTGCTCTGACCGCGAGAAACAGCTCACCGCCGGATTCGAAGACGTCTTCGCGCGGATCACGCGGTTCGGGCATGCCGGCTGCCGCTCCCTGACGAGAACCGCCACGCGCCGACCGGCGCTGTTTGCGAGATCGACTCACGACGGGCAAATCTAACGTGTGCTATCGGATCGATCGAATCGGAGCAGTCGGCCGCCTCGCGCGGCTCCTACGTTTCGCCGGAGCCAACGGGCTCGCCGCTGCCGCTTGCGATCACGGCAGGCTCGGACACAAGTCAGCGCGCCTGGCACCGTCCTGCTCGCAGGCAGTCAGCACCTCGGCCGCGGTGTGGGTGTGAACTTCGGCTTGGCGGTCGTGGAGGTGGCGGTGGCAGCGCCCCAACACTTCGATCCAGACATTGACCACGGAAACGAAACAGGTCCCTCCCGCGTTGCAGCGGGGGCGCAAGGCGGGCCCATGGCGACGGAGCCGGAAAGCTGACCGAATGGTTGCCCGCAGTGGTTGCCCGCCACGACGCATCAGCCAAGCGCCTCTCCCGATAGCAGCGATTTCCAGGAACTTTAGGAGTACCCCCAGCCGGATTCGAACCGGCGATTTCCTGCGTGAAAGGCAGGCGTCCTAACCGCTAGACCATGGGGGCGCGGGTCCGATTGTATGCGGGTAGGTCCGGGCTCACGCGCGATCTGGGATATCGCTCTCGACAGGTGCAGACGATCGCCCAAGCCTGAACGCTCAGGCCGTCGGAGCGCTCGGGCCCCGAAACACTCAGGCGTCCGCGGCACCCGCTCGGACGCGCGCGTGATCGGCGAGCGCGGTGACCGCGGTCGCGATTGCGGCACGCGCGCCGACGTCGCCGATCAGGCCATCGTCACCGACCATGTCACGTGTGACCGGGACGCGAACGCAGGCCGCCTCGACGATCTCGGCGCCGGCGTAGCGCAGGACCTTGGCGAGCGACTCGTGCGCGTCGGCGGCGCCGCTCGGCGCGGCCGGGCCGGCGGCGTTGATCCACGCGACCGGCGTGCGGTAGGTGCCGGCGTCGCCGATCGTCCACTCCAGCAGGTTCTTCAGCGCCGCCGGGAGCGCGCCGGCGTACTCAGGGGTGCAGATCAGCACCGCGTCCGCGGCGCTGACGGCGGCACGCATCGCGGCCACCCGCGGGTCGAGCGGTACGCCGTCGCGGTCGTCGTCGGGATTGAACAGCGGCAACTCGCCGATGCCGCCGAACAGGACCGCATCGAGGTCGGCGCCGGCGACGGCCGCCGCGGTCCGCAGCGCCGCCACGTTGGTGGAACCGCCACGAGCGCTTCCCGAGATCAGCAGCATCGAAATCACGCGGCCAGACGATACGTCCGTCGCCGAACCACGAGCGCGATGGCCGCGAGGGCGCAAAGCGCTTTCCGGCGCGCACGACGATCAACGGTGCGACATTGCGCACCACCGTCAGCAGGCTGCGCGGCGAGTATCTGTGCGGACTCAAATCGGGCCGCGCGTGAAGAGGCGGGCCTGACGCCCGGTGACACCGTGACGTTCACACCGGAGCTCGACGCCGCACCGCGCGCAGTGGATGTTCCGGAGGCGCTCACCGACCCGCTGGAGCGCGACGCGTAGGCAAAGGCCCGATTCGACGCGCTCCCGTGTTCACACCGCAAGGAGAAAAAGGGAGTCGACGAGGTGGACGACACGATCGATCGATCGATACTGCCGGGCGTCTGAGGTAAACGACATCGACGCGCTGGCGGGGACGCGGTCACCGCAGGTCGAATTCGTGTCGCCCCTGTCCGCCCGGATGGTGTTCCGCGGCAGCGATGACGTCGCGGTGCTGCTGAGTCAGGTGTACGGCGCGTTACGAGGACTGCACTGGTCCGAGCAGTTCGGTGAGGGCAGCCGCCGAGTGGTGATCGGCGAGAGCCGGATCGGACCGTTTCGGATCGGCGACGCGATGGCGTTGCAGCCGCGCCCGCGCCAGCAATGCAAAGCCCGGCGCGTGGCGCGGCAGCGACCTGCGTCGCTGCTTACTCGACCGGCTCGCCGTTTGCCGTCAGGGATATCTCGATATTGCCGCGGGTGGCGTTCGAGTACGGGCACACCTCGTGCGCCGCCGCGACCAACCTCACGGCCTGCTCGGCAGCCGTGACGTCCGGCAGCGTCACGTCCAGCGACACGCTCAGGTCAAAGCCCTTCGACGCGTTCGGCGACAAGCTGACACCCGACGCGATCGAGACGTCCCCGAGCTCGACCCGCTCACGCCTTGCCACGAGCCCGAGCGCGCCCTCGAAGCACGCCGCGTAGCCGACCGCGAACAGCTCCTCGGGGTTGGTGCCCGAGCCGTCGCCGCCCATCTCCGGGGGCAGCCGAAGCTGCACGTCGAGCATGCCATCCGAGGTGACGCCGTGGCCCTCGGCGCGACCGCCGGTGACGGTCGCGTGGGCCGTATAGATCGGTCCCGGCATCAGGCGTGCCGGGAGCGGGAGCCGCTCATGCGGCGGAGCGCGCAGGCGCCTCGGCCTCGCCGTCGGCGACGCCGGCGCCCGAGCCGTTGGAGCCGTTGGAGCGGTGCGAGCTCGCCCGCGTGGACCCGGCGCCCGCGTGCCAGCGGGTCGAGCGGCGGGTGCCGCTGCGATGGGCCTTGCCGGCCTGCTCGAGCTCCTTCAGGATCGAAAGGATCTGCTCGTGACCGCCGTTGGTCTGACGCGCGAGCTCCGCGGTGGTCATCCCGTCGGTTGAGCCGAGCAGCGATTCGATCTTGCCAGAGGGGACGACCTCGGTCCCCTGGTTGCGCCGGCGGCTACGCCGGCGCGGAGCGCTCGGCTCCGCCGCCAGCTTCGAGGAGGATGATCCGCCATCAAGAGCAGCCAGCGCCGCGCGCAGCCGACCGAGGTCCGATTCGAGCTCTTGGATTCCCTGCACAAGCTTTGTGCGCAGTTCAGTTGAATGACTCATAAGGTGCGATCCTAGTACGTTTCCCGATCCGATGGGTAAGACACGAGCCGCAATCCGTTCAATGCGGCGCGCAATGCGACAGGTGAGGTGAACCTCACCGCCTTCATCCCCAGGCTGGCGGCCGTCTCAATGTTAGACGGCGAGTCGTCGATCATGATCGTACGCCCCGGCTCGAGCCCAAACCGGCCCAACAGGAGACGGAAGATCTCAGGGTCGGGCTTTGCGATGCCCTCGTGTGAGGACACGACCGTCCCGGCAAACCAGCGCATGAACGGGAAGCGCCGTAGTCGCAATGGATAGGTCTCCCGTTCCATGTTCGTCAGCGCGTAGCAGCGAACCCCTTTTTGGAGCAGTTCCTCAAGGATCTCCACGGTCCCCTCGATTGGACCGGCGATCATCTCCTCGCTGCGCTCGCCCCAGGCGTTGATCAGCTCGGCGTACTGCGGATGGGCGGCCGCCAGTGCGGCGCACGACTCGGCCACGGGAACGCCACGGTCGTGCGCGGCATGCCACTCCAGCGTGCAGACCTCCCCCAGAAACCGCTCCATCTCCGCTTCGTCGTCGATCAGTGCGCGATACAGATGCCGGGGATTCCAGTCCAGCAGCACCCCGCCGAGGTCGAACACGACGGCGTCCGTTTCGCACGTCTGCCGGGCGCGAGCGGTCATATCGACGGATCCTGGCGCAATCACGGTTCGCAATGTGTGCTGAAGTACCGAGAGCGATGTCCGGCAGTCGATGCCAGCGGGGCCAACGTGGAGCCGTCGCCGCGCAGCGCGGGCTTGCGGCGCTGGTGGTCGTCCTCCTGTCACTCGGGCTGGCGTCGTGCGGGTCGTCCACGCACACGTCGCGATCCTCCTCGCAGACACCGCACACTTCCTCGCAGACATCGCCCGCCTCCTCGACGACGTCGCCCACCGTCAAGCACGCAGCCCACGCGGCCAACGCCAGCATGACCACGGTCCGCCTGACGGTCCCCGCCGCCAACCGCAGCGGCGTGTTCACCTCCGCCCACCGTCTATCGCTCCCTCGGGGTTGGACCGCCGAGGTGTGGGCGCTCGTCAACGCGGTCCGGTTCGAGACCTGGACGCCCGAGCACGATCTGCTCGCCAGCGCACCCGCCGACGGGACGGTGACGCTGCTGACGCCGCGGACCGGTAATCCGGGCACCCCGCCGGCGCAGCGGACGATCATCAGTGGCCTGCGAAACCCGCAGGGCCTGGCGTTCGACCGGATCGACGGGCACGAAGTGCTGTACGTGGCGGAGTCCGACGAGGTCGACCGCTACGCATGGACGGGCGCCGGAGTCGGAACGCGGACGGTGCTGATCAAGGGATTGCCGGATACCGAACCCGCGGGCGACGATGTCCACGAGCTCAAGGATGTCGTCGTCGGAGCTGACCACACGATCTACGTCGACGTCGGCTCGAGCTCGAACGCCAGCCCCCGGGACTCGTGGCACGGGATCCCGCGCGCGTCCGTGTTGGCCTACCACCCCAACGGCAAGCTCGAGCGCGTCTGGGCGACCGGGGTCCGCAACGGCGACGGCCTGTCGTTCGCCCCGGACGGCACGCTCTGGACGGCCGTCAACGAGCGAGACCAGATCTCCTACCCGTTCCACCGGGCCTACGGAGGCACCTCGGACGCTTACAACCACGTGATCGAGGCCTACGTCAACAACCACCCGCCTGACGAGATCGCGCGGCTGACTCCCGGCCGCGACCTCGGCTGGCCCTACTGCGACCCAGACCCCGACGTCCGCACCGGGGCGAGCCACACCCGTTTTCGCTACACGAATCTCCCGTTCACCCGCGACGCCCAGACCAACCCGACCGGCGCGCGGCTGAACTGCTCGAAGCTCAGCCGGCTCCAAGTCGGCCTGCCGGCACACACCGCCCCGCTCGGCTTCCACTTTCTGTTCGGCTCCAAACTGCCGGCGCCATGGTCGAACGGAGCAGTCGTCGCCGGCCACGGTTCCTGGGATCGACATCCGCCGCGCGGGCCGGCCGTCTACTGGATGCCGTGGAGCCAGTCCCGGCACACGCTGGGCGCGGCACGGGTGCTCGTCGGCGGTTTTCAGGAGCCGAACGGCAGCCGCTGGGGACGCGTCGCCGACGCCGTCCCCGGACCCGACGGGGCGCTGTATGTCGCAGACGACCAAGCCGGCGCGATCTATCGGATCGTCCCGACCGCGCACCACTGACCCCGGCAGGTTGCGCGGAGTGCGACGATACGCGCTTAGGTGAGCCCCTCACACCCGTTACGGGACCGCGGCGGTACCGGCGCCGCCGGTAAACAACCGCCGCCCCGGACTCCAGCCCGGGTCCCCAAGAGCTTGCACGAGGCGGCGCACAAGCTCGGCTACTGGCCGGTCGGTCCGGTCACGCCCAGGGAGACCGGGCCGTCTGAGAAGGTCCGCCAGGCCGAATCGGACGACCGTGACGTCGTCGCCCATGCCAGCAAGGCGGTGCTGGCGTTCGGCGCGCTCGGGATCGTCTACGGGGACATCGGCACCAGCCCGCTCTACACCGTTCAGACGATCTTCCAGCCAGGCAAGTACCACGCCGTCCACACCACCACCGCGGGCGTCTTCGGGATCGCGTCGCTGATCTTCTGGGCGTTGATGATCGAGGTCTCGATCAAGTACGCGGGCTTCATCATGCGCGCCCACAACCGGGGCGATGGCGGCATCATGGCGCTGGTCGCGCTCGTCATGCGCCGGCGGATCCCCCACATGGCGGTGCTCGCGATCCTCGGTATCTTCGGGGCCGGACTGTTCTTCGGCGACGGGATGATCACCCCGGCGATCTCCGTCGTGTCCGCGGTCGAGGGACTCGACGTCGCCACCCCGAGCGTGTCCGGTCTCGTCGTCCCGATCTCGCTGGTGATCCTGATCGGGCTGTTCGTGGTCCAGCGATTCGGAACCGGCGCGGTCGGCTGGCTGTTCGGACCCGTGATCTCGATCTGGTTCGTCGCGATCGCGATCCTCGGCCTGCACGAGGTGGTGCTGCATCCGGCAGTCGTGAAGGCGTTGTCGCCCTCCTACGGCATCCGGTTCATGGTCGATCACGGGCTCGACGCGTTCCTCACACTCGGGGCCGTGGTGCTGTGTGTCACCGGCGCCGAGGCGCTGTATGCCGACCGCGGCCACTTCGGCGCAGGACCGATTCGCTTCACGTGGTTCTCGATCGTGCTGCCGGCGGTGCTGCTCAACTACCTCGGCCAGTCGGCGCTCGTGCTCGCGCACCCGTCGAAGGTCTCCAACCCCTTCTACCTGCTCGCACCGCACAGCTTGCAGCTGCCGCTGGTGGTGCTCGCGACGCTGGCGACGATCATCGCTTCCCAGGCGGCGATCACCGGATCGTTCTCGGTCGCCAAGCAGGCGATCCAGCTCGGTCTGCTGCCGCGGCTGAAGATCGTGCAGACCTCGAACATCGAGGGCCAGATCTACGTGCCGCTGATCAACTGGTTTCTCTGCATCGGGGTCGCGGCGCTGGTCCTGATCTTCCAGAACTCGAACAAGCTGACCGACATCTACGGGGTGGCCGTCACCGGCACGTTCATCCTCAACACGATCCTGTTCGCGTCGCTGGCGCGGGCGATGTGGCACGTCCCGTGGTGGCGGCTCGGGCCGCTGTGCGGGCTGTTCCTGATCGTCGAGGTTTCGTTCTTCGCGGCCAACCTGACGAAGATCGATCACGGCGCCTACCTATCGCTGGCGGTCGGCTTGGCGTTCGCGTTCACGATGGTGACCTGGCGACGGGGGCGGCAGATCCTGTCGGCCAACCGGACCGAAGAGGAAGGGTCGCTCGAAGCGTTCCTGGTGAGCCTGCCGGACGCCGAGCCGCCGGTCGGCCGTGTTCCGGGTACCGCGATCTATCTGGCCCCGACGACCGCCAACACGCCGTTGGCGCTGCGCGCCGAGGTCGAGCACAACCACGTCCTGCACGAGACGGTGATGATCGCGACGCTCGCGCCGGTGTCGATCTCGCACGTCGATCCCGACGACCGGTTCGCGTTCGAATGGCTCGGATCAGGCCGCTTCAAGCTCGGTCACCTGACGCTGCACATCGGCTATCGCGACACGGTCAACCTGCCGCGTGACCTAGCGCTGGCGCGCAAACGGGGCCTGCTCGCGCGCAACCTCGACCTCGAGCACGCCTCGTACTTCGTCTCACGGATGCAGATCGTCCGCACCAAGGCACCTGGCATGGCACCGTGGCGCAAGGCGCTGTTCGTGTTCATGGCGCGCAACGCCTCGAGCCCGGTCGAGGACTTCTCGCTGCCCGAGGAGCGCACCGTGATCATGGGCTCGCAGGTCGACTTCTGAGCGGCGGCGCGCCTACCCAGCCAGTCCCCTGTACAGAGCCGGACGGCGGTCGGCGAACACGTCGGCCAGCTCCGTGTAGCGCTTGTCGAGCGCGAGCTCGAGGTCGATGTCGGCGATCACGGGACCGGTGCTCAGCGCGTCGGCGCCGGCCTTTTCGGCCGCCACCCAACCGTCGGCGCCGATGATCGTGCTGCAGCCCGTCCACGGCTGGCCACGCTCGACGCCGGTCCGGTCGGCGCACGCCACCGCCATCCGGTTGCCGCGCGCCGTCCCCATCGCGATCACGACCTCACCCGGCCGCTCCCCCTCGGGGCGGTCCATCAACGGCCAGTTGGTCGGCACCAGCAACAGCTGCGTACCGGCCAGCGCCACGATCCGGGTCAGCTCCGGGAACTCGACGTCGTAGCAGACGATCACCGACAGCCGGCCGACGGTCGTCTCGAGCACCGGCGGCGGCGCGGCGCCTGGCTCGAACCACAGCTTCTCACGGTCCCACAGGTGCAGCTTGCGGTAGACGGCGCGCAGGCCGGTCGGGTCGATCACCGCGGCGCTGTTATAGGTGTTGCCGTCCTCGCCCCGCTCGGCGAAGCCGCCGGCGATGATCACCCCGTGTCGGCGGCCGAGGTCGGCCCACTCGCGCAGGACCTCGTGATCGGGCGCGATCGCACTCGCCGCCGCCTCCTGCGCGGACTCGAACATGTAGCCGCTGGTCACGAGCTCGGGCAGGACGATCACCTCGGCGCCCGCGTCGACCGCCTCAGCGATCGCGCTCAGCGCGAGCCGGCGATTGCCGTCCAGGTCGCCGACGACCGGGTCCAGCTGCTGGGCGCAGACGCGGGTCACGGCGCCATCCCGGCCGCGAGCCCGGCCTTCACGCTGCGGATCGCGCCGACCGTCGTCATCACGTACGCGACCGAGGTCAGCACCGTTCCGACCTGCAGCGCCGAGAAGGTGAGTTATCCATCGCGTCACGGTACCCGTGGCGAACGGTCGTGAGCAAGCTCCACGTGCGCAGATTCGTGCACTCCGGCGTCCGATACCGTCGCTGACGATGGATCCGATCGTCTCCACGCAGTGGCTGTTCGGCGCCGGATCGGACGTCGCGCTGCTCGACGTGCGCTGGTATCCCGACGGCCGAGATCCGCGGACGGAGTTCTCCTGCGGTCACCTCCCTGGCGCCGTGCTCGCGCCGCTGGATGCGGTCTGTTCGGCGCCGGCGTCCGACGGCCGCGGTCGCCATCCGCTG
>Ga0302181_10003376_pt1 | contig 10958 bp, 9 predicted proteins | sample I_Palsa_E3_3_FD_198786 | JGI IMG/M metagenome (GOLD analysis project Ga0302181, IMG submission 198786) | Peat permafrost microbial communities from Stordalen Mire near Abisko, Sweden - I_Palsa_E3_3 | ecosystem: Environmental > Terrestrial > Soil > Palsa > Peat permafrost | place: Sweden: Abisko... | reverse complement strand
TGGACGGAGTCCCGGATAGCGGAGTCGTGGAGGTGGTCGGGGTCGTGGGCGTGGTCGGAGTCGTCGTGGGGGTGGTTGGAGTGGCGGCCGGACAGTCCGTGCTTGGCGTAGTCGTGGTCGTGGTCGTGGTCGGGCACGTGGGGGTGGTGGCCGAGGTGGTCGCGGGCGTGGCCGCCGAGGCGCTCGCGGACGTGGCAGCCGAGGCGGCCGCGGGCGTGCTGTCGGATGCCACCGTGCTCGACGTCGTCAGGTCGACGAACTCGGCGTGGGGCTGACCGGAGATCGGATAGCTGCTCGGCGTGGCCGTCGAGGTCGGGTCCGAGGTGTCCGAGGCTGAAGAGTCGTCCGAGTCATCCGAGCCGTCGCTGGCCGAGGACCCTGCCGCGCTCCCGCCGGTCGAGCCGAGGGTTGTGTCGACCGCGTTGATCAGCTGTGGGCCGGGGAGGAACACGATCTGGCCGAGCGAAAGCGTGCCGGTCTCGGTCTGCCCGATCGAGCCCTGGAAGCGCTCCACGGCGGCGGTGGTGGCGTCCTGCCAGGCGTTGTCGACGGTGATCGCGTTGTCGGGGTCGAAGCCCATCGTCTTCAGGTCCGCATTCAGCTCTTTGATGTCTGGGCCGTCGGTGTCACCGGAAGTGAGGTCCCGGTAGGCGGGATAGGAGCCGGCGAACAAGATCACCGGGTACCCGTTCACCTGGTACAGCGCCGCCCCAGGCTTGACCACGGTGCCCACGTTGGGCAGGTAGGTGATGGTGCCACTGAGACGGTTGTAGACCGTCTGCTGGTTCGCGTAGCCCAGCGTGCCCGACTCGGTGTCGGTCTCGACGAGGTCCCGGCGCTGAACCGCGGTCGCACCCGACGCGGTGCTTCCCGACGAGCTCTGGCCCTTGCTCGAGCCCGGCGAGCCGACGGCAACGATAATCGCGATTACGACCACGACGACCAGGATGGCTCCAAGCGCCGCCACGATCCGGCGCCGCGGGCCGCCGCCTAGGGTGAGCCGCTGAGTGAGGGTTTGGATCGTCAAGGCCTTACAAGTGGTACGACATCGTCGGTTGCAGCACGGTTACAGACCTACGCACCCGGCCCGCCTACGCTGCTGGCGCTGCTCCCGCCGCGGTTGAAATGCGGCAGGTTGCTAGAGCACGCAGTCATCGCCGTCTTGAACGCCGGGCTGTTGGTCTCGCTCGAGCCTCGCAGGTCGCGGAAGATGCCGAAGGCGCCTCCGTTGCTGCTCGTCGGATCGGCGATCTGAATGCCGTGCGAACGCATGCACTCGGCGAACTTGACAGCATCGGCCTCGAACTTGGCCTGGTCGGCCGGGTTGCCGCCGGCGAATCCGAACGACTTGCTGCGCAGCGATGCGCACGCCTTTTCCGCGGCCTGACCGGCCGCCGTGTTCAGGAGCGCACGATATCCGCCGGGGCCGCCGCCGGGAGCACCGCCCGTGGTGCTGGTACCACCGCCACCACCGCCGCCGAAGCCGCCGTTCGCGGAGGGGTCGGGCAGATTGACCCCGTGAGAGCGCATGCACTGGACGAACTTGAGTTGGGCCGCGGCACGGGAGCTCGACGAAGATGCGCTGCTGCCGGAGCTCGCCGCACTGCTACCGGAGGAGCCGCATGCGGATAGACCCACGACGATTGAGCCGGCCAGCGCGCAGGCTAAGAAGGCGCGCCGAGGGCGGGCGGACACGGAGGGAAAGGCAGGCTGCATCAGTGGTGACTCCTAAGGCAAGGTTCTGGTCGTTCCCACTTGTAGCGCCGCTCATGTCAGCTTGGCATAAGCGCTGATGGAACATTTAGGTTTCCCTTCGGAACATTCATCGTCCTGACCGAAGACTCAGACGATGCCGCCGGCAACTCGACCACCACGTCAAGTCCACCTGCGTCCGGTGCACCGATGCGCAGGCGGCCGCCGTGAGCAGCGACCACCGAACTCACGATCGAGAGCCCGAGCCCGAAGCCATCGCCGCCCCGCTCGAGACGCCGGAACGGCTCGGTCAGCGTCGCCGCGGCGTCGGGCTCGATCCGGGCGCCGCTGTTACGAACCCGCACCATGGCCCTTCCACCGCGCGCGCTGGTGGTCACCGCGAGGAAGCCGCCTGGCTGGTTGTAGCGGATCCCGTTGTCGATCAGGTTGGCGATCAGCCGCTCGAGCAACCGGGCATCGCCGCTGGCGTGCGCGGGCTCGAGCTCGGCGCGCACCTCGACGTTCGCGTCTTCGGCGCGTGCGCGCAGGTCGGTCAGGCAGTCGCCGGCCAGCGCGGCGAGATCGGCCGGCTCGTCGCGCCTCACCGCCGCCTCGCTGCGCGCCAGCGTCAGCAACCCCTCGATCAGGCGCTCGCAGCGATCGATGGTGTCTCGCACCGCCTCCCCCATCGCCCGCAGTTCCTCGGTTCCTGCCGCCGGGTCGAACAGGGCCACGTCCACTTCGGTGCGCATGATCGCGAGCGGGGTCCGGAGCTCGTGCGAGGCGTTGGCCACGAAGTGACGCTGGCTGGCGAAGGCGGAGTCGAGCCGGACGAGCATCCCGTCGAACGTGTCCGCGAGCTCCTTGAGCTCGTCGGCTGGTCCTTCGAGGTCGATCCGCTCGCCGAGATTGTGTCCCGAGACGCGGCGCGCCGTGGCCGTGATCTCACGCAGCGGACGCAGCGCGCGCCCGGCCAGGAGCCAGCCGGCGCCCACGGAAATGAGCGTCATCGCGGCCAGCGCGAGCGCGTACTCGAGCACGAGGCGGTGGAGCGCGTCGTTGACGAACTGCTGGTGCTCGGCGCGGAACAGGCTGCGCAAAGTCGAGTTCGGCCCGAAGTTCCCGCCGAGCGGAGGCGGAGCCCCGGGCGGGAGGTGGCGGTACGCCTTGGCGTAGTCCGCCGGCCCATCGATGTTGTGACGTACGAGCGCGTAGCCGATGGTCAGCAGCACGGCGCCGGTGAGCAGGAACACCACCCCGTAGGTGGCGGTGAGCCGGAAGCGAACGGTCCGGGTGGGTCCGGCCGCCCGCAGCCGGCGGAGGGTGGCCGCCGGACGACCCACGGCTCGTCGCATCGCCGCCGAGCCGCGCATCAGGCCATCCTGTAGCCGACTCCGATCACCGTCTCGAGCACCGCCGGCTCGCCGAGCTTGCGCCGGAGCGTCATGATCGTCATCCGTACGACGTTGGTGAACGGATCGATGTGCTCGTCCCATACCCGCTCGAGCAACTCCTCGGCGGACACGGTGGCGCCGTCGGCGGCCATCAGCGCTTCGAGCACGGCGAACTCCTTGCGTGCGAGCTCGACCGCCTTCCCCTGGCGAGTAACCGCGCGGCGGGCGGGATCGAGCTCGATGTCGGCGTGCTTGAGGACCGGCGGACGGCTGGGTCCGGCCCGGCGAGCGAGCGCGTGGATGCGGGCCACCAGCTCGGCGAAACGGAACGGCTTGGGCAGGTAGTCGTCGGCGCCGAGGGAAAGGCCCTCGACCAGGTCCTCCAGGGCGCCGGCCGCGGTCAGCATCAGGATCCCCGTCTCCGGCCGCTCGCCCCGAACCGTCTTGCACACCAGGTCGCCGTGGATACCCGGTAGGTCACGGTCGAGAACGAGCACGTCGTAGCGCACGACCCGTGCCTTGAGCAGCGCTTCGGAGCCGTCAGGCGCGACGTCGACGGCCATCCCCTCGCGGCGCAACCCGCGCGCGATCGCGTCGGCCAAGCGCCGCTCATCCTCTGCGATCAGTACACGCATACCATCAGCATGACGCTGTTCACGTAAGAACTTCATAAGTGGGCGTCGCGTGTCATGGGGTACCGCACGCGCGCACGGCGGCCGATCCATGCAAAAATACCCGGCCGTTCACCATTACATCGATCGACGTCACAACGTATAACGACACCTAGAGGCCCTCCGATGTCCCGTGCGCAGCAGACCCTGACCGACCGCAGCATGGCCATCGGCCTGCGCGCGCTGAACCGCTTCGCGGGCTCTCAGGTCGTCGATCGCCTGGGCCTGCGTGAGCCGGCGGAGCGATTCCTGTACGGGGCGTCAAAGACCACGGTGCGGACGGCCGCCGGCGCGGGAAGAACGTTCGCAGCGGCGCAAAGGCTCGCGGCCCCGGCCCGCCAGCCGACCACGCGGCCGAGCGGCCTGTTCGACCTGACTCCGAGCGACGAGCAGCGCATGCTGAGCGAGTCGGTGCGCGATTTCGCGCTTCGGGAGCTCCGCCCGGCGGCGCTGGAGGCCGATGCCGCCTGCGCCGCGCCGGCGCAGCTGCTGACCCAGAGCGACGATCTCGGGCTGACCATGATCGGCGTGCCCGAGGAGCTCGGCGGCGCCGTTGGCGAGCGCTCCGCCGTCACCGCGGTACTGATGAGCGAGGCCCTCGCGCAAGGCGACATGGGGCTCGCCGTCGCCTGCCTCGCGCCCGCCGCGGTGAGCACGGCGCTCAGCCTGTGGGGCAATGAGGACCAGCAGGCGACGTATCTCCCCGAGTTCGTGGGCGAGCGCATCCCCGCGGCGGCGCTCGCGGTGCTCGAGCCCCGCGCCCTGTTCAACCCGTTCAAGCTCGAGACTCGCGCGCGCCGCGCCAACGGTGGTTACGTGCTGAGCGGCGTCAAGTCGCTCGTGCCGCGGGCCGTCGACGGTGAGCTGTTCATCGTCGCCGCCGTGCTCGAGGGTCGCGGCCCCGCCCTGTTCATCGTCGAGTCCGGTGCCGCCGCGGTCGGCGTCGAGCCCGAGCCCGCGATGGGCATCCGCGCCGCGGCGACGGGAAGGCTGACGTTCGACGACGTCGAGCTGCCCGCGAGCGCCCTGATCGGCGACGCGAGCGCCGAGATCTACGCGGAGTGCATCCAGCTCGGCCGGATCGGCTGGAGCGCGCTCGCGGTGGGCACCTCCCAGGCGGTGCTCGACTACGTGATCCCCTACGTCAAGGACCGAAAGGCGTTCGGCGAACCGATTGCCAACCGCCAGGCCGTCGCCTTCGCCGTCTCGAACGTGGCGATCGAGCTCGGGGGAATGCGCCTGGCCACTTACCGCGCCGCGAGCCGCGCCGATCAGGGCAAGAGCTTCGCGCGTGAAGCCGCGCTCGCCCGCAGACTCGCGAGCGAGCACGGGATGGCGATCGGCTCTGACGGCGTCCAGCTCCTCGGCGGTCACGGCTACGTCAAGGAGCATCCGGTCGAGCGCTGGTACCGCGACCTGCGGGCGGCCGGTCTGATGGAGGGGGTGCTGCTCGTATGATCAATCTCGAAGTCCCGAAGAAGTTCGGCTTCCTCATCGGCCAGGCGCATCAGGTCGCGGCCGAGGTGATGCGCCCGAACTCACGCAAGTACGACCGCGCCGAGCACACCTACCCCAAGGAGCTCGACATGCTCGCCGCCGTGATCAACGGCATGAACGAGAGCGGCGCGCTGTCGGGCGCCGGAGCCGGCGGCGCCACCCGCGGCAGCTCCGAGAACGGCGCCTCCAAGAACGGCGCCACCGGGGACGGCTCCTCCGGGGACGGCTCCTCCGGGGACGGCTCCGGGGACCGAGCCTCCGGGGACGGCGCCTCGACGCGCAACGGCTCGAACCTCGCGAGCGTGCTCAGCGTCGCCGAGGTCTGCTGGGGCGATGTCGGGCTGCTGCTGACGATGCCCGGGCAGGGGCTCGGCAACGCCGCGATCGCCGCGGTGGCCAACGACGAGCAGCTGCATCGCTTCGGCGGCAAGTGGGCGGCGATGGCGATCACCGAGCCCGAGGCAGGCTCGGACTCCGCCGCCATCCGCACGACCGCCACGCTCGACGGCGACGAGTACGTGCTCAACGGCGAGAAGATCTTCGTGACCTCCGGTGACCGCGCCGAGCTGATCGTGGTCTGGGCCTCGCTCGACCGCGACCAGGGTCGCGCCGCGATCAAGTCGTTCGTGGTCGAGCGCAACAACCCCGGCCTGAAGCTCGACCGGCTCGAGCACAAGCTCGGCATCCGCGCCTCCGACACCGCGAACTTCGTCCTCTCCGATTGCCGCGTGCCCAAGGAGAATCTGCTCGGGAGCCCCGAGATCCAGCCCAAGCAGGGCTTCGCGGGCGTCATGCAGACGTTCGACAATACGCGGCCCCTGGTCGCCGCGATGGCGCTGGGAGTCGCCCGCGCCTGTCTCGAGGAGACGCGCAAGCGCCTCGAGGAGGTGGGGACCAGGATCGACTACGACGCTCCGCCCAACTCCCAGAGCGCCGCCGCCGCCGAATTCGTCGCCATGGAGGCCGACTACGAGGCCGCCCGCCTGCTCACCCTCCAGGCCGCGTGGATGGCCGACAACGGCAAGCCGAACTCGCTTCAGGCGTCGATGGCCAAGGCCAAGGCCGGCCGGACCGGGACCGACATCGCGCTGCGTTGCGTGGCGCTGTGCGGCGCGGCCGGCTACGGCGAGGGCGAGCTGCTCGAGAAGTGGGCCCGAGACGCGAAGATCCTCGACATCTTCGAGGGCACCCAGCAGATCCAGCTCCTCGTGGTGGCGCGCCTGCTCCTGGGTAAGAGCTCGAGCGAGCTGAAGTAGCGGCGGCGGCCGGCGCGGCGGCGGCCCGCCGGCGGCGGCCGGCGCGGCGGCGGTTTAGCCGAGCGCGCTCCAAACCCGGGCCATCGTCTGCGTCTCGCTATGCGGCGCGACGTCGCAATCGGCCAGCCGGATCACGCGGTGGCCCGCCGCTTCCACCAGCGACTGCTTGTACGCGTCAAGCTTGCGTCGGAAGGGCGTCGAGTGCCAGCGCGTCCCGTCCACCTCGATCACCACCTGCTGGGCTGCGAACAGGACATCCACCTCCACCCAATCGGGCGTCCCCGGCACGTGGATGTTGGTCTCAAAGCTCGGTGCGTCGTGCCGGCGCAGCATCTCGACCATGTCGTCCTCGAGCCCCGAGCGGGTCGGCTTCGCGCCGGCGGCGATCTCGGCCCGCACTCGGCCGATGCCTCGGCAGCGGGAACCCGCGGCGTCGATCTCGGCCTGGAGGGTGATGACGTTGACCAGCTCCCGGGCGAGCGCTTCATGCATGACCCGCCTGAACGCTCGCTCGGAGTACATCGTGCCCGCTAGGTCGAGGACGGTGCGCGCGGGCGTGGTGACGGGTATTCCTTTATGGATCGTGGTGGCGGTGCTGGGAAGCTCGTGGACGCCATGGACACGGATGCCCTGGTGCGACCGCGTCCTCCGCGGCAAGATCACATCGACTGGGGTCGTTCGTCCGGTCCAGAACTCCCACAGCGCGGCCGCCGCGAAGTGACTCAGCGCCGCGTCATCGCCGAGCGCGAGGACGGCGGCCAGGAACTCCCCTTCTCTTGACAGCTCGCGCCGCCCAACCGCATAGACGCCACGATGAATGCGGTGAAGGCGGCCGAGTGCGACACGTCGGGCGATCGCTGAGTGGGAAAAGCCCAGCGCGATGAGCTGGCCGTAGGTGATGAGCCCGCGCTGGCGGTTAGCCCACAGTTGGAGGTAACGTTCTGCCCGGATAGCGGGCGAAAGGTTGCGTTCAACGGCCACGCGGCCGATGGTCGCGCCACTCGCTGAAACGAATCAAGGCGTGAATGTCACGACACTGCCGCGGCCGCGTCGCGCAATACCTCCCACGCCACCGCCACGCTGTCCTCGGTCGTGCTCATTTGCCCGACCGCGAGCCTGAGCGCGTAGCGGGCGTTCAACACGGCGTGCGAGATGAAGATCTCCCCGCCGGCGTTGACGCGCTCGAGCAGCGCCCGGTTGCGCTCGTCCGAGCCGGCCACCCGGAAGCACACGACCGAGAACGGTCGCGGGGCGCACAGCTCCCACCCCGGCTCGGCCGCGACCCAGCTTTCGAACCGCTCGGCCAGGCGCACGCCCGAGCGGATGTGCGCCTGCAGGCCGCTGCGGCCGTGGCAGCGCAGAACCGCCCACAGCTTGAGCGCGCGGAAGCGGCGGCCCAGCGCAGGGCCGTACTCGCTCAGGCTGAGCGCGTCCTCGGCATCCGGCGTGCGTAGGTACTCCGGGACGAGGCTGAACGCGGCCCGGAAATCGGCCGGGCGGCGTGTCCACAGCAGCGAGCAATCCATCGGCGTGAGCATCCACTTGTGTGCGTTGACGACGAGCGAGTCGGCCCGTTCGACGCCGTCGAACGCCCACCGGTGCTCGGGGCACACCATCGCCGTGCCCGCGTACGCGGCGTCGACGTGGAGCCAGGCGCCGGCGCGCCCGCACACGTCGGCGACGGCGCTCACGGGATCAACCGAGGTCGTCGCCGTGGTTCCGACGGTGGCGACGACGGCCGCCGCGTCACCAATATCCCCGAGCTGATCGGCCCGCATCCGGAATTCCGAGTCACAGGGGACCTTCCGCAGCGGCATCCCGAGCATCCGCGCCGCCTTCTCGACCGAGGAGTGGGCCTGCTCGGAGCAGACCACGAGGTCGCGTCCAGTCGTCTCGCGCGCGACGACCAGCGCGGCCAGCGTCGAGGTCGAGGCGCTGTCCTCGATATGACCGTGCCAGCCAGCGGGAAGACCCAGCAGCTGCGCCGTCCAGTCGAGCACGAGGCCCTCGAGCTCAGTGGCGGCGGGCGCGGTTCGCCACAGGATCGCGACGGAGTTGAGGGTCGCCGCCAGCAGCTCGGCCAGGATCGCGGGCTCCGAGGAGCTGGTCGCGAAGTAGCCGAAGAAGCGCGGATGCTGCCAATGGGTGACGCCCGGGAGCAGGACTTCCTCGAGATCCCGGAGCACGGCCGAGAACGGCTCGCCGTGCTCGGGCGCCGCCGTCGGGAGCGCGGCCCGGATCGTGCCCGGCTCGACCTGCGCGAGCACCGGCAGATCGCCCACGCGCTCGAGATAGCTCGCGGCCCATTCGAGCGCGGCGGGGCCCTCCTCGCGGAGCATGCTCATCTCAGGCGGCAGCGGCCGCAGCGCCGAACTGGTAATGCACGCCGGTGAGCTCCTCGGACACCTGCCACAGCCGGCCGGCGGCCTCGACGTCATAGGCGCGGCGGCTGGCGGTGACGATGTGCGGATGGCCGCGGAGCTCCGCGATCGAGTCGGGGCCCACGAACGTTCCCCCCGGGAGATCGGGCACGGTTGCCGCGTACAGCGTCGGCAGAGCCCCCATTTCCGCGCTCTGGGCGATCACGCGGTTGGCGATCGCCAGCGCCCCCCGCTCGAGGGCGGATGCGGGCCCGGCGGACTGCAGGTTCGTGGCCGCGTACCCCGGATGCGCCGCCATGCTCTCGAGGCTCGTCCCGGCCTCGCTCGCGCGGCGCTGGAGCTCGAAGCAGAACAACAGGTTGGCGAGCTTCGACTGGCCGTAGGCGAGCCAGCGCTGATAGTGGCGCTCGCCCTGGAGGTTTCCGAAGCTGATCCTGGCCATGCGATGGACGCCGCTGCTGAGCGTCACCACGCGAGGACGGGGCGCGGCGAGCAGCCGCTCGAGGAGCAGGCCGGTGAGCGCGAAGTGGCCGAGATGGTTCGTGCCCAACTGCGACTCGAAGCCGTCGGCCGTCGTCCGGCGCGGGGGTGCCATCACGCCGGCGTTGTTGATCAGGAGGTCGACGCGCTCGTGCGCCGCGGCGATTCGCGCCGCGAAATCGCGCACCGAGCCGAGGTTCGCGAGGTCGAGCTCCTCGACCTCCAGCCGCGCGCCCGGAACGTCGGCCCTGGTCGCGTCCACCGCCTGCTCGCCCTTGTCGGTGTTCCGGCACGCGGCGACGACGGTCGCCCCGGCCCGCGCAAGCTCCCGCGCGGTGACGAGCCCGAGCCCGCTGTTGGCGCCGGTGACCACGGCCAGGCGTCCCGTCTGATCGGGGATGTCCTTCGCGGTCCACTTGTCTGACATCGCGGATCTCCGTCGACGAACCGACTAAACGCCGGTCGCGGCCACCGCGACGAACCAGTCGCCGTCGTACAGGATCTCGCCGGCCCCAAGCCCGTCGTAGAGGGTCTCGCCGGCCCCAAGCCCGTCGTACAGGATCTCGCCGGCCCCAAGCTCGTCCGCCAGCTCGGCGGCGCCGAAGAACCGCTTATAGACCTTGTGACGGGTGCCGTCGTTCAGCGTGCGCTCCTGCCACTGCTCGGCTGGGAGGTCGGGACGGCGCGCCGAATCCACCACGATCAGCTCTCCGGCTACTCGCCGCGCCTCGGCCAGGAACGCGGTCCGCTCCTCGGGGAGCAGATGCCCGTAGAAGTGGGACGTGAACACGCGGTCGAACTCGCCGTCGGCGAACGGCAGGGGCACGGCATCGCCCCGCAGGACGCGGGCGTGGGGCATGCGCGCGCTCGCCACCGCGACCATCGCGCTGCTCTGGTCGATCGCCACCACCTCGCCCTGGAGGTGCTGCGTGAGGAAGCCGGTTCCACACGCAATATCCAGCACCCGAGCCGCCCCTAACCCCTGGACCACCGTGATCAGCTCGGCCACCTCGGCCGCCCAGCCGGGACGCACGCGTTGCTCGAACAACCCCGTCCCCAGCCACCAGTCGTCGTACTCGGCCGCACGTCGCTCGTAGTACGCGCGCATCTGGTCGTCGACGATCGGTGAGGGCATTGGCGGGTTTCAGATTACCCGGCGGAAGGCGATTCCCGCCCGCCGCAGCCGCTCGAGCAGCGGCTCGCCCATCGCGGCCGCGGTCGTGAGCTGACCGCTCGCTTCCGGGAGCTCGTCGTGGACCAGGCAGAGCGCCGACTCGGCGAGCATCTTGGCCGTGTCGCCGTAACCCGGATCGCCTCCGCTCACCTCGGTGACGATGCGCTCACCGCCGCCCTCGCCGATGAAGCGGACCCGGAACCACGACTTCTCCCGCTGCTCGGCGCTCGGTCCCTCCCCCGGGCTTCGCAGCGACAGCAGCAGCCGGCGGGTCGGTGGTAGCTGGGCGAGCGCGATCGCCGCGCCGGCACCCCCGGCGAGCCCCGCCAGGGTCGCCAGCCGCTTCTGCACCAGGTAGTGCCCGTAGCCGAAGTCCGGACCGTAGCGGGGGAGCGCGCGCGCCGAGCGGAGCA
>Ga0302181_10003374_pt1 | contig 10959 bp, 9 predicted proteins | sample I_Palsa_E3_3_FD_198786 | JGI IMG/M metagenome (GOLD analysis project Ga0302181, IMG submission 198786) | Peat permafrost microbial communities from Stordalen Mire near Abisko, Sweden - I_Palsa_E3_3 | ecosystem: Environmental > Terrestrial > Soil > Palsa > Peat permafrost | place: Sweden: Abisko... | reverse complement strand
TCCCGGTGCGAGTCGCCATCGACGAGACCGCAGCCGAGCATGGGGCGCTGGGTGCGGGCGTGGCCGACGCCGTCTGCTTGAAGATCTCACGCTGCGGGGGCATATCGAGCCTCATCGCCGCCGCCACCCTCGTGCGAGCCTCGGGCGCGGAGGTCTATCTCGGCTCGACCCTGGACGGCCCGCTGGGGATCGCGGCAGCGATTCACGCAGCCGCGGCGCTCGCCTCGCGAGGCCCCGTCCCCCCCTGCGGGCTGGCCACGCTGAGGCTGTTCGAGGGGCTCGAGGATCCTCTGCCGGCTCGCCGCGGTGAGATCGCCGTGCCGACCGCCGCGGGTCTCGGGGTCAGCCCGCTGTGCGGGGGGCCCGCATGAGCGGGCCCGCGCGCGAGCCCGCTCGGGAGCTAGGCGGCCCGGAATTCGCCGAGCGCCGCCGCCAGCGCCGCCGGACTCTCGAGCGGCAGCACATGACCGCCCGGCACGGCGCGCAGCCTCGCGTCTTCAAGCAGCGAGGTCAGCCGCGCTCCGATCGCGCGAAACTTCTCGTCGCGCTCGCCGACGAGAACGAGCACGGGCATCCGAAGGCCGCCCAGCCTGTCCCACAGCGGCTCCATCTCGCCGGTGCCGATGCCCCGCAGGGCCGCCGCCAGCGCCTGCGGCCGATTGCGGCGGTGCTCAGCCACGGCGAGCGCGACGACCTCCGGCGGGTCATCGGCGAACAGCGGCTGGCCGCGCCAGCGTTCGATGAAGCTCTCGTAGGGATCCCGCTCGAGCTCATCGGCCAGGCGCCGGTCGGCGTCGCGGCGCTGCGCGCGCTCGACGGCGTCGTCGATGCCGGCGGTGGTGGACACCAGCACCAGTCGCGACACGCGCTCGGGCGCCTGCAGCGCCACCTGCAGTGCGATCCGCCCTCCGAGCGAGTAGCCGGCCAGCGCGAAGCGCTCGGGGGAGCGGGCCTTGACGTGCTCCACGCAGCCGGCGAACGTGATCGGAGCTTCGGCCTCGGCCGCCTCGCCGTGCCCGGGCAAATCGAGCGCCAGCGGCAGGTAGCCTTCCGGGCCGATGTGCGCGGCGAGCGGGTCCCACGTGTGCCGGGTGCCGGCGAAGCCGTGCAGCATAACCAGGGTCTCCGGCACGTGGCCATCCTAGTGTGAGCTCGGCCACCGACACCTACGTGCTGCTGCGAGCCTTCGCCGAGGAGCTGGCTCGCTGCGGGATGCGCGCCGCCTGCACCTCGCCCGGGTCACGCTGTGCCCCGCTCGTGCTGTCGCTCGCGCGCGAGCGGCGCCTGCGCTGCTTCTCCCACGTCGACGAGCGCTGCTCGGGCTTCTTCGCAATCGGCCTGGCCAAGGCCTCCGGGCTTCCGGTGGCCGTGGCCTGCACCTCGGGGACCGCGGCGGCCGAGCTCTTGGCGGCGGCGATCGAGGCCCACGAGGCGCGGGTTCCGCTGCTCCTGCTCACCGCCGACCGCCCGCCGGAGCTGCGCGAGATCGGCGCCGGGCAGGCGGTCGACCAGCTGAAGCTGTTCGGTGACGCCGCCAAGTGGTTCTTCGAGGTCGGCACCCACAGCGCGAGCCCCGAGCGGCTGCGCTGGATGCGGACGCTCGCCTGTCGCGCCTACTGGACCGCGCTCGAGGGCAGGCCGGGCGTCGTGCATCTGAACTTCCCCCTGCGCGAGCCGCTGGTCGCCGAGGAGCCGCTGCCGGCGGATTCAAGCGCTCGCCCCGGCGCTCGCCCGTATGTCGCTCGTGCGCCGCTCGCGGCCGGGCGCTCGCCGCTCGAGGGGGGCGCGCGGGGCGCTCACCGCGGCCAACAGCCGCACGGCGGTGCGAGCGGCCTTGCCGCGCTCATCGCCGGGGCCGGGAGAGGCGTGGTGGTGGCCGGGCGCGACGAGCGCCGAGCGCTCCCGGGGAGCCCCTCGCTGGCCGAAGCGGCGGGCGCCTTCGCGTCGGCCGCGGGCTGGCCGCTGCTCGCCGATCCATTGTCGGGCGCGCGCCGCGGCGACGGCGCAATCGCGCACTACGACGCCCTCCTGCGCGTGGAGACGTTCGCGTCATCGCTCGACCCGGATCTGATCCTGCGGGTCGGCGACCTGCCCGTGTCCAAGCCGCTGCGGAGCTGGCTCTCAGGTCTCGAGGGCGCCCGCCAGGTGGCGCTCGACCCCGAGGGCGCCTGGCAGGATCCGGGATCTGTGGTGTGTGACTCGCTGGCGCTGGAAGGAGCGGCCGCGCTGTCGGAGCTCGCGGCCGCCCCCCCGCGCGCGCAGGAGGGCTGGCTGGCCGCCTGGCGCAGCGCCGATGAGCTGGCCGCCGAGGCGATCCTCGGGGTGATCGGCGGCGCCGGTCTCTCAGAGCCGCTGGTGGCGGCCGAGCTGGGCGTGCTGCTGCCTGGCGAGGCGACGCTGTTCGTGGCCTCATCGATGCCGGTGCGCGACATCGAGACCTTCTGGCCCGCCCGCCCGGACCCGCCGCGGGTGCTGTGCAACCGCGGGGCCAACGGCATCGACGGCACGGTGTCGAGCGCCTTTGGCGCGGCCGCCGACGGCCGGGGCCCGGTGGTGCTGCTCATCGGCGACGTCGCGCTGGCCCACGACATCGGTGGGCTGCTGGCGGCCCGGCGCCTTGGCCTGAAGCTCACGATCGTGCTGCTCGACAACGGCGGCGGCGGCATCTTCGACTTCCTGGCCGTCTCACGCGCGCAGATCGCGCGCGGCTCACAGCCGCCGGGCAGCGCGGCTGCAGAGACCATCTATGAGCGGCACATCGCCACCCCCACGGGACTCGACTTCGCCGGGGCCGCCGAGCTGTACGGGCTCTCGCACGAGCGCGCGGCCGACCTCGGCTCGCTCCGCGCGGCGCTCGAGCGAGCGCTCGCCCGCGAGCGCTCGAGCATCGTTGAAGTGCGCGGCGACCGGGCGCTCAACGTCGCGCTGCACGGACGCATCTGGGACGCCGTATCGCGCGCGCTCAGCCCGCCAGCAGCGGGAGCAGCGCCGACAGCTTGACCTCGGTCTCGGCCAGCTCGGCCGCGGGGTGGGACTCGGCGACGATGCCGTTGCCCGCGAAGCAGCGCGCGACGTTCCCGCGCAACAGCGCACAGCGCAGGGCGACGCAGAACTCCCCGTCGCCGGCGGCGTCCGTCCAGCCGACGGGACCGCTGTACCAGCCGCGGTCGAGTCCCTCGAGCGCCGGAATCAGCGGCGCCGCTCGCGACAGCGGCTCGCCTCCGACGGCCGGCGTCGGATGCATCAGCCCGGCCAGCTCGAGCGCGTCCATGGGCGCGGCGAGCTGGGCGCGGATCGGCGTCGCCAGGTGCTGGATGTTGGCGATCTTCACAAGCGCCGGCTCGGGCGCTGCGGCAACCCAGACAGCGTGCGGGCGCAGCGTGCGCTCGATGCGCCGCGCGACGATGGCGTGCTCCTCGCGATAGCCCTCGTCGCGCAGCAGCTGCTCGCCGAGATGGTCATCCACGGCCGGATCGGCGCTGCGGCGCGTCGAGCCCGCGAGCGCCAGCGTGCTCACCCGATGGCCCTCGCGACGCACGAGCAGCTCCGGGCTGGCCGCGATCAGGGTCGCCTCGCCGCGGCCGATGCAGAACACGAAACAGGAGGAGAACTCCTCGCGCAGCACCCCCATCAGCGCGGCCGGGTCGTATGCCGACGGTGCGTGAACCTGGACTTCGCGGGCCAGCACGATCTTCTCGATCTCGCCCGCAGCGATCAGCTCGACGGCCCGGGCGACCGCCGCCTCATAGTGCTCGGGCGGCATCGCGCTTGAAACCTGAAAGCGTCCGACGGCCGACGGATCGAGCAGCGGCAGCTCGCGCGAGCGCAACTCACCGACACGACGGCGCAGGCCCGCGAGCAGCTCCTCGCAGGTGTCATCAGGCGCGGCGAGCGCTGCCAGCGTCAGTCGCACCGCCGGATGCCCGCCCCTGTCGCTGCGCACGAGCGCGACCTCCGGCACCGTCAGCGACGCGGGCTCAAAGCCCGCCCAGTGCGGCGATCCCCCGCCGGCGGGGGCGAACGCGAAGCCGCCCACCGCCAGCGGTCCGCCGCCGCCGGCATCCTCTGAGGGGTCGGTCACGGCCGCCGCCGACAGCCTCCGCCAGCGCTCGGCCACGGTGGCGAAGCGCTCGGGCCCCTGCGCCTGCAGGCTCAGCGCCTCCCCCAGCCCGGCCAGCGCCGCGCGGCCGCGATCGGGCTGCTCGAACGCGAACCACCTCTCGCCCGCCCGACGCGAAGCGCACACCACGGCGGTCGGATCGACGTGGGCGCCCAGCGGCAGGGAGATCGTGGCGAGGGCGGCCGAACCGCTGCGCCGCGCCCGCTCGACCGCTCTGCCCAGCTGCGCTGACAGCCGCTCGTCATCGGCCGTGCTGAGCGAGAAGGGTGAACGTGAGCCGGTGTCGAGCACCGCCTAGGTCTCGCTGCGCCCCCGCGAGATCGCGATCTCGCCCGTGCGCATCATCTCGATCAGCCCGAACGGGCGGACCATGCCCTCGAACGCCTCGATCTTGTCGGTCGTCCCGGTGACCTCGATGATCACGGCGCGCTTGGTCACGTCCACGACCTTGCCGCGAAAGATCTCGGCGATCTGCATCAGCTCGCCGCGCTGCACCCCGTCGGCGGCGACCTTGAACAGCGCCAGCTCGCGCGCGACCGTGTCGGCAGGCTCCAGATCGCGGATCTTCAGCACGTTGATCAGCTTGTGCAGCTGCTTGGTCACCTGGTCGATCGGATGCAACGCTCCGTCGACCGTGAGCGTGACGCGCGAGACCTGGTCGTCGTCGGTCGGGCCCACCGTGAGCGTGTCGATGTTGAAGCCCCTCCTGGCGAACAGCCCGGCTATTCGCGTCAGCACTCCGGACTTGTTTTCGACGAGGATCGACAGAACGTGCTTGCGGCCCGTGCGCATGCTCGTCGCCGCCTCGAGCTCAGCCAGGCTGAGGGTCGCCTTGGTGCCGGGTTCGCCCATCGTGGAGCTCACCCCACCATCTCGCGCGCGGCCTGACCGGCCGGGATCATCGGGTAGGTGTTCTCCTCGCGCGTGACGCGCACATCGACGAGCACCGGGCCATCCGTCGCTATCGCGCGCTTCATGTCCTCGACCAGCGTGGCCTTGTCCTCGAAGCGCAAGCCGGTCGCCCCGTAGGCCTCGGCCAGCTTCACGTAGTCGGGGAACTCGCCCGTGTCCACATGGCTGTATTTGCCGTCCCAGAACAGCTCCTGCCATTGGCGGACCATGCCGAGATAGCCGTTGTTCATGATGAAGACCTTGATCGGAATGTTGTTCTGCGCGCAGGTCGCCAGCTCCTGCGCGTTCATCTGCACAGAGCCGTCTCCGGCGATGCAGCAGACGAGCTGATCGGGGCAGCCGATCGCCGCACCCATAGCCGCCGGCAGGCCGAACCCCATCGTGCCGAGTCCGCCCGAGTTGATCCAGCGCCGCGGCGCGGGGAAGTCGTAGTACTGCGCCGCCCACATCTGGTGCTGGCCGACGTCCGAGGTCACGATCGCCTGCCCTCCCGTGGCCTCGTGCAGGGCCTGGACCATGAACTGCGGCTTTATCTCGGCGTCGGGGCTGTCCTCGTAGCCCAGCGGGTACTTCTCGCGCCAGCCCTCGATCCGGGTCCACCAGGCCGCCAGCCGAGCCGGGTCCGCGCCGATCGCGCGATACTCGATGACGAGCTTGGCGAGCACGTGCTTGGCGTCGCCGACGATCGGGATGTGCGCGGGCACGTTCTTTGAGATCTCCGCCGGGTCGACGTCGATGTGGATGAACTTCGCCCGCGGCGCGAACTCCGAGAGCTTGCCGGTGATGCGATCGTCGAACCGCGCTCCGATCGCGCAGATCAGGTCGGCCTCGTCCATCGCGTAGTTCGCGGCTCTCGTGCCGTGCATGCCGAGCATCCCCAGCCACTGGTCGTGGGGCGCGGGAAACGCGCCCAGGCCCATCAACGTGCAGGTCACCGGGAAACGGTCCGAGGTCGCAAACTCGATCAGCCCCTCCGAGGCGTTCGCGTTGACCACGCCGCCGCCGGCGTATATCACCGGGCGCTGGGCCGCGGCCAGCGCCTTGGCCGCCTGGCGAACCTGCTTCTGGTTGCCCTCGACCCTCGGCTGGTAGCCGGGCAGGTGCACATCGGTCACCGGCTCATAGTCGATCTCGGCCCGCGACAGATCCATCGGGATGTCGACCAGCACCGGTCCGGGGCGCCCCGTGCGCGCGATGTGGAACGCCTCGTGGATCGCCCGCGGGATCTCCTGCGGGCTCTGGATCATGAACGAGTGCTTGACGACGGGCATCGTGATGCCGATCGTGTCGGCCTCCTGGAAGCCGTCGGTGCCGAGCAGCTCGGTGCGCACCTGTCCGGTGATGAACACGACCGGCACAGAGTCCATCATCGCGTCGCAGATGGGCGTGATCAGGTTGGTGGCCCCCGGCCCGCTGGTGGCGAACGCGACCCCGACTTTTCCGGTCGCCTTGGCGTAGCCCTCGGCGGCGTGTCCGCCCCCGGCCTCGTGCCTCACGAGAATGTGGCGGATGCCCCCGCCGACGAAGGCGTCATAGGTGGGGAGGTTGGCGCCGCCGGGCAGGCCGAAGACGACATCCACGCCCTCCGCCTTGAGGCATTCCATCACGGCGTCGACCGCTCGCATCTCGCCGAGCTCCTTTCCTTATCTCTGGGGCAGCAGCTTGGAGCTGCTGCGGAAAATCCCAGTGTACCAGCGGGTTTAAGCCACGCCGCGAACGCCGAGAACCAGCGTGTCCGGGCCCGCAGGCGGTGACCGGGCTGCCACCGCCGGCGTCCGAGGGCGCTTCAGGAGGAGCCGATCGCGACGCCGATGGCCAGCACGATCAGGCCACCCACCGTCACGACCAGCAGTGAGGAGCGCATCGATACGTGCAGAAAGCGCTTGCGCAGCCAGGCGATCAGGAACAGCTCGACGGCGACCACGCATCCCGCCACGACCAGGGCCTTGTGGACGTCCGAGATGAAGAACGGGAGCGTGTGAAAGAGGCCACCGAGGGTGGTCATCCCGCCGGTGATGGCGCCGCGAACGATCGAGGAGCCGCGGCCGGTCTCCTCACCGGTGTCCGACAGGGCCTCCGACCAGCCCATGCTGACGCCGGCCCCGAGCGCAACCGAGAATCCGACGAGCAGGGCGGTGTGCGAGCTCGAGGCGATCGCCGCCGCGAAGATCGGCGCCAGCGAGGAGACGGTGCCGTCGATCATGCCGACGAGGGCCGGCTGGACCACGCGCAGCACGAAGTCGGGCTCGTCCTTGAAGCCCGCGCGGTGGATCAGGCGGGCGCTCAGCGAGTCGGCCGGCTGGGGGGCTGTCTTTGCCTGTGTGTTCATGGCCGCCGGCGACAGCGTATGCCAAGAATCGGCTTAGGGCAGCCAAAATCGGGTTAGGGCGCCCTTACGCGAGCGGCCTTGCCAGGCGTCTCTCAGGTCGGCGATACGGGCGCCCGCTCCCACGATTCCGGCGCGACGGCGCGGTCGGGGAAATCGAGCTCGGTTCCGCAGCGCGTGCAGATCGCGTCGTAGATCTTCGTCACGCGCCCGCAGCTCGGACAGCGACGGCGCAGCTCGTCACGCTCGAAGCGGAAGGCGATCGCGGCGAGGAGGCCGAGGAACGGGACGATCCCCGAGATCAGGAACCACAACACGAACGAGCTGCCCTTCAGCTTGCCGATGATCCCACCCGCCAGACCGAAGCAGACGGCGATGATCACGTAGGCCATGAAGACCGCTCAGAACAGGACGCGCCAGGCCCAGACGAGCCCAACGACGCCGAGGATCAGCACCACCGGGAGCGCGATCGCGAGAACTATCCCGATTACGATCTTCAGGAGCACATAGCCGACGATCACGAGGATCAGCGCGGCCACGAGCGTGCGGGCTATGGGGCGCGACGAGGACTCAGAGGACTCGTTCATGTGTGCATCACAGTAAACAGTAGTGCGGCCGGACAGGAATTGCTACCCCTGCCCGGCCGCTACCACTGGCGCCGGCCGAGGGAAGCCGGCTATCGGTGGTGAGGACAGCTAGCTATGCGTGGCCTAGCCGGCCGAGCTCGCGGGCGTTCCTTACCGTTGCGATATCCACCCCGTTGATACCCGGCCGCCGACCGACGCTGGTGAGCTTGTAGCGACGAATCCGCGGTCCCTGGCTGGGGCCGTCCACCGACTCCTGAGGCAGCAGGAGGAACCGCCGAGGAGATGAGCTTGCTTTCAAGTCTGCCCTGTTCATGCTCAGCATATTGGCGCGCCGGCCCTCCGCTGGCTTTGGCCCACGGTCCAAAATGTGGGCGCGGCGCGTGTCTCTGCTGTCGCTGGCCTGTGCGTTGCCGTGTCGCGGGCCTGTGCGCTGCCAGGCGGCGTCTGCCGCGTCGCGGCGGGCCGGCGTCAGACGCCGAGCTGCTCGTTCACCAGCCGGGCCACCTCCGTGCCGTCGGCGCGCCCCTTGGTCTCGCGCATCACATGACCGACGATCGGGCCGATCGCCTTGGCATTGCCTTCACGTACACGCTCTGCCGCGTCGGCGTTGGCGGCGAGCGCGGCCGCCACGACGCCCGCCAGCTCGTCATCGGAGTCCATCGCTGCGAGCCCCTCGGCCTCCACGATCGCGAGCGGGTCGCCGCCCTCGGCGACGAGCGTGTCGAGCACCTGCCGCCCGGCGCCCACGCTCACCCGCTTGGCCTGCACGAGTCCCACGAGCAGCGCCAGCGCGCGCGCCTGCACGCGCGAGCCGGCCGGATCCTCCCCGTCATCGAGACGCCCCGGCAACTCGCCGACTATCCAGTTGGCGAGCGCCTGCGGCTGCGCGGCCGGCTCGACGTCCGCCGCGAGCGCCTTCTCGAAGTAATCGCCCAGCTCCCCGCGAAAGGCGAGCTGATGTGCGGTCTCGGCGCTCAGCCCGATCTTCACGAAGCGCCCGGCCCGCTCGGCCGGGAGCTCGGACATGGCCGAGCGCGCGGCCTCGATCATGCCGTCGTCGATCGCCACCGGCAGCAGATCGGGCTCGGGGAAGTAGCGGTAGTCGTGCGCCTCCTCCTTGGAGCGGAGCGACGTGATCGCACCGGAGCCGGGGTCGAAGTGAAGCGTCTCCTGGAGAACCTGTCCGCCCTCTGAGAGGACGCTCCCCTGGCGGGCGATCTCGGCCCTGATCCCGCGTTCGATGAAGCGGAACGAGTTCATGTTCTTGAGCTCCGTCTTGACCCCCAGCTCGCTCGTCCCCGGCTCGCGCAGCGAGATGTTGGCGTCGCAGCGCAGCGAGCCCTCCTCCATGTTCACATCGCTCACGCCGAGCTGGCGAAGGGTCGTGCGCAGAAGCTTGAGCCACTCGCTCGCCTGCTCGGGCGAGCGCAGGTCGGGCTCGGTCACGATCTCGGCCAGCGGGGTGCCGCCCCGGTTGAAGTCCACGATGCTCGCACCCGAGCCGTGGATGCGGCCGCTCGAGCCGACGTGGATCAGCTTGGCGGCGTCCTCCTCCAGATGCACGCGGTGGATGCGCACCTCCCCCAGCCGCCCTCCCCGGCACAGGGGCTCGTCGTACTGGGAGATCTGATAGCCCTTGGGCAGATCCGGATAGAAGTAGTTCTTGCGGTGGAAGATCGAGCGCGGCGCCAGCTGCGAGCCCAGCGCCAGCCCGATCGTCAGCCCGAGATGAACGGCCCGCGCGTTGGCGACCGGCAGGCTTCCCGGCAGCCCCAGGCAGACGGCGCAGGTACGCGTGTTCGGAGGCTCCCCGAACGACAGCTCACAGCCGCAGAACATCTTCGTGGCCGTCGCGAGCTGCACGTGGATCTCGAGACCGATGACCGCTTCGTAATCGCTCATCCGCGCGCGGCACCTCCGTCAAAGCCGATCGCCTGCTCGAGCGCGTGGGCGGCAGCGAGCAGGCGGTTCTCGCTGAACGCCGGCCCGGCGATCTGAAAACCGACCGGGAGGCCCTCGCTCAGCCCGCAGGGAATCGAGATCGCCGGGATGCCGGCCAGCGACATCGGCACCGTGCAGTAGTCGCTCAGGTACATCGACAGCGGCTCGCCGGTCCTCTCGCCGAGCCTGAACGCGACCGTCGGGGAGGTCGGGGTGACGATGAAGTCGACACTTTGAAAGGCCGTCCTGAAGTCCTCTGAGATCTTCGTGCGCACGCGCTGGGCGCGGCCGTAGTAGGCGTCGTAGTAGCCGGAGGACAGCGCGTAGGTGCCGAGCATTATCCGCCGCTTGACCTCGGCTCCAAAGCCGTCGTGGCGCGTGCGCGTGTACATGTCGAGCAGGTCGCTCGCGCCCTCCGCGCGAAATCCATAGCGGACGCCGTCGAATCGCGCGAGGTTCGACGAGGCCTCTGCGGGCGCGATCACATAGTAGGCCGAGAGGGCGTGGGGGGCGTGCGGCAGATGCGCGCTCTGCACCTCGGCGCCCAGCTCCTGCGCCTGCTCGAGCGTGTGCCTGAAGGCCTGCAGCACGCCGGGCTCGATGCCCTCCCCCGTCAGCTCCTCGGGCACCCCCAGGCGCATTCCGTCAAGGCGCTCCGCCGTCGGCAGCTCGATCTGCTGCGGAAACTCAAGCGAGGTCGCGTCGCAGGCGTCGCGGCCGACCATGTGGCGCAGCAGCAGGGCGGCATCGCCGACGTCGCGTGTCAGCGGCCCGGCCTGATCCAGGGAGGAGGCGAACGCGATCATGCCGTAGCGCGAAACCGAGCCGTAGGTCGGTTTCAGCCCCACGATCCCGCACAGGGCCGCCGGCTGGCGGATCGAGCCGCCGGTGTCCGTGCCGAGCGCCCACGGCGTGAGGCCTGCGGCGACCGCCGCGGCGCTCCCGCCGGAGGAGCCGCCGGGCACCCGCTCGCGGTCCCATGGGTTGCGCACCACGCCGAACGCCGAGTTCTCGTTTGAGGAGCCCATCGCGAACTCGTCCTGATTGGTCTTACCCAGCAGGCTCGCACCGGC
>Ga0302181_10003368_pt1 | contig 10970 bp, 7 predicted proteins | sample I_Palsa_E3_3_FD_198786 | JGI IMG/M metagenome (GOLD analysis project Ga0302181, IMG submission 198786) | Peat permafrost microbial communities from Stordalen Mire near Abisko, Sweden - I_Palsa_E3_3 | ecosystem: Environmental > Terrestrial > Soil > Palsa > Peat permafrost | place: Sweden: Abisko... | reverse complement strand
TGGCGTCGATCTCGTCGATGAAGATGATGGAGGGGGCCCGCTTGCGGGCATCGGCGAAGAGATCCCTCACCCGTGATGCCCCAACGCCCACGAACAGCTCGACGAAGCTCGACCCGGTGAGCGCGAGGAACGGCACGCCCGCTTCGCCAGCCACGGCCCGGGCCATGAGGGTCTTGCCGGTTCCCGGCGGGCCCACCATCAGCACTCCTCGGGGCCCGACGGCGCCCGCTCGGGCGTAGCGCTCGGGATGGCTCAAGAAATCGACGACTTCGGCGACCTCTCTTTTGGATCCTTCATAGCCGGCAATGTCGGCGAATCGGGTGGTGGGTTTCTCCTCGTCGTAGACCTTGGCCTTGGAGCCTCCGAAGCCCATGATCCCTCCGGTCAACCGCTTGGCGTTCCTCCGCCCGATCCAAATGAAGAAGGCGACGAAAAGCAGCAAGGGAAGGAAGGAGAGCAGATCGGTCAGGACAGACGAGCCCTGCGCCACGCCCGTGACGTCGACGTCATGGGATTTCAAGGTCGGGGCCAACTGGGTATCGGCGATGGCAGTGGGGATCTGGCTCGTGTAGTCGTCACCCCCTTTGAGGGTGCCGGTGATAGCCCCGCCCGGGTTGACCGATGCTGTGCGGACGTCGCCCGAGGTGACCTCGGATACGAACTTCGAATAGGTGAAGCTCTTGGTGGTCGTGCTCGACATATGGGGAATGAAGAACAGGAGCACCGTGATGAAAATTCCAGCCGGCAGGAGCCACATCCGCCACCGAGGTGGCGGAGGGCCTGCTGGTGCAGGTGGTCGGTCATTGGGGCTCCCCGGCCTGGCAGCTCCCGTGAGGTGACGGATCGTGTGCGCCATTGAGACTCCCTTTTACTGACGACCGAATAGTAATGACGGTTTCGCTCCCTCAATCACTCCGGTGGGTTCCCCGGCTCCGTCGCTGATGGCGAGAAACCGAAGAGATTCAGGAGCCGGCAAGGTTTCCATCGTCGCCCGTTTGTCACCGCGCCAGGTCGGTGAGTGCCTCGTCGGGATTGGCCGGCGTGTGGACGAGGGCGGCAAGCACCGCCGCGGCCAGGCATGCCCCCGAACCAACCAGGAGTGCGGTCCGCGCCCCGCCGGCCGAGATGATCCACCCGGTCAAGATGCTGCCGATGGGAGTCGTCCCCAGGTAGACGAAGACCCACAGCGCCATGATGCGGCCCCGATAGGCGCTCGAGCTATGGAGCTGGAGCGTGGTCGAACACAACGTGACAAAGCAGAACGCCGTCGCACCCATGACGAGCAGCGTGACGCAGGCCACAGCGACGTTGGGGGCGGCTGCGGTGGCGGCTGAGGTGACCCCGAACCCCAGGGCGGCGAAGAGAAGGTATTTGCGCCTCGGATGGTGGACAAAGCCCACGGCGAGGGAGCCCAGGACCGCCCCGACGCTGAGCATGGTGGTGAGCAGCCCATAGGTTCCGCCGGTGCCGTGGAAGGTGTCCTTGGCGAACACGGGCAGCACCACGGCGAAGTTGAAGGCCAAGAGCCCGACCAACGACATCATCAGAAGGGGGAGCCAGAGCTGCTGCCGACCGGCCGCGTACTTCAAACCTTCCCTGACACCCTGGCGTCCTGGCGGAGCGGGTCCGCCCGCCTTGCGGGGCCGAATGACGAGCAGGGCGGCGATGACGGCCAGGTAGGACAGCGCGTTCAGCCCGAAACACACCGTCGTGCCTGTGGTCACGATCAGTACGCCGGCGAGGGCGGGTCCGACCACCCGGGCGCTGTTGACCACCACGCCGTTGAGGCTGACCGCACTGGCCAGGTCGTCGGGCGGTACCAGGCGGCTGACGAACGCCTGGCGGGCGGGCGAATCGGCGATCTGGACCACTCCCCCGGCGACGCCTATGGCCACCAGGGCCGCCACGCTGGCCTTGCCCGCCGCGGCCAGCCCCCACAAGAGCGCGGCCAGGAGGCAAAAGAGCGTCTGGGTGACCACCAGGAGCTTGCGCAGGTCGACCCGATCGGCCACCGCCCCGCCCCACGGGCCGAACAGCAGGGAAGGGATCCCCCCGGCCGCCAGGACAAGCCCGAGATCCCTGGGCGAACCGGTGCGAACGAGGACGAGCCAGCCGATGGCCGTCTGCTGCAAGAAGCTGCCGCTGGCCGATACCACCTGGCCGCCGAAGTAGAGACGGAAGGGCCGAGAGCGCAGGGCTCGGAACGAGCCGCCGGCTTTGACTGTCGTCGTGGCCGCCGACCGCGGCAGAGGTCGCGCCTCGGGCATGACCGCCAAGGCGTCACGGTCCATTGCGCACCCGCACCCGGGTTCTCGGGGCCTCGCACTGCGGAGAGTTGGCCGGATGAACTCCAGGGCATTGTGCGCGACGAGTTCCAGGCCCTGCGCGACGGCCCAGCAGCACATTCGCCGGGGATACCTCGGACCACGGCACCCTCATCAGCGACGGCATCGACGACATGCACGAACAGGCTCTTTGCGTCGGTACGGGTTCAGTGTCGCGGTCTTGTCTTGCTCCTTACGCATGAGCACTTCCTCTCTGTCGTCATCAGATCGGATCGCGGGCCGGCAAGCCATCTGTGCACGCCGTGTTGCTCTCATACTTTCATCCGGCCGCTTCTCGTGACAGATCCGTGCACGAAGCTTGAAAGCCGACGAGGATCCCTGCGAGAAGGGCGATTCGTGTTGCGATGAGGAACGCATTCGGGCCGGAAGTTTGCGCTGCTAGACGCTACGGGTCGCAGTCTGCGGGCTCGCTGACCCACGCAGAGAACACCGGCAGCCCATCCCAGGGCGTCGGCACACGGTCGCTCGAGGGAGCTCGGTGATCGTCGTGTGCCACGGCGATCACGGCAAAAGGATGCCCGAAGCGAAGGGTGGCTTCACGCCTGTGGCCCGGCCGGGTGCTGGGTCTCGACATGGCCACGGCGAGACCGGTGACCGCGGCGGCCTCGAAGCCGACCGCGTTGTAGCGGGCGACAGCGCTCTGTTTGGCCTCGTAGGTGAGGTTGGTGAGTCCGAGTGCCTTCTTGATGGCCCGCGCCGCCGCGGGGAGGCCCAGGTCCTCGTGCGCAAGATCGACCGTCGTGTCCGCCGACCAGGCTGGAAGGACCGAAGCGACGACCTCCTCTCGACCATCGCGAGATGTGGTCTCGACCTCGTGCTCGGCGATGGTCCAGATGGATCCCTCACCGAGCGGCAGGTCGAAGAGCGAGCGGCTGGTCGCGCGGCGCGGGTCTCGGGCCTCCCACGTGACGATGGAATGGGCTACGGCCAGCACGTCGGCGGCGGGGGTCTTCGGGTCCACCGCGATGACCGATCCGACCAGCAGGCCGCCGCGGGCCCCGGTGAGGTGGACGCCGACCGTGCCCGCCCGGTCGGTCTCGGCGATGTACTGGCGGTGCCGGGGATCACGCTGCGGGGCACGCAGCACCCGCCGCACGTCCGTGGCCCAGGGGCTCGGAGCCAGCGCAGCGGCGTCGACCACCGCGAACGGGACTTCCCACGAGACCTTGGTGGCCAGCGCGGTCGCCAGAAGAACGATGAGGTCAGGAGTCACCCGTATGGGGAAGCTCTCGATGAGCCCCAGGGTGCGCGCCTTCGCCCAGGCGTCGAGGGTCGCCTGGGAGGGAATGTCGCCGGTGGTCACCATTGTGGGGAGGCCGGACCGCCACTCCTCCATCGCCGGTGTTGCGACGGCAGGCGCCATCCACATCCCGGCGCCCGCGGCCACCAAAGGATGGGGCGCGGCCAGCAACGCAGCCGCGAAGTGAGACGCCTCGGTGGGGTCGGTGCCCAGCACCTCGGCCAGCTCGGCCCGGGCTTCGTCATCGGCCAGCGGTGCGCACAGTGCCACCAGCACCCAGGCCGCCAGAGCGGAGACGACATGATGGCCCGGACCGGCGCCACCGTGTAACCGCTCGGCGTAGGTGCCGATGGCCCTGATCCACCTCTCGTCGGCCATGTCGTCAGTCTGCCCGGTCTCTCGCAACTGTCGAGCAAGAGCCCTGCCGCGCCAGGACCGCCGCCCCCCGGCACCTTTCGCCCGGACGAAGGTGATACCGCCGGACGCGGCATGGCGCCAGGTTCTATCCTCTGAAAAATGACCAAGACGGCGTTCCTGGGTGCCGGCAGCACGGTATTCGCCCGAAACCTGCTCGGAGACATCCTCAGCCACGAGGAACTCGCCGACTCCGAGATCGTCCTGCACGACATCGACGCCGAGCGCCTCGATACCTCCGAACTTGTGGCTCGCCGGGCCTGCGAAGCGCTCAACGCTCCCGCCAAGATCTCCGCGACCACGAACAGGCGCGCCGCGCTCGACGGCGCGGACTACGCCATCAACATGATCCAGGTCGGCGGATACGAGCCGTGTACCGTCACCGACTTCGAGATACCCAAACGTTTCGGCCTCCGCCAGACGATCGGAGACACACTGGGCATCGGAGGCATCATGCGCGGCCTACGCACGATCCCTGTGCTGCTGTCCATGTGCGCGGACATGGAGGAAATGTGCCCTGACGTGTGGTTTCTCAACTACTCCAACCCGATGGCCATCAACTGCCGAGCGATCAACCGGGCGAGCAAGATCCGAACGGTTGGTCTGTGCCACAGCGTGCAAGGCACGGCGTTCGAGCTCTCCCGTGACCTCGGCATCGACTATCGAGAGATCGACTATCTGGCCGCGGGGATCAACCACATGGCTTTCTACCTCCGGTTCGAGCGGGACGGCGAAGACCTCTACCCTCGGCTGCGGGCTCTCGCCGATGCAGGTCGGATTCCCGAGGACAACCAAGTGCGCTATGAAATCCTGCGCCGCATGGGCTACTTCGTAACCGAGTCGAGCGAGCACTTCGCAGAGTACGTCCCGTGGTTCATCAAGCGCGACCGACCCGACCTCATCGAGCGTTTCAAGATCCCGCTCGACGAGTACCCGAGACGCTGTGTCGCTCAGATCGAGGACTGGGAAGCCGAGCGAGCGCGGCTCGAGAACGATCGAGTCATGCAGGTGCGCCCGAGTGGCGAATATGCGGCGACGATCATCCGCAGCATCGAGACGGGCAAGCCGCGGACCATCTACGGCAACGTCGCCAACGACGGACTCATCGACGATCTCCCGAGCGGCTGCACGGTCGAGGTGCCATGCCTCGTGGACGCGAACGGCGTGCAACCTACCCGGATCGGCGCCCTGCCGCCACAGATCGCCGCCCTCATCAGGACCAACGTCAACGTCCAGGAATTGACGGTCGAAGCGGCACTGACCGGGCGGGTCGAACACGTATACCACGCCGCGATGCTCGACCCCCACACGGCGGCCGAGCTCGACATCGATCAGATCTGCCAACTGGTCGATGACCTGATACTGGCCCACGGCGATTGGATCCCCGAACTCATGTAGCGACGGTCGCCAGACGGCGGTGCGTCGACGTCGCCCAGCCCAACCACGTAGGGCTCGGACCACTCTGGACGCCAAGCGCGGCTGCGACGGACCCGATTGCCCTCCGTCGGCCGCGCCGGAGCTCGCCTGAGCGACGCTCTTGCTTCATTTCGAGTGCTGTATATAATATATTTTCTTGCGAACCCCTGGGGGTACCGGTAGCCGATGGTCCGGTGCCGTGCATCTTCTTTCGGCTTCGCCTAGCGTGTGCGACTCCACCCCGGCTTCGGTCGGGGTACGAATGGAATGTTCCGATCACAAGGGGAGGGTGTGAGGATGTTCTCCAAAGGGCTACTCGAGTTTCGAAAGTCGGCGCTGCGCCTGGCAATGGCCACCATGATGGTTGCCGGGACGTACGTAGCGCTCTCGGCCACCACCGCTACCGCGGCGACGTCGGCCAATCGCGCGCTTTCGTCGAGCGGTTCCACCAAAGGCGTCTGGCCCGGGGTGGGCAAGATCTGCGAACCGGGATCCGGCGGCGCTTCCTCGGTCCGCGGTGTGGGCAAAAAGACAATTCATATCGCCGTGTTCAACGACGCCTCCAACACCATTGTCCCGGGACTCGAAGTGGAGTTCCCCCAGCAGGCCACGGCGTTCGCCGACTGGTGCAACGCCGCCGGGGGCATCAACGGCCGCAAGATCGTGATCGACAACCGAGACGCCGCGCTGTTCAACGCGGCGCAGCAAGCAACAGCGGCGTGCCAGAGCGACTTCATGGCGGTCGGCGGGGGCATGGCCCTCGACCAGCCGTCCGTCCCGATCCGTGAGAAGTGCGGACTGGGCCAGATCAGCGGCTATGTCATCTCGGATCTGGCCACCGACCAGGTCGACCCGAGCGGCATCAACACGAACTCGGTTCCTGCTGGATGGTTCGGGGCGTTGGCCAAGGCCTACCCGAAGGCGGTCAAGGAAGCCGGCATGGGTGCGGAAGACTCCCCCTCCATCCTCCAGTCCGAAACGAAGTACGAGTTCGGCGCCGAGGCTCTGGGCTGGAAGGTCGTGGACTTTCCCGAGCCCTCGACTTCGGTGGTGAACTGGGCGCCCTACGTCGAGCAGTACCAGCAAAAGGGGGCCCAGGCCTTGTGGCCTGCCGACAGCGGCAACTTCACTCCCTTCGCCCAGGCGATGGCGACTGCCGGGTATCATCCCGCCTTCGTCTTGCTGGGCGTCCAGTTCGCCAATAGCCAGACGCAGCAAGCTGTGGCCGCGAACCCCAGCCTGCCCCCGGTCTACGTAGAGACATCGTGGTGGCCGCTCGCAATGGCCTCGCAGAACCCCTCGACCGAGGAACTCCTCACCATTATGCACAAATACGAGAAGGGCGACGCCGTCGACTTCGACGACGAGGAAGGGGCCGAAGCGTGGCTCCTATGGGCGAAATCGGCCTCTGCCTGCGGCGCCAGCCTCACGGTGACCTGCGTGCTGAACCACGCCGCAGCCACGAAGAACTGGGACGCCGGAGGCATTCAGGCCCCCATTGCAAGCTTGACGCTGTCCAACGAGGACCCCCAACCCTCCCCGTGCTTCGCCATACTCAGGTTGGAATCGAAGGGGATCGTCTACGACAAAGCGATCACAAAGCCCACGAAGTCCATCTGGAACTGCAACCCCAAGAACGTCGTCCACCTCACCGCAGCGCAGCAGGCGCAACTGAATTCCTTGTGAGGATGGGTTCGGTTTGCCGCGTCGGTGGGCACACATTGCATAGTCTTGCCGCACCGGGCGACTGATCATCCTGTCGGGGGACGGCTGTGCATGAGTTCATCATCTTCACCATCGGGGGCCTCGCTGCGGCGGGCATCTACGCGATAACGGCGAGCGGCCTCACCCTCACGTACACGACGACCGGGATCTTCAACTGGGCCCACGGTGCTATCGGGATGGTCTGCGCCTTCGCCTACTGGCAGATGAGCGTCGGTTGGGGCTGGCCGGTGCTCGTCTCCATGTTCGTCTGCATCTTCGTGCTGGCGCCCGTCATCGGCATCGTGATCGAAGCGTCAGTGATGCGGCGGCTCGAAGGTGTCTCCGAGGCATCGAAACTGGTCGTCACGCTTTCCATCGCGCTCATGTTCTTGGGCATCGCGCAATGGATCTGGAACCCCACCACCTATCGGGCACTTCCTCCTCTCTTCAACAACGACACCTTGGTCCTCGGCACGATCAGGATCTCCTACAACGACGTGACCGTCTTGATCCTGGCCCTGGTCGTCGCCGTCGGGCTGCGCCTGTTCCTCTACCGCACCCGGGTGGGCGTCACCATGCGGGCCAGTGTCGACGACCGGACGCTCACCTCGCTCAACGGGTCGAGCGCCATCGCAAACGCTCGCAACGCCTGGATCATCGGCTCCATGCTGGCCGCACTGGCGGGCATCCTCATCGCTCCCACCCTCACCCTGTCGGCTCCCGCACTGACGCTGCTCATCGTCAACGCCTACGCGGCGTCGGTGATCGGACGCCTGCGCTCTATTCCGATGACCTTCGTGGGTGCGATCATCCTCGGCCTATCCATCGCGTACTCGGTGGCCTACCTACCCCAAAACCCCTACGTCCAAGGGTTCGAGAACGCGGTGCCGGCGATCATCCTCTTCATTGCCCTCTTGGTCCTACCCTCGTCGCGCCTGCGCGGGCATCGACAGCTACGGAGCCGAGAACTCGCTTTGCGCCCCACGTGGAGCGGTACCGGCCTTTTCGGCGCCGGTACGGTCGTCGTCGCCGTTTTCTTTGCCACCACCGTCGGCAAGGCCGACATGTTCAGCCTCAATCGCTTGTGGGGACTGGCCATCGTCGGGCTCTCGATCATCCCCATCGTCGGATACGCGGGGCGCCTGTCCTTGTGTCAGATGACCTTTGGCGGCATCGGGGCCACCATGGTGGGGCATCTGGGGGCCCAAGGGAATCCCCTCTCCCTCCTGGCCGCGGCCGGAGTGTGCGCCGTCATCGGCGTCATCATCGCCATCCCCGCCTTGCGGCTATCGGGCATCTACTTCGCCCTGGCCACTGCGGCGTTCGCCATCACCATGGACAACTGGGTCTTCGCGCTCCCATCCTTCAACCTCTTTGGGCATCCCTACGCGCCCTTCGGTTCGGGAACGCTCGCCTTCGCTCCCTTCCACATCGGTTCGCTCGCGCTCAAATCCGAGAAGTCGCAGTTCATCGCGGGATCGGTGGTCTTCGTGATCCTGGTCCTACTCGTCGTCGCCATGCGACGGTCCGAATTCGGGCAACGTCTCCTGGCCATGAAGGACAGCCCCGCCGCGTGCGCGACCCTGGGCATGAATGGCCGGGCGTCGCTCATCGGCGTGTTCGCCCTCTCGGCCGCCATTGCCGGGGTGGGTGGCGGCATCTACGGCATGGAGCTCGGCAGCGCATCGGCCGATAATTTCCAGTTCTTCAGCGGGCTTTCAATAATCTTGGTGATGGTCATTTTCGGGATCACCTCATTCGGAGCGGCAGGATTGAACGGCCTCTACCAGGGATCGCCGTTCTTCACTAACTTCTTCCCTTCGCTCACGCAATTGCCGCTGGTCCTCGTCGGCCTCGGCGGCGTCGGCGTCGGCACCACACCCAATGGGACCGTCCCGGGCAGCGTACGCCCGATCTATCTCTCGGTGGCCCGACGCCGCTGGCTGCTGGCCCTGATCGTGGGGGTGTTCGTAGCTGCATGGGCACTGCGGCTCGGCGGGGCGATCGGCAACTGGCCGATGACGATCATCATCTTGGTGGATCTCGCGCTATTCCCCGTCCCGGCCTACGTCGCTGACTACCGGGCGGGGATCGCGCCACCCGCGTTCGGACTTCCAGAGCGCCGGTCGAAGGAGAAGAGGGACGCCTGGTTCGCAGAGGCGGTGTCCGACGAGGGACCCGCCGGGTCGGCCGACCCGCTTGCTGCGCTGTCGGGAGCCGGAGGCACCAGTGGGACTTGAGATCGAAGGAGTTTCGGTTCGCTTCGGGGGATTGGCCGCGCTGTCCGATGTGTCGGTCAGCGCGGCTGAGGGTGCGATAACCGGATTGATCGGACCGAACGGAGCCGGCAAAACGACCCTGTTCAACGTGGTGACGGGGATGCAGCGCCCCAATGCGGGAGCCGTGCGCCTCGACGGTCGGGATTTGCGCGGTCTCTCGTCTTATCGCCGGGCCCGGCTCGGGCTCGGCCGCACGTTCCAACGCCTGGAGCTCTTCGGGTCGCTGACCGTGGCCGAGAACATCGGGGTCGCCGCATCCATCGGGCATCGAGGGGTCGTGAAGGGCAGGTCGAAGGCGATCCAAGAAATCCGCGACGAAATCCTGGATCGGTTAGGACTTTCGCCCGTGGCAAACGACCGAGCCGACACCTTGCCGACGGGTACCGGCCGCATAGTCGAACTGGCGCGCGCGCTGGCTACCAGGCCCAAGGTCCTCCTCCTCGACGAACCGGCGGCGGGCCAGAACACAGACGAAACCGAGCGGTTCTCCGCCGTTCTGCGCGACCTGGCGAACGACGGACTCGCCATACTGCTGGTCGAACACGACATGGAACTGGTCATGAACGTCTGCCACACCGTGGTGGTCCTCGACTATGGCCGCATCATCTGCACCGGCTCTCCGGCCGAGGTCCGGGACGACCCCGAGGTCCAGGCCGCGTATCTCGGCACGGTATCGGCGGCTGTGTCCGATGCCTGAACCCCTCTTGGAGTTCCGGGGAGTCCGGGCGGCTTATGAGGAAGTCGAGGTGATCCACGGGATCGACGCCACATTCGAAGAGGGTGAAGTGACCGCTGTCCTCGGGGCAAACGGTGCCGGAAAGTCGACCCTCCTCGCCCTGGCGGTCGGCATCATGGGGCCGAGCGAGGGTGAGGTCCGCTTCGCCGGTGAAAAGGTGCGCGTCGGATCGACGTCTGCGTTGGCCCGCCAGGGGCTCTGCCTGATTCCCGAGGGCCGCGGCGTGTTCCCGAACCTGACGGTGCGGGAGAATCTCTGGGTCATGACGCACAGCGGTCGGGGACGGCGACACGTCGAGCGTTGCGCGTTCGAACGGTTCCCTCGCCTGGAGCAGCGCCGTGACCAGCCGGCCGGGACACTGTCGGGCGGTGAGCAGCAGATGCTGGCACTTGCCCGCGCCGTGGCGACAAGCCCGCGGTTGCTCATGCTGGATGAGCTCTCGATGGGACTGGCGCCCCTCGTCGTGCAAGAGCTCTACGAACATGTTGTGAACCTGGCCGCGGCGGGCATCACCGTCGTGGTGGTGGAGCAATTCGCACGCACCGCGCTCTCCGTTGCCACCTCGGCCATGGTGATGGCGAACGGGCGGATTGTCCAAACCGGAGCGGCGCGCGATATGGAGTCGGTACTCCAATCCGCTTACCTGGGATCGGTTCAACCCGCAGAGCCCGGTTCACCCGAACACAACGGGGCGTCAGATCACACCGACAGCGGCGCTGAAGTCCCCTAGGAACCGCTGATCCGGTAGGTGGACGGTGCGTCTTGAAATGGACGTTCACTCCCCTACTGCACTCTCCCTCCGCCCAACCGCGGGAGCCGGCGTCCCGGTGTCCCTG
>Ga0302181_10003366_pt1 | contig 10979 bp, 9 predicted proteins | sample I_Palsa_E3_3_FD_198786 | JGI IMG/M metagenome (GOLD analysis project Ga0302181, IMG submission 198786) | Peat permafrost microbial communities from Stordalen Mire near Abisko, Sweden - I_Palsa_E3_3 | ecosystem: Environmental > Terrestrial > Soil > Palsa > Peat permafrost | place: Sweden: Abisko... | reverse complement strand
GCCACCAGGTCACGCGCCCGCATGGGCACGTCGGGGTCCAACACGACCTTCTGTGGGACGTAGCCGAAGGCATGACTGCGTCGGGACAGGGGTGCTCCCTGCACGCGGATCTCGCCGGAGTCGGGTCGTTGAAGGCCCAGGATGATCCGCAGGAGCGTGGTCTTGCCGACTCCGTTGGAGCCGATCAGTCCGGTGAACTCACCCTTTCGGACCTCGAATGAGACTCCGTCGAGCACCCGATGACCGGCAAAGGAGACGCCGATGTCGTCGACCTCCAGAACGGGGGAGTTCTTCACAGGTGCTCGGTCGAGGTTCTATGGGCCACGGCCGCTTGAATGGCCGCCACCTCGGCGAGCATCCAGGTCTGATAGTCGTAGCCAGGGGTCGGCATCGTCTCGTACACGCCCACGACCGGGACGCCGGCCGCCTGTGCCGTCTCTCGAATGGACGTCGTGAGCGAGTCGACGACCTGTTGGTTGTAGCAGAAGACCTTGACCTGGTGTTTGGTGAAGAACCCTTTCTCGAGGGTGATGTCCTCGGGGGCGGGGTCGACCCCGTTCATGATGTCGGCCTGGAAGACGAACGGTGTGAGGTTTCTCATGCCCATGGCGGTGAGCAGGTAGTCGGCCACCGGTTCGGTCGTGGCAACCGCCGTCCCGGCGTACTTGGCCTTGAACGCGGCGATGGCGGTGAACCAGGGCTTGAGCGAACTGTCGAAGGAGAGAAGCCTGGCCTGGAAGTACGCCCTCGCGTTCGGGTCGAGTTCGGAGAGATCCTCAGCCATCACCGCGGCGACAGCCGGCATGGTCTTCGGGTCGTACCACAGGTGGGGATTCGGCGTGTCATCGGGGAGTCCCAGGACGTGCTGGACGACGATGACCTTCCGCTTGGGATTCGGCGATGCGGATTCGATGTCGTTCATGAACCCGTCGTAGCCGACGCCGTTCTGCACGATCAGCTCGGCGTGGCTCACCTCCTCGGCGACACTCGTGCTCGCCTCGAACGTGTGGGGGTCGGTGTTGGGGTTGTTGAGGATGGAGGAGACCTTGACGTGTTCGCCCCCGATCTGAGAGAGCACGTTGGCGTACTCGTTCTCCGCTCCGACGGCGTTGATGACGACGGTCCGGGTGCCGCTCGCCGAGGCGGCAGAGGTCCCGCCCACGTAGAGGAGCGCAGCAGCGGCCAGGATCGTGCCGGTGACGGCACGCCTTCCCACGTGGCTCCCGGCGCCGCATGCCCACGGCGTTCTGACGGGAGAGCCATTCACGGGGAACAACATAGACTGAGACTGAGTCTCATTACAACTGAGACCCGGGACGGCTATCCTGGCGGGGATGCGCCACGCGCGCAGCCAACCGGACTGCCCAGGAACAAGAGGATCGGAGGCGGTTTTGTCCGCAGGGCACACAAAGGACGAGAGTCTGCACGAGCTCGTAGAGGTCCGGCTGCGCCGCATCGACCAGCGCTACACCCCCGGTCGACGTGCGATGGTCGAGCTCCTCGTCTCCCTGGGGCATCCGGTCAGCATCTCCGACATCTCCGTGAAGCTTCCAGACATTCCGAGGAGTTCGGCCTATCGCCACCTCGTCGACCTGCAGAGTGCGGGCGTCGTGCGGCGAATTGCCGCCAGCGACGAGTTCGCCCGATTCGAGCTCGCCGAGGACCTCACCGAGCACCACCATCATCTGCTCTGCACGATCTGTGGCCGGGTGAACGACGTGACGCCGACCCAGGCATTCGAGCGGATGGTCGCCAAAATGGTGCGGGAGTTAGCGGCCCAGCAGGACTTTCAGGCGACTTCACACGCCCTCGATGTCATCGGTCACTGCTCGAACTGCAAATGAGGCATACAGGTCGGTGATTGGGACCCCGTCTGAGCAAAGCGGGGGAATTCGCTGCAGATTGAAGCCTTTTCGGGCAGGGCTTCCTCTTCGCCCGAGCGCTTGCGCCCGACGAGGTTGAGGCGTTCTTCGAGCCGGCCAACGATCCGGCCGTCGTCTGAACAGCCCCGGCGGGCATCGCAGCTGGGTATTGCCGCGGCGGCGTCCCCATCACGTGGTCATGGACGTCTCCAGTACCTCGTCGGTGTGTTGGCCGAAGCTCGGCGCCGGGCCTCTGGGTCGGACCATTCGATGATCGCTGTGCAACGGGGAGCCGGGTAGACGCAGGTTGCGCCCGTGGAAGGGCACGTCGGCGAAGAATCTCCGCTGGCCCAGATGGGGGTCGACGGCGAGCTCGGGCGGTCCAAGCACGGGGAAGGCCTCCAGCCCGGCCCCCTGGAGCTCACTCGTCACGTCGCCGGCGTCGCGCAGAGCGGTGTACGAACCGATCAGGCCCTCGATGGCGGCCTCGTCCATGGGCGAGGCCGACGCGAGCTGCGCAAGAGCGGGAAGGCCGGCCACCGCTGCGAATCGCTCGAGTTCAGAGCGGTCTTGGAGCCTGATGGCGACCCACGTGTCGGCGCCCCGGGAGGGGAAGACTCCCTGGGTAGCTCCGGATCTCGACCTGTTTCCCACGCGGCGCAGCGGCTGATCGGAGGTCGATGCTGCGAGCAGGTCTTCGCCGCTCATGGTGGTGTACACCTCCAGTTGGGAGATGTCGAACCAGCCTCCGGTCCCGGTCTCGGCGCGTTCGCGCAAGCCCCGGAGCGCGGCGAGCGCACCGGCCAGGCCGGCCGCTCCATCTGGGAGAGTGTGACCCAGTCGGAGCGGCTCTCCTCCGGCGTATCCGGTGCGCGCCTCGATGGATGAGGCTGCTTCGATTGTCGGCCCGTAGGACCTTCGTTCCGACCACGGTCCGCTGCTACCGAAGCCGGAAAGGGACACGTAGACGAGGCTCGGGTGTGATCGACAGAGGTCGGAGGGACCGAGCCCGAAGCGGTCCATCACCCCGGGGCGGGAGTTCTCGACGAGGACGTCGGCCACCCCGGCCAGTCGGCGCGCGGCGACTTGGTCGCGCGGGTCGGTCAGGTCGAGCACGACGCTCTGCTTGTTCCGATTCATCTTCAGATGGAACAGGTGCATCACGAGTGCCAAGGTGTCCGACGTCTGGGGGTCCACGTCCACCCTCGAATATGGACGCTCTATCCATATGACATTCGCCCCGAGGTCCGCCAACCATCTCGTTGCGCTCGGACCGGCCCAGAACGCGGTGAAGTCGAGGACCACCAAACCGGCCAGCGGCAACCGGTCCGAACGTGCCGGGGTCGTGGGTCGACCATCGTGGTGCTGCCGCTGGCTGGGCGAGAACCGCATCGCCTCCGGGACCGGATTGCCGGGCATTCGAGCCCGGGGCAGTCCCCCTTGGGGGTGGTCCCAGAAGCGACGGTAGTCGAGTTGGGGGTTGGAGAGAACGTCGGATGGTCCAGCGACCTTGGCGGCAGCCACACCGTGTGCCCGGAGGATGTCGACGACCGCGTCCGCATCGTGGCCGCTGAGGAACGCATCGATCTCTGCATCGAATTCGTCTCGGTGGTCCCACCGTGCGTTCTTGTCGCAGTATCGCGCGTCCGTGATCAGGTCCGCCCGCTCTATCGCCATGGCAAATCGGTCGAACTCGGAGTCTGTCACCACGCCCAGCGACACATGCCCGTCGCGGCAGGGACGCACGACGAGCGGATACGTCTCGGTGTACCTGCCGGTGCGTTCGCGGACGATGCCGAGTGCCAGACGTGAGAACGTCGACTGGTGGACGCTCAGCATGGACTCCATGGTGCTGATGTCGACGTGCTGGCCCTCCCCCGAGCGACGACGGAGGTGCAGGGCCGCCTCGGCGGCGATTGCGGCCGTGTACCCACCGATGTAGCCGCAGAGGTTCTCGGGTCCGATCAGTGGCTCTCGATCAGGTTCACCTGTGATCGCCAGGTAGCCGCCCGCCGCCCACGCGGCGAGGGGCCCGCCCCGAAAGCTCGCATAGGGGCCGGTTGTCCCGAACGTGCTCGTCGTGACGTGCACGCAGGTGCTTGGCAGCGCTTCCACCACGGAATCCGAGGCCAGTCCCGCGTACCCACCGTGGTCGAACGTGGAGAAGACCACGTCGTCCCCGGCGACGAGCGACAGCAAGTCTTCGGCGCTGGAGCAGGTCACGAACTGCTTGTGCGCATTTAGGTAGATGTCGAGTGGTGCGGGACTTCCGGCAGGGGCGGAGGGTCCTGCGCGTTGGACCGGCCGCAGGACCGTCATCCCCGACATCGCCAAGAGCTTCGCCGCAAACCTCCCGTCGACGTCGCAGCTGATGTCGAGTACTTTCAACGATGACTCCCCGGAAGCGTCCCGTCGTCGGCAAGGACGCCAGGTGTCTCCCAGCCCGCCGCATGTCGTGCCTGCGCAACGAGAGGCAGGTTGAACTCACGTTTGATCGACGCGATTCCGGACGCTGGGAGAGCGACGAAGTCGCGGGCGATTCGCAGCGCTTCCGACAGGAGCTCGCCAGGGGCAATGACCCGATTGACGAGCCCGAGCCGGAGAGCCTCGTCGGCCTCGACGTGCCGGCCCGACATCAACAGTTCCTTCGCCACCGCTCGCGACATCAGGTGCGGCCACACGAGCTGGCACGCGGGTGAAGCGGGCAGCCCGTACTTGACGTGGGGCTCGGAAACGTAGGCTCCCTCGGCGATCACCACGATGTCGCTGAGGGCCAGCAGGGCGGCCCCGAAACCAACAGCCGGGCCGTTGACCGCGGCGATAACGGGAACATGCAGCTCGAGCATGCACCGCAGTAACTCCCGATTGATGTCCGACAGCTCCTCTTGGAGTACCTGGTTCCCCGCCGCCAGCTCTCGAAGTAGCGAGAGATCGCCTCCGGCGCAGAAGGCCCTCCCAGAGCCGGTGAGTACCACGGCGCGGGTGTTCTGATCGGCCTCAATTGAGGCGAAGCGCTCGAGCAGCAGTCGCTGCATGGCAAGGTCGGCGGCGTTCAACTTCGAGGGCCGGTTCAGCGTCACGATGCGAATATCGCCTCGCGCCTCCATGCATACGGGTTCGTTGGGCATCGTAGGGCCAACGATAGGGGATCCGGTGAGGGGGCGAGGCAGACGGATGGCGTCGTTAGGAGATGCCGGCGATGGCGGGGACGACCACCTCGTCGCCGCCCCACGGCGTCACCAGTTCGCTTCCCTGCCGAAACCGGTCAGGAAGCGCGTCGGTCACACGCCAGGTGGCGGCCAGGCGTCCCATGCCGACGTCCAGGGCACAGTTGAGCCCGATCTCGACGAGCTCGCCCTCGGTGAAGTACTGCCGCAGGTCGTCGTAGACCGCGTCGTCGATGGCAAGGTGGTTGGTGGCGAAGAAGTCGGCAAAGCGAAGAGCGGCGCGCTCGGCCGGCGAGAGGTCCTCGGACTCCTGCGGCTTCTCGAGCGAGCACACGAGGTCCTCATCCACCCCGTCCTCGACCGCGTTCGCGTAGCGGATGGCCATGCAGCTCCTGCACTGGTTGTGGAAGGCGATGCGCAGCCGGATCAGCTCAATCAGACGGGGCGACAGCGTGCCCGACGTGTTGATCGCACTCATCGCCATGCCTATCGCGGCGGAGATCTCCGGGCGGTGCGCCGTGATGCTGGCGAGCGTCTGCTGGGTGCGGGCACCACGATCGTCGGTTGGGGCGTCCCAACCCATGTCGACTCCACGTATACGCGCCACCGCGCCCCCTCCTGCCCCGGCTTGGACTACCTGTTTTCAGACTAGCGGATCAACGTCGAGCGCCCATCGCCCGCCGCAACGCTTCGTTCGGCCGCTCGGGCAGTTGGTCGAGCGGCCGGCTGATTTCGTCGACCGTCGGCCCGACATGGCTCGCCAGAGGCCTCAGTGCCTCCAGGTCGAAGTTGAAGAGGCGTGCCGCATTCTCCGAGAGGACCCGGTGTAGTTCAGCGGGTTCGGTGCCGGCGAAGATCGCCCGGAGGTTCTCCCGGCTGAATGGGTAGGTGCCTTCGTCGTGGGGGTAGTCCGACCCCCACATGATCCGGTCGGTCCCCAGCCGGGCGATGGCCTGCCGATCGGCCTCACTGGGTATCGACAGTCCGAGCCAGCAGTTCTGCGAGAAGTACTCGGTTGCCGAACGAGGTAGGAGGTCCTCCTGGCTGAATCGCATCTCGCCGATGGCGCCCGTGCGGACCGTGTCCAGCGTTGCGTCGAGCCGGTCGAGCATGGGGGGGAGCCAGGCGCAGCCCATCTCTGTCATGACGAACTTGAGCCTTGGGTGTCGTTCGAAGACTCCAGAGAGCAGCAGGTGCACGAACGGCCGCTCCGAATAGAAGGAAACCTCGGCCATATACAGCAGTTGGGACACCGCTCGGCTGCCGTAGTTGGGGCACCCGATGCCGCCGTGGCTGTGCACGGGAACCTCGAGCTCTTCGCACAGATTCCAGAGCGGCTCATAGCACGGGTCGTGCAGTGGCTTCACCCACGTCACATCGGGCGGTATGTTGGGGAGGAGGATACCGCCGCGGAGCCCGTGCTCCTGTATCCACCGGACGTCGGCCATGGCGTCGTCCACATCGTTGAGGAAGATCTGGCCGATGCCAGCACGTCGCTCCGGGTACTCGTTGCACCAGTCCACCAGCCAGCGATTGTGCGCACGGATCCCGGCCAAGCGGTGCTCGTACGCGTCGGGCGGTGGCGGTGGTGCGAAGAGGACGAAGCTCGGGAAGAACGGAGGCACCGTGTTGGGGAACAGCACCTCGGCCACGATGCCGTCGGCCTCCTGCTGCGAGTTGCGCATGTCGCTGTCCCAGTTGCGCAGCCGGCGCTGGTCGCCGAGGTCGCGGAACGGGTTCTTGTACCTGCCCCGCCAGTCGTCGAAGTCTTGCAGGTATGCGGGGTCGAGGTACTCCCGGTACTGGGCGTGGCTGCCCCCGGCATGGCAGTCGGCTGAGATGATCGTCAGGTGTTCGCTGCCCTCGGAGCGGTCACCGACGGGTGCGTCACGTGTCGCTGACATCGCAGAACCCTCCGTTCATCGCTCGACGAGGCTCGAGGACAATTCATCGAACGGCGCAATCTTAGAGAAACAAAATCCCGCCGTCGTCCCGCTCGGCATCGGGCGGAAAGGACCGGACTCCGTAAAGTGGTGCAGTGGCCGGTGGCCGAGCCAGGGCGGTACGCTCCGTGAGGGCCCGGTATGCAGGGACGCAAGGGAGGGGGCAGAGGGTATGGCCGAGCCGTCGGGGGGCATCCTGCGCTGGCCGGACGGATCGCTGTCCGAGAGCCAGCTCCACGCGCTCGTCGGTCCGGGGGCCCCCTTCGAGCTCGTCGAGGAGATCGTTTCGGGCGCACCACTGTGCGTATTCGCCCACAGGCACCACACCCTCGGGGAGGTTCTGCGATCGGCGGCCGATCGATTTGGCGAACAGCCCTACGTCATCTTCTCCGATCGGGAGTTCAGTTTCTCCTCAACGGCGACGACGGTGGCGTCGGTGGCCCGCCAACTCGAGAGCCGCTATGGCGTGGGCAAGGGCGACCGGGTCGCGTTGGCCTCGGCCAGCTGCGCCGAGTATGTGATCACCCTATGGGCGGCGATCTCGCTCGGAGCCGTCGTCGTCGCCCTGAACGGCTGGTGGACCGGTTCTGAGATGGCGCACGCCGTGGAGCTGACCACGCCGCGGGTGGTCTTCGGCGACCGACGGCGGCTCGAGCGGCTGGCGGGGCGCCACGTCGATGCCGCGACGGTAGGTGTGTTCGAGGAAGGTGCCGTCGACCTCGACCCGGGCGCCGGCGAAGACCTTCCTGACGTCGTTGTGGGTGAGGACGAGCCGTGCATGATGCTGTTCACCAGCGGGACGACCGGCCGGTCGAAGGCGGCTGTGCTGTCCCACCGCAACAACATCCACTTCGGCCTGGCCTTGCTCCTCGGAGGCGCCGAGATGGCCATGAGGGCACCCGGCGCGGGACGACCACCCGCGGCGCCACGTCCGGGATGCGTGATCTCCTCCATGCCCCTCTTCCATACGTCGGGGTTGAGCGGGCAGTTGATTGCGGGCATGTTCACCGGCATGGCCACCGTCTTCCCCGAACCCGGAAGGTGGCGGGAGGACGTCCACCTGGAACTCACGGAGAAGTACCAGGCGACGATGTGGTCTGTCGTACCCACCCAGTTGTGGAGGCTTCTCGACTGGCCCGAGCTGGATCGCTATGACCTCTCGTCGCTGCAACGGGTCGGTGGCGGCGCATCGGTATGGTCCCCCGAGCTGCTGCGCAAGGTGGAGGAACGGCTACCGGGTGTGCAGCGGACCATCGGCTACGGCATGACGGAGACGACGTCGTGTGGTACGTCGTTGAGGGGCTCCGCGACCTTCGACCATCCCGCCTCCATCGGCCAGCCGGGCCCGACCGTGGAGATCCAGATTCGCGATCCGGTCGGAAACGGTGTGCTGAGCGGGGGCGAGATCGGTGAGATCTGCCTGCGTTCCGCGGGGACCTTTCTCGGCTACTGGCGGGACGCCGACGCCACCAAGGCCGTTCTGGAAGCGGATGGTTGGTACCACACGGGCGATCACGGCTACATCCGGGAAGGGTTCGTCTATCTGGCCGGGCGGAGGACCGACCTGATCATCCGGGGTGGGGAGAACATCTATCCGGTCGAGATCGAGAACCGGCTGGTCGAGCACCCTGACATCGTCGAGGCGGCAGTCGTCGGGGCTCCCCATCCCACGCTGGGTCACGAAGTCCACGCCTACGCCGTTCGCACGCCGGGGAGCGAGTTGGGCGAAGAGGACCTGCGCGCCTGGGTGGCGCAAGGCCTGGCGCCGTTCAAGGTGCCGAGACGGGTCGACTTCGTGGAGTCGCTGCCGCACAACGCCGCCGGCAAGGTGATGAAGCACCTGCTCGAGCAGCCCGAACAACCGAGTCGATTCGTTCCGGAGTAAGAACAACGCCGTACACGAGCGTGTCCGCGAAATGAAAGGTGCCCGATGACAGAGCAGCTGGTCCTCGTCGACGATCCCGCCGAAGGCGTGCGGCGGATCACACTGAACCGCCCCGAGAAGCGCAACGCCTTGAGCAACGTACTCAGGGGCCAACTGTTCGACGCGTTGCACGCAGCCGACGCCGATACGGCAGTCCACGTGACCATCATTCGGGGGGCCGGAAAGTGCTTTTCCGCCGGCTATGAGCTCGGCGGGGCCAACGAAGGGGTGCCGCTCCCCTTTTATACCGCGGCGGGCGAAGGGCAGTGGCCCCGTCACGTCACGGAAGGATGGATGAGCATCTGGGACCTGGCGAAGCCGGTGATCGCCCAGGTGCACGGCTACTGCCTCGCCGGCGGGAGCGAGCTGGCGACGGGTTGCGACCTCGTGTTCGTGGCCGAGGATGCTGAGATCGGCTATCCCGCGGTGCGCTTCGGCGTCCCCGACATGCACTTCCATGCCTGGTTCATGGGCATGCGCACGGCTATGGCCATGATGCTGACGGGTGACTCCATCACCGGCGTCGACGCCGCCCGTCTCGGGTGGGCCAATGCCGCATTCCCGGCAGACGAGCTGGACGAGAGGGTCGTCGCCTACGCCGAGCGGATCGCCAAAATGCCCATGGACCTGATCCAGCTCAACAAGAGGCTGGTGCACAGAACCATGGAGGTCATGGGCCTCCGCACGGCCATCCGGGTCGGCACCGAGATCTGCGCCCTCGGCGTCCATCAGAAGACACTCGAGACGTTCCTCGCCGACATCAGGGCCAATGGGCTGACCGATGCCTTGAACAATCGGGACTCGCCCTTCGGCGACTACCGGACGTCGACGTCAGAGTAACGGCACCGCGGCACCGCGGCAACGGCGGGTGCAGTGGTGGCGGCTGATGGTCACGCGTCCCGTGGTGTGGTCATGGCCACGAAGACGCAGGTGGCTTCAGCGGTGACGACTCCGTCTACCAATGCCACCGCGGAGGTCAGTATCTTGCGACCGTTGAGGCCGTCACAGCGACCTTCGAACCGCAGCTCCGTATGGAGCGGGGTGGGGGAGTGGTAGCGGACGGTGAGTGTGCCAGTGAGGCCCATCCGGCCCGAGAGTGCCTGTACGACGCCGAGGATCTCATCGAACGCCGCGGCGATGTGCCCGCCGTGCACACACCCGGGCGGGCCTCCATAGCCTGCGCCGTACCTTCCGGTACCGACGACGACACCGTCTTCGATGCTGAGATCGAGCGGCGGTGCCAGCGGGTTCGCCAAGCCGGTCATGGGGGACCAGTAGAGGTGGTCGCTCCCGTAGCCCGGTTCCTCCGATGCCGACGGCTGCAGCTGCCGGTTTCCCCGATGACCGCGGAGAGAGGCCGTGGCACGCATCAGCAGCGCCTCGACGTCAGCGAGGACATCCGAAGGCGCTGCGGTGGCGATCAAGTGGTCGATGAGATCGCGCGCCGCCCCAGCGACGGCTTTCTGCCTGTCCATCCTCCCGTCGTGGTCCTGGGAGTGGAGTCGGTCCAGCCGAGTTCGCAGCCCCTCGAGGTGGTCGACGCGGTCGTCGGCGGCTGCGCGCCCGGGACCGGCGTTGCTCCCGGTGTGGCTCATGTCGCCGGCCCAGAGCGGACCCGGCCCAATCGGGCCGGCATGAACCGGGCGACGACCCTACGACGAGACAAGGACGTCCCTACGACCAGACAAGTGGGAGCTGATGCGGCGCCCGCGGACTGCCGTGGTACACGAGGTCGGCACCGGGTGCGAGCCGGTAGTGGGGGATCCGCTCGTGCCATGCCTCGAGCGCCACCCGCAGCTCCAGGCGAGCAAGGTGCGAGCCGAGGCACCGGTGGAAGCCGGTGGAGAAGGCGACGTGGCGGTTGGGAGTGCGTCGGAAGTCGACCGTGAGCGGCTCGGGGAACTGCTTCGGGTCGACGTTGGCCGACGACAGGAAGAGGATGGCCACCGAGCCGGCGGGGATCACGGCCCCACTGGGGAGCGTCACATCCTTGTTCACGAGTCGGGCCACGTGGGCCGCCGGGGTCGCCCAGCGCATCAGCTCTTCGACGGCCGACGGGATCAACGCCGGATCGGCGAGGATG
>Ga0302181_10003353_pt1 | contig 11006 bp, 9 predicted proteins | sample I_Palsa_E3_3_FD_198786 | JGI IMG/M metagenome (GOLD analysis project Ga0302181, IMG submission 198786) | Peat permafrost microbial communities from Stordalen Mire near Abisko, Sweden - I_Palsa_E3_3 | ecosystem: Environmental > Terrestrial > Soil > Palsa > Peat permafrost | place: Sweden: Abisko... | reverse complement strand
ATCCTGCCGGGCGCGCCAGGTCAGGGCGTTGCGTGACTATTGGCAAGTGTTTCGGGGAGCCAATAGGGGAGCCAATCGAGTTACAGTGGCTTCCATGACGGTGGTTTCTGGCAAGCGTCGCGGGCGCGGCGAGGACTCGATCTACTGGGACGAGGCCAAGGGCCGGTACGTCGGCGCGGTGAGCCTCGGCTACAGCGCGTCAGGGGCGCGTGTCCGCAAGAAGGTTATGGGGCGGACCAAGACCGAGGTGCGGGAGAAGCTTCGCGAGCTGCATGCCCAGGTGGAGAGCGGGGTGCGGCCGCGGCGGCACTACACGGTGAACGACGCACTGGATGACTGGCTGGAGAACGGGCTGGACGGGCTGGCGCCTGCGACCCTGACCGTGTACCGCAACACGATCGCGAAGGCACTCCGCGAGGAGCTAAGCACGGTCGAGCTGACGAAGCTGACCGCGGGAGCAGTGCAGAAGGCGCTGGCCAACATCGCGTCGGGGCGGTCGACGCGGACGGTGCAGATGGCGCACAACGTACTGGTGCGGGCGATCCGGCACGCCGAGCGGGACGACCTGGTGGGGCGGAACGTCGCCGCGCTGGTCAAGCCGCCGAAGGGCCAGCGGGGCGGGCGGCCGTCGAAGTCGCTGACCCTGGAACAGGCGGTGGCGCTGATGGCCGCGGCCCGGGGGACGCGGCTGGAGGCATACATCGTCTTGTCGCTGCTGTCGGGGTTGCGGACCGAAGAGGCGCGAGCGCTGCGGTGGGATCACGTGGTGGCCTGGGTCGGCGGGCAATGGGTTACGGTGCCGGAGGCCGGGTTTGATCACGAGCAGGTCGCGGTGTTCGTGTGGCGGGCTGAGCGGGCCGGGGGTGACACCAAGACGCCGGAGTCGCGGCGGACGCTGGCGCTGCCGCGTAAGTGCGTGGAGGCGTTGCGGGAGCACCGGGTGCACCAGGCGCAGGACCGGCTGGCGGCCGGGCCGCTGTGGCAGGACCACGGGCTGGTGTTCGCGTCGGCGGTGGGGACGCCGATGGATGATCACAACGTGCGGCGGATGTTCCGGGCGATCACCGAGGAGGCCGGGCTGGGGACGGGGTGGGTGCCGCGGGAGATGCGGCATACGTTCGTGTCGCTGCTGTCGGCTCGTGGCGTGCCGGTGGAGGCGATCGCGTTGCTGGCCGGACACAACCAGACCTCGACGACCGAACTGGTGTACCGGCATCAGATCGTGCCTGCCTTGACGCGCGGCGCCGAGGTCATGGACCAGATCTTCGGGTAGCGCGATGGCCAGGACACGGGCATTTCGAGACGAGCCGCCGCCGGGACCGGTTGAGCTGGTGTTCCGGGGTGTTCTCGGTGATACCGGGCTTGACCCCGCCGACTTGCGGGAAGCCGCTGTGCTCAACCACGAGCTCTACGGCTTTTACGGGGTTTCGGTCTGGGTCTCCGACCTCGCTTTTCCGCGTGAGCTGCTGGAATCGACCAAGCTGGTCAGGTTCGAGCGGTACGCCGAGTTCACCGTGGCTGGCCTGGCCGAGAGCCGGCTTCAGCTGTGGGCTACCGGACAGCGGCCGCATTACGATGTGGTGTACGAAGGCAATGACCTGGAAAGCCTGGTCGCGCGGCTGGCTGCCGCGCCGCACCGGATCGTGGATAACCCCAGCGTCGACAGGGAGGAGCACTGAGATGATCTACATCGATCTTCCGGCTGACCTGAACCTGGAAGACGACGAGGGCCGCAACATCGCCCGGCTGACTGATGCGGTCACCGCTGACACCGTCACACCGGGCGCGGTGCTAGTGGCTGGTGCCCCGCGCGCGTGGTCGTGGGCCGTCGTGGAGGACGTGGACAGCGGTTTCGTCTACTTCCGGCAGATCAGCGCCCAGGACGCCGCGCGGCGGGGTCCTCTGGTCAAGCCGTTCCCGCAGTCAGCGTGATCAGCCGACGGGCGGCCGGCATCGGAGCTTGTCAGGGCTGTGCCGTGCCTCGGAACGAAGGCGGAAGCCGGGCTCGTCAGAGCGAGAGGGTGAGTCGTGAGCCAGTATGCGATCGTGATCGAGGGTGACGGCTCCGCCAATTACAGCGCCTACGCCCCTGACCTCGCTGGCGTAGCCGCGACCGGCGAAACACTAGAGGAGTGCGAAGCCGCGATGCGGGAGGCCATCGAGTTCCATATCGAGGGCCTGCGGCTAGCTGGCGAGTAGGTACCACCGGCCACAAGCCACGTCGTAGTCGTCACCGTTGCTGCGTAATACGACCGGTAAGTCACCATCGTGGCCGGGAGGAAGCAGCTGCCGTGCGGGGGAAGATCATTTCTGACCTGGGCGTGACACAGCCAGAGCTGTCCTACCGTCATCAGTTCCGCCCTACGCCCGGCGAACCGAAGAGATCGCCGAGTTCGTCCATCAAGCCGCAAAGATCCGGGTTCGTGACGGTTATCTCGCGCGACTCACCCGGAATCGAGCCAGGCGGAACGAGGGCTGTGTACTGTCCATAGCGGCCCATCACCGGCGAGCTGAATTGAACCTCCGGATGCTCGCCCTGGAAATGGTGAAGCCTGGTGACGGCGTTCCCCCAGGGAGACATTCCGCCTGCGGCACCGCGCAGCGGCGCCACCTCTCCGTTCACAGGGACACTCCCCCCGGTCGAACCGCTCTCCGGCCGGGTCCGGCGCCGCAGCTCGGCAGCCATCATGCCGCGCAGGACGACGGCCATCTCGTCGGGATACGCCGGGTAACGCCATTTGAGAGCCTCGGCCATCTGCGCGAGCGTGCCGTACTGGTGTTCATCGAGCCACGCACACACCGCCTTGCGAGCAGCGTCGAGGTCGATTCTCTCCATGTCGCGGTACCTCATCCCCCACCGCCCGACGCCGCTCCCCCGCCAACGACACCGCCGCCGGTTTCTGCTGTCCATTCCACGGCGGACGCCTCCTCTCTCTCCCTCACGGACTGACGAATCCAGTTCACCGGTAGCGCGCTGTCGTGGAATAGTGACAACTGGGAGCATGCGGGAGTATCCAGGAGCATCATCGTGCTCCCGGAGCGATGGCGATGCGAAGGTACCTGCGATGACTGCGGAAAACGGCGGCGAGCTGCGCGAATGGCGCAGGACCCGCGGCTGGGACGTGCCCGAGCTGGCACGCCGGCTCCGCCGCGCCGCCGACGAACCCGTAGCCGCACACGAAGGCCTGGTCCGCATGATCCGCGCCTGGGAACGCGGCGACCACCACCCATCGGAACGGTACGAGCTCCTGTACCGCCGACTAGGCCTGCCTCCGCGGAACGAGAATGAACCTGAACCGACCGCCACGGGAAACCAGGAGGGCACCGGACCGGTGAGAAGACGGACCTTCGTCGAGCTGACCGGCATCTCCCTGGCCGGCGCCCTGCTTCCCGCCGCCACTGGCACCAGCCCGGCGACCGGCATTGAGCCGCTCGTCCTGATGCTCACCGGCTCCAGCCCCGAATCCTCCGCCACGCCGCCCGACCTCACCGGCCTCACGCTCAGCGTCACGCGGGCCCGCCAGGACTACCAAGCCTGCCGGTACGCCGAACTCGCCGGCCGCTTGCCACGCCTGCTCAGCCAGCTCGATACCGCCCGCCGCTGCCTCGACGGCGATAACCGGCGCCGCGCCTGCGCCCTGTCCGCCGACGCCTACCACGTCGCCGCCGGGTTCCTGCTCAAGACCGGCGACCCGGGCCTGGCCCACGTGGCCACCGACCGAAGCATGACGGCCGCGCTGACCAGCCAGGACCCCCTGACGGTCGGCGCGAGCGGCCGAATCCTCACCCACACCCTGATGAGCTCAGGTCACCCGTCCGCCGCCGTCACCACCGCCCAGGACCACGCCGCGCGACTGGACCGCGAAACCGGGATCACGACACCGGAGTCGCAGTCCGTGTACGGCTCACTGCTGCTGCGCGGCGCCCTCGCCGCCGCCCAGCACGGCCAGCGCGGAACCGCACAGGAGATGCTCACCGAGGCCGCCGACGCCGCCCGCCAGGTCGGCACGGACGCCAACCTGCGCGGGACCGCGTTCGGGCCGGTCAACACCGCCATGCACGAGGTCAACGTGGCCGTCACCCTCGGCGACGCCGGAACCGCCATCGACTTGGCCCGCCGGATCGACCTGCGCGCCGTCACCGTCACCGAACGGAAGGTCTCACTGCTCATCGACGTGGCCCACGCCTTCTTCCAGTGGGGCAAATACGAGCAGGCCCACACCGCGCTGCGCGCCGCCGAAGAAACCGCGCCGCAAGAGGTCGCCGCCCGCCCAGCGGTCGCGACCCTGGCCCGCGACCTGGCCACCCTGGCCCCAGGGAGCATCCGCCGCGACGCCGAGCAGTTCGCCAGCCGGATCGGCGCCCCGGAATGACACCCGGCAGCCGTGTCCTGACCATCGTGGCCTGCGGCGCCGGCCCGGCCGCCGCCATCAGCACCTGCGTCAAACTAGCTCAGGACCGCGGCTGGACCGTCCAGGTCATCGCCACCCCCGCCGCGCTCGAATTCTTTGACGCCGCCGCCATCGCCGACCAGACCGGCTGCCCGGTCCGCAGCCAGTACGCCAAACCCGGCGCGCCCAGGTCCCTCATCCCCGACGCCATCCTCGTCGCCCCGGCCACCTACAACACCATCAACAAATGGGCCCACGGCATCAGCGACACCTACGCCCTCGGCGTGCTCGCCGAGACCACCGGCCTCGCCGTCCCGACCGTCGTCCTGCCCTTCGTCAACACCGCCCTGGCCGCCCGTGCCCCGTTCCGCCGCAGCGTCGAGTCCCTGCGCGCCGAAGGCATCCGGATCCTCCTCGGACCGGGCGGCTTCCAGCCGCACCCGCCCCGCACCGGCGGCCGCCTCATCGACCGCTACCCCTGGCACCTCGGAATCAATGAGGCCGAACGGGCACTGGACCCCGCCACCCACAACCCGTAACCGCCCGCGGATAGACGCTTCGCCGGGCCTTGACCGCCTCGACGGTCGATCACTTTCGCGCGCAATCTGAAATTTCTTCCTTCCCCTGGTCACTGCCCCTTTTCCTGCCTCGCTGCGCCCTCCTCCCCCGGTCGCTGCAAATGATCATGAACCGCCTTTTGCTCACCATGGTTCTTATCGCCGCAGACCGTTGCATTCATCTAAATGATCATGGTCGGTCCCGCGGCGCCGCGATCCCGGTGAGAGGAGGCAGCCGGTTGGCCGTGGTGGTCACCGTCGCCAAGGGCTATGACCTCGGCTACATCTGGAAAACCCAAGCCGAGCCCAGCACTTCGCGCACGACCGGCGGCTATTACATCAACGCCGCCCAGGATGGGGAACCGCCCGGCCGCTGGTGGGGACCCGGCGCGCAAGCCCTCGGCTTCACCCCAGGCCAGATGGCTGAGCGGCAGCCATATGAGGCGGTGTACCGGCAGATCGACCCGCGCACCGGGGCCAAGCTCGGCCGGGCCCGCGGCCGTTACCTGACCTTCGCCGATCACCTGGCCCGGCTGATGGCGGCCGAGCCGCACGCGACCGCCGAGCGGCTGATCGAGCTGGAACGCGAGGCCGCACAGGCAACCCGGCAGCCCGCCGTGTACATCGACGTGACGGTCTCGTTTTCCAAGTCCATCTCGGTGCTGCACGCCTCGATCCGGGAGAACAAGCGCCGCGCCCGCCAGGCAGGCGACCAGCAGGCCGCCTCGTACTGGGCCAGCCGGGAGGCGGTGTTCCAGGAGATCTTGCACCGGGCCAACCGGGCGGCTCTTGAGTACCTGCAGACCTGGGCCGGGGTCACCCGCAGCGGTTACCACGGCATCCGGGTCGACGGGCGCGAGCCGGGCCGGTTCGAGGCCGCCGGGCTGATCGTCACGTCCTGGCTGCAGGGCACCAGCCGGGACGGTGATCCCCAGGATCACGTTCACAATCAGATCTCCCGGATCACCCGGACGTTCCGCGACGGCAAGTGGCTGGCCCTGGACACCATGAGCGTGCGCGGCGTCCTCGGCGCGTTGCAGGCCGTCGCCGCTACTGCGGTGGAGTGCGAGCTGACGCGCGAGTTCGGCGTGGACTGGATCCCGCGCGCCGACGGACGCGGCAACGAGATACGCGGCGTGACGCAGGCGCATATGGATGCCTACTCGACCCGGACCGTGCAGGTGCACGAGAAGGAACGCGAGCTCGCGCGGGCGTGGGAACGTAGGCACGGCCGCGTGCCGACTTCGCGTGAGCTGCTGTACATCGCCAACGACGCCACGCTGCAGTCGCGACGCGGCAAGGACGCGGGTCCAGTCGACTGGGACGCGCTGGCGCGCCGGTGGGACACCGCGCTCGGCGGCGAACTCGCCGGTATCGCGCCCACGGTGTCGAACGCGCGCGGTCCGCAGGCGGGTGGGCATCACGGTGGCCGTGCGCCGACCGGACCGCCCACGCGGGAGGCCCAGGCGCGGGCGCTAGCCAAGGCCCTGACCTTGGTATCGGACAAGCACCCGGCCTGGACCCGGCACGACCTGCTCAAGCAGCTCGCCCTGGTGATGCCGCCGGAGACCCGGCAAATGGACCTGCAGGAAGCGCAGGAGCTGCTGGTCGGCCTGGCCGAGGAGGCCTTGTCCGGCCGGTCCGGTGAGGTGGTGTGCGTGGAGGCTCCGGAGTGGCCGCCGCTCCCCGCGTCGCTGCGCCGCGAGCTGGACGGCCGCAGCATCTTTACCCGGCCCGGCGTGACGCGGTACGCCACCGCCGCGCAGCTATCGATTGAAGAGCGGCTGGTCGCGCACGCGCAGACTCAAGGTGCGCCGCGTCTGCCCGGCGAGCTGGCCGCGCGGCGTCTGGGCGCCGATCTCGCGCAGCTTCAGGCGGCATTGTCCGGCCGCGCTCGCGTCACGCGCGAGCACGACGCGCCGCGCGGGCTGCGCCTGGACCAGGCGGCCGCCGCGTGGCACGCGCTCACCTCGGCCCGGACCACCGAAGTGATCACCGGCCCGGCCGGCACCGGCAAGACCCTGGTCCTGGCCGCCCTGGCCCGGGCCTGGGACGGCCCGGTGGTAGGCACCGCGACATCCCAGAACGCCACCAACGGCCTGCGTCACGCCGGGATCGGCCACGCGGCCAACACCACCCGGCTGCTCGCCGACTTGGCTGCGGGCCGGATCCCTCCAGGCTCGCTGATCGTGGCCGACGAGGCCTCGATGATCTCCCTGACCCACCTGGCCGCTATCAGCGAGTACGCCGCCCGGAACCGGTGCAAGCTGATCCTGGCCGGCGATCAGGAACAGCTCGCCGCGGTCGAAGGCGGCGGCGCCATGACACTGCTCGCCGACAAGCTCGGCTACGTTCAGCTCGCCGAACCCGTCCGGTTCACCGCTGCCTGGGAACGCGCCGCCTCCCTGCGGCTCCGCTCCGGTGACGCCACCGCGCTGGACGACTACGACCAGCACGCCCGCATCCGCGGCGCCCCACCCGACCAGGCCATCGACCAGGCAGCCCGTGCCTACGTCGCCAGCTATCTAGCCGACCGCGACGTACTGCTGATGGCGGCGGACTGGGCCCGCTGCCGGGAACTGTCCGCCCGGATCCGCAACGACCTAATCCACCTCGGCCTGGTTGACGGCGGCCGGACCATCCGGATCGCCGACGGCGCCGAGGCTTCCGCCGGGGACCTGATTATCTGCCGCCGCAACGACCACGGCCTCGAGGCAGGCGAGCCCGGCCGGGCCCTAGCCAACGGGGACGTCCTGCGGATCGAGGCCGTCACCAGCGGCGGCGTCATGGTCCGCCGCCTGCTCGGCCCGGACGCGGCCACCGGGCAGCGGCGGTTCACCGCCCAGGCCTTCTGCTACCGCGACTACTGGCACAGCCAGCTGGCCTACGCAATCACCGGGCATGCCGCGCAAGGCGGCACGGTGCACACTGGCATCGCGCTGGTCACCGGAACCGAGGACCGGCAATGGCTATACCCGGCCATGACCCGCGGCACCGACGCCAACCTTGCGTTCGTGTTCACCACCCCGGCCTGGGCCGCCGACCCGCGCCCCGGTACCGAGCCCGCCCCGGAACTAGACCGCTACGACCGCCTCCGCTTCGAGCGCCATGAACTCACGTCCGCCTTGCAGACGCCACGAGCGGAAAGCCCCGATCAGCGGGAACCGGTCGCCGTGCTCACCGACGTCCTGAGCCGCGACGGCGCTGAGCTGTCGGCCACGCAGACTCGGCAGCAGAATCTGGCCAACGCCGACCACCTAGCTGCCCTGCACGCCATCTGGACCGCAGAAACCCAAGCTGCCCGCCACGACCGGTACCGCGACCTGGTCCTGGCCGCGCTGCCGCCCGGCTACCGCCAGCCCCTGTCACCCCAGGCCCGGTGGCTGTTCCGGACCCTGCAGGCAGCCGAACTCGCAGGCCTGGCCCCCGCCGACGTCCTACGCACGGCCGTCGCCTCCCGGAACCTAGCCGGCACCCGGGACATAGCCAGCGTCCTGGACGCCAGGATCCGCCCGCGCGCCTACCCGCTCCTCCCCCAGCCACGAGGCCCGTGGACCAGCCGAGTCCCCGACCTGCCCGACCCCGACCGGCATACTTACCTGACCGAGATCGCCACCATGATGGACGATCGCACCCGCCGCCTCGGCCAGCACACCGCCCTGACCGCGCCCGCGTGGGCCGTGAACGCGCTCGGCCCGGTACCCGCCGACCCGGCCGCGCGACACACCTGGCAAGACAAGGCTGCCCTGGTCGTCGCGTATCGCGAGACCTACGGCTACGACCATCCCGGTGACCCGATCGGTCCCGAACCCGCCCGCGAGGCTCCCGACCAGCGCGCCGCCTGGCACGAAGCGTTCGCCATCCTCGGCCCGGCCGACAGCCCCGACGTCCGGGCCATGCCCGATGGCCAGCTGTGGCTGACCCGCGACACCTACGCCGCCGAGACCGCTTGGGCTCCCCCGCACACCGGGAAGGAACTGCGACTGGCCCGGCTCGGCGCCGCCGACGCCGACCTGGGCGCCATCCGCGCCGCCGCGGAAGCCGACGCCGCCCGCAAGACCGGCAACCATGATCGCGCCGACCAGCAGGAGAACCTGGCCGCCTCCTACCAGGCCCTAGCCAATCTCTACCGGCAGCGGGAAACGATCTTCTCTCAGACCATGGCCGACCGGCAGGAATGGGACCACGTCACCGCCCGCTCCCGCCACCTGGCCACTGCCGCCGACGCCGAGCTACGCCGCCGCCACCCCGGCCAGAAAATCGAGCCGTTGCGGTCCGCCGAACCCGCACCCCTCGGTGACGCCGACCACGAGCAGGCCCACCCGGCACCAGGCCAGGAAATCAGTCAGATGACCGCCCGGGTCCGCGACCTGCAGGCCCAGCGGGAAGTGTTCAGCGCCATGTTCCAAGACCGGCAAGCATCGAAGGCACCGCGTGAAGATCCCGGCTGGGGCGGCCTCGACGCCTTCTCTTCCGCATGGAGGACACTCGGTCAGGACGCCATCCTGCAGCCGCCCAAGCCATCCATCGAGCCGTCGGCAAGAATCCTCCAGCGCGTCGCCGAGCATGATGCCGAACCCGAGCCAAGCGGCTGACCTCAGACCCTGATCATCAGATGGTGGGTGGGGTGTGACGCTCGAACAGACCATGCATCCAGGGTGGTAAAACCGGCGATCAAGATCAGATACGAAGGGCAGGTGGGCTAGCAGTAGAAGGGGGTCGTTATCGGAGGCAGGGACGGGATGTATCGCATCGGGGCGTGGAGATGGTTGGGTGGGACCTCGGGCGCTGAGTTCATCCCGCGCTCGACCTCGACCGTCGGCTATGACAGCCTCTTGTCAGGGAGACGTCTTGGAACGGGAGTGACTGTCGATGGCTGGTGGCGCCTATGACGCGGAGACGTGGCACGACTTCTTCATCGCCGCTGCCGGAGCCACCGCGGCGCTCAGTGGTCTTATTTTCGTGGCGGTCAGCATCAATTTGCGTGACATTCTTACTGAGGAGAAGAAGATCGGGAGCTCTTACCTCACCGGTCGCGCCCTTGAATCGCTGGTTGCCTTGCTGATCGTACTCGGGATCAGCTTGGTGGGCTTGGATCCGTTCATCGGCCGGGTTGCCTTCGCGGCGTTCCTGCTGTTTTGCGCCGCCGGGTCAGCTGTATCCCCAGTCCGGTCGACCTCGGCCTACCGGGCCTCGCACGTCAAGCCGATCGCTTACAACCTCCGGTTGTTCCTGGCCCTGCTCCTGGTGGCTGCGTATGCCATAAGCGGAGTCACGCTGCTGGCCCAGGGCGGTGGCGGGCTGCACTGGCTTCCGTTCGCGTTCATTCTGGCGATAAGCATTGCCGCGGCCAACGCCTGGATCTTGCTCGTCGAGGTCCTCCGCTAGAGGAGACGGCACGAGCATGCTCTGGCAGGACGAACAGATCAGCACCATCTCGGCGGCGCTCGAGGCGGCACGAAGCGGAAAGCCGGCTGTCCTGAGCGTGCTGGGGCGGCCCGGGATGGGGAAGACTTCGCTGCTGCGTGAGATCGGCATCCGCGCGTCCGGCTTTAATGTCCTTGAGGCAGATGGACAGGAGTCGGCGTACCGCGAGCCGTTCGATCTGCTCCGCCAGCTGGGTGTCGACGATGTCCACTCACCTGGTGCTGCCTCTGTGGACCCGCTGGTCGCGGCCCAGGGGCTGCGGGACCTGGTCGATACGCTCAGCCCTACCGGTCCGGTCCTGATCTTGGTCGATGATTTGCAGTGGGTCGATCAGGAGTCGGTCGAGTCGTTGTACTGGCTGGTTCACCGTGCTCGCGGTGACCGCCTGCTGTTGGCACTGGCGTCCCGTCCTGAGGGTCCCGGGAGCACAGGTGCCTGGCGCCGGCTGATTCATCAGGCGTCCCGCGCGGCAGCGTTGTCGCTGACCGGGCTGTCCCTCGCGCAGGCGATGGCGGCGGTTCTCGCTGTCCATCCGGGTGCGGACCCGGACGCGATTCGCCGTCTGTGGGATCACTGCGGGAGAAGCCCGTTCTACCTGGATTCGCTGCTGCGCCAGTACGGCTTTACCGAA
>Ga0302181_10003351_pt1 | contig 11009 bp, 6 predicted proteins | sample I_Palsa_E3_3_FD_198786 | JGI IMG/M metagenome (GOLD analysis project Ga0302181, IMG submission 198786) | Peat permafrost microbial communities from Stordalen Mire near Abisko, Sweden - I_Palsa_E3_3 | ecosystem: Environmental > Terrestrial > Soil > Palsa > Peat permafrost | place: Sweden: Abisko... | reverse complement strand
CGAATTCCTTTCCTCAACGTTTGCCACGGTGGCTGCGGGCGCCCTGGTCCCCCGGGCGCTGTCCGCCGACCCCGTGCAGAGATCCGACGGCATGAACTACGCCCCGCAGGGCAAGCCCAACCCGGTCGTGAAGCCGGGAGAGTTCGTCTTTGCCGCGGCCCGTCTCGACCACGGGCACATCTACGGCATGTGCAACGGCCTGCTGGAGGCCGGCGCGACGCTCGGTTGGGTCTACGACCCCGACCCCAGGAAAACGGACGCCTTCGTAGCCAAGTATCCCCAGGCCAAGGTCGCGAGCTCCCTGGGCGACATCCTGGCCAATCCAGGGGTCCGCCTGGTCGCCGCGGCGGCCGTGACCTCGGAGCGGGGCCCCCTGGGATGCGAGGTCATGGAGGCGGGAAAGGACTACTTTACCGACAAGGCCCCGTTCACGACGATGGCGCAGCTTGACCAGGCCAAGGCCGTCGTCGCGCGAACGGGCCGCAAGTACATGGTCTATTACAGCGAGCGGCTGCACAACGAGTCGGCCATGTTTGCGACCGACCTCGTGCAGGAGGGCGCCCTAGGCCGCGTCATCCACGTGCTCAGCATCGCGCCCCACCGCCTGAGCAAGGCCTCCCGCCCGGACTGGTTCTTCCAGCGGGACAAGTTTGGCGGCATCCTTTGCGATCTCGGCAGCCACCAGTTTGAGCAGTTCCTCGCCTATACCGGGTCGAACGACGCCACGGTCAGCCACGCCGCGATCGGGAATTTCGCGAACCTCGACCATCCGGAGTTCGAGGACTTCGGGGAGGCCTGCCTCCAGGGCGATTCCGGCGCGCTGAACTACGTGCGCGTCGACTGGTTCACGCCGGATGGGTTGAGCGTCTGGGGCGACGGCCGCACGTTCATCCTTGGGACCAAGGGCACGATCGAGCTTCGCAAGTACGTCGACGTCGCCCGCGACCCCGCTGGCGACCAGGTGTACATCGTCGACGGCAAGGGCGAGCGCCACCTGAGCGTCGCGGGAAAGGTGGGATACCGGTTCTTCGGCGAATTCATACTGGACTGCATCAATCGCACGGAGAAAGCCATGACCCAGGCCCATGCCTTCAAGGCCGCCGAGATCTGCCTCCGCGCCCAGTCGGCGGCGGTCCGGGTGACGTAGCCGCTGCAAAGCCCGGCTACCGCGGCGCGGGAGCCCCCTGATTCGGCAGGGCAAATGCGACGTATGCGTCGCCGGTCGGGCCGCCGACCTTGCCGCCTCCGGTCGCCGTGATGACGACGAACTCCCTTCCCCCCGCCTCGTAGACGGCGGGCGCGGCGTAGCCGCCCCAAGGCAACTGAGCCTTCCAAAGCTCGGCCCCCGTGTCGGCGTCAAAGGCCCGGATCATCCTGTCGGCGGTGCCGGCGCAGAACACCAGGCCCCCGGCGGTCACCGTGGCTCCCCCGAGGTTCTGCGTCCCCGTCCTCGGGATGCCCCGCCGGGTGAGCTCCGGATACTCGCCCAAGGGCACCCGCCAGAGGATCTTCCCGGTGTTGAGGTCGTAGCAGTTCAGCAGGCCCCAGGGCGGATTGACCCCCGGGTATCCTTCCTGGTCCTCAAGGAACCCGAAGCCGTCGAAGGTGTAGCTGGACCGGGCGGACGAGCCGTTCGCATTCACCCTCGATGGCGGCTGGTTTCGCCGGAAGAGAAAATCAAGCAGGGCGTTCCGTTGCGCTTCGGTCATGGGCGGCGCCGGCGGCATCGCGTTTCGCCCGGTCCGGAGAAGCGCGGCCACCTGCCCGTCGCTCATGCGGTGGCGGAGGCCGATGAGCGGGGGAATCATGCCATTGCCGGCCCGGCCCGGTCCGTGGCATGCGGCGCATGACTGCAGGTAGATCCCTTCGCCCGGAGCCGCCGGAAACGCCGGGTCCCGCTCGCCCTCGTCGCTCGAAAGAACCGTGACCTTTGAAACCACCCGGTTGGAGCTCAGGTAGAGTCGGCCGGTAGGCAGGTCGACCGCGGCGCCCGACCACTCCCCCCCACCCCGGGTTCCCATAAAGAGATTTGGCCTGCCCTCGGCAAAAGGCTCGAACCAGCCGTAGGTGGAGCGCTGAACCTGCCCGAGGACAAAGTCGTGCGCGGCCGGGCTCAGCGTCGTCACCTCCGCCAGCCGGAATTCCGGGCTCGAGATCAGCTCCGGCAGTTCCGGATCGGGCTGGTAGGCGGCGGTCCTTTCGCCCGGCAATCGCGAAACGGGGGCCTTGCGCAGCCGGAACGGATAGATCGGCTTTCCGCTCGTGCGGTCGAGCAGGAGGAGCACCCCGGCCTTGGACACGCAGGTCACGGCGTCGACGCGCCGGCCTTCCCGGGTCACCGTCACCAGCGCCGGCGGGGCCGCGTTGTCGAGGTCCCAGATGTCGTGGCGCACGTTCTGGAAGTACCAGAGGCGCCGGCCGGTGAGGGCATCGAGGGCGAGGACGCAGTCGCCATAGAGATTGTCGCCGACGCGGCCCACGCCGATGAAATTGGGCTGAGCCGCGCCGATGGCGGCAAACACGATGCCTCGGCCCTCGTCGAGCGAAAGCCCCCCCCAGCAGTTGGCCTGTCCCGGGTCCGGTCCTCCCCATGTACCGGCCCCGAATTCGTCGCCGTGCGGCACGGTATGGAATCGCCAGCGCGGCTCGCCGGTCCGCGCATCATAGCCGTAGAGGTCGCCATACAGGCCGGCGGTGACAAACACCCCGCGGTAGATGACGCCGCTCACCGTGGCCCCGGTCGGGATCGGAACGCGGCCCCGCTTCCCGAAATCCTCCAGCGGCGCGCCCGCCTTCGGATCGAGGGCGTAGATCCAATTCCCGCTCCCAAACAGGATCCTCGGCGCGGCGTCCGGGCCGCCGGGCCAGAAGACCATGCCCCTGCGCGCCGGCTCGTCCTCCAGCGCGGGCTGGGCCGGCTGCTCGACCCTGAAACGCCAGCGCTCCTCGCCCGTGGCCGCGTCCAGGGCGACGATGCTTCGGCCGGCGGTGGGGGCGTACATCGTCCCGTCCACGATGATGGGCGTGCACTGGATGTTGCGGGCGCCGTCGCGCGAGTGATAGGTCCACGCCGCGGCCAGGCTTCCCACGTTGGCCCGGTTGATCTGAGTCAGGGCCGAGTAGCGGCGCGCCCCGGCGTCGCCCTGGGACCGGGACCATGTGGTGAAGCCTTCCGGGCGGATCGGCGCCGCGGGGGTGAGCTCCCCTCCTGTGGCGGCCGCGATCGTCCGGAATTCGGGCAAAGCCGAGCGCGCCGCGGCATCCTCCAGTCCCGGCTCGGCCGCCAGGGGAAGCGAATGCAGAAGAAGGCCGGCGCCGAGCCCGCGCCAGATCGCCCCGGACGAAGGGAGCGCGGAATTGCGCGGCATCAGCGGGAAACGGGCGCGGGAGTCTTGGACGAACGTCACCTCGGATCGATCCTCCGCCCAATCCCGTTCCAAACCAAGCCGAATGCCGAAGTGGGATTCGATCCCTTCCGCCGCATCGAATCCAAGACATTCCCGGTTGTTGGCTCACCGCATCTAATCGAAGGCCCTACGGCGACCGGAAACGGGTGCTGGCAACCATTCGCATCGTGGGTATGAAATGCCGGCAGGTTTGTTAGTCTCATTCCTTTAACGTGTTATCATTTGACTGCGCCAGATGGCACGGCGCCTGCGAATCGATCGACGGCCATTCCTGGCGGCGCCCAGTTCACTCCGAGGGCATTCCCGGGCGTGTCGGCTCGGAAATCCAGAAAAATGATTTCTTGCCCGCATATGATTCAATTGATGTCCGCACCAGGCAATAGGCCGGTGCCGGCTTGGCGGTCACACGCTCCCTAGCCGCCCTGTGACGACGCTGCAAATTGCCGAGATGCAGCGCCAAAGCGCGTCTCCAGCCACACGCGCCAGCAATGGGTGGACTGCGGCGCTGATCCTGGGGCTGACGTTTGCATGCTACTGGCCGGCCCTCAACGGAGGGTTGGTCTGGGATGACAGCGCCCATGTCACCCGGGCCGAGCTGCAGTCCGGCGCGGGATTGTGGCGGATCTGGTCCGACCCCCATGCCACCCAGCAATACTACCCGCTGCTTCACTCCGCGTTCTGGATCGAGCACAGGTTGTGGGGCGACGCAACGCTCGGCTATCATCTCGCCAATGTTCTGCAGCACGCCACCGCGGCATGCCTGCTGGTACTGATCCTCCGGCGCCTCAATGTCCCGGGGGCCCGCGTTGCCGGGCTGCTTTTTGCCGTCCACCCGGTCTGCGTGGAGTCGGTCGCCTGGATCTCGGAGCAGAAGAACACGCTGTCGCTGGTCTTCTACCTGTTGGCCGCGCTCGCATACCTGCGGTTTGACCGTGACCGGGGGCAGCCTGCGGCCACCCGGGCCTACCTCCTGGCGACCTTCCTGTTCCTGTTGGCGCTTCTGACCAAGAGCGTGACGGCGACCCTGCCGGCCGCGCTGCTCGTCGTCTTCTGGTGGCAGCGCGGCCGTCTCGCCTGGAGCCGCGACATTCGGCCGCTGATCCCCTGGTTCATCTTCGCGATCGCGGGCGGCCTGTTCACGTCCTTTGTCGAGCGAAAGCTTGTCGGGGCGGAGGGCGCCGAATTCGACCTGACGCTTGTGCAGCGCTGCCTGCTGGCCGGCCGCGTGATCTGGTTCTATTTGGGCAAGCTCCTATGGCCGGCACACCTTGCCTTCATGTACCCGCATTGGGACGCAAAGTCAGCGGCCGCCGGCTGGACCGGATACCTGGTCGCGGCGGTGCTGGTGACGGTCGTGCTCTGGCTCCTTCGCCGGCGATGGCGGGGTCCGCTGGCCGCGTGGCTGTTTTTTGTCGGCTCGCTGTTTCCCGTGCTGGGTTTCTTCAACGTCTACCCCTTTATCTTTTCCTATGTCGCCGACCACTTCCAGTACCTTGCCAGCATGGGGGTGTTCGCCGCGTTGTCGGCAGGTGCGGCCGGCCTCCTCGGTCGAGCCTCCCCTCCCGTCCGGATCGCCGGCTGGGGAGTCGCCGCGGCGCTCATCGCCTCCCTCGGCATCCTGAGCCACGCGGAAAGCCGGATCTATGCGGACGGGCCCACCCTGTACAAGGCGACCCTCGAGCGAAATCCGGAATGCTGGCTGTGCCGCAACAATCTTGGCATATGGTACGAGGGCCGCGGGGAGTCGAAGGAGGCGCTCTTCCAATATGAGGAGGCCCTCCGCCTGAAAGGCGACTACGCCCCCGCGCACAACAACCTGGGAATTGTCCTGGCCAAGATGCCCGGACGGCTGGATGAGGCTATCGCCCAATACCGGGAGGCCCTGCGCCTGCAGCCGGATTATGCCGAGGCCCACAACAACCTCGGGATCGCCTGGTACAATACGCCGGGACGCTTGAATGAAGCGGTCGCCGAGTACAAGGAGGCCTTGTGAATCAAGGCGGATTTTGCCGAGGCCCACAACAACCTGGGGAACGCATTTTCACGGATGCCCGACCGGTTGGAGGATGCGGTCGCCCAGTATCGGGAGGCGCTTCGGCTGCTGCCGAATTCCGCGGACATCCACTTTAACATCGCCCTGGTGCTCCTTCGAATCCCGGGCAGGGAAAATGAGGCTGCCGATGAGCTCGAGGCGGTCCTGCGAATCAAGCCCGGGAACGGGTTGGCCCGGCGAATCCTTGCCCAGATCCGGGCGAGTCGCCCCTGAAACACGGGCCTCCCCCGTCGCGGCCATCGAAACGGCCCGCTTCCGCGGGCGCCACGGTTCCCAGGTCGCGCGGAGCCCTGGATTCCGGCTGCGGGGCGGGGATGCCTTCTCAAGTTCAAGACAAAGGATCTCATTAACATATAGTCGGATTACGGATACGCTCTTGGCGGTTCCCCTTCAATTATCGGCCGCGCCGTCCGAATTCCCCGGCTTCCCGCAGGGCGCGGTTGTGTTACCCCATATCCCCGCCATGAAGCTTAAGATTGTCGGTCCCGCATTGCCGAATATTCCCTGGCAGCCAAAGCCCCAGGACAACCCCGATCTGATGTGGCGCTACGACGCCAACCCCGTGATCGGGCGCCGCCCGCTCCCCCGGGTGACGGGCATCTACAACAGCGCGGTCGTGCCCTGGAAGGGCGGCTTCATCGGCGTATTCCGGACCGAGGGGATGGACCGCATTCCGCACCTGCATGTCGGGAGAAGCCCGGACGGCATCAATTTCGAGTTTGAGCCGAAGCCCATCGAGCTCAAGTGCGACGACCCGGAGGTTCGCCGGTTTGAATACGCCTACGATCCGCGGGTCACCCTTGTGGACGGCGTCCACTACGTCACCTGGTGCAACGGCTACCACGGGCCGACCATCGGCATCGCGAAGACGCGTGACTTCGTCCGCTTCGAGCAGCTGGAGAACGTCTTTCTGCCCTACAACCGCAACGGCGTCCTCTTCCCGCGCAAGTTTGGCGGGAAATTCCTGATGCTCAGCCGGCCCTCGGACACGGGGCACACGCCCTTCGGCGACATCTTTGTGAGCGAGAGCCCCGACCTCGTCCACTGGGGCAGGCACCGGCACGTCATCGGCCGCGGCGGCCCGTGGTGGCAGGGGACCAAGATAGGCGCCGGCCCTTCGCCGATCGAGACGAGCGAAGGCTGGCTTCTCTTCTACCATGGCGTCACGACCACCTGCAACGGCTTCGTGTATTCGATCGGCGGGATGCTGCTCGACGCCAAGCAGCCCTCCAAGGTCGTCGCCTGCGCCAGGGAACCCTTCCTGGTTCCGGAGGCGCCCTACGAGCTCGCGGGCTTCGTGCCCGGCGTCTGCTTCCCGGTGGGTTGCCTGTGCGACTCGGCGACAGGCCGCATCGCCCTGTACTACGGCGCCGCCGACACGTTCACCGCGCTTTGCTTTTGCGACGCGGAGACCGTCGTGCGGTTCATCAAGGACAATCCCCTCCGGAAATAGCCGGATCCGCCCCGGGGCGGCCCCCCGCGCTTGCCTACCGGTGGCGATGCTCGCAGCTTGGGACGGTGAAACCCCAGGTGCTGCTGATCTTCCGAACTCGCTTCGAGGAGAGCATGGCGATGCTCAAGGGCATCGCGCATTTCGAGCGCACGCACCATTACTGGACGGCTTTCCACGACGACCAGGCCCGCTCCGAGACGGACCCGCGGTGGCTTGCCAGCAAGAATTGGAGCGGCGTCATCAGCAGGCACACGACGCCCCAGCTCGTGCGCGCCTGCGCCGAGCGCGGGATCCCGCTGGTGGACCTGAACGACGTCGAGCCGTACCCCGGCGTCCCGAAGATCAGGCCCGACAATGTCGGCATCGGCCATCTCGGCGCGGAGCATTTCATCGAGCGGGGATTCCAGCATTTTGGCTTCTCCGGCTTCTCGAACGCGAGCTGGTCGCGCGAGCGCCGCGACGGGTTCGCGGAGGCGGTCCGCCTCGCGGGGCACGAGTGCTTCGTGTCCGACGTCGATTACCCCGGGGACCTCACCCCGTTCTGGGAGGAGGACCAGATCAGCAAGCTGGCCGGCTGGCTCAAGGTCCTCCCGAAGCCGATCGCGCTGATGGCCTGCGTCGACATGCGGGCGCAGCAGCTCATCGGCGCGGCCCATGCCAACGGCATCCTTGTGCCCGAGGAGATCGCCGTCCTGGGCGCAAACAACGACACGATCCGCTGCGAGCTGGCCGATCCCGCCCTCTCAAGCGTGGCGCCCAACGCCTTCCAGTCGGGGTTCCGCGCGGCCAACCTGCTTCGCGAGATGCTCTCCGGCCGGAAGCCGAAGGTCCTCGACCAGCGCGTCGAGCCCATCGGGGTCGTGACCCGGCACTCGACGGACGTCCTCGCCGTCGAGGACCGGAATGTCATCGCGGCCCTGAGCTACATCCGCGAGCAGGCCTGCCTGGGGATCTCGGTGGAGGAGGTCCTGCAGCACGCCCACGTGTCGCGCAGCCAGCTGGAGCGGAAGTTTCGCCAGCATATCGGCCGCTCGCCGCAGTCGGAGATCAGGCGGGTGCAGCTCAAGAAGATCCGCCAGCTTCTCCTTGAGACCGACTTTCCCCTCAAGCGGATCGCCGAGCTGACCGGATTTGAGCACATGGAGTACATGTGCGTGCTCTTCAAGCGCCTCACCGGCGAATCCCCGGGCGTGTACCGCGCCAAGATGCAGGACAAGTCGCTCCTCGGGACGGCGGCAAGCAAGAGTGCGTGAGGCCCGGCGCCGATCCACGGTGAGCGCATCCCGACCATGGCTCCTGCTGGGGATGCTGCTGGCGCATGCCGCCAGCGCCAAGCCTATCGAGTTCGACTTCGTGGCGCCCGACAACCCGATGACCCGCAACCCGTTCGCCCGGGAGCTGTGGGCCGAGGTCACCACGCCGTCGGGCCAGAAGCTCACGCTGCCGGCCTACTACGCGGAGGGCGGTCTCTACGCCGTCCGCGCCCGGCCCGATGAACGGGGCACCTATCGTTTCGGCGCGGTCTCGGAAACGACGCTGGGCGTCCATGCGACGGAACTGGTCGTCAGCCTGGTCTCCGCCGCCGAGGTGCAGAACCCGGCGAGGACCCGCCTGCCCTCCATCCTGCGCAACCCCAAGGATCCCCGGCGGTTCATGCGCTCCGACGGCGTTGCCTTCGCCCCCGTCGGCGCGAACCTCGCCTGGGCCCCGGACGACCGGCCCGACCGCCTCAACTACTACCTGGGCGCGCTTCCGGCGTTCGCCCATGCGAACCTCAACTGGATGAGGGTATGGATGGCGCACTGGGGCGGCCTGAACCTGGACTGGCTGCCCGCGGACATGGGCCCGTCGCCAAAGCCCGGCAGGTTCGACGAACGCGTCGCCGAGACGTGGGACAAGCTCCTGGAGGCCGCCGAGGACAACGGGGTCTACATCCAGGTCGTCCTTCAGCATCACGGCCAGTTCAACACCGCGAATGACTCCAACTGGGCCCAGAACCCCTGGAATGCCGCCAACCCGGGCGGCTTCCTGAGGTCGCCCGTCGATTTTTTCACGGATCCGGACGCCCGGGTCATCTCGCTCGTCAAGTACCGCTACATCGTCGCCCGCTGGGGCTGGTCTCCCGCCGTCTTTGCCTGGGAGCTGTTCAACGAGGTGCACTGGACGGACGCGATCAAGCAGGGCCACGAGGCCGATGTCGCCCGCTGGCACGCCGAAATGGCCACGTTCATCCGCTCGGTCGACGCTTACGGGCATCTCGTCACCACGAGCACGGACAACCTGCGCAGCCCGATCTACGAGAAAATGGACTTCTACCAGCCGCACCTCTACGCGGCCAACCTCGTCGCGGCCGCGCGCAGCTTCGATCCCGCCAGTGACTCGCTCGACCGCCCCGTCTTCTATGGCGAGATTGGGGATGACCATCAGCCCGTGTCGGCGGAGGTCAAGAAATCCGGCCTGAACATCGTGCCGCCCATCTGGGCGAGCATCATGGGGCAGGGCTCGCTGGCCGCGCAGCCCTGGAATGGCTGGCAGCTGCTCGAGCAGCACCGGCTGGACGAGCTGGGGGCGGTCTTTCGATTCCTTGTGCTCAGCCGGCTGTATGCGCAGACGGGGCTCCAGCCGTTCTCGGCCGTTGTCGAGTGCGCGGAACGCGTACCGCTGAAGATCCTCGGGGGCCAGTTCTGGCAGCGCCGGGCCGCCCCGGACTTCACCTACCCGGTCGATGGCAGCGAGCCGATTGAGGCGGCGGACGTCCCGGCCGCCCTGGCAGGCCCGGCCTCCAGCTTCTCCGAGGGGTTTCCAGACCACGCGACGTATCATCTCGACCTGCCGCGGCAGACCAGCGTGCGCGTCCGGGTGGGCGCCCTGGGTCCCGGCGTGACCGGTCTTCGGGTGAGCGTCGACGGCCACATCGAGGAGACGCATCGATGGCCCGGCGGCGCGGAGGCCCCGGTGCCCTCCGAACTCACGGTGTCGATCGGCCCGGGCCGGCACGTGCTCCTCATCGAGAACCCCGGCCCGGAATGGATCGAGGTGCCCGAGATAGACCTTGGCCTCGAGACGTCCGCCCTCGCCTCGATCGGCCGCCGGAACGACCGCTTCATCGCGGCCTGGATATGGCACCGGGCAAACCTCTACGCGCTCACTCCCGCCGCGGCGGTGGCGGGAACGGTGGACCTGGACAACCTGGCTGCCGGGTCATGGAAGGTCACCTGGTGGGACACGCTCAAGGGCGCCGCGTCGCCTTCCAAGCTGGTCGAGCATCACGGCGGCACGCTGAGGCTCGAGACCCCGCCGATAAGCCGCGACGCCGCGGTCGTGCTCACCCGGGAGGAATGAGTCATTTGCCGGGCTCGGCGAACCATGCGAGGGCAAGGAGATCGTCGCCGGGGGACTGGATATTGCCTTCGTCCAGGGCGTCCAGCAACCCGGCGGCAATGGCCATTCCCCGCTCCCGGGGCGCCCTGGCGAGGACCACCAGCGCCTCCGCGGAAAGGGGATCCCCCAGCGAATAGGGTCGGACAAAAAGCCCCGGCTCCGATCCCGGAGGCGCGGCGAAGTACCGGCGGCTGCCCGGGTCGTAGAATTCCGTGTCGAGCCGGGCCAGGAGCCTCTCCGCGAGCGCGTCCGCGCCCCCGTCGTTCGCCGCGCGGGCGAACTCGCGGCAGCCCAGCGCCAGCGCCGCATAGTCCTCGGGGGCGCCGGGCCCGGATGAGCCCGGCAGGTGGCGGAGGCCGCCGTCGGGGAGGAGAAACGCGGCCTTCACCGCACCCAGGGTTCGTTTCGCCTCCTTCAGGTAGCGGGGATCGCCAAGCTGCGCCCCTGTGCGGGCGAGCGCGGCCAGCATCAGGCCATTCGCGCCCGCGGTGGCTCGTTCGTCGAGCGGCGGCGGCGGCCTGAGGTCGCGCTGGGCGAGAAGGCGGGCGGCGGACGCGGCGTCGCCCCTGTCCTCCGCGGTCGAGGAGACCAGGAGGTTCCTTGAGGCGTAGACGCCGGACGGATCGTCGGCGGCCGGCACGTTCCCCCCTGGCTCGGCGCCGTGGGCCTTCTTGAAAGCCGGCGAATCCGCCCCGAGGACCTTGTCGATCTCCGA
>Ga0302181_10003349_pt1 | contig 11010 bp, 7 predicted proteins | sample I_Palsa_E3_3_FD_198786 | JGI IMG/M metagenome (GOLD analysis project Ga0302181, IMG submission 198786) | Peat permafrost microbial communities from Stordalen Mire near Abisko, Sweden - I_Palsa_E3_3 | ecosystem: Environmental > Terrestrial > Soil > Palsa > Peat permafrost | place: Sweden: Abisko... | reverse complement strand
GCCCGACCGCTGCGATCCGGTCGCCCTGCATGACCAGGTAGCCGACCGGGTGTTCCGTCCCGGCCCCGTCCACCGTCGCGATGTGGCAGCCGTCAATCGCCAGCACGCCCGCAGCCTCCTCCAGATCGTGGTACTCCAGTGTGGCCAGCGGTTATTACAGCGGCATTTCCGGTCTTCCCGGTCTTCCCGGGCGGATTTGGCTAGCTTCGCGGTCCAGCCTGCTGCTACCCGCGGGAGTGCTTCTCATTCCGCAAGTAGATCATCCGTGCCCCCGCGACGAACAGGGCCACCGCGATGGCGGCCACGGCCGCAAGGAAGACGCCGAAATTGCCCGCGCAGAAAGCCGTAGTCAGCACGAGTATCGCGAGCATCACGCAGGCGCCCGCATTGACGACCTTGTTCTGCGACGAGTCGACCTGGGCCTCCGCCGGCCGGGCCGGCTGGCGCGGCGGCGGAGCTCGCAACAGAGCGGGCCCGATGTCGGCGGTGAGCGCGGCCAGTTCGGCGTAGGTCCGCGAGGCGAACGTCTGGCCCGCCCGTGCGTCGAACTCGTCTTTGGTGAGCATGCCCTGCACGAAAGCGGACTTGAGCGTGTCGATCACCCGCTCACGGTCGGCGTGGGACGTCCGCAGGCGACCGCGGGCCGCCGCTGCCATCTCATCTTCGGGCCCTGTCATCACCGGTGCCCTCTCGCAAGCACGATGCAGCCCAACCGTAACGAAGCTCGGCACGCGTCTCGGATGGCCTGTGTGCTAATTCTAAGGCATGGACACCGGCCAGCGGCGGCTCGTGGCGACGATGCCGCTGCACGCGATTACCTCGACCTACGGCGAGGAGGGATTGCGGGAGCGATTCGCGGTGGAGATCGAGTCGCTGCCCGAACAGGACCAGCGCCGCCTGAACCAGGCCCTGGATCTCGCGTCCCGGCTGCACGCGAACGACCGCAGGGAACGCGAACCCTACGTCAACCACCTGCTGCGGGTGGCGATCCGGATCATGTCTCACTACGGCGTGCACGACGCCGACGTGATCTGCGCCGCGCTGCTGCACGACGCGGTGGAAGATCACGCCGCCGAGCTGACCGGCAGCGGCGATGACCAGGAGGCCGCGCTCGCGGTGCTGGCGGCGGAGTTCGGGCCGCGGGTAGCCGAGCTCGTCGGTGCCGTCACCAACCCTGAGTACGCGCCGGACCGGGACGCGCACGAGCAGTACCGGGAGCACGTCGCGGAAAGCCTGCGCAGCCACCCGTGGGCGCGGGTCATCAAGGCCTCCGACTTCACCGACAACGGCGCCGGCCTGATTCATAGCACCGGCCCTCGGCTGCGCACTCTGGCCGGAAAATACGCCCCGCTGGTCCCGATCCTGCGGGAGCTCATCGACCTCCCGGACACCCCCCTCGACGCACCGGCCCGGCAGCACATCCTGGCCCAGCTCGACCGGGCCGCGGACCGGTTCGCGGCCGTGCTACCGTCCACGGGCGAGTAGAACGAACAGATGCCGGAACTTCCCGAGGTCGAGACCGCTCGCAGCGTTATCGCTGATCGGGCCCTGCACCGCCGCATCGTCGGCGTCGACGACACTGACACGTTCGTATGCCGACCGCACTCCCCCGGCGAGCTACGTGACGCGCTGACCGGACGCATGCTCACCGCGGCTCACCGGCGCGGCAAGACAATGTGGTGCGAGACCTCTGACGTGGGCCGCTCGACCGGGTCCGGTCCCGACCTCGGCATCCACCTGGGCATGAGCGGCCGCATCGTGGTCACGTCCAAAGGTGGCGAGGCCGTCGAAGGCGGCGGTCCTGCCCGCCGCGACGCGCAGCCGCGCAAGGCCGAGTGGAACCGCTTCACCCTCGACTTCGCTGACGGCGGCAGCCTGGCGCTGTTCGACAAACGCCGGCTGGGTCGTGTCCGGCTCAACCCCGACATCGACGCGCTCGGCCCGGACGCCGCGGAGGTCACGCCCGCGCAGTTCCGCGACCTGATCACCAAGGGGTCGACCGCGGTCAAGGCCCGGCTGCTTGACCAATCCAAGATCGCCGGAGTCGGGAATCTGCTGGCGGATGAGGTGCTGTGGCAGGCGAAGATTTCGCCCGCCGCTCGGACGGCCAGCCTCCAGCGCAAGGACGCCGACCGACTCTACCGCGCTCTGCAGTCCGCCGTGCGGTCTGCCATCCTCAAAGGAGGCGCGCACACCGGCGACGTCATCGCGGCCCGGCACCCCGGCGGCACCTGCCCGCGCTGTGGCGCCGAGATGCACCATGGCACCGTCGGCGGCCGTTCGACCTGGTGGTGTTCCCGCGAGCAGGCGGCCCCCTAAAGCGCCCATAAAACGCTCAACGGCGGTGCTGGATGGGCAACGGCGGGACGAAATGCCGGAGGGTGTTAGCCACCCCGTCCGCGAGCCACAAGCTCCCGTCGGGCGCCACCGCGATGCCCCCGAACTGCTGGGCGCCTGGTATCGGCCATAGGGCGATGCGGCCGGCGGTCGTGATGCGGCCAACCCGGGTATCGGTGGTAAACCACAGAGCCCTATCGGGACCGGAGACAATATCGAACGGGTACACCCCGCGGGGCAGTGAGAATTGCGTGATGACACCGCTGGTTGTTATGCGCCCGATCCGCTGCCCGCCGCGCTCAGTGAACCACAGAGCCCCGTCAGGGCCGGCCGCGATCCGGGTGGGACCCGAGTCCGGCGGTAGCCGCCATTGGCTGTATTTGCCGGTGGTGGTCAGCCGACCAATGGCATTCTGCGTATCGGCGATGCTGGTGAGATTGTCCTCGGTAAACCAGAGTGCCCCGTCCGAGCCCATCGCAATTCCGCGCATCCAGATGTCTTTCGTGCTCGGATGTATTGCGTAACACCCGAAATCATCGGTGGAGCTTATATGACAGATATGGCCACCGTCGTCGGTGTACCAGACCTGTCCGTCCCGGCCTACCGCGAGCGCATCAGGCAACCCCACCGCCGAACCGATGCTGATCTCATGCCAGACCTTCATGGTGCCGTCGGGGCTGATCTTCCCGATTTCCGCCAACCCGGTAAACCATATGCTGCCATCGGGCACGCTTATAATGTCTTGCGGGTCGTTATTGTTGCCAGCTTCAATAGCGTACTGCGTTATATTGCCCACCGGATCAACCTGCGCGATGACGTTGCCGCCATTCTCCGTGAACCACAGGCTATCGTGAGCTCCGAAAGTGAGGAAGGAAGGAAAATCGCCGTCCTGCAAATTTATCGTTCTTGTATTTTCAAGGTAATCGTTGTTCTTCCCCGGTGTCCGTCCGTGCACGGATTCAGATCCGCCACTGCATCCCGCCAGCAGGCCTGCCATCATCACGGCAGCGATGATGGCAGTGATGATCCGCGAAAGCATTGAAGTCCGGATCTCGGCAAGCATCTCAGGACTCCCAGGCGACTTGGCTCGGCATCTCCGACTCGGCGCCAGCACTAACGCGGGGGCCGGCGACCAGCACACGTACGGCGCCGTCCCGGTCAATCAAGCTGCGGGCGCTGAACGCCGACACGCCGGAAGGGAGCCTGATAATAGCCATCAGTCCTCTCAAGGCAACTACGACTTCCTCCCACAATGCCGACGGTCGCGAGATCACAGATTGACGGGCCGATAACTAGACATAGCAGCGCGTGACCGCACCCGCAAGCTTCCGTTGACATCGCCCGGCGCTACGGATACTGGCAGCGCGCCACCATGAACTCGGCGTGCGGTGGATCAAGCTTTCGGAAGACCCTTGAGAGCTTGCGACCCCTGCCTGCAGACTAATGAGATCTCATATTGGATAGCGGGTTGGTTCTGTGGTGTACTGGCGTCCTGATGGGGCGGTCCACCGAAACGTCGCCGGGGTAATCTGCTCCACTTTCCACCGCGGGTCCTGTTTGAGGCGGTGGTCGTGGCGGCACTTCGGCCCGCCATTACACAAGCACGTCCGGCCGCCCGCGTCGTACGGGACATTATGCTCGAAATCACACTGCTGGGCAGGGCGCCGGCACGTCGGCCCGGTACAGGTGGCGTGCCGGATCTGGGCCAGGTGCCGGAGCTTGACCCCCGGGTCATGACCGCGGCCCTCGAACCGGTGATCACAGGTGTCGATCGCGATCGGGTCGAACGCGATCAGCAGGTCCGGCCGCCCCGGCAGGCCGGTGGACAGCCGCCAGGCGCCGTAGCCGCCGGGCGGCCCGTCATCACCGGAGGCGGTGAAGGTGAACCCCGGCCGCAGACCGGCGCCGGATCCGCCAGGCGGGCCGTGTCCGCCGGGTCGGCCGTGTCCGGTGGGTCGGCCGTATCCGCGGGGCGGATCGTGGTCGCCGGGCGGGTCATGCGGGCCGGGCGGGTCGTGTCCGGCGGTGCGGGCGTGGTTTTTGGGTGCGGGCCGGGCGCAGCCGTGGCCGATGGCGTGGCCTTGCTGGTCGGTGACCGTGACGCAGTAGCTGGTGGCAGGGTTGGCGGCGGCGGCGTGGGCGAGGTCGCGGGCCAGGGCCGGGTCGATGGGTCCCAGGCCGGCCATCTCGCCGGGCCGTTCGGCCAGGTTCAGCAAGGTGGCCAGCGGGATGGTCAGGTGCAGCCGGCCGGCGAACCCGGCCGGGAGCACGCCCGCCGTTGGCAGACCCGGCCCGGCCGGGGCCGGCGGGCCTGACCCGCCATCGCCTCGCCCGTGCGGGCCGTCGCCGTCTGACCCGCCGTCCATGCTGTCCGGGCCGTCCCCGCCGGGACCGCTGTCCGGGCCGTCCCCGCCGGGTCCGTCGCCGGCGGGCTCGGGGTCCTTGGGGTCCTGGCCCTGGCCTGCGTCCGGCCCGGTGGGCTCCGGGCTCTTGGGGTCCTGGCCTGCGTCCGGCCCGGCGGGCCCGGCGGGCCCGGCGGGCGCGGCGGGCCGGGAGTCCCGGCCGAGCATGATATCCATGTACGCCAGAGCCCGGAGCTGGTCCATATCGCCGTCCAGGCCCGCTTTCTTGAGCCTTGTCGCCCACCAAGTTATCCGCTGGTCGGCGGCCAGGACGTCGGCGGGGGGAAGTTCGCGGCCCATCAGGGCGGCGTTGCCGGAGTCTTCCATCCACCGCTGGACCCGGGCGTTGCGCCGTTCTTTCTCCCGCCGCTCGGCTGCCTTGTCCGGCGCGACCTCGATCGCCGCGCGCTTGATCGCCGACGCCAGCCCGCCCGGCGTCAGCCGCCCGGCCCGGTCCAGCACCAGCGCCTCAGCCGCCCGGGCCTCGGCCGGGTCCAGGTGAGCGGTCGCCCGGGCGATGATCTCCACCTTGGACAGCCGCAGCACCCCGGACCGGAACGCCGCCTTGGTGCCGGGCAGCCTGGTTTCCAGGTCACGGGCCAGCTGGAGCATCCCGTCCGCGGCCGCGCGGGTCTCGGCCAGCGCCGCGGCCAGCTCGACCTCGATGAACTCCTCCCAGCTCCCCGGCTCCGCCAGCACCGGCTCGCAGCCCGGGCCGGGCCGGCGGCGGATCAGCTCGGCCACGGCGGCGTGCTTGAGCGCGCAGGCGGCGGCCTCGGTCCGGTCCAGCCCGCAGATGATCCCGGTCAGCTCATCATCGGTGGCGGCGGCGAACCGGGCGTCATCCCCGGCGGCGTGCTCGGCCTGACCGAACACCACCGGCCCGCCCGCAGCGGTATCGAGCAGCTGCCCGGTGGCGAACGCGCCGACCGGGCCGGGCGACTCACCCGGCAACCGGCGCGCCGAACCGGGCTGCCCCGGACCGCGGCGAGTCCCCTTCACAGCCCGGGCACCCTTACCGGCACGTGCTCTCTTGCCGGCGCTAGTCCCCTTAGCACTACGGGAACGCGACCTGGCGGTGCCCGGCCGCACCGGGTCTTCGGGATCGGGACCGTTCTCCGGATCCTCTTCCTCGGGCAGTTCCTCCGGCTCGACCGACGCGAGCCACTCCAGCCACTGCTCCTCGGTTAGCCAGTCTTCACGGGACGGGGGCAGCTCCCGCCAGCCCTCACCAGACGCGTCTCGTAGGTCCGACGGATCGGTCGCGCCGCTCCCGGCGGCGTCCCGCGATGACGGATCCGGCTCGCCAGAGTCCTGGGCGGGATCGTCGTCCCGTCCGGATGGCTCATTAACCGGCGTCCCTGCCATCTGCATCCCGATCCGCTCTAGACGCTTCCGGAGATCATTAATCGAAATTATACTCGATCTTAAGGAAGGAATCAATCAAGATAGCGGATAAATAGACGAATGAGCTCCAGAGAAAGTGCTGGGACAAATGTTGCAAGTGGGCTGAGATCGCGCCGGGTCCTGTGCTGGGCTCACGCCGATGCGGGTGGGCTATCTGGTCATTTAGCGACCGCTGATCTGATGACATCCGTCATGGGGCACCCTGGATGGGAAGTCACCGGCCAAGCCGGACGATAAACGCTGGGCGGCCGCCGCGCTCGTCACCATCACGGGCAGCCAGGCCTGTCGTGGCCGGAACGGCAATGCCCGCAGCCGCAATGTCCCCGGCCGCCTCGCCCGTGGCCGCCGCAGCCATCACTGCCCCCGCGCCCGCAGCCGCAGTCCCCACGACCGCCGCGGTCATGACCGCAGCAGTTGCCGTCCTCATCGTCACAGCAGGGGAGCAAAACCGGGCCCACGCCGGGAATCGTCTGGGCTCGCGCCTCGGCCAGCAGGGCCGCGGCCGCTTCCTTACCGCTCTCGCCGCAGCGAGCCATCCGAGCCGCGATCAGCCCGGTTACAATAGGCGTGGAGAAGGAAGTTCCGCTCCATTGCGCCAGACCGGAGAATGTTCTTATTTCTCCCGCGTAAGGTGCGATCTTGCAGGTGTACTTGCCACTAGCGTATGCGTTGATGAGGTTTTGGCCTGGCGCGTACACGTTGACCCAGCCGCCGTAATTGCTGAAGTACGCTCGGCTGCGCCAGTCGGCCGCGAGCGCTCCGACGGAGATCGTTCCGGGAAATGCGGCGGGCCAGGATGGCCGCCGAGTGTCGTTGTTTCCTGCCGCGACAACGCAGACGACGCCCTTGTACGAGTGGAGCAGTTCCAGCCAGGTTCCCAGGGCCAGCATCGGGTGGTTTTTCCTGGTCGGGGAGGCGATAGTCAAATGCAGGATCTCGAACCCAAAGTCGAATGCTTTGTTGAGCTTCGGCACGAAGTGCGATTCCAGTGCGCTGCCCGCGATGTTGAAGACGTTCGCGACGTAGATTTCTGCTTTCGGCGCCATGCAACGGACTACACCTGCGACGAACGTGCCATGTCCAGCGTAGGGCTTGATCACGCCGCCTGTCCCAATTCGCGGGTCGGGTTCGCCGTTAACGCCGTTCAGCCACGGGAAAGTTGTCGTGGCATTTTTTAGCAGCCCTGTATCGGCTATGTAGATTCGCACTCCGGCGCCGCCCTCTCCCCGGCAGAACGGTGGAAAGGGTTCTTGCGGGCCATAGACCTCCTGAGGCTCCGTGGCTGGGCAGGGAGCCATATCCCCCGCGACGGTCACCACATGATCAGGCGTTGCTACTCCCACGCCGAGTGCCTCGTCGATGTAATCGAGAACCTTGAGCACTGAGGGAGGCTCGTTGTAGTCGTCCCCACCGTTACCCCTCGGGGGTTTGCCGTCGTCTCCTGCGGTTCCGTCGCCGGCGGCGCCGTCTCCGTCATTGCCTACTGAGGACTTTTCGTTACCCTCGGGATTGGTTTCATTACTTTCGGAATTCTTGTCATCCTCAGCGGAGACGTCGTTACTTTCAGAACGGACTTCGTTACTGTCAGGAAGCTCTTCTGTGATCCAGCTGAGTCGCAGAAGCATGACGCCCCGGACAACCCGCTTGACTACCTCGACCTGAATGTGATGCGGTCTGAGTGTCTCCCGTATCTCGTCAAGGTACTGCTGGAGGGCAAGGATCTGACCTTCGGCGTACATGAATCCCGCGCCCTTGGCGTCCGTGTCGCGGTCGCCTTGATCGGCAGGGCCCGGAACGCCACCGATTTTGATCCCGTGCTCGGCGTACTCGCTGACGATGACATGTGCCTCGTCAGCGGCAGTTGGGCCCAGGTCCTGATACCAGGGGTTCTCTCCTGTCACAGTGTTCTCCCCTAATTTCGATCACTACCCGATCTGGCTTCGGGCGGCTGGTCGCTAGTCTGCAGGTTCCCCCGGAAACCGGCGGACCCGGACGAATGTATGGAGTGGTCGCTTCACCATTTAATACATAGACGGGGCAAATCAGGTGGCCTAAAATCAGCTTGTGGTTGGGGGAACCCGCATGGTAGCGATAGCTCCGCGCAATGTAGACTTCTTGCTTACTCTGGCCTTGTCGCGGCCGCGGGATGCGCTGGACAAGGCGCGCAAAGTGCTGGCCCGAAGGCCCGGCCCGTACGATGCCTCGGTGGCTCATCAGGCCGCGGCGATCGTCCTGCGCGAGTTCGGCGATATAGAGGCCGGTGTCCGTGAGTTGCGTAAGGCGCTGCGCCTGGCCCGCCGAACAGGCTCGGCCGACCGCGAAGCCGATGTCCTCGCCAGCCTCGGCGTCGCGCTTTTTTACTCGGGCCGGACAACGGCCGGGCTGGCTGCTTTGGACCAGGCGGCGCGGCGATCCAGCGGAGTCCTGACGGCGCGGGTGCTGGCCAGGCGCGCGATTGTGCTTGTTACCCTCGGCCGTTACCAGGACGCTCTGGAAGACTTGCGGCAGGCGTTCGTCGTGCTGCGGCGCGCGGGTGACTCCCTCAATCTGGCTCGTGCGCTTAACACTCGTGCCATGGCTTACCTGGGCCTGGGGTTGACCAGCCGGGCGGATTCCGATTTCGTTTCCGCCGCTCGCCTGTATTCCGAGATCGGGCAGGAACTGGAAGGGCTCTATCCAGTGTCCAATCGTGGGCTGGTCGCATTCGCATCGGGCGACATCCCGGCCGCGCTTGCCTACCTCGATGCGGCGACCCACAGCTACCGGCAGCTGAAGGTGCCGATAACGTCACTGCGCATCGACCGGTGTGCCGTGCTGCTGGCGGCCGGGCTGGCCGGTGATGCGCTGGCTGAAGCGGATGCCGGTGTGCGTGAACTCGAGCAGATCCGCGGCCGGCCCACGAAGAAGGCCGAATTGATGCTGGTGGCGGCCAACTGCGCGCTGGCGGCGGCCCAGCCACAGACCGCCCAGGACTGGGCGCAGGCCGCCTACCGCCTGTTCCGGTCGCAGCGCAGTGCCTGGTGGCAGGCCCGTGCGGCGCGCGTACTCGTCGAGGCCCGCTACCAAGCCGGTCAGGCTTCGCCCGTGCTGCTTCGCGAGGCGATTCGGGCCGCAGCCCGGCTGGATGTCCTTGGTTCCAGCGACGCGGCGCAGGCGCATTTGCTGGCCGGGCGAATCGCGCTGGAACTCGGCCGCCGCGCCGACGCCGACCGTCATCTGGTCGCAGCGGCCCGGACCCGCCGACGCGGTCCGGCTCTATCACGGGTCAGCGGCTGGCTCAGTGAGGCCCTGCGCGCCGAAGCCGCGGACCGTCCGGGCCGGATGCTCACCGCGTGCCGCCGAGGGCTCGACATCCTGGATGAGTACCGGTTTACTTTCGGGGCTTCTGAGCTTCGGGCCCAGGCCACCGTACACGGCACCGAACTGGCCGCGCTGGCGCAGCGCCATGCCGCCCAGTCCGGCCGCCCGCGGCTGCTACTGACCTGGAGCGAGCGGTGGCGGGCCACCGCCCACGCCGTCCCGGCGGTCCGTCCCCTGGCTGACGTGGAACTCAACGCCAGCCTGGCCGCGCTGCGCAGCCTGACCAGGGAGCTGGAGAAGGCGCGTAGCCAAGGCAAGCCGACCGCGACTCTGCAAAAAGAACAGCAACGGCTGGAGAGCACGGTACGCGCCAGCGCACTGCGGGCCCGGGGCATTATCGGTCCCGGACGGACCCCCTTCAGCACTAGACACCTGCTTGACGAACTCGGCGACGCCCAGCTGATCGAGATCGTCGACATCGACGGGAGCCTGCACGTACTGACCTGCGCGAAAGGGAAGGTACGGCAGTTCGCGGCGGGGCAGGTCACCGATGCCGTCCGGGCCGCGGACTTCGCCCGCTTCGCACTGCGCCGCCTGGCCCGCAGCCGGCCGGGCGACGCCCCCGCCAGCGCTATGTCCATCCTGGCCGCCGCGGGACCGAAATTGCAGCAGGCGCTCCTGGGCCCCGCCGTCCGCCATCTGGGCGACGGGCCCGTCATCATCGTCCCGCCCGGCAAGCTGCAAGCCGTCCCCTGGGCGATAATGCCTGTCCTGCGGGACCGCGTGATCAGCGTCGCCCCGTCCGCCGGAGCCTGGATGCGCGCCCACACCGCTCCACCGCCGGACCGTCGGCACGTCACGCTGGCGAACGGGCCCGGACTGACCTCCCACGGCGCGGAAGTGCCCCTGGTCGCGCGGCTATACGACGATGTCACCGTGCTGGCCGACAGCGACGCCACGGCTGAGAAGGTGCTGTACGAGCTGGACGGAGCCTGGCTGGCGCACATTGCCGCACACGGGATCTTCCGCGCCGACAGCCCCCTGTTCTCGTCGCTGCGGATGCACGACGGGCCGTTGACCGTCTACGACTTCGAGCGGCTACAGCGCGCGCCCTACCGGCTGGTCCTGTCCAGCTGCGACTCCGGCGTGCTGGCCCCAGCGGGCGCGGACGAGCTGCTCGGCCTGGTCAGCAGCCTGCTGCCGCTGGGTACGGCGGGAATCATCGCCGCCATCGTCCCGCTCAACGACCAGGCCGTGGTGCCGATGATGGTGGACCTGCACCATTTCCTGCGAGCGGGCCAGACCCTGGCCGAGTCGGTTTACAACGTCAGGCGCACGGCCAGCGACGATCCCGTCCAGCAGGCCACCGCAGCCTCCCTAATCACGCTAGGCGCAGGCTGAACCAAGACCTCATCAGAGCGTGATCCATCCGGTCACCACGTCGGTGCCGTCCGCTGTCCGGCAGCGCAGCCGGAACGGGCTGGCCGGGATGGGCTCGACGGCGAAACAGCCGATCTCGTCGACCGGGGTACTCGTGGTCGTGCCCGCCCTGGTCTGCGTCTCA
>Ga0302181_10003345_pt1 | contig 11018 bp, 11 predicted proteins | sample I_Palsa_E3_3_FD_198786 | JGI IMG/M metagenome (GOLD analysis project Ga0302181, IMG submission 198786) | Peat permafrost microbial communities from Stordalen Mire near Abisko, Sweden - I_Palsa_E3_3 | ecosystem: Environmental > Terrestrial > Soil > Palsa > Peat permafrost | place: Sweden... | reverse complement strand
TGGAGGTGGCCTTCCACATGGCCGCGCCGTGCCCGCCGTGGCTCAAGCAGGCGTGGATCGACTGGCTCGGTCCGGAGAAGGTGCTCGAGCTGTACGGCGGCACCGAGCTGCAGGCCATGACGGTGATTACCGGCACCGAATGGCTCGCCCACCGAGGGTCGGTCGGCCGGCCGGTCATCGGCGAGATGCAGATACGCGACCTCGACGGCCGCCTCGTTCCTGCCGGTGAAGAGGGGGAGATCTGGATGCACCGAGGCGCGGGCGTCCCGTCCCCGTACCGGTACATCGGCGCCACCGCCCGCCGCGCCGCGGACGGCTGGGAGTCACTGGGCGACATCGGCCGGATCGACGCCGACGGGTACGTGTACATCACCGACCGGTTCGCGGACATGATCCTGGTCGGCGGAGCCAACGTGTACCCGGCCGAGATCGAGGCTGCGCTGGACGAGCACCCGGCGGTACGGTCCTGCTGCGTGATCGGCCTACCCGATGAAGACCTGGGCAACACTCCCTACGCCATCGTCGAGCTGTCCGAACTGGTCCCCGACCAGGACCTGATGGCGCATCTGCGTCAGCGGCTGGCCCCGTACAAACTGCCCCGCATCATCGAACGATCCACCACCCCGCTGCGCGATGACGCCGGCAAAGTCCGCCGCTCAGCGCTCCGGGCTGACCGGATCGCCCGGCTCGCGGCCACCCAGCGAACCGCCTAGCCGCCCACGCCAGAGCAACCTGCTGCGGCCGTGCGTCATGATCACACCCGCCGCCCAGAACAATCTTTCCCGACAGCACCGACGGCTACGGCAGCCGAGCAGTCAGCCGCCCAATTGGGCGGTTCTTTTACGTCAACCGCCCATACGGCTGGTGACGGAACGTGAGAGTGTGCTCTGATCACAACACGCGTGAGTCGACGTCCGGTTCTGGCGGCCTCGGCTCAGGGCCAGCGCTTGGTAATGATGGTCGTGACCGGCAGCCCGAACCGGCGCTCGGCTCTATGGGGCAGGTCGGCCCGCAGCCAGCGCGAGACGGGCCGGGGCAGCGTGGCCACGATGATCTCGTCGAACTGGTGATCGGCGAACACCTTCTCCATAGCCTCCACGGGCTGGGCACTGCCCAGGTCACCCTCGACCGGGACACCCAGCGCACCCAGGTCAGCCAGCATCTGACCGAGCCGCTGCCGGGCCTGCGTACTCGCCTCCTGATCGGTGCCGGGGCTCCGGTAGTCCGTCATCCACCACGTCATGCTGGGCTGCAGGGCACCCGCCGCAGCGGCCATATCTGGATAGGCCGCCGCCCCGGTGTCAGGGACGAGCAGGTAGAACGAGCTCGGTCCCGCCTCGATCCGCTTGCGGAGCTCGTCCCGCAGCTCGGCACGCTGCAGGGTCTGGTTCGCGACGACAAGATACGTGCGCATGACGACCACCCGCTTGGTCTTGGCCGGGCCAGACGTCCGGTGCTGCTTACGGTATCCCGCCGCGGGACTGCGGTCTACGGGCCCAACGGCCGCTCCCGCCCAGTTCCCGGCTCCGGCGCTTGGCCTCAGACTGCCGCCGGGCGACTTCGGCCGGGCGGCCGTGGCCGTCGGTGGATCGGACAGTAGCCTCGACAAGCAAGCCCTGGCTATATAGAGTTAGAGATATGAAGTATGCGATCAAGATGACCGGACCGGTGCAGCAGGTGCTGCGGGCCATGCTGGAAGATGCCGCCGTCCGGCGGTATGGGCTTGAGATCAGCAAGCAGGCCGGCCTGGAGACAGGCACCCTGTATCCGGTTATGGCCCGGCTCGAGCGCGTCGGCTGGGTGGAAAGCAGCTGGGAGGATCCGGACCTGAGCATCAGCGATGGCCGGCCGCGGCGGCGTTACTACCAGCTGACCAAGGACGGGGCCGAGCAGGCGCGCCTGGCCCTGGCGGAGATCTCCCTCAGGCGGGAGAAACGCCGGTCGAGCCTGACCAGCGCACGACCGGGCCCGCTGGGGGCCTCGCTATGACCAGCCGTCCGCAGATCCAGGCGCAGCCGCCCGCCTGCCACGACGACGCCCTAGCCGGCCTGCGCGAGATTCTCCGGGTTACCCGGCCCGATGCCCACGTCGAACGCATCCAGCGGGCCTATGACGTGGCGGCATCCTGGCATCGGGGCCAGACGCGCAGGAGCGGTGACCCGTACATCACCCATCCGCTGGCTGTCGCCACGATCCTGGCCGAGACCGGCGCGGATGACGAGATGCTTTGCGCGGCAATGCTGCACGACACGATCGAGGACACCCCTTACACGCTGGCCGCACTGAGCTGCGAGTTCGGTGCCGGGGTGGCGGCTCTGGTGGCGGGAACGACCGCGCTGGACCAGATCAAGGGCCGAGGGCGCAGGGTGTCCCAGGTGATGGCCGCCGTGAAGTGCGCCGACACCCGGGTTCTTGCGATCAAGCTGGCGGACCGGTTGCACAACATGCGGACCGTGCAGTTCATCCCGCAGGTTAAGCAGCTGCGCAAGGCCAGGGAATCGCTCGATATCTTCGTGCGGGTCGCAGCTCAGCTCGGCATGGACACGATCGAGGTGGAACTGGAAGCGCTCGCCTATGCCACGATGAAGCGCAACCGGCACGCGCGTTCGGCCTCCGGCCGTCTGCTCCTCGCGGTGGCCGCGCTGCTCCCCGCGGCCATCCGCACCCGGTGGTGCGAGGAATGGCTCGCCGAACTGCACACGCTTCCCGCCCGGCGCGACCGGGTTCGCTTCGCGATTCACACCGCGTCCGGCATCCCGCGGCTGGCGTTCACGGTACGTATGCCCGCCTGGGGCCACCGGCGGTCAGGCTAATGGCGCGCAGGCTCCCGCGGACAGAGCCGCTTCCGGCCGCCGGCCTGCCCCGTCACCGGGCCGTAGTCGCCCTCGACATCGAGCGCTCGACTAGCCGGCCCGATCCGGTGAAGGCAGAGCTCCGCGCCACGTTGTACGAGGTGTTCGACGCAGCGCTGCTCGAGGCGGGCATCCGCAGGCAGTACCGTGACCGGTTCATCGACCGCGGCGACGGCATCCTCGCGCTCATCCACCCGGTGGACCAGGCCCCCACGGCGGCCTTGCTGAAAACAGCCATCCCCGCCCTCAGCCAACTGCTGACCGATTACAACGCAAGCCTGCCACGCGCTAGCCGGGCACAACGCCAACTCCGGCTCCGCGCCGTTGTGCACGCGGGCGAAGTCAACTACGACGCCAACGGGTGTTTCGGGGAAGCACTGGACATCGCCTTCAGGCTGCTCGACGCCGCCCACGTCAAGAAAGCGCTCCAGGCGGCTGCCGATCCGCTGATCCTGGCGATCTCGGGCGACATCTACCGGGCCATCGTGCGCCACGGATACGACGGCATCGACCAGCGTGCCTTCCACCCGCTCATCCGCGTGCGCATCGGCGGGCACCGGTACCCCGGCTGGATCCACATCCCCGGCCAAGCCGCCTGCAACCAGGTGACCGAAATAACCAGCTACCGGCAACCTGCCTGACAACCCACCTGCTGTTGGCCTTATCTGCCCGGCCTGGCTGAGCTCGGAGGGAAGGGAACTGCTTACCGGGCCCGGCGAAGAGCGTGAGAAATGCCGCCGCCGGGCCCGAGGTGCGCTCGCGCCACCCGCGGACCCGATCGGCCGCCGGGGGATGTATCAGCGGCGACGGCCGGTCCTCCGTCAGGTAGGCGCACTAACGGGGGCGCCGTGAAAGCTGTTATATCGCAGCGGCGCGGGAAGCACGCCGAACGATGATGTCGTCACGCCGGGATCTGAACCCGAGGTGGCGGCGGACGCGCGGATCCGGTGATGCGGAGGGTGGCGGAACAAATGACCGGAAGCCAGCAAACGGGCGATCGGGGCCTGTGCTGGAATTGCGGCAAGCTGGGAGCCTACGCAGGTGGTTGGCGGATGACTTGCCCCGGGTGCGAGGTGAGCTGGATGCCCTGGTGGTCAGCCCCTCGCGGTGACCCGAATCATGTGTGCTGGATGGGTAAGGTAATCGATTGTGTTGACTTCACAACGCCGGAAGCACTTGGCGCGCCAGCGTGAAAGGCGAGCAACCGGCTTAGGCCGGCCGGCCAGCCTGCCGGATGCGAGGCATAAGCGTCAATACCGTTACCGTTCAGCGGCGTAAGCGTGACGAGTTTGCCGGCTAGCTCATCTACCGGGGCTTGCTTATTCCCGGCGGCGACACGCCGCGACGTCACCAGACCGTGGCGGACCCGTCACGGCCAGGATGAGAAAGGGCTCACTGGTCACTGCCTGCAGCCGGGGGGCCGGGGTCCTGGGGTACGGCGACGCGCCCTGACCGCCATCATGCGTCCCGGCGGTCCAGCAGCGTCCAGGCGATGGCGTACACGATGGCGACGAACAGGCACATCACGGCGAAGCCGGGCCAGGGCTGGAGGGTGTGGGCGGCGATGTGCACGCTGGTGAGCTGACTCCCGGCCTGGGTCGGCCAGAACTCGGTGACCGGGTTCCGCCACGAGTCCGGCAGCGCCTGGGCGATCGCGGGCAGGACGAACAGGAGGCCCACCATGGCGGCGATGGCGGCGGCCGGGTGCCGGAGCAAGGCCCCCGCGGCGACGCTGAGCACCGCCAGGGCGATCAGGTACAGCCCCCCTCCCGCCACCGCCCGGGCGACCCCGGGATCGCCGAGTGCCGCGTGGGGGGCATGGCCGCTGATGAGGGCCTGGCCCGCGAAGAACGCCGCGAAGCAGGTGACCTCGCCCACAACGAAGGTCACCACGGCGAAGACCAGCGACTTGGCCGCCAGTACCCGGCCTCGCTTCGGGACGGCGATCAGGCTCGTGCGGATCATCCCCGACGAGTACTCGGAGCTGATGCAGAGCACCCCGAGCACGGCGATGGCCACCTGGGCGATGAGCATCCCCGACTGGCTGACCCCGGTCGGGTCCCAGCTCAGCTTCTCGGAGGCGGTGAACTTGGCGTAGCCGTGGGCGGCGGCCGCGCTGATGAGGGCCCCCAGGGCGATGCCGAGGACGACGGTCGCGGTCAGCGCCCAGAACGTCGACCGGACCGAACGGAGCTTGGTCCACTCCGAGCGCAGCGCGTCGCCGAAGGTGGCTGGGCGGAAGGCTGCCCGGTGATCCGGGCCGGTGCGGGCGATCGTGGCGCCGGTCATCGGGTCCCCCCGGCCGCCTGGTACTCCACGCTGTCTCGAGTCAGTTCCATGAACGCCTCCTCCAGCGAGGCCCGGACGGGGATGAGCTCGAACAGGACGATGCCGTGGGCGGCGGCCAGCTTGCCCACCTCGGCGCTGTCCATCCCGGTGATCTCGATGACGTCGGAGTGGTCGGGGGCGGTCCCGGCCGGGACGATGGCGCCGGCCTCGCGGCAGCGGGAGGCCAGTTCGGCCGCCTGGGGGCTGCGGACGTGGACCGACTGCTGGGAGCTGGACCGGACGAACTCGTCCACGCTGGTATCGGCGATCAGCCGGCCCTTGCCGATTACCAGCAGGTGGTCGGCGGTCAGGGCCATCTCGCTCATCAGGTGGCTGGAGATCAGCACGGTGCGGCCCTCGGCGGCCAGCGCCCGCATGAGCGTCCTGACCCAGTGGATGCCGTCGGGGTCCAGGCCGTTCACCGGCTCGTCGAAAATGAGCACGGCCGGGTCCCCCAGGAGCGCCGAGGCGATGCCGAGCCGCTGGCTCATGCCCAGCGACAAGCCCTTCGCCCGGCGCCTGGCCACGCTCTCCAGACCGACGGTGCGGAGCACCTCGTCCACCCGGCTGCGACCGATGCCGTTGCTTTGGGCCAGGCATAGCAGGTGGTCGCGGGCCCGGCGGCCACCGTGCACTGCCTTGGCGTCGAGCAGGGCGCCCACCTCGCGCATGGGCGCCGGCAGGTCGCGGTAGCTGCGGCCGTCGACGGTGACCGAGCCCTGCGTCGGCGCGTCCAGGCCCAGGATCATCCGCATGGTGGTGGTCTTCCCGGCGCCGTTCGGGCCGAGGAAGCCGGTGACCAGGCCGGGCCGGATAGAGAATGAGAGGTCGTTGACGGCCGTGGTGGCGCCGTAGCGCTTGACCAGGCCGTGGGCTTCGATCATCGCTCTACGGCGAACGGGACGGCGACGTCGCAGTCAGGGACCGGGTCGGTGACGGGTCCGGTCGCGAGATAGGTGATGCGCAGGCCGAGGTCTTGGGGCGTGAGGGCAAGACGCTCCTCCTCGTGCTCCTGCTCCTGCTCTTGCGCCCAGGCCTGCAGTGACTCGATAGCGAGCTGCCAGTGCACCGCTGAATCCGGCCCGGCCCAGTCTGGCAGCGCGACGAACGCCTCCCGGTGCGCCGGCTCGGTTCGCAGCGTCAGCTCGGGATAGTGCTCGGCGAGGGCATGTGCCTCCGCTTGCGGAACCGGCTTGCACCATTCGACCGGGCCGTCGCTGTCATCGCTCACCCAGCCCCACTGGATGGAGAAGGCCGCGCCTGCTCGTCCTTCGATCTTCGGGAGCGGGCGCTCGCGCAGGATCGCGATGAACTCCTTGCCGAACGCCCATTGCCCCTGCTCGTCGACGTTGCGCTTGAGGCAGAGCAGGCTCCGCTCGGGCATCTCCCGGGTGGCGACTTCGTACATGACAGGTCTCTTTCCGCTCAGTCGGCTGACGAGGTAGTCGGCTAGCTCGCGCCGCGCGTCGTGTGCCGCCTCGGCGTCGCGCCAGTGCTCAGCGATGCGCGCCGCCGCGTCGGCCGGATCGCACGCGAGCAGCTCCTTGACCGCCGCGAGCGGCAACTGCAACTGGCGCAGCATCACGACAAGGCGCGCGTCGTCGAGTTGGGCTGTGTCGTAGTAGCGATAACCGCTTGCCTGGTCGACGCGCGCGGGCACCAGCACCCCGTGTTCGTCGTAGAGACGGAGCGCCTTCAGCGAAAGGCGGGACCGCCGCGCGAACTCCCCGATGCTGATCTCTTCCACGCTGACTCCCTCGTCGCCGGGCCGATCCGGCCCGGCAAGATGAGTGTGCGGGCTCCCCCAAGGTGAGAGTCAAGGCGGCCGGCCCGGGCCGAAGGTCAGCCGATCAACGGCAGCCTGTTGTCGCTGGACTCGGCGCGGCCGGAAGCCACCAGGATCCAGTCCATGTCGTCCGGCAGGTCGGCTGGCCTGCGGCCCGTTGTCCGCCGCGCCAGCAGGTCATCCAGGATCGCGGCGGTGATGGCGATGCCACCCGGTGTCGCGAAATACGGCGACCCCAGCGCCTGGGCCAGGTCGATGCCGTGGACGACGGCCTCGGCTATGCGGCTGGCGACGAACTCATCGGCCCGCATGGGCGCGAAGTAGCCGGGTCCGACCAGGCTGGCCGGGACGGCGCGGGCCTCGGCGATGGTCTTGGTGAAGGTCTCAGCCAGCACGTCCGGCATGTCAGCCGGGGTCTTCCCCTCGACCATGGCGTAGGCGTAGGAGTACACCACCGGGCCGGTCTCCGAGCGCGGGTTGATGAAGAAGCTGGTCCGGTCCCGGGCAGGCTGGACGTCTTCCCGGCCCGCGATCAGCATCCGGGTCAGCCCGATGGCGATGTCGAAGTGGCCAGCCAGCTCGAACACGGTCCACCTGGGCAGGCCGGGGTCGACCGGCACCAGGAGCGTCGGGCGCCGCCACTGATCCTGCTCCAGCCCGCGGAACACGGCCGCAACGGCGGCCAGCTCGGCTTCCAGGGTGCCGATCACCGATTCGTACGATTCCATCACTGACCTCCGCGGCCGTGGGCGACCCTCAAACACCGCGACCGGCAAGCGCGGCACGTTCCCAGCCACGAGCCTAGCCCGGTCAGACGGTAACAGCCCGGCCCGGAGCAGCTGCGTTAGCAACGGTTTGAACGACCGCGGCCGAAAGGGCGGGCATTAGCCATCGGCGGCAGACTCGGCTACCGGTGCCGTCAGCTCCAGCTGGATTCCGTCGGGGTCTTCGAACGAGAGCACGTCAATGCCGAATGAGGGCAGGGGGGCGATCTCGCCGTGAGTCACGCCGTGCTCATCGAACAGCCGGGCCGCCTGCTCCAGGTCCTCTCGGCTGGCGACGCCGAAGCTGAGATGGTCAAGGCCCACCCGGTCCGGGTCGAAACGGTCACCTTCGGGCGCCATCGGCCGCAGCCCCAGGATCAAGGTGCCACGGATCATGACCACGCCACCGAACAAGACGCGGAACACCTCGGCCTCGGACGGGTCGCCGGACGGCGGGGACTCCGCCGCGACCTGGAAGCCGAGCAGGCTGGTGTAGAACTGACGGCTACGCTGCACGTCGGTCACCGTGAGCCGCAAGTGATGGATGTCACCGGCCGGAACCTGCCCTGGCACTGTAGCCTCCCTCTCACGCGAAGCCTCAGTGCTCCGCACCATCAGGTCTTTACCAGAATCCCAGGCTCGCTGTCTAGGGGCCGTGGGCAGGCTCGATCCGCGTGGCCGGTGGTCACCTCGGGGATGGGCGGGAACGACGATGAGCTATCCGGTCCTGTCCGGGCCGCTGTGTCAGTCCTGAGCCGCCACTTCAGTAAGGAGCCGGGCAAGTTCGTCCGGCTTGCTGAACATCGGCCAGTGGCCTGAGTCGATGTCGGCGAACTCGAGGTGCTTGGCCTTGGCCAGTTCGGGCACGTCACCGGCGCCGATCCAGTCCCGGGCCTCGGCGGGGGTGAATTCGGGGCACACGATGACGACCGGGACGTCGAATCGCCGCTCGTCCGTCAGGTGTACGACGCCCTTGGTCACGCCTTCGAGGACGGGGATCGCCGCCGCCGCGATGCTGCGCTTGGTGTCCTCGTCGAGGTCAGCGGAGTCTGGTCCCTCGAACGGGCCCCAGCCGGGGAAGGGCAAGACGCCGTCCGTGGTCTCGAAGCCACTGAAGTAGGGTTGCCCGCCGGAGGACGGGAAGCCGCCGATGAGGGCGGCCTTCGCCACCTTCTCCGGCCGCGCGTCAGCGGCCAGCCCAGCCAGGGCCTGCGCGGCGGCTGACCATCGAAGCGACGATCCAGCTCTGACTTTCCGCCAAGGCTAACGGCCGCTCCCGCCACCGTACCGGGAGCGGCCCACCGGCAAACCAGCCAAGTCACCACGGGCTGGGCGTTTAGTGGCTCGAGGTTGTCGGCGTGGTCAGCCTCCTCCGTGGCCCTCTAGCAGCGACTGGGCGATCCTCTCGCCGATGACTGCGGCCGGCATGTTCGTATTGCCGGAGGTGACGGCCGGCATTATCGACGCATCCGCTACGTACAGGCCGTCGATCCCGTGGACCTGGCCGCCGAAGTCGATGACCGTGTCCAGGTCGCTTGCCGGTCCCATCTTGCAGCTCCCGGCGGGGTGATAATAGTGCACGGCGGCGTGGTCGATGTAGCGCTCGATCGCCTGTCTTCCCGTGACGTCCGGGCCCGGGAGTGTCTCCCGGGCCAGCAGCCTGCGCAGTTCCGGCGTCTGCGTTATCTCGCGCACGCGCTCGACGCCCTCGGCAAGCCGTGCGCGGTCGTACCCGCCGGGGTCGCTGAGATAGCGGTGATCGATCAGGAGCTTGTCATCGAGACTGGGTCCTGTCAGGCGCACGCTCCCGCGCGAGAGCGGCGTCAGGCATGCGGCGCCCAGGAACCAGAACCACTTTGAGGTGTCCTTGCGGTAGCCGCCGACCGGGTAGATGTGCATGTCGAACCCCTGCTGGCACCGCGCCGAGGGGAACTTCGCGATCACCTGCTCGTGCGGCTGCCAGCCCGTTTCCGCCTGGTGGCGGTTCATCATCTCGGCCAACTCGTCGGTTCCCTCGTAGTGGAGCTCCACGCACGGCTGGTCGTGCAGGTTGCGCCCGACGCCGGGGAGGTCAAGCACGGGCTTCACCCCGATGGCGGTCAGCTCGTCAGCCGGGCCGATGCCGGACCGGAGCAGGATCGCGGGGCTCCCGTAAGCACCGGCGCAGACCACGACCCGCGACGCGCCGATCTCGACAAGCCGTTGTTCTTCCCGCACGGCCACACCGGCAACTCGGCCGTCGCGGACGAGCACACGCTCGACGGGGGCGTCGCCGGCCACGAGGAACCGGTCACGGACCCGGTCGATATACGCGAACGCGCTGTTGACCCGGGTGGTCCCCTCGATGTTCACCGGGAAAGGTGCGACGCCGGCGTTCTCTTCGAGGTCGTTGAAGTCCTCCACGGCGGGGATCCCGCTCGCCACGATCGCGTCCCTGCAGGCGCGCTGGAACGGGGTCAGCTCATCGGGCCACACGCGCCGCACCCGCAGCCGCTCCCACGCCGAGGCGAACAGCGGCATGAGCTCTCGCGCCGACCAGCCCGGGTTACCAGCGGAAGCCCAGCCGTCATAATCGAAGCGGCTCCCGAATACCACAGCGCCAGCGTTGTGCGAGGAACAGCCGCCGATCACGCGCGCACGGCTGAAGCGGATCAGCTGGCCGCCGAACTCGCCCGTGTAGCCCCAGTCGTGGGAACACGCGACGCTTGCCGCGTCGAGAAGGTCGAGCGGCCAGCGGCCGCTGTCGGCTGGTCCGTAGTCCGGCCCGGCCTCCAGTAGCAACATGTGCTCGGGAGTTCCCGCCGCGAGGCGTCCGGCAACCGCCGCACCCGCTGTCCCGACCCCGACGACGATAGTGTCCGCTGCTGCAGGGAAGCGCGCCGCGATACTCACGCAGTCCCTCCTTCGCCATGCTGACGGGAGGCGAAACACGACCTCCAAATACGGACCCTGATTATTACCTGCCACATGCCAACTGTGAACAAATCCGACCCGTGCGGGGGCTGACCATCGAAGCGACCATCAATCTGTGATCGCCGCGACTGACAGCAATGCAGGTACCTGTGTGTGCCGTGAGGCACGAGCGCTCTGTGGTGCGCGATGTTGGGAGTATTCGGGCTCCGGGGCGTTTTTTGTGCATCCCCGTACCCAAAATCCACCCGTGAGGTCGCGGTAGGGACCGCCCTTACGGGCGGCCCCCCGCGCAGATCCCAGCGTGCGGGACTACCGCACTGGGCTCCTACCTTGGGTGTGTGGCGGCGAAGCGGTCCTCAGGGTATGGGTGCTTGT
>Ga0302181_10003342_pt1 | contig 11022 bp, 10 predicted proteins | sample I_Palsa_E3_3_FD_198786 | JGI IMG/M metagenome (GOLD analysis project Ga0302181, IMG submission 198786) | Peat permafrost microbial communities from Stordalen Mire near Abisko, Sweden - I_Palsa_E3_3 | ecosystem: Environmental > Terrestrial > Soil > Palsa > Peat permafrost | place: Sweden... | reverse complement strand
CGCTCTCGGCCCGACGCCGAGAGCGAGGCCCGGCCCGCTCGATTACCTGCGCGACGAACTCGGTTCGGCCGCCGGCTGACGGCGGTGGTGTGCTCGGGCAGGAACCGGCCCCAGGACTCGAACGGCCAATGACTGCCAGGAAAGGAACCACCTTGAACAAGACCTGATCAACCCGAGGGGTGGGGACTTTTAACTGGCCACCACCGGGGACCGCAACTTGGCCATTGACAGGATGGGCCAGTCTTGATGATCGCAGAGGTGGTTGATCTGTGCGCGTAGGACGGCTGCCTAACGCCCGGTCATGCCTCGCCGCATCTGGCCCATCGGAGTCATCGCCCATGTGCTGCCCCACAGGGGCGCTCGGCAACGCTCGCGGCGAGCACAGGCTGGTGGCGCTCGCCACAGGTCGTAACCTGCGTGCTGGTAGCACAACTCCTGCCATCTGACGAAGTGGGTGACCAGCTTTGGGACCAGGAAGACTTCACGCGCTCATCGACGGCGTCTTCGCCATCGCATTGACCCTGCTGGTCTTGGACCTGCCCAAGCCTGCCCACTCGACTCAGCTCGTCCACGATCTGCTGCACCAGTGGCCATCGTATGTGGCCTACCTGGTGTCGTTCGTGACGATCGGCCTGCTGTGGATCGAGCATCACGGAATGATGAGTGCGGTCCGCTTCATCAACCGGCGGTTCCTGGAGCGAACGCTGGTCTTCTTGCTGTTCATCTCCATCATCCCGTGGCCGACCGCGCTTGCCTCGAACTACGCCGATCAAGGAGTCCCCCAGGCGCGGGCTGCGGCAGTCCTGTATGCGGCCACGATGCTCATGATGGGCTTGTCGTCTGCGGCGTCCCCGCGGGCCGGACTGTTGCCCGTCCGCAGCGGGAGCGATAGGTGCCCCACAGCCTGCGGCCGAACCGTGGTCCCGATTGCGGGGCCCCGGATGACCTATTTAGCGGTCACCGGCCATCTGAGGCCCGGTTGGACGATGCTACTCGCAGCCCGTAATGGGATAGCGAATGCAGCCCGGTGGCCTCCGCGCAGCCGCATCATCCCTCTAGCATAGTTTTCCATTCACGCACAATCTGCCCTAAAGAGGGCCTGATGCGTACTCCCAATTGGCTTGTGTCAAGCACTCTCGCACTGCTCGTTGCGATTGCGATCGGCGCCTGCAGCTCGGCGGCCTCCTCGGGGCCGGCTGCTAGCTCAAGCTCCGGCTCGTCGTCAAGCTCCGCTGCCGCGCCTGCCACGTCCAGTGCCCCGGCCACCTCGCCGGCCAGCAGCGGCGCCTCCAGCATCAACGGCATCGTGATCCCCAGCGCCATGGACTGCCACGTGGTGGACCCCAGTAACTTCAGGGCCATCCTCGGCGTTCCCGTCACCCACATCGACTACACGCCAGAAAGTGCGCAGCAGGTTTCCTCGTGCAATCTGTACGGAGGTGTCAAGAACAACGGCGGCTACCCTGTGAAGGCGATCATCGAATACGCGGCTCCCAGCGCGGTGACCACCACGCTCAACCACGCGATCACCTCCTCGATGACGCCGCTGCCGGGAACGAATGTCTACTCGACGACCCCGGACGGCCTGTCTTACTTCGGTGTCAACTCGAAGGGAGCGTCCGTTGCGATAGCCGTCGGCTACAACACCAACGCCAACGTGGTCGTCGGCAACAAAGGCCCTAGCCATCTCGCTCGTCGAAGCCTTCACTAAGAGCTGAAACGAGCTGCCCCGAACGCCGTCTGGCGCCACATGAGTCCAACCCATGGACCGGTGGTATCAGGCGGCGCGAAAGTTTTAAATGTTCGTCCCTACTTTTGGGCCGAGCTTTTTTGTTTTCCTGTGGTCCATTACTCCATATTTCCGATGGGTGCGGCTCTTCAACGGCAAGACGGAGACCATCGCGGTGCACGCGGTTACCTGCCTGTGGTACGCCGCCACCGGCGTGAAACCGGTCACCGTCATCCTCATCCGCGACAAGTCGAAAACGGATTTGACCTAGCCCTCGTCACCACGGAAAAGAACCGGGCATCAGGCCAGAGTGTGTGCTAGGCCCAAAGAACCCGCTCTGCTTTCTAGCGCCAGATATGCCGTGCTCGTTCTTCACGGTGCAGGATGGGCCACCGTCCGTGGGTGCCGAAAACTGCGCCACCCTCATGCGACTGGAGCATATTCACTGATCAGGCGGCCGGACCGCCTGGCTCGAGTGCAGGTCCCGCCCGACACGCCAGAGCGACCAATTCTGAGCGCGGTCATTTCTTGCTCTCAATAGAGTCTCGTAATACTTAACCGCAGTCTCGCTGTCGGCCCTAACCAGCAATCGTAACGCAGCGTTACCCTCGCTCAAAGAGTGCGAGCGAACTTATCGCGTAATACACAGGTGATCCGTGTCGCTCCCGTGTTCTTGCGTCCCGCGCTGAAGACGTACGCGGAGCTTCCGTGCCATCATCCCCATAACAGCGGCCTCGAGGAACACGCCCTGCCGGTCGATCAGCTCGTCAGGCGCCTTGGGCCCAAAGGACCCGCCAGGTCCGCCATCCGGTGTGCTCCATGCCCAAGGCGATCCAGTCCGCGCCTGGATCGGTCGAGGGGAACGCGCACAGCCGTTCCGTTTCCGGGTTGACCTGATCCGAGCCGCCCTGGTCGATCAGGTTCGCCAGGGCGGTCGGCATGGTGAAGACGTCGTTCAGGCCGTAGCACGTCGGGGCCGCGTTCAGTGCAGACGGGTAGGACCGGAATAGGCTGGCGGCCTGCTCGCCCACGCCTGGCGCGGCGAGGGAGTCCGCGGCCGCCATGTTGCGCGCCCGCAGGTCGCTCGCGAATGCGAGCACCGTCTGCCGCTCGGTAACGCCGACGAGGTTCGTCGCGGTGATCTTGCCGCCCGACAGTCTGAGCGTCGCGGAATAGTCCAGCGTCGAGGTGGCCGCCGCATCACCGTTGTCTTGCGTGGACCACTCGGCGTAGACAGTGCCGTCTTGATAGCGGATCTGCCGGACGAACCCGTTTTCCTGCTCCTGTATGCCGGGCAGGTTGAAGTTGGTGATGTACGCCCACGCCAGCAGCCTCAGCCCGGCCTGTCCCTGCGCGTAGAAGGCAACGATGTCTGGCCAGGAGACCCCGCCAGCGTTGCAGTACAGGATGGTAGCGGCGTCACCAGTCCCGTCGCCGTTCAGGTCGCCGAAGGCAGTGCCCGCTGACTCCGACAGAAGCGAGCTGTTCAGCCAGGCGAGCTGCATCTCGCCATGGTTCGCAGGGATTCCAGGCAGGATGCCGTTGACTAGCCCTCCGGCTGGGTGCTCGCAGGCGGCGGGGACAGGCGCGGACAGGAGTTCCTGCGCGGTGACCGGAGCGCGGCTCGCGATGTCGGTGGACACCGCCGCGTACGCGTCATTGGTCAGCTCGATGCCGCGCATGAGATTGGTGTGGAAGCAGGCCCCGGCAAACGATCCGAGAGGCTGCTGTGCCACCTGGCTCTTAGCTACCAAGCCAAGCAAGACGCCGACCTGGTCGGTGGCACCGCGGACTAGGTTGAGCTCGTAGTGGCAGGTGGCGTTACCTGTGGTTGTTGCGTCGGCGAGCGCCGATCCGCGGGTGACGATCATGTCGCCGACGTCGACCGCTGTCGTGTCCCACGGGAGCGAGAACCAGCCTGGGTCGGGCAGCTCGAAGGTGGCGTTGCCGGCCAGCGCAGTGACACGGATCGATGATGGCCATGGCTTGAGGGCGGCCAGCTGGGGTGATCCGGCACGCAACGCGATGCCGGCGGCGGATGCGAACGCCCGCGCGGGCGCGGGAAGCGTGTCACATATCGACCCGGTTCTGATGTCGCCCGAGGCCAGCTTCCCGCATGCGGCGAGGATGAACCGGATGACGGCAAGTTCGTCACTGACTGAGGCGCCGACGTCAATGCCCGTCGCGGCGAGCAGGGCCGCCACCGAGCCGGTCTCCGGTGTCCCGAATGTCACGACACTACTGATCTCCTCGGACCTGTCCATACCGCTGGCGCCGAGGTGGGTAGCGGCGTAGCGGGCGATGAGGCCGCCCATCGAGTGCGCGACAATGACGACCTTCTGCCCGCTAGCCCGGTACAGGCAATCGATGACCTTGCCGAGCGCGGGGCCGAGGTGCGGGTCATCGACCCACCTGGCGGAGTAGGGGTGGTAGTCGAAAGTGAACACCGCCGCGCCGGGGATGCGCTGCAGCTGCCCGATCAGCGACCTGTTGACGTCCGGGGAGAATCCGGGCACGTCGCTCAGGTCGATATAGTGCGAGAACGCGCCTGTGCGGGCAGCGTTGTTGCTGTCCTGGCTGGTCCACCCGTGCACCATGATCACCGGGACCCAGGTGCCGTTGCTGAGGGGCCTGGGCACGATATGGCCGCCGCTTGGCAGCGTGTCCGACGCCAGTACCGGCGCAAGTTGCACTGTGTCCTGGCCCAGGCCGAGCGCCGCCGCTCCGCACTGAGCTCCCCAGCCGACGGGGTCTGCGGTCGGCGCAGCGACGGCGGGCGATCCGATGGTAGCTCCGCCGGCCAGCACGCCGACCGACATGCAGACGGCGGCGAGCAGTCGGGCGGCACGGCCGCGTGACGCGCCCAAGCGTCCGGCTGCGGGCCTCATGACGCGCTCGCAGACGGTGATACCGCAGCCGTGGACGGGGAAGTAGCCACAGAGATCGTGGCAAGCACCTTCCACTGGCCGCCCTGGCTCACCATAATCGCGTCGTAAGTGACCGGCGAGTGTCCCGGCACGGTGACGGTCACGAGCATCGTGCCCCCGCCAACGCCATCTGGTGACCACGACTTCTCGTCCGGCGTCACCGTAGTGCCCGGCGGGATCGCTTGCCGCGCCCGGCCCGCCACCTGCCCTTGCGCGTCACTCGCGACCAGCGTCTGCGGATCGTCCGGCAGATTCCGCAGCGCATCGGCCACTTGCCGAGCGTCCATCGTGCTAGCCGCCACGCTTGCAGAAAGAGATTTTGCGCTCGTCGGAGCAGCCGTCCCGCCGGTCCCGCGTCCCTGGGTAAAGAGCAGGATTCCCGCACCGGCGATCGCGGCAATCACAAATGCGCAGGCCAGCCACAGTACAGCACGAGAACGCCTCATGAATTACCCCCTCATCCGCAGGATCGTTTTTAAGACGCGCCAATAGGCCGGCTAGTTCACACTCGCCGCAATAAATGTTCGACCAGTGACCTCCTTGGTGTGAACTAGCCGCATGCCGGACTATGCTGGTCGCCGGTGCAGCCGGTAAGTCTTGGTTGGCCGGATGAGGTCGCTGTTGGGCTGCAAGGTTGCTGTACCTCTATGGCGTGGCTCTCGCAGTTGGTGTCGAGCGTGACGTTAGGCAGCGCGCCGTTCCCGGAACTGCCGGCCAGTGGTCCCATTCCGCCCTTCTGGCAGCACTGACGGTCAGCCGGTGGTCGCAAGAACCGCAACGAGGCGCTCTAGGGCGTCGAGAACCTGGTGCCGCACTGACTCATTGCCCAACGGACCTTCCGAGTATGGATTCCAGGCTTCGAGTTTGCGGTCCTCATAAGGCGACGTGTCGAGAGGGACCAGAGTAAGAGAGCGGGTAATACCCGAGGGCACAGAGCATGTTATTTCACCCATGTTCCACCGCTCAGGCGACGTCCACTTGAGGTCTCCAACTGGCCAGGCTGGTTCGAGCGGAACCACTTTTTCGACAGTCCGTGTAATGCCAAGAAAGGACTTGTACTCCTTCTTGGTTATAGAGCGTTCCCGCCATCCCACCCCGCCGCGGCTGTCGAGCGTGCGAATGCATTCAGCGATTCTACCTTGCTCCGACTTCCTCGTCGCATTTGCCTGTAGAGACAACGATTTTTCCGTAGATAGCTGAGCAGTGAAGCACACCGTACACAGATCGACATACTGCGTGTTAAATGATCGCGCGCGATGCGAGTCGCAAAATGCCTGCCCGTCGACGTAACACCGGCCAACTGCAGTGATTCCACACTTCCGCCCATTGCGGATAGTAAGTTCGCACCCCACCACTGACATTAGATTCCCTCCATCATCTGTTGCGCCAGCCCAACACCATCGTACGGAGTTCGTCGTGCTCGTTGCCTCCCTGATCATGCAGCGAGTTGAGCTCACAATGACCCGCTCTCTTACCTCCCTGACCTCGGTACCGCCAAGCTCAAGGAAGCGGACCGCCGCCTGGGCATGCCATCCCGGTGAGGTATCAGGTCAACGGGGAGATTGAGGCGCTGGACCAGGCGGCGGGCTTCCTCCCCGCCGATCCTGTCGGTGTCGCTGCGCTCTGGGACACTGTTGGCAAGCTCGCCGATGAGCCGCGGCCGCCGGAGTCGTTCGCTTACGGGTCGCCGGATCTGCGGCGCCCGCGGGCGGGTACCGCGTCTTCTACACGATCGATGAAGAAAGGCGGGTAGTCCAGATCGACCACGTCGCCCGCCTGCCCTAGTCCTGGCATACCAGGCCCTGTCGGCGATAACGTTCTGTAGCTGCCATGCGGTGATCGCCATGCTAAGGCGTGGACCGGTTCATGGACTGAGTCACCCATGCAATTTGTGCAGTTAGCGCCATCGGCGGCACGGCTCCGTGGTATCTGTGCAGGTAGCGCACCCGGAGCGTTGGGCCGCGCTTCTCATAATCCGCCGGTCGTGGGTTCGAGCCCCACCCGCCCCACATTAAAGCGATGAATAAAAATTCTAATTTCCGGTCAGCCGAATTGGCGTAGTAATTCTGAGGTATCTGGGAACACCTGTAGGGTGCCCAGTCATCCTTCCCGTTGTCCACGGATCGTGGGTTCGAGCCCTACCCGCCCGTACCATGGGTGCTGAAGGGATTTATCTTGTCAGCACAACCAGAGCACGAGCAACGACCAGATCTTGACTCGCTCCACGCGGTTCGGGGTCAGATCCTCGCGGCGGCGTCGCGCCGTGGCTTGGGCGAGGTGCGTGTGTTCGGTTCGGTTGCCCGCGGTGACGCGGTCGATGCCAGTGACGTAGGCCTCTTGGTAGTGCCAGGGCCAGATACAACGCTGTCGACCTGAGTGGTTTCGCGCTGGAGGTCGAGGAGATCGTCGGGCGTCACGTGGATGTGGCAACCCCGCGAGGGCTGAAGGCGCGGATCCGGGACCGTGTCCTTGCTGAGGCCGTTGCCTTGTGAGGAATGATGACGAGCGTCTGGCGGATATCCAGTCCGCGATTGACCGGATCCAGCGCTATGTGCAACATGACCGGACGCGCTTTGATACCGACGAGTTGCTGCAGAACGCGGTGCTTCACTGGGTTGAGATCATCGGCGAGGCGGCGCGAGGGGTAAGCGAAAAGGTCCGCGACGCGCATCCTGAAGTGCCCTGGCGCGTGATTACTGGCATGCGTGACCGGGTGACCCATGGCTACTTCGTTAGCCGCAGAAGCAGAAGGCTCCGGGGAAAAGTAGCCCTAGCTCCCCGTGGGTGTGGCGCGCGCCCCGGGTCGCCGTAAGGGGACCAGGGCAATTCCCAGGTCCTACACCACGGTACAGCGGATAACCGCGCCATCAGCGACTCGCGAGTCCTCCGGGAACGTCGCGGGCGAAGCCGACGTGACCGCAGATCCCTTGACTGCAGGGAAGATCAACGACGATCAACCAAGTTACGCACGGTAGCTGGATCGGGGGAGCGCGGCAGCCTGAAGCGTGGACCGTGTTTGTTCATCCCCGCGGTCGCCGCAGGGAATGAACCGGCGGCATCGCCGGTCTGCACTAACGCCAGCTAAGGGCTGGCGAGGTCGGTCAGCGCCGCGTCCGCATGCGGAGGGGTGTGCACCCGGGCGGCGATGGCGGCCGCGGCCAGGCACGCCGCCGCGCCGGTCAGCAGGGGCGGCGCGTACCCCGGCGGCCGAGATGATCGCCCCCGTGATGATGCTGCCAACCGGGCTGGTTCCGATATAGACGTACACCCACAGCGCCATTCTCCGCCCGCGGTAGGCCGGGGACGAGTGCCGCTGCAGCGCGGTTGGCAGAGGGTCACGAAGGAGAAGGCAGTCGCCCCGGTCGCCAGGTGCGTCAGGCAGCCGATGGCGATATCTGGCGCCCCGGCGGTCGCGGCTAGGAAGGCCCCGAAGGCCAGCGCACCGGCCACCAGGTACTGCCGGCGGGGATGGTAAATGAGGCCGACGCCGAGCGAGCCGGCGACCAAGCCGATGCTGAGCATGGTGGACAAGAGCCCGTAGGTGCCGCCGTTGCCGTGGAATGTCTGGCGTGCCAGCACGGGCAAGATGACCGGGAATTGAAGGCGAGCAGCCCGACCAGCGCCATCATGACGAGCGGCAGCCACAGCGGCTGGCCGCGTAGCGCAGGCCCGCATGGACGCCGCCGGCCGCCCGCCGCCCTCGGACGCCGGGCCGCAGCGGGCGCAGCATCACCAGCGCGGCGATCACGGCCACGTATGACACGGCGGTGACGGCAAGACACGATGTCGTACCGATCGTGACGATCAGTACGCGCGCGAGGGCGGGACCGACCACCCGGGCGCTGTTCATAACGACGCCGTTGAGGCTGACCGCGCTGGACAAATCGCCAGCGACTATCCCTACGAGATGGCAACCGATGCAGCCCGGTGGATCGAGACGGCGCCGATCAGTGAAAACGACCTCCGCAAAATCTGCTACGGCAACGCGGCGGCACTGTTCGGCCTCCCCAGGTAAGTCCACGTCACCACAAGCCGTGCAGCTCTCAAGCCGGCACAGGGCATAATCTAACCAAACGGGGTGGCTCTCCCGCCTCCCTCGGCCGATTCGCCTCGGATGGTGCCGCCATGACCGGCCTGCCAGACCTGATCGGGCTGCTCTACCGGGCCGACTGGACCCGTCTGTCCCTGTCGGGCGAGCTGCGCGCCGAATATGGCCCGGAGCCGCCCCCGCCCCCGCCCCCGCCCCCGCTCCCGCGCTCACCGCGCAAGTACCGGTCCCGCTGGTACCGCGACTGGCCGGGGCAGAGGCAAGACAACGACCGCTACGTGGGGCACGGAGCGCTCCTGATCGGTTCTGGTGGCCGGTGGCGCCTGGTGTGCCCGGACCCCGGCCGGGGCGCCGGGGGAGAGGCTGCCGAGGGCAACGACGGCGAGCACGTCTGGTCGTGGCGGCCGCTGGAGATGGGAGGTCCTGCGCCGCTCCCGGTCAGGGAGAACGGCACCTATCTGCCGGTGCCCGAGCTGTTCTGCCCCTCCCGTCTGCTCGGCGGGTACACGCTGGAAGAGCTGGGACCGGTGACCGTCGCCGGCCGCGACGCGATCGCGGTCGCGGCCACGCCGCGCCGTGATGCGCTAGGATTCCGTCCCGGTCGGCAGGCCTATGACCGGGTTGAGGTCGCCGTGGACGCCGAGCTCGGCATCCTGCTCCGCCGGATCGAGACGTCCGCCGGCGAGCTGGTCACCCTCACCGAGCTGACCGACGTGACGATGGACCCGCTGGAGGCCGCCGACCCTGCCCGGTTCGCTCCGCGACCGGGCAGCCACCTCGGCGATGCCAAGGGGGAGAAGCCAGGGGTCAGCGGTCCTGTCTGGGCGGCCGCGAACCTGGCGGCGGGTGGCCTCGGCGCGCTTACCAGGTATCTGCCCAACTGGCCCGGTCGCGGCGCGCCCGCCGAGCAGCCGGAGGCGATTCCATCGCCCGATCCGGCCCCACTCGGGTTGGCCGGCGGCTCACCGCCGCCCGACGAGGTCCTTGAGCTGCTGTACCGCAGCGGCGAGCCCCAGGTCCTCAGCGCCACGGCGCGGCAGTGGCTCGACTTCGCCGCCGTCGCCAGGCCGATGTCAGAAGAAATGCGTGCCGGGGGAGGCGGCTTCGCTTCCCTCCTCGATACGGTGACCAGCGTCATGAACGTGACCCGCACCGAAGCCCGGCTGCGTGTCAGCGGCCCGGACAGGTACCGCCTGGACTATTCCGCCCGCCCGCGCCCCGTAGATGCGACGACGATCTCCTGCGACGGCGAGCGCTGCTGGCGGGTCTTCCAGGACTGGATCGCGGTAGGTCCGGCCACTTCGCTACGGGAGCCGATTGTGTCCCTGGCCGAGTCGTCCTGGCTGCTTCGCCTCGGGCTATCCGGCGGCGCGGAGCTCACCTACCGGGGTCGGCCCGCCCGCCAACTCCGCGTGACATCCTCAGGTGGCGAGCAGGTCCTGGGGCTGCTGATGAGTTTCCCCGCCGACGCGATCGTGGACGCCGAGACCGGCTGCCTGCTCCGCCTGCTCTGCTACACCGACGACACGCTGGCGATCTGGTCGGAGCTGGACGACATCAGCACCGAGCCCATCGACCCGGACGAGTTCCAGGTGCACGTCCCGCCCGGTACCCGCATCGTCGAGGCGACCGGCAATGTGATCACCGACGCCGTCGCGGCCATACCCGGCGTGAAGGGAACCGCGGCCCGCGCCGCCGCTGAGGCCGTCAACCGCACGGTCGGCGCTGTCTCCGCCGCCCGCAGCTTCTGGGACGACCTGCGCGGCCATCGCTAGGCAGCAGCGCGCCGCTGGCTAGCGGTCGTAGACCTCGCTCCGGTGACCAATCTGGTCGTCGGTGATGCCTAGCTCGGCCCAGACCCCTCGGCCGGGATGTCTTCACCAGGCTCAGCCATGGCTGCCTGGGCTGCGGCGATGCCGTCGGCATCCTCGATTCCCGCAGCGACCTCCACGGGCACGATCGCGGCTGGACGGCGCCCGTCACGGGTCAGGTAGATCACCTCGCCCGTCGCAGCGCTCTCGTTGGCGACCTCGTATAGGTGGCCGGTGGCCTCCGAGATCGGCACGTCGCCCATGACTTCAGCGTACGGTGCCACAGATGCCAAGTTATGGGTATTATTACGCTCAGTCACTGCCATGGCTCCATCTCCCGCCATTCGCGTGGACCGGATCGTGGACCGAGCCACCGGATAATCCCGGCGCCACGAGTGCCATTGGTGCAAAATCCCTCGTCATCGCTGCAGCTAGCGCGCCCAGATGATCAAGCCAGGCCCCTCGTAGTCCGCCGATCGTGGGTTCGAGCCCCCGCCCGCCTCACAT
>Ga0302181_10003341_pt1 | contig 11022 bp, 8 predicted proteins | sample I_Palsa_E3_3_FD_198786 | JGI IMG/M metagenome (GOLD analysis project Ga0302181, IMG submission 198786) | Peat permafrost microbial communities from Stordalen Mire near Abisko, Sweden - I_Palsa_E3_3 | ecosystem: Environmental > Terrestrial > Soil > Palsa > Peat permafrost | place: Sweden: Abisko... | reverse complement strand
GGCTTGCGGGCCCCCGCGGCGGCCTGACCGGTCACGGGGACGCTCCCGTTCTGTCCAGCGGCGATCGGGGGCCCGATCACCTTCACATCGAAGCGCCTTCCGGCGACTTCGACGGTGTAGTCGTGCTCGACCTTCTCCGGGCCACCGGCATCCTGCTCGGCGGGGGCCGGCGAGGCCGTGAACGCGAGCGTCTTCAGCCACGCGCGATCCTCGATCAGGTCGCGACAGGTCTCGGCGCCGGCCCACTGGTCGGTCTGGAGGATGGCGGTGTGGAACGGCAGCAGCGTCTTCAGCCCGCCGATCTCGTACTCGGACAGGGCACGAAGCATCCGCCGCGTCGCCTGGGCGCGGTCGACGTCCCAGACGATCAGCTTGGCGATCATCGGGTCGTACATCGGCGAGATCACCGAGCCGGCGTGGGCTCCTGAGTCGACCCGGACGCCGGGGCCGCTCGGCTCGGCGTAGGTCGTGATCCGGCCTGGCGCGGGCGCGAAGTTCTTCGAGGCGTCCTCGGCGTTGATCCGGCACTCGATCGCGTGGCCGCGCAGCACCACGTCGGTTTGTGCGATTGACAGGGGCTCGCCGGCGGCGACGCGGATCCCCTCCTTGACGATGTCGATCCCGGTGACCATCTCGGTCACGCAGTGCTCGACCTGGACGCGCGTGTTCATCTCGAGGAAGAAGTACTCGCCATCCTGGAGGAGGCCCTCGATCGTGCCGGCGCCGGAATAGTTGACCGCAGCGGCGGCGTCGGTTGCGATCTTGCCGATCCGCGCGCGGAGATCCGCGTCGACCGCCGGCGCGGGCGCCTCCTCGATCAGCTTCTGGTGGCGGCGCTGCAGCGAGCAGTCCCGTTCGCCCAGGTGAATCACGCTGCCGTGCTTGTCGGCCAGCACCTGCACCTCGACGTGGCGCGGATCGGGCAGGTAGCGCTCGAGGTAGACGGTCGGATCGGAGAAGAACTTCTCGCCCTCGCGCGCGGCCCCCTCGAAGGCATCCTGCAACTGGCCCTCGGCCAGCGCGACGCGGAAGCCCTTGCCGCCACCGCCACCTGCCGCCTTGACGGCGACCGGGTAGCCGATCGTGTCGGCGATCAGCCCGCGAGCGTCGTCGACGGTCGCGACCGGCTCGGTCGTGCCCGGGACGATCGGCACCCCGGCGGCCTGCATCAGCTCGCGCGCCTTCGTCTTCGATCCCATCGCCTCGATCGCGGAGGCCGGCGGGCCGATGAAGGTGATCCCGTGCTGCTCGAGCGTCGCGGCGAACCCGGCGTTCTCGGCCAGGAAGCCGTAGCCCGGGTGAACCGCCTCGGCGCCTGAACGCTCGATCGCGTCCAGCAGCCTGTCGATCGCCAGGTAGCTCTCGCTCGCCGGACCCGGTCCGAGCAGGAACGCCTCGTCGGCGCGCTTGACGTGCGGGGCGTCGCGGTCGAGCTCTGAGTAGACCGCGACGGTGGCGATCCCAAGCTCCTCGCAGGCGCGGATCACCCGCACTGCGATCTCTCCTCGGTTGGCGATCAGGATTTTGGAGAACACGGCGGCGCCGGACTTTACCGGTCGTCGCACCGGGGGGAGGGGGCTCGGGGGGTGGGGGGTTTCCGGTTTCGCCCGAACGGCAGGGCTGCGGCTTTGCAAAGCTCTTACAGGCCCCCCTCTAGTATTCGCCGCCGTATGAGCACGCTCCCGGAGGTGCGCGGGGCGCTGCCGGGAGCCGACGAGGATCTCGGTGGCACCGCGCCGCAGCGTCTGAGTCCGATTGCGGAGACCCTTCCGAGCGCGACCCGGCCGTGGCCCGGCGGGCTCGGCGGGCTCGGCGGGCTCGGCGGGCTCGGCGGCAGGTTCAGCGTGGTTGGCGTGGACGCCGGGCGGGCTCTGGAGCGGGCGCGGCCGGCACTCGCCGCGGTGCGCTACCCGCTCGCGGTGTACGCCGCCTCGCGGCTGATCTACCTGATCCTCGGCATGGTCGACACGTTCGCCGCTCCGCACGTCTCGATCCTGTCGGAGATCACGCACTGGGACGGGCTGTGGTACGTCAAGTTGGCTTACTGGGGCTATCCGAGCCACGTGATCACGAATCAGTGGTCGACGCTTGGCTTCTTCCCGATCTACTCGCTCGTGCTGCGGGGAGCCGCGATCGTGACGGGCCTGCCGGGTGCGTTCGCCGGCCTGGCGGTGTCGCTGGTCAGCGGGGCGAGCGCGACCGTGCTCGTCGGCCGACTGGCGCTGCGCTGGTTCGGCGACGAGCGGTCCTCCCGGCGGGCGGTCCTGTTCTTCTGCCTGTTCCCCGGCTCGATCGTGTTCTCGATTGACTACACCGAGGGCATCCTGATCACCCTGATCGCGGGTGTCCTGCTCGCGGTCGAGCATCGCCGCTGGCTGCTGGCCGGCGTACTTGCCGGCCTCGCCACCGCGGTCGGTCCCGTCGGGGTGGCGATCATTCCGGCACTGGGCGTCGGCGCTCTGCTCGAGGTGCGCCGGCGCGGCTGGCGCGACCCGGAGGCGCTCCGGGCGCTGGCGGCGCCGCTGCTCGCGCCGGCCGGCCTCGTGGCGTTCGGGATCTACCTGTGGGCCCACACCGGCAACCCGTTCGCGTCGTACATCGCCCAGCACGACGCCTGGGGCGAGCACAGCGGTCCGCTCGCGATCTACTACCAGGGCTACCACCTCGTCAGGGAGACCCTCAGGCTTCCCGGCGGCTGGAAGCGCTTCAACCTGAATCTGTTGTCCGGGGTGCTGGGTGCGGCGTTCCTCGCGTGGGCGTTGAGCTACCTGTGGCGAGCACGCCGGCGGTTGTCGGCGGTCGCGATCACCTGGACGCTGGGCGTCGCGGTGCTGACCGTCACCTCCGACCAGGTCCCACCGAACCCGCGGATGCTCCTGTGCGCGTTCCCGTTGTTGGTAGCGATCGCGGCCGAGCTCGGCCGGCGCGGCTACCGCCGGTTGCTCGGCTGGAGCTCGACCGCGCTCGTCGTGATGAGCCTGCTGACGGTCGTGGCGTCGCTGCTACGACCCTAGCGGCGCTCCGTCACGTGCCCGCGAGTCGCTCGGGTGGTCGCGGCGCATAGCGATGGGCCTAATGGGTGCTATAGCGCCTATTAGGCCCATCGATGTCAGAGATTGGAGGCACGCGTGGACGAGAAGGTAAACCTGGCGGCGAAGCTCGCGCTGCTCGACCGGCCGTATCAGCCGGGCATCGTCGGCCACATCAACGACTACAAGCTCCAGGTCGTCAAGGTCAAGGGGCCGTTCGTCTGGCACAAGCACGACGAGACCGACGACTTCTTCCTCGTGCTCAGCGGCCACCTCACAATCCACCTCCGCGACCGGGACATCGAGCTCGATCCGGGCGAGCTGTTCGTGGTCCCGCGGGGGGTCGAGCACTGTCCCGACGCGACCGATGAGACCGAGGTGCTGCTGATCGAGCCCGACGGCACTCAGAACACGGGTGATGCGGGTGGCGAGATGACCGCCGAGCCGATCATCCTCTAAAGACGAGTGAACAGGTCCACGTGAATCTCTGCGGCGTAACTGAACCGCCGAGCGAGCCGATGCTCGTAGAGGTGGCCGAGTGTGGCGAGCAGGCTCCGGTACCCCGCGTAATTTTTCCGCGACTCAGACGGGCCGACACGCTGGCCGTCGTGCGACGCGACGAGCCAGAGCGCGGGGCAGCCCGCGACGATCGCGGCGAGCCGCGACGCTGAGGGCACGACGTAGCGCTCGACGTACGGTCGCACCGAGCTCCACGGCGCCGACGGGAGTACAGGCGTCAGCGCTGCGCCCGCCCGCACAGACGCCGGCAGGTAGTAGTCAAACGGCATCCGCCCGTCCTCGGGATAGAACGCGACGCAGGCCGTCGCCGAGGACCGGGATCGATCGCCGGCGCCCGTGGCCACGACGTACCGGGTCGCCGCCTTCCAGTTCTCGGGCGAGATGCCATACGTCGGCGCGAGTACGGCGAGGCGCAGGGCGAGCAGCAGGATCAGGCCGCCCCACGCAGCGGCCGGCGGCAACCCAGACCGAGCGAGGATCAGCGACAGCGCCGGGATCAGCAGGATCGCGAGGCGCTGGAGCTCGACCGGAACTCCCGCCAGCGATGCCACCACCGCCAGCACCAACGGCACGAGCAGCCACGAGATCGGCAGCCACAACTGCCACGGAAGCGGCCGCGAGCGGGTCGCGACACGCAGCGCGGCAGCGGCGGCAAGCACGGTCACGACGGCGACGGCGACGGTCAGCGCGGTGACGTGGAAGTTCGGCGGCAGCCCCGCCGAGGTCAGCACCGCGAGCGTTTGCCCGAGGACGCTCGGCGTTGGCCCGGGCACCCAGAACAGCTGGCCCGCGCCGCGGCCGGCCGCCAGCACGAGCAGCGGCACGCAAAGCAGGGCGACCGCGCCGAGCGCAAGCAGCAGCGGTCGCGCGTGGCGGCGGCGCGTCAGCAGGATCACCAGCTGCGCGGGCACGACCGCGACCGCGTCGAACCCGATGTACAGGGCGGCGAGCAGGCATCCGCCAAACGCGACCAACGGCCCGAGCGCCGCGGGCGGTGGCGCCGAGAGCACGGCCGCGAGAGCGAGGAAGGATCCCGCCGTGAACGTCACCATCAGCGCATAGCCGCGCGCGTCCTGGCCCCAGAAGACAAGCGGGAGGCTCACGGCCGTGAGCGTCCCGGCGCTCGCCGCGACCCGGCGGTCGCCGCCCGTCAGCCGCAGCCCGAGCCCGGCGACGATCGCCGCGGTCGCCGCGTCGGCCAGGACCGACGGCAGCCTGATCACCGCGGCGGCATCGCCAAACGCCGTGATCACGACGTGCAACAGCAGGTAGTAGGCGAGCATGTTGCCGCCGTCGTGGCCGATCCCGCGCCACAACGCGTGCCCGTGCTGAGAGGCGATCGCGACCGTCGCCCCCTCGTCGAGCCAGAGGCTGCGTGTGCTCAGTTCGTACGCGGTCAGGAGGGCGGCCAGAACCGCAGGCGCCGCCAATGGCGCGGCGGCGCCCGCCGTGGCCCGGAGACGAGCTAGCCGGCGCCCGGAGATGAGCTAGCGCCCGGAGACGATCATCCCGGCGCCGACGGTGTCGTCGGTCGACTCGTCGATCAGGATGAAGCTGCCGGTCGAGCGGTTGCGCGAGTACGGATCGACCATCAGCGGAGCGCTGGCACGCAGGTGGACGCGGCCAACCTCGTTGAGTGCGAGCTCCGTGGCGTCGTGGTCGTGGGCAAGCGTGTTGACGTTGACGCGGTACTCGAGCCGGTCGATGATCGCGCGCGCCGCCCGCGTCGTGTGCTTGAGCGCGTACCGCGTCCCCGGCCGCATCGGCTGCTCGCTCATCCAGCAGATGTTCGCCTCGAGCTCGCGGGCGACGACGGGGGCATCGTCGGCCTCGACGATCATGTCGCCGCGCGAGATGTCGATCTCGTCCTCGAGCAGCAGCGTCACCGACATCGTCGGGAACGCCTCTTCGACGGCGCCGCCGTAGGTGTCGATCTTCGCGATCCGCGTCGAGCGGCCGCTGGGAAGGATGACGACCTCACCGCCGGGACGCAGGATGCCGCCGGCCACCTGCCCGCCGTAGCCGCGGTAGTCGTGGTGCTCGTCGGACTCGCTCGCCACCGACCCGCCGCCACCAACCCGGATCACCCACTGAACCGGGAAGCGGACATCGGCGAGGTTTCGATCGGGGGCGATCACGACGTGCTCGAGGTGGTAGAGCAGCGGCGCGCCCCCGTACCAGGGCATGTTCCACGAGCGGTCGACGACGTTGTCGCCGTTCAGCGCCGAGATCGGGATGAACGTGATGTCGGGCAACGCGAGGCGGGCGGCCCAGTCGGTCAGCTCGTCGAGGATCTCGTAGAAGGTGTCCTCGTCGTAGCCGACGAGGTCCATCTTGTTGACCGCGACCACCAGGTGCGGGATCCGTAGCAATGAGGCGAGGTACGCGTGCCTTCGCGTCTGCTCGGAGACTCCCTTACGTGCGTCGACGAGCACGATCGAGAGATCCGCGGTCGATGCGCCGGTGACCATGTTGCGCGTGTACTGCTCGTGCCCAGGGGTGTCGGCGACGATGAACTTGCGCCTCGCGGTCTGGAAGTAGCGGTAAGCGACGTCGATCGTGATCCCCTGCTCGCGCTCGGCTCGCAGCCCGTCGGTCAGCAGCGCCAAGTTGAGGAAGCCGTCGCCGCGACGCTCGGAGGTCTCCGCGACGTGTGCGAGCTGGTCCTCGAGGATCGCCTTCGAATCGTGCAGCAGACGGCCGATCAGCGTCGACTTGCCGTCGTCGACCGACCCGGCAGTGGCGATCCGCAACAGCTCCGAGCGGCCCTTCACGGCCCGCCCGTCCAGCCTAGGAGACCTCTCATCGCCGCCAACGATACGGCCGTTCGCCGGAGGCGCCGCGCCCCCCGTCATCAGAAATAGCCTTCGCGCTTGCGGTCTTCCATCGCCGCCTCGGTCACGCGGTCATCCGCGCGCGTCTCGCCGCGCTCTGTGATGCGCGTCGCGGCGATCTCGGCGACGACGTCGGTGAGGTTGTCGGCGCTCGAACGGACCGCGCCGGTGCAGGTCATGTCGCCGACCGTTCGGTAGCGGACCGACGCGTCGAACGCGGCCTCGCCCTCGATCAGCTCGATGTACGGATTGATCGCGTACAGCATGCCGTCGCGCTCGAACACCTTACGGGTGTGGGCGAAGTAGATCGACGGAACCTCGAGCTGCTCCTCGGCGATGTACTGCCAGACATCGAGCTCGGTCCAGTTCGACAGCGGGAACACGCGCACGTGCTCACCTTTGCGGATCGCGCCGTTGAACAGCGACCACAGCTCTGGACGCTGGCTCTTGGGGTCCCACTGGCCGAAGTCATCGCGAAACGAGAAGACACGCTCCTTGGCCCGGGCCCGCTCCTCGTCGCGCCGCGCGCCGCCGAACGCCGCGTCGAAGCCATGCTCGGCGATCGCGTCGAGCAGCGTCGTCGTCTGCAGGCGGTTGCGCGATGCGCGAGGGTGGGGGGGGATGAATTCCTCGCGCACGCGGCCGGCGTCGATCGAGTCCTGGACGCTGGCCACGATCAGCCGCTCGCCGAGCTGCCGCACGAGCCGGTCGCGGAACTCGATCACCTCGGGGAAGTTGTGCCCGGTGTCGACGTGCATCACGGGGAACGGGAAGCGGCCGGGACGGAACGCCTTCTCAGCGAGGCGCATCAGCACGATCGAGTCCTTGCCGCCGCTGAACAGCAGCACGGGCCGCTCGAACTCAGCCGCGACCTCGCGCATGATGAAGATCGACTCGGACTCGAGGCTCTGCAGGTGTGACAGCTCGTAGCTCATCGTTCGCGCCCGATCGGCCGCCGCGAGGGCGGTCAGATGTGCAGTCCGCACTCCGTCTTGTCCTCGCCCGCCCAGCGGCCCTCCCGGCCGCTGCCCGGAAGCGTACAGGGCGCGCAGCCGATCGACGAATAGCCATGGTCGTGCAGCGGGTTGTACGGAAGGTCGTGCTTGAAGATGTAGCGCCAGATGTCCTTCTCGGTCCAGTCGGCCAGCGGATTGACCTTCCAGATCCCGCGGCGCTCGTCGCGCTCGAGCTTGCGCGAGCCCTGCCGCGTCGGCGCCTGCTCACGCCGGATGCCAGTCACCCAGGCGTCGGTGTCGGCGAGCGCGTGCTCGAGCCCGTCGACCTTGGCCTGGCCGCAGCAGTTCTCGCGGGTCCACGGACCTTCCCCGCCCGCCCTCGAGGCGTCGATCACCTCGACCGGTAGCGCGAACCGCTCCTCGAACAGCCTCCAGGTGCGCAGCGTCTCAGGAAACAGCACGCCGGTGTCGATCACGAACAGCCGGGCATCGGGTGTGATCTCGCGCAGCATGTGCGCGAGCACCGACTCCTCCTTCTGGAAGGAGCAGGCGGTCTTCAGCCGCGGGTGGAAGCGCTCGACCGCGTAGGCGAGCACCTCCTCCGCGGGCGCGGACTCGAGGTCGGGCATCGTGATCGTCACGTCGGAAGAGCGTAGATCGTCGCGAACTGACATCAGACCGCGCACTCCCCCTCGCCGCGCTGGACCACGAACGGCACGTTCTTCGTCCAGTCGATGAACAGGTTCATCGACTCGAGCGAGAACTCGCCCGGCATCGCCAGATCCTTGACCCGCTCCTCGAACTGACCGGTGCCGACGCGCTCGGCGAACGTGAGGAACTCCTCGCCCTGCTCGCGGTCGGACTCGTAGTAGCGCACCCAGCGCTCCACCGCATCGGGGACGCGCTTCGCGGGCAGACGGGTCTTGAGGCGCGCGCCGTAGCGCACGTCGCCGCCCTCGTAGCTGCCGCCGATGTGCGCGATGTATGCGGGGATCGAGTGCTCGCCGACCTTGATCGACGCCCCGTAGAAGCCGATGTGGGCGATGTGGTGCTGACCGCAGCCGTTCGGGCAGCCGCTTATCTTCACGTGGATCCGGCGGGTGAGCTCGTCATCGATCTCCATCTGCAGCAAACGCTCCTGGACCGCCTGATTGAGTCCCATCGAGCTGGTGATGCCGAGCTTGCACGAGTCGGTGCCCGGGCAGGACACGACGTCGGTGATCTCGTCCGCGCCGGCGTCGCCGAGGCCGAGCGCCACCAAGCGTTGCCAGACGTCGTACGTGGCCTCCTTGCGCACCCAGCGCAGCACCAGGTTCTGCTGCACCGTGGTCCGCGCGAAGCCGCCTGAGTAGGCCCGCATGATCTGCGCCAGACCGCGCAGCTGCTCGGGCGTGAGGTCGCCGCGCTGGACCTTGACCTCGACGGTCACAAAGCCAGGCTGTCGCTGGGGGGCGACGTTGGTCTCGTCGAACCGGCTGAACTGCCGGTGGTCGCCGTTGGGCGAGCCGTAGCTGTCGGGCGTCGCCGGGGCCCCGGTCTGCTCGTCGACGTCGAACAGGATCGGTTCCAGCGAGAAGTCGCGCTCAGCGACCCAGTCGCCCAGCAGCTCCTCGTCGACCTGCTCGCGGAACGCGTCGATCCCGATCTTGTCGATCAGCACCTTGATCCGGGCACGGGCCCGGTTGACGCGCAGGAATTCCTGGCGGTCGAAGATCCGCAGGACCGCCTCGGCGACCGTCAGGTATCCGCCGTTGTCGAGCTCGACGAACTCATACAGCGTCGGGGCGATCCGCGGCATGATCGAGGTGCCGCCGCCGACCCGGATCTCGACGCCGCGAACGCCGTCGCGCACCCGCGGCAGGAACGAGATGTCGTGGATCCGCGTGATCGCGTTGTCGTCATCGGTCGCGGCGAACGCCGTCTTGATCTTGCGAGGCATCGCCTGCGTGGTCGGGTGGCGCACGAAGTAGCGCACGTACGCGCCCGCGTACGGGGTGATGTCGAACAGCTCGCCGGGCAGCACGCCGGCGCGCGGGTCGCCCGTCACGTTGCGCACGGTGTTCCCGCACCCCTCACGGCTCGACAGGCCGGCGTCGCCCAGCTCGCGGATCAGCCTGGCCGCGTCGTCGAGCGGGATGTGGTGCATCTGGATGTTCTGCCGGGTGGTGATGTGCCCCTTGCGCAGCGGCACGTAGCGGTCGATCACCTCGGCGAAGGCATCGAGCTGGTCAGGGGTGACGCCACCCATCGGCAGCTTCACGCGGACCATCTGCACGTCCGCCTGGCGCTGGCCGTAGACGCCCTGCCTGAGGCGGAACTTGATGAAGTCCTCCTCCGCGAGCTGACCGTGCAGATACCGAGTCGACTCGGTATCGAAGTCGTCGAATTCGCGGGCGAGGATCGGGATCACGTGGCCCGGCACGTTCTCGACGATCTCAGGGTTCTCGAGCGAGCCCTCGCGAGGCTCGTGTCCGGCGGTGTGCTCTTGCAGCGCGGCAGGCTCCATCGGGTTCCTTTGCGTCGCGGATCGGGGGCGAAACGCGCCGGCGCGGATGCACGCCGGTGACCACAACCAAATGTACCAAAAGCCGACCGGAATATCGGCCTTTACGCTTGCGCCAAGCGCGTTTGCCTGGGCTCAGAGCCAGCTCGAGGGGTCGTCCGGCTGGCGCGCGACCCCCTCGCGCAGCGCCGTCAGCTGCCAGGCGCTCGCCTGGCTCGGCGGCGGCAGCGGGACCGGCGCGGTCCCGCGCATGAACTGACCGAGCGCAGCCACAACCGCCGCGGCCTCCTCCGGCGAGGCGTTGGGGGCGACGATCGTCAGCTTCGGGCGGCGATTCACAGGGCGAGATTATCCCGCGACGGTACGCTCGCGCACATGAACATCGCGGTGCTCGATGCCGATGCCGTGCTGGCGGCGGTGACCCCCGCGGCGGCGATCGAACAGGTGCGCGCGGCGCTCGTCCACCACCACGCCGGCGACTGGGTGATGCCGCCGAAGGTGTACCTCCAGGCAGACGCGGCGGATGGCGATTTCCGCGCGATGCCGGCCCGCGGCGACGGGCTCGCGCTGCTCAAGTGGATCACCTCGTTTCCCGGTAACCCCGGGCGCGGCCTGCCGACTGTGATGGGCGTGGTCTGCGTCTCCGACGCCAACACCGGCGTCCCATTGATGTTGCTCGATGCCGCCACCGTGACCGTCCTGCGGACCGGAGCTGTGGCGGCGGTGGCGGCCCGGGCGCTAGCTGCGCCCGGCGCGTCCTCGGTCGGGATCCTCGGCTGCGGCGTCAACGGCGCCTGGGTCGCGCGCTGCATGGCCGCGGCCGGGTTCGGTCCCGGCGTCTGCTTCGACCCCGATCCGGTCGCAGCCAGGCGGATCGCCGACGAGCTCGGCTGGACCGTCGCCGGTGCACGCGCGGAGGCGGTCGGGGCCGACGTCGTCTGCTGCGTGACCCCGGGGTCCGAGCCGGTGATCGACCTGAATGACCTGCACCCAGGGATGCACCTGAACATGCTCGGCGCCGACGCCGCCGGCAAGGCCGAGGCGACGCTCAAGGCGGTTGGCGCCTGCACGCTCTTCTGCGACGAATGGCAGCAAGCCTCGCACGGCGGCGAGCTGACCGAAGCGGTGCGCACCGGGCTTGTCGGGCGCGACCGCGTCACCGAGCTCGGCGCCGTGCTGGC
>Ga0302181_10003338_pt1 | contig 11028 bp, 7 predicted proteins | sample I_Palsa_E3_3_FD_198786 | JGI IMG/M metagenome (GOLD analysis project Ga0302181, IMG submission 198786) | Peat permafrost microbial communities from Stordalen Mire near Abisko, Sweden - I_Palsa_E3_3 | ecosystem: Environmental > Terrestrial > Soil > Palsa > Peat permafrost | place: Sweden: Abisko... | reverse complement strand
TCCATCACCAGATCGAGATCCGGGAACGCCGCCCCGCCGTGGGAGACGAAGATCGCCGGACCCTGCAGTTTGCCCGGCAGCGTCGGCGTGTTCGCCCGCGCCCCGCCGACGAACGACCCGCTCGGGCATTTGTAGGGGTTCGTCGCGAACACCGATTCCGGGCATGCTTTCTGCAGCGTCGTCAGCCGTGACGGCAGTTGCTTGGGCAACTGCACCATGACCGATTTGAAGTTCGTCTGCCCGGCCCCGATGTTGAGGGTCGTTTCCAGGCTCGCTCCGTTGGCTTTGGATGTCTTCGCGCTCGTTTTCGACTTGAACGAGGGCTTGAAGGAGAGGCCCCCGCAGGCGCCTACCTGGAATGGGCTCGACAGGCTCTGCGTCACACCCGCCGCCAGATTGGGCGCGGTGGTGCCACCCAGGACCGATTCGGTCTGCAGCACGCTGCAGTTGGTCGGGTTGAGCAGGAATCCCTGCTTGTTGATGTTGACGCTGATGCTCTTCATGCGTAGCGGGATGCCTTTGTAGATCGTCGGCACGGCCGTCGTCGCCGTTACACGCGCGGTGTACGGATTGACGGTGAGCGTGCCGCGAGTCACGACGTTGCCGAGGCTGAACGGCCCGGCGACGGCCGGCACCACAACCGACAGCCCGAACGGCGCGCCGTTGTACGGGCCCGTCAGGTAGACGCTGCCCGTGAACCCGTACGGCGTCGGGCCCGCGCCCGCCGTCACCCCGACCGCGCCGATCTTGCTGGTCGCCGGGCAGGTGCCCGCGTTCGCTTCAGCTTCACCGCACTGCGTCACCGTCGGAATCAGTCCCACGAGACCCTCCGGCAGCGTCGTCTGGATCTGCGACAGGTACTGCTGACCGTCCGTCCGCGCGATGTTGAGCGTGTAGGAGGTCGCCGCGCCCGCGTTGCCGGGAGCCTGGTTGGTGGTGGTCTGGGTGAGCGCGAACGGCGGCGGCGAGGCGCACGCGCCCCCGGAGCCGTTGCTGTCGACCGTGAAGGACGGGACGAGGGGCGAGGCCGGCATGGTCGGGTTCGCGAAGGGGACAAAGCTCGCCAGGCTCGTTGCCGGCCCGCAGGTCAGCGGATTAGCCACCGGAGCGAGCGCTTTCTGAGTAAAGGCCAGTTTGATGTCGCTGAACGGTTGTTCGGGCACTTCGGTGAACGTCACCGTCACGCGACCCGTTTCTTCGTTGGGCGTAGCCAGGCCCTTCAGGCGCACATCGACCCCGTATCTCGTCGATTCGGCGTTGATGTAGATCGTGAACGGCGGTTTGGCGATCGAGGTGCTTTCACCTTCGCCACCGAGGTAGATGTCCCCAGTGAAGGTTCCTCCAGGAGCTTCGGGAAGGGTGGGGACGTTCAGAAAGACTTCGCCGATCTTTGATTTTGCCGGGCACCCGACCCCGAAGACGGGGCTGCCGATCCTGACCTGGGCCGCCGTGCAGGCTTCCAAGCCCGCCGCGGCCGATGGGTTGAGCGTCATGCCTTCAGGCAAGGTGAAGGTCGAGGCCGCCAGCTGCGACGAGTCGATTTCATTTGCGGCAGTGTGAGGCACCGCCAGGTCGGTCGTGGCGCCATCCGGCTGGTCCTGCTGGGTGGTTTCCGGAAGCAGCCCGGTTGTGGGTTCGAAGGGGACAAGTCCACAGCCGTCGAGACCGAGCAACGTTTTGTACTTTTCTTGCGTCAGTTCCTGCGGGCCCGCCAAAAGCTTTTCCGTTTCTTCTTTGGTTTCTGTGCTGCTTTTCGGGGTAACGCCTTCCAGGCTCAGGCGGGTAACCTGGTTGATGGGATCGTTGCATTTAGTCGCATTTGTGATGAACGCGCCATTGCCGGCCCTGCCGTAGTCGAGCTGTCGCGACCTGATCAGCGGAAGAGCCGGAGAGACCTTGACTTCGAAGTAGTCGTGATAGTCGGCGGCGCCTGTTCCCTTTGCTTCTTTGCCCCATTCGACGTTGCCTTCGACGATCGTGTGTACGTACACCCCTTTGCCCGGAAGTTCGAGCGCCGCCCCGTACAATGCGGAGCGGGCCGGCGTCGTACTCGTAGCTTCCGGCTGCACGAGGTTGAATAGTTCACCTTTCAGGACAAGGTCAAATTTCAATTCCGGGTCGTACACGGTGGCGGTTTCTTCGCCGATCACAGTGCTTTCTGGTCCGATGCCGGCTTGTCCGAGTTTTGCCCCTTTGCATGTGGGGGCAGTGAAGACTCCTGCGGCAACTTCAGTTCCTTCGAATTCTTTCATGGTGCATTGAGGCACAGCCGCCGGGCTGGTGGCGAGGCCGGGCGCAACATCGACCCTGACATGCGTCACGATGCCGGTCGGTATCGCCAAGCCATCTTTGTATTCCCCAGTGTGCTTGACCATGAAGTCCGTGATGCCGTAGGGCACGCGGCCGGCGGCCTGTCGATACCCTTCTGTTTTCGATTCTGCTTCGCCCGGTTCCACGGTTTCCGCCATCGGCTGTGTGGCAGGGTTTGCTCCGACCACCTTTTCGCCGCATCCTTCGTGGCCTTCGCTGCAGTTGACCCCGACGAACTTTTCGATTTCGACGGCAGCATGAGCCGCTGGCGCCGAGACGGCGAGGATCGCGCCGATCAGCGGCGCCATAAGAGCAAAGCGTACGTTGGACCTCATGCAGACCTCCCTATCGAAACCGGACCCGGGGCGTGAATTACCCGGTTTTGACTCCCCGTACTCCAAAAAGTTGCGGCAACCCGTTGCGGTCCTTCAAAAGTTCTTCGATAAGCGAATGATTCCTGCTCGCTACCTACAGTAGCGTAACCGATCCTCATTCGCCTTGCAAATCTGACCTTACACCATGCAATGGGTGGTTGTCTAGGGGGAAGCGGTCCTCAGATTATTGGCCCGGCCAGCTGCGACCGTTGGCGAGCCACAGCTCGAGCAGGGGGTCGACGACGCGCCAGCCGGTCGCAGTCGTCTCGTCGGCGAGGACGTGACCTTCGCGCTCCAGGCGCTCGACCGTGCCGTGGTTGCTGCCCGTCTTACTTACCCCGTAGCGCTCGCGCGCGACTCGGCCTTGCAGTGGCGTCGATCGCTCTGAGATGACGGCCATCAGCCGTCGCTCGCTGTTGTTCCAGGAGTCCCACGCCGCCTGCACCTCCGGATCCGCGTCACGCGTAGCCGCTGTGAACGCCTTGCTCCACTCATCGCTGGTGGCGGTTGCCCCGGATCTCGTGTGCTCGTAGAGATGGTGTGCAAGCAACATCGCGCGCTGGGGATGCCCATCTGCCCGTGCCAGCAAAAACTCGAGTGCCTCACCCGGGTCGCGGTTGCCACTTTCAAATCGAGATCCGATGTACTCGGCCAGATCCTCCGCCCCGAGCCGCGGGAGATCTATGGGCTTGGCCTGAGCGAAGAAAGCGTGGCGACGGTCTGAGAACAGGTCGCGCATCAGGCCCGGGTGAGATCCGGAGAACAGATAGGCGGCGGCGTTGCCGTGCTGCTCGAGCTCGGACCGGATCGTCCCGGCCAGCGCGTCCCCAACCCGGACGACGTCTTGAAACTCATCGAACGCGATCGCGCACTGGCGACCCTGCCGTTCCTGCAGCCGGCGCGGCAACGCGAGCCGATCCAGCAAATCCGGCATCGGCATCTCGGGCGCCACCTCGACGCCAATTCCGGCGGGCGCCGCATGCACGCGCGGCCGGAGTGTCGAGACGACGCCGGCAAACCAGCGCTTGAGCTGTCCATCGAGCTGCTCGCGGTAGGCCCGCTCAATGCGCTCGGCTACGTCGGCAGCACTCAGCACGCCGAGGAAGTTCACGTAGATAGGCACAAATCCGTCCCTGTCGGCCACCGCAAGTGCAGCCTTGAGCAAAGACGTCTTGCCATATCGACGTGGCCCCTCGAGACGACTGTTGCGAGTCTCGCCGATGCGATCGCGCAGCAAGGCCAACTCGGCTGTCCGGTCGGCGAGCACATCGGGTGGTTCGAGCGGATCCTCGTAGATGAACGGACTACTCATGGTGCCGTATCATAGCACCAGATGGTGCCGTTATATAGCACCGTTTGGTGCCGTTATATGGCACCTTGGAGCCGATGAACCGGGCGATGGAAGGCATGGGTGGGCAGATCAACCGCCGCTACAGGATCTACGAGCGGATGCTGTAGGCGGCGCTGATGAGAGGATTCCTCGGATGTCGTCTGGCACGGAGCCGAGCAGCGCAGGACACCGCGCGGGAGTGGCGCAGGCGAGTGAGCTGTTCGTCTTCCCTCAGTACAACTGGGGCTATCCCGCGCCGCTGAAGAACGCGCTCGACTTCCTCTACTTCGAGTGGCGCGACAAGCCCGCCACGACCGTCACCTACGGGACCCGCGGCGGCAACAGGGGCGCCGATCAACTCCGCGGCGTCCTCGACGGCCTGCACATGCGCTCGTTGGAGGATCGCCTGGAGATCGTCATCACCGACGATGACGTGGACGAGGAGTGGCAGCTGCGAGACCTCGATGCCACGCTGCGCCCCTATCTCGAGCAAGTCAAGAGGCTCGACGCCCAGCTGGTCGCTGTCATTCGGCGAGGAACTCGCGGAGATGTGCTGTGAGCTTTGCGGGCTGGTCCTCGGAGATCAGGGTGTAGGAGTCGGCGATCTCCACGAGGCGTCCCTGCGGCAGCAGCTCGGCGAGGCGGGGGCCGTGCGCGATCGGCATCAGACGGTCCTCGCCGGCCCAGATGACGAGCGCGGGGCGCTCGAAGGAGCGCAGCGTCTCGGCGGCGGCGAGTAGCTCACGCCGACCCTGCGCGGCGCTGCGCACGTACTTCCGCAGATCGCGGCGGATCTCGCGCTGTGAGGTGACCGGCCCGAACCACTGGTCCATCACCTCGCGCGAGACCGGCCTTTTGCTCAGATGGCCATAGGTCACCGGCAGCCTGCGAAGGCGATCGAAGCGAAACGGCATCACCGTCATGAAGATGCCGCCGGGCACACGCGCGATGTAGGGCAGCAGCTTCGCCGCGCCTTTCGGCGGGACGTTCTCGAACGCCTCACACGAGCACAGCACCAGCCGTGCGATCCGTCCGTCGCGGGCACCGCCGATCAACAGTTGCGGTCCTCCCCAGTCGCTGGCTACGAGCGTGATATCGCGCAGGTCCAAGCGCTCGATGAGCTCGCCGAGGATCTCAGCGACTCCGCTCATCGACAGGTCCGCGTCGGCGCGCATCGGGTGGCGATGAGCACCGAGCGGCAGCGTCGGCAGCACGCAGCGGTAATCAGAGCGGAGCTCCGCGACGACCTCGCGCCACAGCGAGCCGTCCATCATCAACCCATGTACAAACACGATCACCGGCCCGCCCCCGCCGGTGTCCTCGTAGTCGATCGTTCCCGCTGAGAGCTCCAGTTCAGGCATGACAATTTCTCCTCTAGATAGATCGCTCCATACAGACTAGCTATCCTGAACTGAACGTGCAGCGAAGCCTCAGAGGATTTGAACCGACGCCCAACGGAAGCTGTGGAGGAGCCAGATGAGCACAAACACCAAGGAACGGATCGTCGATGCCGGCGCCACGCTGTTCCGCCGCCAGGGCTATAGCGCCACCGGCGTCAAACAGATCGTCACCGAGGCCGAGGCCCCCTTCTCCTCGCTCTATCACTTCTTTCCCCAGGGCAAGGACGAGCTCGCAGCGGAGATCATCCGCTCATCGGGCCAGATGTTCCAGCAGCTCGTCGAGTTCGTCTTCGACTCTTCCCCCGACATCCTCACCGGCGTGCAGAACTGCTTCGCCGGCGCCGCCGAAACGCTCCGCCAAACCGACTACGCCGACGCCTGCCCGATCGCCACCGTCGCCCTCGAGGTCGCAAGCACCAACGAACCACTGCGCAAGGCCACCGCCGACGTCTTCGAGAGCTGGATCAAATCCGCAACCGAGCGCTTCGTATCCGCAGGCGTCCCCGAGAGCACTGCGCGCGAGCTTGCGATCGGCCTGATCGGCGCGCTCGAGGGCGCCTTCCTGCTCAGCCGCGCCGCGCGCAGCACCGAGCCGATGGACGTTGCAGGCGCGGCGGCCGTGGCGACCGTGCAGGCCGCGCTCACCCGATCTGCGTAACGGGCCAAATCTTGTTGATCTGTCAGCACGGTCCCGAGCCCGAGAACCCGACGGGCGCGCCGAAACTCACCCGCAGCAGTGCCCCGCCCCCCGGCGCATTCGCGGCCTCGGCGTAGCCGCCGCAGGCCTCGGCCGCCTGGCGCACGATCGCGAGGCCGAGGCCGGACCCCGGTAGCTTGCGCGCGCGGTCGGCGCGGTAGAAGCGGTCGAACACGAACGGCAGGTCGGTCTCGTCGAAGCCCGGGCCGTGGTCGCGGACGCTGAGTACGCCCTCGTGCAGGCCGATCTCGACGAGGCCTCCCTCCGGGCTCCACTTGTGGGCGTTCTCGAGCAGGTTCGAGACCGCGCGCACGATCCGCTCGCCCTGCCCGCGCACGAGCGTCGGCTCGAGGTCGAGCTCGATGCGCAGATCGCCGCGTCGGCGCGTGCGCTCGACCGCGCCCTGCACGACCTCGTCCAAGCGCACGTCGTCAGGCTCACCCTGACCTCGGCCAGAACCGCGCGCGAGCTCGACGACGTCGCTGACGAGCGCCGTAAGCTCGTCGAGCTCGCTGACGATGTCGGCCCGCAAGTTCTCCTGCTCGTCCTCCGGCAGCCGCTCGGATTCGCCGAGAACTTGGATGTTCGCCCGCAGCGAGGCGATCGGCGTGCGCAGCTCGTGCCCGGCGTCGGCGATCAATTGCCGCTGCTCCTGCACCGAGCGCTCGAGCGCGTCGAGCGTCGTGTTGAAGCTGCCCGCCAGACGCGCGAGCTCGTCGCGGCCCTCGACGTCCAGCCGCCGCGACAGGTCGAGGTTGCCCGTGAGCGCCTCCGTGCGTTTGGTGAAGCGCGCGACCGGCGCCAGCGCGACGCGCGCGACGAGCGCGCCGAGGATCGCCGCGAGCGCGATCCCGGCGACGCCGATGATCACGAGCAGCAGCAGGATCCGGCTCAGCTCTTTGTTCATTTCGCTCAGCGGCCTTGCGATCAGCACGGCGCCGCTTGAGCCGGTGCCGATCGTCAGCACGCGCAGCTGCGTCCCCTTCACGGTCCGGTCGCTCAGCGCGCTACCGGTGCCGCTCGCGGCGATCGCCCTATCGCTCGCGCTGACCGCGATCCGCGGTGAGCTCCCCTGTCCGGCTGGCACCTGGACGGTTCCGTTCGGCGCGATGAACTGCACGTAGCCCGACGCCGCGCCGAACGGCGCCGGCTGGACATGCGTGGGAAATCCACCCTGAGGCTGCCCCAGAGGAGGTTGAGAGGCTCCTCCCACGCCGGCCGGCCCGACGAACGCCTGCGCGCGCTGGCGCAGCCCCTGATCGATCTCCCCCTGCAGGTCCGAGCGCACCGCCAGATATACGCCGACCGCGGCCGCGAGCACGGCCAGCCCGACCGCGAGCCCGGCCGCCGCCGCGATCCGCGCGCGCAGGCTCACGGCTCGCGCAACACGTAGCCGACCCCGCGCACGGTGTGGATCAGCTGGCGCGCGCCCGCACCCTCCAGCTTGCGGCGCAGATACCCGACGTATACCCGCAGCGCGTTCGAGGCCGGGCCGAAGTCGTAACCCCACACGCGGTCGTAGATCAGCGTGTGGGGGAGCACTTGCTTTGGGTTGAGCATCAAAAGCTCCAGCAACTGGTACTCCGTCCGCGTCAACTCGACGAACTGCCCCTGCACGTCTGCCCCGTGACGCGAGCTGTCCAGCCGCAGCTCCGCGAACGTCAGGGAATTGGTCGCGCCCGCCCAAGCCTGCGGATCGGAGCGACGCAAGAGGGCGCGCAACCGCGCCTTCAGCTCGCCCACGTCGAACGGCTTGACCATGTAATCGTCCGCTCCGACGTCCAACCCATCGATCCGGTCCTCGACCGCGTCGCGCGCCGTCAGTATCAGGATCGGCACGCGGTTGCCCAGCAGGCGCAGGCGTCGGCAGACCTCCAGGCCGTCGATCCCCGGCAGCCCGACATCGAGCACGACCGCGTCCGGGATCGCCTCCACGACCTGCTCGAGCGCCTGCTCGCCGTCCTCGGCGACCTGCACCTCGTAGGAACCGAGCGTCAGCGCGCGGCGGAGGGCGTCGCGCACGGCGCGGTCATCGTCGACGACGAGGATCCTCATCGCCCTGATTCTTGCGTGCGCAGCGCGGCGGCGCGGCCCTGGCAGTCGTAGAGGGTCGCGGTCGAGCTCGTCGTGGCGCCCGTGCGCGTACCGAAGAGCGCGCTCGTGCCGCTCGTACCGCTGACCATGCTCGTCGCGCTCGGGAGCGTCACCTTGCGACAGACCTTCTCCGCGGCCGCGATCGCGACGGTCGAGCCTTTGCGCGTATCGCCCGGCAGTCCGCCGCCACTCTCTTCGCCGCCGAGCACCCAGCGGATCTTGCCCGCCGCGACCTCGTCGGCCAGCCAGGAGATGCTCACGGTGCTCTCACGTCCGGAGAAGCCGCCGATCCCCGCGACATTGGCATCTTTGTCGATGATCGCCGTGGCCGCGCTCGACTGGCTCTCGACCGCGAGCGTGCCGCCGCCGTGCGCGTGTATGTAGGTGAGCGCCTCCGTCAGGGACGCTTCGCCACCGCCGCCTGCGCCACCGCCGAACCCAGCGCCGCCTGCCCCGCGGCCGCCGGCGGCGAAACCGGCGCCGCCGGTGGGAGGAGCGCCCGCCTGGCCGCCCGTGATTTCCACTGCTCCCCCCTGCGCGGCGGTGCCCGATTGCGACGTGCCGCCGGAGCCGAACAGCTGCACGCCACCGACACCACCAGCGCCGGGCCGGCCGCCCGCGAAACCGCGCCCACCCGGACCGCGGCCGAAGCTACCGCCCGGACCACCCGTGGCGGCCGACTCGGGTCCGCCCGCGGGGAAGGTCCCGCTCGTCGCATGGCCGAGCGTGTCCACGGCCCACGCCCCGGGCGCGACGAGCAGCGCGGCGAGCACGGCTCCGAGCGCCGCGAGGCGCACGCGCCGCTGCGCAAAGGCCGCCAGCGCGAGCGCGGCGAGCACGCCGACGGCGATCAGGATCGGCGCGAGCCACATCAGTTCTCCCGGGTATCGGCTGAGCACCGCAAGCTCGGTCGCGACGCCCGCAACGACGGCGAGCGGGCCGACGATCCGCGCGTTCAAGCCGCCCTTCAGCAGCTGCGCGGCGCCCGCGCCGGTGAGCATCGCGATGAACGGGGCGAGCAGCGAGACGTAATAGGGATGGAAGATGCCTTTCGCGTCGCTGAACACCACCCCGGTGACGAGTAGCGCGCCGCCGACCGCGATCAGCCAGCCGCTGCGGGGATCGGCGCGGCGCAGGCGGCTGGCCACGAGGATCCCGATCCCGCTGACGAGCGCGAAGCCGAGCAGCCAGCCGGCCTGACCGCCGAGCGCGGAGTTCAGCAGCCGCAGCGGCCCGGCGGTGCCGCCGAACACGCTGCCGCCGCCCGCGCCTCCCGGCCCGCCCGTCTGCCCGTCGATCCGCCCCACGCCGTTGTATTCGGAGATCAGGGAGAGAATTCTGTTGTCGCTCGTGCCGGAGATCCACGGCCGGTCGGCCGCCGGCGTCAGTTCCACGAGCAGCGGCCAGGCACCGCCGACGAGCACCATCGCGACGCCTCCCGCGAGCAGCTGGCGCAATGCGTGCAGGCGGCCTTTCGCGGCCGGCGCGATCCACAGCCAGGCGGCGAGGATCCCGGGCACGACCATCAGCGCGACGGCCATCTTCGTCTCGAAGCCCAGCCCGACCGCCACGCCCGCGAGCACGAGCCAGCGGGTCTGCGCGCGGGAGGACTCGACTTCCAGCGCGCGCACGGTGCACCACAGCGCCGCCACGCAGCAGAGGATCAGCAGCGCGTCGGGGTTGTTGTGGCGTGAGATCGCGACCGTGATCGGGGTCAGCGCGAGCGCCAGCCCGGCGACGAACCCGCCGAGGCGTCCGAAGCGGCGGCGGACGAGGTCGTAGACGAGCACGACCGTCGCGACCCCGATCAGCGCCTGCGGGACGAGGATGCTCAGCGAGTGGTACCCGAAGACCCTGACCGACAGCGACTGAATCCACAGCGCCAGCGGCGGCTTGTCGACCGTCATCACGCCGCTTGCGTCGAGCGAGCCGAACAGGAAGTTGTGCCAACTCGAGCTCATCGACCTGACCGCCGCCGCGTAGTACTCGTTCGCCCAGCCGTTACGGCTCAGCGCCCACAGGTTCAACGTCCCCGCGAGCGCGATCAGCCCGAGGAGCTCGGGATACGGAAGGCGCAGCGCAAACGTCCGCGTCCGTGTCCGATGACGCAGCGTAAGCGTTGGGGCGGGCCGGGTCTCCCAGGAGAAGCTCATGTCCCGAGCATCGCCGGGGGATGTAGGAGCAGCGTGTGAGGAAGCTAAAGATGGATAAGCGATTAGACGGATAATCGTCTATACGAATAAACGTCTAATCGTCTAATCGTCTCGCGACAGGCTGGTGCTTGCCAGCGCAGGCTCATGTGAGCTGGGCTTTATGGTCGGCTGTCCAGGCCGCGTGCAGCCAATCTTCAACGGGAGTCCATACCTCGGGAGCGCGAAAGCAGCGAAGCTGCAGTCGTACTGTTGGTATTCGAGCCCATTTCAGGCGAGGCGAGCGATGCGACCCCGCGTTCCCCAAATCGTGGCCCTTGGCGGCGGCGGCTTCTCGATGGAGCAGGGCAACCCCCTGCTCGACGACTACGTGCTCTCGCTGACCGGTGCGGCGCGCCCGCGCGTCTGCTTCCTGCCGACCGCCTCCGGTGACGCCGACCATTACGTCGTCCGCTTCTACCGCCGCTTCTCCCCCGACTGCGAGGCCAGCCACGTGTCGTTGTTCCGCCGCGACCAAGGCACCGGCGGCGTCGAGGACGACCTCGCGACTCACCTGCTCTCGCAGGATCTGATCTACGTCGGCGGCGGCAACGTGGTGAGCATGCTCGGGGCGTGGCGCGCGCACGGGCTCGACGCTGTGCTGCGACAGGCCTGGCGCAAAGGCGTCGTGCTG
>Ga0302181_10003337_pt1 | contig 11028 bp, 12 predicted proteins | sample I_Palsa_E3_3_FD_198786 | JGI IMG/M metagenome (GOLD analysis project Ga0302181, IMG submission 198786) | Peat permafrost microbial communities from Stordalen Mire near Abisko, Sweden - I_Palsa_E3_3 | ecosystem: Environmental > Terrestrial > Soil > Palsa > Peat permafrost | place: Sweden... | reverse complement strand
GTCCCCGCCACGGCCGCTCCCGCCGCCAGCCAGCGAAAATGCAAGAACTGCGGAGCCTCGATGGAGGCCGCCCAGGAATGGTGCCTTGAGTGCGGCACCCCCGCGCCCGGCAGCCTCGGCACCCGCGCGGCGGGTTGGCGCTCGAGCGCGATCGTCCTCGGCGCGACGGTGCTGTTGGTGCTTGGAGCGGCGGGCGCCGCGTACGCCGCGCTGACCAAGACCAAAGGCCGCCACGTGGTCGTCGTCCAGGTTCCCGCCGCCGCTACAGCGGCCGCGTCCGCAGCGCCGCCGGCCACGACGCCCACGTCCCCGGCGACCGCGACGACCACGACGACGCCCAAACCCACCCTTCCCAAGACCGCGGTCAGACCCCCCAAGATCCCGCTCAGCGTGCCCACGCCGAAAGCCACGGTCGCGCCCAAGACGACGACGACCCCCGCCCCGGCCACGACCACGCCGACGACCACGCCCAAGAGCACCACGCCGAAGAAAGCCGTCGCGACCAACCCCGCTGCGCAGCTGCCGCCGGCGGTTCTGCTCGACACCAACTCGGTCTCGACCTACAACCCCGAAAACTATGCGGCGGAAGCGTTCGGCGAACCCAGCCTGGCGATCGACGGCGACACCTCGACCGGCTGGACTGCGCGCGTCGAACCGGCTCTGGCGCCGAAGATGGCCGTCGGGCTCCTGATCAACCTGAACACGCCGCTGAGGCTGTCTGCGCTGCAGCTGATCACGTCGACGCCGGGCATGACCGTGCAGGTGTTCGGTTCGGCCGCGAGCACCGCGCCGGCCACGATCGCCGACCCCTCGTGGACGGCTCTGAGCACCCATCAGCTCCAGAAGGAACGGCACACCCTGATCAAGCTGAGCGACTCGACGAAAGCCTTCCGCTTCGTGACCCTGTGGATCAGCGGCGCCCCGCCCGGTTCGATCGGCACCGCCGCGGCGCCAGGCCGCGTGAGCGTCAACGAAGTCGAACTCTTCCCGGCCAAATAGGCCCGGCCAGATAGGCCGGCGTCGCCTCGAGCCTCGCGGAGGCCGTGCGGGCCCCGGGGCGCGACCTCAGCCGGATGCGCTGCCTGCGCGTTTCGCCGTGCGTTTCCTGCGCGCGGGCGACCTGGCGCTGCGGGAGCTCCAGACCTCGTCCAGGAATGATGCGATCTCGCCCGTCAACCGTTCGGGATGCAGGCGCAGCTCCATCAGCGAATCGGCCTCCAGCAGACGGCCGTTGGGCAGCTCATCGGCGAGCATGCCGGCGTCGGAGAAGGGGTGAACGGGGTCGCGGCGGTGACCGAGGACGAGCGTCGGGGCCTCGAAGGTGTGCCACTCGGTGCGGTGGGGGGCGATGCGGCCAAAGAACAGGCCCTGCAGCACCGCCGCGCTCGGACCGGGTTCCTGGCGGATCACGTCGAGCATCACGTTGCCGTAGTGCGGCAGCACGCTCCGCGGCACCCCGCGGGCACCGCGCGCGAGCAGCTTCATGATCGGCTCGCCGAACGTCATGGCGACCAGCGGGGGCGTAAAGGCGAGCGCGCTCCACAACACCGCATTGTCGAGCACCGGCATCTCGATCACCATGCCCCGCAGGCGCTCGGGCGCCACCGCGGCGAGCTCGAGCGCAGTGTTGGCTCCGAGCGAGGTCCCCATCACCGCCGCTTCGTCGATCTGCAGGTGGTCCAGCAGCGCGATCAGCTGCTGCGCGAAGATGCCCATCGAGTAGCGCCACATGTCGCGTGGGCGCTCCGATTGGCCGTGGCCGAGCAGGTCAACGGTGATCACCCAGTTGCCGCGCGCCGCGAGGTCCTCGGCCAGCGGCCGGTGCATCTCCTGGCCCAGCAGCAGCCCGTGGACGAGGATCAGCGGCCGCCCACCCGCCGGGGCGCTCCTGGCCGTCCGCCCGCGTTCGCCGCCCGGGGTGACGGCGGCAGGACCTCCGCCGAACTCCGTGTAGGCGATGCGCTGACCCTCGAATCGGAAGGAGGACATGTTTCCAGCGTACTAGCCTGTCTTCGCGGCGTCACCACCTGCAAGGGCGCTGACCTCTCAGCCGCAGTTCACCAACCGCACCAACCAGGAGGAGATCCATGGCCAAGCAGCCCCGCATCCTCGCCGGAGAGACCGCCGCGATCACGGGCGCCGCGCGCGGGATCGGACGCGTCACCGCGGAAACCCTGTTGCGCCAGGGCATGCGGGTGGCGATCGGCGACGTCGACCTCGACGCCGCGCAAAAGGCCGCGAGCGAGCTTGGCCCCAGCGCCGTGGCGCTGGCACTCGACGTTACCGACCGCGCGTCGTTCTATGAGTTCCTGAACATCGCCGAGGAGCAGCTCGGACCGATCGACGTGCTGGTGAACAATGCCGGGATCATGCCGATCGGGCCGTTTCTGGAGGAGGACGACGCCACAGCCCGGCGCGTCCTTGACATCAATGTTCATGGCGTCATTCTCGGCATGAAGCTCGCTCTGCCGCGCATGATCGGCCGGGGCTCGGGCCATGTCGTCAACATCGCCTCGCAGGCCGGCAAGTACGGCTTCCCCGGCGGCGCCACCTACTGTGCGAGCAAGGCCGCCGTCATCAACCTGAGCCGCGCGGTGCGCAAGGAACTGCGCGGCTCCGGGGTGGAGATATCGGTGATCAGCCCGGTGGCGGTCAACACCGAACTGGGCCTTGGCCTGTCCGAGCCGCGCCAGAGGCAGTTCAGGAAGATCGAGCCGCAGCAGGTCGCCGATGCCATCGTCGAGACCCTGCGCGTGCCCCGCTTCGACGTGCACGTGCCAAAGCAACTCGGAATCTCAGAGCGCGTGGCCGCGTTGCTGCCGATCTCGGTCCAGGACGGCCTGTCTCGCGTGAGCAAGGCCGACGCGGTGCTCTCCCAGGTCGACACGCACGCACGCGCCGGCTATGAGCTGCGCGCTTCGCGCTCGGAGCCGTCGCTCCCGCCGGCGCCCGAGCAACCCCAGATCACCGCTGCGGCAGGAGAGTGAGCGCTCAGCGCTGGATCAGCCAGTCGGCGATCAGCTGCCCGATGAGCGGCCCCTGATCCTCCTGCAGGAAGTGGCTCGCGTCCTTGATCGGGCGCGGGGCGGGGCAGCCCAGCCTCGCCGCGAAGGCCTCGCCCACCGCGAGCGGCAGTATCGGATCGGAGTCGGCCCACAGCGCGAGCGTCGGGCGCCGATCATCGCCAAGCGCCTCCAGCACGCGCTGTCCGGCGGCGGCGCCCGGCGCGTCGGGCGACTGGGGGATGAGCAGCGGGAAGGCGCGCGCCCCGGCCTTGGAGGCGGCGTCGGGGTAGGGCGCGTCGTAACCGGCGATCACCTCGTCGCCGGGATCGGTGTAGCAGGCGCGGCGAACGAGCAGGCCGACCGGCAGATCCTCCGTGCGGGCGACGAAGTCGCGAAACGCCAGCCAGGCATCGGACATGCGCTGGCGGCCGGTGAACAGGCCAGTGTCGAGCAGCACGATGCGGTCGATCCGCTCGGGGTGCTCCACCGCCAGCCGCAGACCGATCGCGCCGCCCCAGTCGTGCACGACCACGGTGGCTTGGCGCAGGTCGAGCTCCTCGAGCAGCGCAGCCATCGTCGACACGTGGCGGTCGTAGGAGTACCAGTCGACGTCGGTCGGCTTGTCCGAGCGGCCGAAGCCGGCGAGGTCGGGCGCCACGCAGCGAAAGCCGGCGTCGCGCACGGGCGGGATCACGTTGCGCCACAGATACGACCACGTCGGCTCCCCGTGCAGGAAGATGACCGGCGCGCCATCGCCCTCGTCGATGTGGGCCAGACGCAGCCCGTCAGCCTCGCGGTAGTGCGCCGCGAACGGGAAGTCCGGCAGCCCCTGCAGGCTGTCCTCGGGGGTGCGCACCGTCTCGACCATCTCGGCCAGGAGCATATTCGAGGCTGCATCGGTTAGGCTCGCCGACGATGCACCCGGCGATGCTTCACCTGGCACCCATTCTCGCGGCGGAGAAGAGCAGGGTGCCCTTCTACATAGCCGGCGGCGTGCTGGTCGCGTGGGCGCTGATCGTCTCGATCGGCATCGGCATGCGCCGCCCGGACTTCCCCCACAGCCAGTCGGGCGAGCGCCTGCTGATCGCGATCAGCGCCGTGCTCGTGCTCGCCACGGCGTCGACGGCGGTGCTCACGGCCAGCACCCCCGCCAAGGCGGTCGCATCGGGCTCGGCGGCCGCCACCCCGGCGCAGGCCACTGCCCCCGGCGAATCACAGTCCGCCCCCGCTTCGCCCGCGTCCGGGACATCCCCCCCGGCCACGGCGCCGAAGGCGGCCACGGGAACGCCCGCCCCGGCATCGTCCCCCGCAGCGAGCACGACGGCCACGTCGCTGAAGCTCGCCGCCAACCCCGAAGGCAACCTCAGCTATGACACCAAGACGCTGAGCGCAAAGGCCGGGACCGTGACGATCACGATGGCGAACATGTCCCCCGTGGAACACAACGTCACGGTCGCGTCGGGCACCACCGTGCTCGGCGCAACGCCCACCTTCACGGGCGGCACGAGGTCTCTCACCTTGAAGCTGAAGCCCGGCACCTACACGTTCTACTGCTCGGTCCCCGGGCATCGCCAGGCCGGGATGGAAGGCACGCTCACGGTGTCCTAGATGAAGCTGTATGTCTGCTTCGGAACCTTCAAGCACGCGCCACGACCGGGCGGGCATCCGTGCGGCAACGCCTATCACGCGCTGAAGGATGCGGGGCACGACCCGGAGGTGGTCCTGTCCTACGGGTTCGCGCCGCTGCCGGGCATCTTCAACAACACGAGCGGCCGCAGACAGGTCGAGAAGCTGACCGGCAATCGCTGGGTGCCGACGCTGGTGCTGGATGACGACACGGTGATCGACGGATCACACGAGATCATGGAATGGGCCGGGGCCCACCCCGCGTAGCCGACCGCGACACTCACCGACACAACCAAAAGCGAAGAAGGGATCTCTATGGACGTCCTCGCAAGGCTCGATGCGACACGCAGCGCGATCAATGTGCTCGAACACCCGTTCTATCAACGCTGGAGCGCCGGTGAACTGAGTGCGCGTGAGCTGGGCATCTACGCCGGCGAGTACCGCCACGCAGTGGTGGCGCTGGCAGAGGCCTCCGCGCAGGCGGCGGCCAGCGCCGAGAAGAGCCAGGCTGCGGGCCTGCGCGAACACGCCGAGGAGGAGCGGGCGCACGTGGCGCTGTGGGATGAGTTCGCACGCGTGGCCGGCGCCGGTGGACCGCTGCCAGGGGGCGGGCCGGCGCTCGAGGAGACCGCGGAGTGCGTGCGGGCGTGGATCGCCGGTGAGGACCTGCTCGAGCAGCTCGCGGTGCTGTATGCGATCGAGGCCGGCCAGCCGGAGATCTCAAGGACGAAGGTCGAGGGCCTGACCGCTCACTACGGATACGCGCCCGAAGGGCCGGCGGTTGAGTACTTCAGGCTGCACGAGCTGCGCGACGCAGAGCACGCCGGGCACTCGCGCGAGCTGATCACCGAACTGATGCCCCGCGTCGAGGATCCCGAGGAGCAGGCCGATCGGATGGTGAGGCGCGCGCGCGCAGCCCTGCGGGGGAACTGGCGCCTGCTGGACGGCGTGCAGGACGCCGCGGCGTAGCGCGCGTCAGGCCAGAGCCGAGGCGGGGCGCGAGGACAGCCGCCATGCAAACAGGACGGCGGCCACGGAGGTCGCGAGGTTGAGGCTCGACACGCCCGGGCGCATGGGGATGCTGACATGCCCATCGGCGCGGGCCGCGAGCTCCTCAGACAGGCCCTGGCGCTCTGAGCCGAACGCGAGCAGCGCCCGTGGTGGCAGCTCCGATGGGTCGAGTGGATCGCCGCCCGGATCGACCGCGAGCAGGACGCGATCGCCGCTCGCGAGGGCCTCCAGCCCCCGCACGCGGGCGACCGGCACGGCGTAGTGCAGCCCGGCTGCGCCCCGCAGCGCGTCGGGGTGCCACGGGTCGTGGCTGCCGGTCGTGAGCACGCCGGCGATGTCGGCGGCGGCGGCCACGCGGACGCAGGCCCCCATGTTGCCGAGGTCGCGTGGGTCCTCGAGCAGGACCACCGGAGAAGGGTGCCGATCGGCCAGCACGGCGGCTGGGTCGACGATGCGGCGCTCGGCCAGGCTCATCACCCCGGTGCTCGGCGAAAGCGGCGCGAGCTGGTCGAAGATCGCAGGCTCGACAGGCCGCGCGAGCGCGCGCAGGCGCTCGCTCAGATCCGGGGCGAGCCGCTGAGCGAGGCTGTCGAGCTCGGCGATGTCGGGGGAGACGACCTCGAGCACGTTCGCGTCGAAGCGCAGGGCATGCTTCAGCGGGTGAAAGCCTTCGAGCACCGCCAGCGAGCGGTCGCGGCGCGCACGGCCGAAGCGAGGGATCAGTGATCCATCATGCACTAGGCGATAATGGCAGTTCAGGATGAAGCTCGAGGGGATCCACCACATCACCGCCATCACCGGCGACGCCGTCGGCAACGTCGAGTTCTACGTCGGCGTGCTCGGCCTGAGGATGGTCAAGAAGACCGTCAACCAGGATGACCCGACCGTGTACCACCTGTTCTACGGAGACGAGCATGGCTCGCCCGGCATGGACCTGACTTTCTTTGAGTACCCCGGCGCCGCACGCGGGAGGGTGGGTGCGGGGATGGTCCATCGGATCGTCTGGCGCGTGTCCTCCGAGGCGACACTGGCCTTCTGGCAACAGCGGCTCGATGCGCGCGGGATCGACACCACGCTGACCGACGACAGCCTGCTGTTCGCCGACCCGGAGGGCCTTGCGCACGAGCTGCTGCTGAGCAAACAGGAGCAGGAGCCGCTGATCGCCCTGGCGGCGGACATCCCCGGCGAGCATGCGCTGCAGGGATTCGACGGCGTGCGCGCATATGCCGTCGACCCTGTTCGCAGCGAGGGGCTGCTCGGAGAGACGCTCGGATTCACCAAGGACGGGAGCGGGCGCTGGGAGGCGCGGGGTGAGAGGCGGAGCGGGTTCTATGCCTACGACGCCGCCCTCGCCGATGCGGTGCCGGTTCCGGGCGCCGGAACCGTCCATCACGTGGCGTTCGCCTCCCTGCCCGAGGATCATGAGGCATGGCGTGAGCGGCTCATGCAGGCGGGCGCCCATGCGACCCCGATCATCGATCGCTTCTACTTCCGCTCGATCTACTTCCGCGAGCCGAGCGGCGTGCTGTTTGAGATCGCGACGATCGGCCCCGGCTTCGCGGTCGACGAGGACGAGGAGCATCTGGGCGAGCGGCTGTCGCTGCCGCCGCGATTCGAGCCGCTGCGCGCGCAGCTCGATGGCACGCTCACACCGCTGCCCGATCCACGCCTGCTGCACGGCCAGCCGGGTGCGTAGTGTGCGGGCGTTACACGAACACCGCAGGGGTCGAAGAGCTCAACGACCGCCTGGGGGTGCCGATCCTCACTGAGGAGGGGACCCACCGCTACAACATCGCCCCCACCGAACGGGTGCTGGCGATCGTCTCCCCTCACGGCACACCCGAGGCCCGCCTGCTGCGCTGGGGGCTGATCCCGCCGTGGGCGAAGGACCTGAAAGGGGGCGGCAAGCTGATCAACGCGCGCGTTGAGACGGTTGCCTCCAAGGCTCCGTTCGCGAGCCTCATACCGAAGGCGTCGCGGCGGGCGCTGCAGGTGGCCGACGGCTACTTCGAGTGGCTTGCACCCGAGCGCCGCGGTCAACCGCGCCAGCCGTTCTACTTTCAGCTCGACGGCGGCGCCCCCTTCGCCTTCGCCGCGCTGTGGACTCCGACGAACGTCGCCGGGGAATGGGTCGAGAGCGTCACGCTGCTGACCTGCGATGCGAGTCCCAACCGCATCGCCGCCGCCATCCACAATCGCATGCCCGTGATCCTCGCCGACGCGGACGCCAGGCGGGCGTGGCTGTCGCCGGAGCTGGATGCGCAGGACGCGCTGGCTCTGTGCGAGCCGCTGCCCAGCGCGCGCCTGAAGGCCCGGCCGGCCAATCCCGCCGTCAACAGGGTCGACCCCGACAGCGAGGGACCCGAGCTGCTCGTCGCTCCGGCCGAGGACCACACCCGGCCGTCGCGCTTGCGCTAGGCGTCGAGAGCCGAGCGGAGCTTCGTCAGGCCCAGCCGCATCCGTCCCTTGACGGTGCCCGGCGGAAGTGCGAGCCGGCTGGCGATTTCTTCGTGGGTGAGGCCTTCGAAGAAGCCGAGCCTGATCACCTCGCGCTGTGTCGAGGGGAGCCGCGCGAGCAGGGCCGTCAGCTCCTCCGTTTCGGTGCGGAGGGCGAAATCCGTGGGCACATCGTCGGTGGCCGCCTGGGCGTCGAGGCGAGTCGGTCCCTCATCGATGCCGGCGGCCGCCGTGCGGCGCCGCGCTAGGTAGATCGCTCGGTGACGGACGATCGTCATCGCCCACCCGGCCACCGATCCGCGCGCCGGCTCATATGTCGCCCGCGAGGACCACATCGAGACGAAGGCGTCCTGCACGGCATCCTCCGCACAGTCGCGGTCGTGGCAGACGGCGAAGGCGGTGCGGTAGGCGCGCAGCGCGAAGCGGTCATACAGCTCGGCGAGGGCTGAACGCTCGCCCGCCTGGACCTCCTGCATAAGCAGGGCGTCGGTCAGCTTCAGTGCGGGTGCCGCCTTCACCGTGCGGCCTCCACGGGTTCGAGGAAGAACATCTCGCACGCGATGCCCGGCAGCGTCTGGTTGGCGCTCATGAATGCCACAACCCGGCGCCGGGTGAGGCGTTCGACGGCGGCGCTGAATTCGTCCTCGCGAGCGGCCTGGAAGGCGACGCGGCCCTCGATGACCTCGCCGGCGCCGCCGGTCGCGACCAGCTGCTCCTCGGACTTGGTCAGGATGTCCTCCAGTATGCAGACGACGACGTTGTCGTTGATGTAGGTGCTTGCCGTGGTGCGGTCGTGCCCGTAGACCTCGCCGTAGAGCGTCACCATTGCAGCTGAGATCGCTTCGGTGAGACCGTCTCCAACCGGCAGAGTCCTGTGACCGTCTGGCATGTATGCCTCGGTTCTCCCGGCTCTATCGGCGGGGCGCGCGGACAGGAGCAGAGGAGAAGCCCACGCACGTTACGTCTCCATCGTACCGGGATTACAGGCGACCGTGGGGAACATCGCGGGCGCCATCTTGCATGCATGTTCGAGTGATCCAGATGGGCTGTTCGGTGCTAATCACAGTGGGCGGCGTTCCTCCTACGCTGAGCCCTTGACACATTGGGCGCGGGGCCAGCAGCGCTTTCCCCGAGCGTTCGCCCCGCGCCCCTGTGTGTTCTAATACCGCGCCGACGTGAACGCCGCCACCGCAGGTCCAGCCGCCTCGCGCCCCGTTGCCACGCACCGGGTGGGGGTCATCTTCAGCGGGCTGATGCTGGTGATGCTGCTCGCGGCGCTCGACTCGACGATCGTCGCGACGGCGCTGCCGACGATCGTGGGAGATCTCGGGGGCCTCGAGCGGCTGTCGTGGGTGACCAGCGCCTACCTGCTCGGTCAGACAGCGGTCACGCCGCTGTACGGGAAGCTGGGCGATCAACTCGGGCGCAAGCGCGTTCTGCAGAGCGCGATCGTGCTGTTCCTCGTGGGCTCGGGGCTGTGCGGGCTGGCCGGATCGATGACCATGCTGATCGCGTTTCGCGCGGTGCAGGGACTCGGCGCCGGGGGGCTGATCGTGCTCGTTCAGGCGACCGTAGGAGACATCGTCTCCCCCCGCGAACGCGGTCGCTATCAGGGGCTGTTCGGCGCCGTCTTCGGCCTCGCGAGCGTCGCCGGTCCCCTGCTGGGCGGCGTCATCGTAGAGCACCTGTCCTGGCGCTGGATCTTCTACGTAAACCTGCCCGTCGGCCTGATCGCACTGGCCGTGATCGCGGCCACGCTGCCGGACGCGGGCGCGCGCACCCGCCCGGCCATCGACTACCTGGGCGCCGGGCTGCTGGCGGCCGCCATCAGCGCCATCGTGCTGGTCGCGAGCCTCGGCGGCACCACCTGGGTCTGGGGCTCGGCGCCGACGGTGCTCGTCGCCGCCGCGGGCCTGCTGGCGCTCGGCGTGTTCCTCGCCGTCGAGCGGCGCGCGGCGGAACCGGTGCTGCCGATCCCGGTGCTGCGTGACGAGGTGTTCCGCATCGGTGCGCTGCTGTCGCTGATCGTCGGCTTCGCGCTGTTCGGATCCGTGACGTTCCTGCCCTTGTTCTTCCAGACCGTGTTCGGATCGAGCCCTACCGGTGCGGGTTTGCGCCTGATCCCGCTGATGGGCGGTCTGGTCACCACCTCGGTCGTCTCCGGCCGCATGATCTCGCGAACCGGGCGCTACAGGCTGTTCCCGATCGCCGGCACCGGGGTGATGACGGTCGGCCTGCTGCTGCTGTCGCGCCTTGACGTCAACACGAGCCCGGCGGCGGCTGACGCGTACCTGCTGGTGCTCGGCCTGGGCCTGGGCATGGTGATGCAGGTGCTGGTGCTTGCCGTACAGAACGCGGTCGACTACACGGTCCTGGGTGCGGCGACCTCCGGTGTCACGCTGGCACGGGGCATCGGCGGGTCGATCGGCGCGGCGGTGTTCGGCACCATCTTCACGAGCCGCCTGCGCTCGGAGCTGCACAACGCGCTGAGCGGCCCGCTCGGCGCTCAGGTTGCCGGCGGGGGGCGACTGACGGGCGCGCAGGTGGCGACTCTGCCGGTGGCGGCGAAGCACGTCTATGAGAACGCCTATGTGCATGCGTTGCGGCCGGTGTTTCTGGTTGCCGCGGGCGTCGGCGCAGTGGGCTTCGCGCTCAGCCTGCGGCTGCGCGAGCGGCCGCTGCGCGCCACCGCCTCCACGAGCAGCGGACTTGACGATGCGCTCGCGGCGCCGAAGAGCGCCAACTCGCTGGCCGAGCTCGACCGCGCGCTTGGAGTTCTCGTCAGCCGCGAGAACCGGCGCGCGTTCAACGAGCGGGTCGCCGCCCGCGCCAACGTCGACCTGAGCCCGGGCGCCGTATGGGCGCTCGCGCGGTTTGGCAGCTACGGGATCGACGGCACGCGCAAGATGGCCCGGGAGCAGTCGATCGA
>Ga0302181_10003335_pt1 | contig 11032 bp, 14 predicted proteins | sample I_Palsa_E3_3_FD_198786 | JGI IMG/M metagenome (GOLD analysis project Ga0302181, IMG submission 198786) | Peat permafrost microbial communities from Stordalen Mire near Abisko, Sweden - I_Palsa_E3_3 | ecosystem: Environmental > Terrestrial > Soil > Palsa > Peat permafrost | place: Sweden... | reverse complement strand
GATCGCTGGCACCAGCAGCAATCCGTAGCAGGCGGCCAGTGGCCAGCCAATCAGCGGGGGCGCTGAGCTCCACAAGGGTCGAAGACGACCGTGGCTTTGGGATGTGACGGTATCCATGATCAGAAAAGCCTACCCGCCGAGAAGCTGCCGACAACGAAAGTGCTAACCGCCCTCGCCGAAGTTCATCACCGTGGATATGCGTCAAACGCTGCCGAGTTGGTTCGCTTGGTTTCGCGGACGCCCGCCGCTCGACAGGCCACGCAGCTAAGCTGACGGCCAAGCCGGAGCGCCGCAAGGCGTTTCCTTCAGATATGTACCCGAGCAACGATTAGGAGTAGAGAACCGTGTCCGACTTCCTTGACGACAGGCGTAAAGAGATCACCGATCGGCTGAAGGAGCTCAAGCCGGTGGTGGAGGAGTTCAACCGGCTCGAGGCTGCCGTGGAGGCCCTGGCGGGTGTGATCGGCTCGGCTGCATCTGAGGCCGGCTCGGCCGCCGTCGCGACCGTCACGCGCCGGCGTGGACCTGGACGCTCACGCGGCTCGCGGACTGGCAAAAAAGGGCCGGGGCGTCCGCGCAGCTCGGGCAAACGTGCACGCAAAGCGGCTCCGGTCAGCACTCCTCCGGCCAGCACTCCGGCCGCCAGCATCCCAGCCAAAACAGAGCCAAAAAAACCAGGTCGTCCCAAAGGCACCGGGAAAAAAGTGGGCCGTCCTAAAGGAAGCGGGAAAAAAGTAGGTCGTCCCGCCGGCAAAGTTGGTCGTCCCAAAGGCAAAGTGGGGCGTCGCAAAGGCAGCGGCAAGCGTGCGACGGAGGCACTGTCGTTCGTGCAGGCACAGCCCGGCATCACGATTCCCGAGCTGGCGACGAAGATGGGCATCAAGCAGAACTACCTCTACAGGGTGCTCCCGGGCTTGGAGCAGGGCGGCAAGCTGGAGAAGAAAGGCCGCGGCTGGTATCCGAAGGCGTGACTGCGAAGACGGTCTGACTGATCGTCAGCAGCGGAGCGGCATGCAATGCCGGAGCACGGGATCGACTCTGGTGGAGGTCGGGCTGTTGGACCGCGACCCGGTGTCGCGTGAATACCGGCGCGCGGTGAGTCCACCGCGCGTGCCGGCGGGTTAGCTCTCTTCTGGGGTCCATCCGACGGTGCTGTGTCCCGACTCGACATCGCGCTTGCACGTCGCCTCGACCTGCGCAGCCAGCCCTTTCGGCAGCCGCCTGCGCGCCTCGGCGATGAAAGCAGCGACATCGGAGGCCGATGACAGCACCGGTAGCACCCGCTCCATCGCACGATCGACCTCGGCGCCGATGAGCTCCTGCACCTCAGTGCCCGCACTGCCTGCACGCTCGACCAGTTCCGCGGCAACGCGACTCACTCGCGCTCGCCGATATATGGCCGCCAAGCGAACGACCTCACCCGCCGGAATACGCTCCTGGTTAGCCGCGGAAACCCGCACCACGTCCCCCCGACGCGAGAGCGTGCTCGGGCTCACACCGATGAGCTTCGCCGCGGTGCGCAAGGAGGGATAGGCCTCCACAGGTAGATCAGGCTCCCGCTCGTCGCTCACCGCTCGCTTGCTGAAGGCAGGCGCAGATCGAGCTCGTCCAACAGTGACGGGTTGAAGACTCATGACTCCCACTACTATAGCAACGATCACAACACTCGCAACACTCGCAACGATATGGCTGAAAGCACCACCCTTGACGCGGGGCAGGCTCACCGGTCCCTTTGGAGACGCCTCCACCGCTTCGAGTTCCACCTCAGCGCTCTTGACCGTGCGCCGGCGTGTCAGCTCAGCCAGATCCTCGAGGCTGAGACGTTCAGGTCTTTGTTGAACATCGTGCCTCCGAAGGGATAGGCGGAGGAGACCTCGCTACTCGAGACGCCACGATCCGGCGGCACCTACAAGATCAGCGCCGGTCCACCCGTACCGGAGGACGCTTCACGGGAAGAATGCGGCGTGAGGATGTACCCGAGTACGCGCCGGTCACAGTCCGGGAGCTGTTGATCAACGCGATCGCTCACACAGATTATGCGTTGAGCGGCTCCGAGATCCTCGTCGCGATCTTCGACGACCGCCTCGAGATCCAGAATCCGGGCAGCTTCGTCTACGGCTCAACCGCAGAGACGATCAAGCAGGGCATCAGCCGGGTGCGCAACCGTGCAATCGTCCGCATCCTGAGCGAGCTGCATCTGATGGAGATCCTCGGATCTGGCTACGAACGCATCAGCACGACCTTCGACGATGGCTACCCCGAACCCGACTGGCGCGAGCTTGGTGTAGTCGTGCGCGTCACGATCCCAACGCACCCCTTCTTCGCGGAGGGCGATGATGGTGATCGTGAGGGTGATGAGGGTGATGGTGAGGGTGATGGTAATAATGAGGGTGATCGCCTCGTCGATGGCCGCTCGATGTCGGCAGAGCAACGCGCAGCATGGGTGCTTACCGAGATCGACGCAGGCCGGCAGGTCACAAACCAATACCTGGCGCGAACGCTGGGAGTCTCCCTGGCCACCGTCGAGCGTCTGACCCATCGCATGCAGCAAGAAGACACCATCCACTGGTCCGGAACCAGACGCTCAGGCAACTTTCGGCGCACCTAAGACGCGCTTCCCCCTCGACGCACCGAACTGCGAGGGGTGGAGCCCTCAGGTGAAGACACCCACAAACAAACCCACAGGGTCACTGCCCACCCTGTGCATTGGGGAGCCTGTTTTGAAAGCGCTGTGTCTCCCCCGACCAGCTCTTTTCCGGTGCGCATCGCTTCTGACGGATCTGCGCTCGGGCTCGAAGTCTCTCCGCCTGCTCGCTCGTCGAGGGCCAAGATGACGATGGAAGCTTTCGCGACAGGTTCACGGTGGTTTGATGTCGTTGACATTGGAGGGTAGGCTTCTGGACAGGTACTTTGTGGGTCCGCCGGCGCCAGCCGTCTGCGGTCCCGGAAATCGAGCAGGGGGGAAATCATGGCTAGCTTTTGTCATCGGACTTGGAAGCGTGTGTGGGCCGTACGGCGGATGGCGGTACCGGCGTTGGTTGTGCTCGTATGTGTCTCGGTGGCCGGCCAGTGGCCGAGCGTCGCTGCCGCGAAGCCGGGCTCCGAGACCGCGAGCTTCGAATACGACGGTCTGAGCCGGGTGCTCTCCTCGACTCTGACCGACGCCGATCCGATGGGCACGAACCCCGTCAACGCTGTGACCTTCGCGACACCTAACCTTGTCCTGTCGAACGTCACGCTCACCGGCTGGAGCTGCAGTGCGACAATGGTCGGTGATGCGTGGGGCTGCTACGGGGGTATGCAGCTCCCGGGTCAGGCGCTCGCCCCAAGCCTGACCGTGAGTGGACCACCGAGCACCATCAACCTGTGCGCGGGCACCGACTCGTTCGCGACTGAAGCAAATACCACCTGCCAGGACGTCCCCGTCTCGAGCACGCCCGCACCGACGCCAACGGGGACGACGCCGACCCCGACGCCGACCCCGACAACGACCGGACAGACCCCGAAAACGACCACAAGAACTCCTGCCGAAGATGAAGAAGAAGAAGCTCGCAAGAAGCCCTGCACATGCGAGAAGCTCTCGGTACGGCTGGACCCTACGCTGTTCAGCAAGCGCCACCTGCCCGTGGACAAGCAGAACTTTGGGGTTGGCTTCAAATGGCAGATGACCTGCACGCAAGGCAGGGGCGGATGCAAGGGCGAACTCTATTTCAAGCCCCCCGAGATACTGGCAGGGAGCCTTCCAAACATCCCAGGCCTCAAGCTGAACATCAAGCGTAAGACGATCTTGTGCAGATCACAGTGCAAAACCAGCACCACGGGCACGTTCGAAATCAAGATGACTTTCCCCGGGCAGCTCAACAAGCTGTTCGGCAGGACCCTTGCTTACAGCATCATCACGACGTGCGGCGGAGTCAAAACGACCCTCGCAGTGCGCGTTTTCGTCGACAACACCGGCCACCTACACATGCGCTGACCGGACCCGCTGACGCACATCCACCGGCCGTCGTCACGGCAGAGCTCGGTCGTTCATTTCGACCGGCCGTCGTCACGGCAGAGCTCGGTCGTTCATTTCGACCGGACCCGCTGACGCGGGTCCCTGCGGTCGAAATGAACGCCCGAGATCTGCCGTGACTAGCTATGGCCGACCGAGCGAAGCATCCTAACTCGTGCGCAGCCTGCCAGGACGATGAACGAAGAGCACTCAGAAGCCCGCCCACAGCGGCCCGGAGACATCCAGGAGCCTGGTAGCAGCGGTCCCGCTGCCGGGCTGACTGGGTTGCCGGCCGACTATCCGGCGTTCCTTGCCGGGGCTCGGGCGTGACCAAGCGTCTCTCGGTGGACCTGCGCCGCGTGTTTGCAGATATGAAGGGGTTGTCGGAGACAAACCTGCGCCACATGCGAGCTTTCGCCCAAGCGTGGCCGGGCTGGGAGGTTTGCTCACAGGCCGTGAGCAAATTGCCTTGGGGGCACAATCTGGAGCTGGTGTACAAGCTCGCCGACAGCGACGCCCGTCAATGGTAGGCGCGCCAGGCAGTAAGCGGCCGGCCTGACGATTTCGTCCAACATCACGTAGCGGCGATCTCACGCCTCGATGCAGGGTGGCTCGTTGGCGTACTGTGGCGGGATTGGGGCCCCGTGAACGGCAACGGGTGAAGACGGAATGTCGCGCAGGTCTAGGCTTGCGAGTTCGATGGGACTGAGTGCGACGGGTGTGCAGTTCTCAAACGACCCGCCGCCCGGGGACAGGCCGTTGACAACGTTGACCACGATGCTCTGCTGTGCCCAGGCGAGCTCGTTGCCGCTGAGCGCCAGGCCGTCGGCGCTCACCGAGCCTGAGAAGGCCACGACCGTCTTGGTCGTGCCGGCCAGGAGATTTCTCACATCGATCGTCGTGCTTTCGGGGTTGCCGGCGTCGGTGGACAGGAATGCCACGTGGCCTTCGGAGAGCACGGCGTCGCTCCCGAGTTGAGTTTCGTGGCCGGCTGTCGACCCGGCTCGCGCCCACCACCATCCGCTTCTTCTCGGAGCGGGCTGGGCGATATGGGCGAGCTGCCCCGGCGCCCAGCAGCATCCTTCGGTGACGAGCACGTCTCCGCTGTCGTCAAGCTGGATGCCCGATGTTGTGCCCCGTCTCTCGCCGCCGGTGGTGCTGATCCGCGGCGGCGTGATCTGATTGACCAGGGCGCCTGTCGCGGTGTCCAGGACGCGAACAAACGGCCGTGTTTCGGCGCCGGAGCGCTGCGTGCCGCGCCCGCGCCAGTAGGCGAGCGCGAGGTAGTTGCCGGACGCCGCCATGTAATCGAGGGTGCCCGGCATCGGTGCAAGCACATGCCAGCGGCGCGAGCGCAGGTCGACGTCGACCACCTCGCCAAACGGTGCTCCGTGGCGCGCGAGACAGACGCGCGGTAGCGCCGCATATAGATGCTCGCCCGAAACCGCATACTCCGTCACCAGCACACCGGGCTTGATGCTCGCCGAGCCAGGGTTGCACTTACGCAGAAGCGCCAGCGCGCGTAGCTGGCCCCCGATCCGGCCGGCGAGCACCCCCGACGGTCGCGCGAGCGCCCACCAGTCCCGACCGAACCAGGCCAAGTCGGCGGAGTTGTTCCAGTTGGGCGCGTCGGGCCGGGCGAGAACCTTTGACCTGCCCGCAGAGTTGGTCAGCATGATCCCACGAGAGCTCTCCCAGACCAAACCAGCGCTGGTGATGAACGGTCCCGCGGACAGACCAGGAGCGTCGACGCTCGAGCCCTCGGCATGCATCCCGGTGGACGCGACGACCGGCCCGGCGAGCATCAACACAGCGACCGCGAACGCTACCGGGCTCGCGTAAGCACGGCGCACAAACCGCGAGCCTACTGTGCCTCTCCACCGTCGCGCGATCCGCGCCGCGTCGATCGCGTCGTGACTCACCCGCAGCTCATCCGACCGCATCGCTCCCTGCCGCGTACCCGTTTAGCCGATCAGCCCTTGATCTCGTTGTGAACTCGAGCCACCATCGGCTCGTTCATCTCGATGCCCGCCGCAGTGAGGATCGGGAGGAGGGTTGCACCGAACGCCTCGAATGCCTCCTGCGACTCCCATATGTCGAAAACCTGGATCTCGCCGTCCGTCTCAAGGGCGACGTGGGAGATGCGTCCGGCGGGAGCTCCGGCACCCGCTTCCTCGAGCTGGACGGTCGTTGTGTCGTACCGCTCCTGCGTAAAACCCTTAGCAGTGATATAGAACCCGAGCGCCATCCGATCCCGTTCCCTTCGCGCGGTCTGCGCAGTGGTTTGCCCAGCGATATCGCGAACTGTACTCCTACTAGCTGAGGATGGCAGCTCAGCATTCTGCTGGGCTTCCATCGCCTCCGTCTCCTTCCAAGGGGCCCTGTTTAGTTACCGCCCTGAGCAGTCGTGATCGGAGTCCGCGTGCGGATAGTTGGATTTCGTCGCCCGTGGCGTGTCTGCGGCACGCTTGGGTCAGCATCTTGCGAGAACCGGGGATCAGTAGGGTCTCGTCGCGGTTCGCGGGCGCAGCCACCGCGTATCCCCCAACTCGTCGCATCACAGCCAGAACATCGGCGGCAAGCGGAGTTGCGTGAGCAACTCGCGAGACACTAGGATCACCGCTTGTGTGGTTGCTTCAGCGTGACGTTGGCCGCTGTCACAGAGCTCGACAGCGTGCCGCTCGAGGAAGCCTGGGAAACGACCACGTGCACGGGCAGTGTGTGTCGCTTCTCAAGCAATCCGCGCCCTGTGCTGTTCAGCTCGAGCACAAGCGCACGCGAGGTGCCGGCAGCAATAGTGGCCGACAGCGTGCCGACGATCACTCTGACGTGGCGTATGTGGCGCTTTGCGCTCACAGCCTTGACCTTGTGCCCTTCGATCGTCTCGGTGATTTCCACGTGGACGATCACCTGGCAGCCTTGGCCCTGTGGGCCTACGCATTCGAGCGCGACGCTGAGTTCGTCGGAGTTGGCGACCTTGACGTGCTTGGCACGAGGAGTGCCTTTAGCGGTCACTTTGCTCGAGGATTCCGAGCCAGAGGTTGGGCTCGTCGAGCTGGACCCAGACGAATTCGTGCTGCTGCTCCCGGTAGTGGTGTTGCCGACAGTGTTACCGCCGGTGCCAGACGTCTGGCTGCCCGCTGTGCCGATGAACGCCTGCCCGGCTTCATCGATAGCTACACACTCTTCTTCAGACGGACAGGCGATTGCGACGAGGCCCAGTCCGGCGATCCTCGACGGTGTGGGCGTACCCGGCGTCTGCGGATTGAATGTGACCTCGTAGCCGAGGCTATCGACCGCGGTGCATTGCGTGCTTGAAGGGCATGCGATCGCTTCCAGCAGTCCTGCGCTGCCGGTGTCGATCACAGCCGGTGCCGGTGAGCCTGGCTGGGCTGGGTTGAACGTCAGCGCATCGCCCGTCGTTTTTTCGTTGCCGACGGCCGTGCACTGTTCGGCTGACGGACACGACACACCGGTGAGACCCGCCGAGCTGAGCGCGTCGACGCTGCCCGTGTCCGTGCTGGGCGGGAATGTCAGCTCTTCCCCTCCCCGTATTTCGGCGCCACCCACAGCCACACACGTTTGGGCAGGCACACATGTCAGGGCGTTCCAGAAGCCGCCACTGAATTTGTAGGAGCCACCGAGTACTGGTTTCTGCGGGTCAAAGCTCTCTTGGCCGTCGAGGTCTACGAGTACACATTCGGTTTCCGACACGCATGAGACACCGTGCATCTCGCGTCCGTCATGATTGTCGATCACCGAGTCGGTGATGACTGTCCCGTTCTGCGGTTCGAATGTGATCTCTTCGGCGTTTTTGTCGATTGCCGTGCATTGCGTAAGCGACGGGCATGAGACACCGTCTACTTTCATTCCTTCTGCGCCGGCGCCTTTGACCACGGTAATGCCGGCGGCGTGTGCGCTCGAGAGGTTCTGTGGGTTGAAGGTGACCTCGAGAATTTCGCCCTGGGCTTCGTGGTGCACTTCCCCTTCGATCGCCCACACCGCTGTGCACTGCGTACTCGCGGGGCAGACGATGCTGCTCATTTTCACGCCGCTTTCGCTTGTCAGCGCCTGCGCCTTGCTCCACGACAGCGTCGCTGCGCTCGCACCGCCGGCGAGCACGAGTGTTGAGCACACGGCCAAGGACATCGAGAGCGCGAGTCGTCTTGCACGCCGCACGCAGGCGAGCCCTAGAGACGATGAAATTTGACGTCTAACCATGTGGATTCTCCCCTTCGCAAATTGGGTCGGCGACCGGCCATAGACTAGAGCGTTCGGCCTACTGAAGACTCGTAGTGAGGCAGGGGATGTCTTTTTTGGGTCGCATCCGCCCGCCCACACGGGTGATCAAGACGGTGGTCGCCAACCTCTAGCGAGGGTCGTTTGGCCAACCTCGATGATGTAGCCATCAGGATCGCGGATGTAGCAGCGGATCTCGGTCTCGTGCTGCTTCGGCGGCGTCAGGAATTGGGCGCCCCGTGCGCTCCACTCCTCGTACACAGCTTGGATATCCGCAACCCGGATGTTGAGAAAGCTGCTCACCCGATCTGGGTCGGGCTGTCTCTCGAGCGTGACGGTCGGCTTGTCGTCGGTAGGACCTCCCCCGACATTGATAATGATCCAGGTGTTGGCCAGCGCTACGTATGTCACCTCGTCACCCGCCTCGCCGGAGATGACGGTCTTGCCACCCAGTACCTCAGTGTAAAAACGACGGGAACGCTCCACATCATCTGAGACGATGAAGTGGGCCAGCACCATCTCCTCATCAATGCTGCTCATGATGACCTCCGTTGTTTGAATAGGCTCCACCGCTCCGCGACGATAGCCCCATGGTCAGTGTCCCGCCGGCATCAATCCTGTGTCGTGCGGATGCCTGGCGATAGGGCCGCCAAGCGATTCGCTTTTCAGTGCTCCCGCACACCCACGCGGCGCGCGGGACGGTCTTGACTTCTGCTCGGATGAGAGGAAAGTATGCGCGAGCAGACGGGATCGTGGAGGCGATATGAGCGATATCGAGGTAAGCAGCCAAAGCGCGGCGGGCACCCCGCCGGTGAAGGCCGGGGAGCTCAAGCTCGAGGTCGTGGTCTTGCCGGTCTCGGACGTCGACCGGGCAAAGACCTTCTATGAAGGCCTGGGTTGGAGACTCGACGCGGACGTGACCGCGGATGAGGACTTGCACCTGGTCCAGTTCACGCCGCCAGGCTCTGGGTGCTCCATTCAATTTGGCACGAACATCACATCCGCCGAGCCCGATTCGGCCAAGAGCGTCTACCTGAGCGTCTCCGATATCGAGGCGGCGCGTGAGGATCTACTGGCACGCGGCGTGGAGGTGAGCGAGGTGTTCCACGAGCGCGCGTTGGGCGCTCGGTTCCACGACCCTGGTCGTTTGCCCGGGCCGGCGCCCGACCGTCGCACCTACCGCTCGTTCGTGACCTTTAGTGATCCGGATGGCAACAGCTGGCTGCTCCAAGAGATCACGACGCGGCTGCCCGGTCGCTGAAAGGAGGAGACATGGACACGAAGTACGGCTCCGTCGAAGATCTCGCCGAAGCGCTCAGACGGGCGGCCGCGGCACACGGCGAGCACGAGAAGCGAATTGGCCAAGCGGATGAGAACTGGCCCGATTGGTACGCGCTCTACATGGTGCGCGAGCGCGCCGGTGAAGAGCTGCCGACGTGAGACCACCGACGGCAAGCTGAGGCAAATCCACAGGCCGTCGCCACGTCAGATCTCGATCGCTCATTTCGACCGGACCCGCTGACACCGGTCCCACAGGCCGTCGCTCGAGCGATCCACAGGGTCGCCGCCCACTCCTATGCATTGGGGATGAGCCTGTCTCGAAAGCGCTGTGCTTCCCCGACCAGCTCTTTTCAGGGGCTTCGACTTCATCGCTAGGTGCGCTTCGGCTCGAAATCTCACCTCCTCGACGCACCCCGCGCGAACAACTCGGTGGGGGACCTTCGTGGACCCCTGAACCGGGTTGATACCGATGCCCGGTCAACTGATGGCTATATGGTATGTTGAGGACAGAAAAGGACAGATAATGTCCTAATCGTCTTTCCTCATGCCATGACGTCGGTAGCTCCCCGCCAACTTCCCGACCATCTGCTCTCTCGGGGCATCTCGACCTTCACCACTTCAGATGCCCAGGAACTCCTTAACGGATCATCGCCCGCAGCGGTACGCAGGACCCTGTCTCGATTGCGCGCGAACAGGCAGGTGTTCTCGCCCGCGCAGGGCTTCTGGGTGGTGATCGCACCCGAGTACCGCTCCTGGGGCGTCGTCCCGGCCGAGCGCTTTATCGACGAGATGATGCGAACGTTGGGTCGCATCTACTACGTGGCGCTGCTCTCAGCCGCGTCCCTGCACGGCGCCGCACACCAGGCGCCCCAGGTCTTCCAGGTTATGTGCGCTCCGCCGCTGCGCGACCGGGCAGTCGCTCGCGTCCGCCTGCGGTTCTACAGCGGCCGACACGTTGCCGGCGCCCCAACCGAGCAGCGCACCGTGTCAACTGGCACGATGCGCGTGGCAACACCAGAGCTGACCGTCGTCGACATGGTGGCGCTACCGGGCGAGAGCGGCGGCTACGGCAACGTGGCCACCATCCTGCGCGAGTTGGGCGCCCTGAATGGAACCTCGCTCGCCGCGCTGGCCCAGTCCCGCGGACGCGGACTCGCGCGCCGAGTCGGCTGGCTCGTCGAACGCTTTGGAGACTGCGACGATCTCGAGCGTCTACGAGAAGCGGCCGCTCCCGATCAGGGCGAGCCCACACTGCTGCGCGCCGGTGCCGGCCGGCGTGGCCACCTCGATCGAGCCTGGGGTATCCGCCTGAATACCGACGTGCAGGCTGACCTGTGATCGCACGAGACCACATCACTCAGTGGAGCGTCGACGCGCCTTGGCCGGAGCGCCAGCAAGTCGAGCAGGATCTCGTCCTCTCACGGCTGATCCTCGAGATCGCCAGCGATCCACTCCTCGGAGGAGAGCTCGAGCACCCCGACTTCCTCGCCGACCTCAACACACTCATCGTCCACCAGC
>Ga0302181_10003331_pt1 | contig 11035 bp, 8 predicted proteins | sample I_Palsa_E3_3_FD_198786 | JGI IMG/M metagenome (GOLD analysis project Ga0302181, IMG submission 198786) | Peat permafrost microbial communities from Stordalen Mire near Abisko, Sweden - I_Palsa_E3_3 | ecosystem: Environmental > Terrestrial > Soil > Palsa > Peat permafrost | place: Sweden: Abisko... | reverse complement strand
TCATCGCCGGTGTGACGCTCGGGTTGGTGTTCCTATACGCGCTCGCGAGGCCGTACGAGCGCGCGCGGCTGACCTCGTTCATCGACCCTTGGGCGCACGCCTCGGGCAGCGGCTTTCAGGCGGTGCAGGGGCAGATCGCGATCGGCTCGGGCGGGCTGTTCGGGGCCGGGCCAGGGCAGTCGGTGCAGAAGATCTTCTATCTGCCCGAGGCCCCCACCGACTTCATCCTCGCGGTGATCGGCGAGGAGCTCGGCGTCGTCGGGGTGTTAGGGCTGCTGTCGCTCTATGGGCTGATCGCCTATGCGGGTCTGCGCGCGGCGAAGGGGGCGCGCAGCCTGTACTCAGCCCTGATCGCGGTCGGCGTGACCTCGTTGATCGTCTCGCAGGCGATCCTGAATGTGTTCGCCGTGCTTGGGCTGGCGCCGCTGACCGGCGTGCCGCTGCCGTTCGTCTCCTACGGGTCGAGCAGCCTGATCGTGATGCTCGCGGCGATGGGCCTCTTGATGAACGTCGCCGCCGGCGGGACCGCGCACGTGCGGGCGGTGGCGCCGGCGCGCAAACGGGGTGCAACCCAGGCGCGTTCAAACGGGGGCCGCCCGTCCGCCGGAGGTTCAGCCGACGCCAAGGGCCGCGAACCGGCACGATGGGACCGTGAGCAGAGAGACGAAGATCGTGATCGCCGCAGGGGGGACCGCCGGGCACGTGGTGCCGGCGCTGGCGGTGGCCGACGCGCTGCGAGCTGAGGGCGCGGAGGTCTCCTTCATCGGCGGCGAGCGCGCCGAGGCCGAGCTGGTGCCTGCCGAGGGGTACGAGCTGAGGCAGATCGCGGTCGAAGGGATGAGCAGGACCAGTCCCCTGCGTGCCGCCCGTGCGCTGGGGCGCGCGGGGGTCGCGTTCCTGCGTGCCCGTTCGGCGCTGAAGGAGCTGAAGCCGGATGCGGTGATGGGCGGTGGCGGCTATGTCGCCGGACCGGTGGGCCTGGCAGCGGTGACGCTGCGAATTCCGCTTGTCCTGACCGAGGCGGACAGCCACCTGGGGCTGACGAACCGCGTGCTCGCGCGGGCGGCGCGGCGAGTGTGCCTGGCCTTTGCGCTGCCCGGGCGGGAGGGCGCGCGCTATCGGGTGACGGGTCGGCCGGGACCGCCGGCACAGGAGGATCGCGCGGGCGCACGGGAGCGGCTCGGGTTGGCCGCGGGACGGGATTGCGTGCTCATATTCGGTGGCTCGCTGGGGGCGCGTTCGATCAACCAGGCCGCGGTCGAGGCGTTCGTCGGCGAGCGGGGCGCGGCATTCAGTGTGCTGCACGTCGCCGGCCGTCGCGACTACCCCGAGCTGTCCGCACGTGATCTGCCTTCGGGATACGACCTGCGGGAGTACCTCGACGTAGATGAGTTCGGCGACGCGTTGGCGGCTGCCGATCTGGTCGTGGCGCGCGCGGGGGGGTCGGTGTTCGAGATCGCCGCGAGCGGCACGCCGGCGATCCTCGTCCCTTACCCACACGCCTCGGCCGATCACCAGACGGCGAACGCGCGCTGGATGGAGAGCGCGGGCGCGGCGGTTGTGATCGTCGATGGCGAGTTGGACGGGGGGCGTCTGGCGAGGGAGGCGGCGGCGCTGTTCGCGGACAGGGAGCGTTTGGCGGCGATGTCCTGCGCATCGAAAGGGTTGGCCCGGCCGGATGCCGCCAGGGATATAGCCGACGAGTTGTTGAAAGCCGCCGTATGAACACGTCAAACGGACCATGGCGCGGGCGGCGCTTGCACTTCGTCGGCGTGGGCGGCGCCGGGATGAGCGGCTACGCGCGTGCGGCGAAGGCGTTGGGGGCCGAGGTGACGGGCTCAGACGGGGCGCTATCCCCCTACGCGGAAGGGTTGCGCGCGGATGGTGTGTTGGAGGTGAAGGTCGGCCACGCCGCTGAGAACGTGCCGGAGGGGGAGGGCGTCGAGGTCATTTATTCGAGTGCGGTGCCTGCCGAGAATTCCGAGCGTAAGGCCGCCCGTGCGCGGAGGCTGAGGGAGCGCCCGCGCGCGGAGCTGCTCGGAGAGTTCACCGAGATCAAGCGCACGATTGCGGTGGCGGGCACGCACGGCAAGACGACCACTGCGTCGATGATCGTGCATGCGCTGCGTTCAGCCGGTTTGCGGCCGGGATGGCTCGTGGGCGCCCCGGTGGGCGACGGCCTGCCGAACGCGGAGTGGGGCGAGGGCGAGTGGCTGGTGGTCGAGGCTGACGAGTCCGACCGCTCAATGTTGAGCTTGAGGGTCGAGGTGGGGGTGCTGACGAACGTCGAGCTCGATCACCACGCGAGCTTCGGCTCGCTGGCGGAGCTGGAGGAGGCGTTTCGCGCGTTCCTGAGCATTGCCGAAAAAGCCGTCGTGTTGTGGGATCGGCCCGAGCTGGTCGCGCTAACCGGCGAGGATGCCGGGGGCGTGGAGGTCATTCCTTACGACGTGTCCGATCCAACGCTCGAGTCAGGAGGCTCCCGTTTCCAGTGGCGTGGGCACGAGGTCGAGCTGAAGGTGCCTGGTGTGCACAACGCGCTGAACGCGACGGCTGCGCTGGAGGCCGCACGGCTGGCTGGTGCCGACGCGAACCGCACGATCGAGGGCCTCTCCGGCTTTGCGGGCGCCGGGCGGCGTTTCCAGCGGCTGGGAGAGACCGCCGGCGGAGCGGTTGTATACGACGACTATGCCCATCACCCGACCGAGATTGCGGCGACACTGAGCGCCGCGCGGACGTTGGCGCACAAGCGGCTGGTGGGGGTGTTCCAACCGCACCTCTACTCGCGCACAGCGCTGCTGGCACGCGAGTTCGGCGTCGCCTTGGCGCTCGCGGACGTGGTGGCGGTGCTCGACGTATATCCCGCGCGCGAGCGCGGGGAGGACCACCTGGGGGTGAGCGGGCTGCTGATCGCCGAGGCGGCGGCCGACGCCGCCGGCGGAAAACCGGTGTACTGGCTGCCGAGCTTCGCTGACGCCGAGCCGGTGTTGAAGGGCATGCTGGGCGACGGCGACGTGTGTCTCGTGATGGGCGCCGGCGATGTCGACGAGCTCGGACGGCGATTGGTGGAGGTCACCTGAGCATTTGGAGACTGCGTATCACCATAGTGTCACGCAGTCTTAAAAGTACAACAACCCTCCCCGCCATCTTTACCTTCCAGCAAATACCATAGTGTCCTCTAGAGATTCACCGGCGACGATGCCGTCGATCGTGCAACGGGACGCGCCGCTCGACCGGATGGCGACGGTCAGGACCGGCGGCGAGGCCGAGTACTTCGCCCGCGCCGGCTCGGGCGCGCAGCTGAAGGAGCTGCTCGCATGGGCCGCGCAGATCGATGCGCCGGTCCACGTCGTTGGGTCTGGCTCGAACCTGCTGATCGCCGACGAGGGCGTGGGCGGTCTGGTCGTGAAGCTCGACCGCAAGCTCGCGCTGATCAAGCACGAAGGCGAGCGAATCGTCTGCGGCGGCGGCGCACGGCTGCCTTCGGTCGCGGCGCGAGCGGCGCAGGCGGGGCTGAGCGGGATCGAGTTTGGCGTGAACATTCCCGGCACGGTTGGCGGTGCGGTGCGAATGAACGCAAACGCCTACGGCGGCGAGCTCGCGAAGGCGCTGGAGTGGGTCGAGATAGTGACCGCCGCAGGGACCGAGCGCCGCGCGCCGAAGGAGCTGGGGTTCGGCTATCGCCAATCCAACCTCAGCGCCGGGGAGATCGTCGCGCGAGCTTCGTTTGTGTTGACGCCAGCTGAGACAGCGAAGGTCAAGGCCACGCTCACGGAGATGCGCGAGCGCCGCCACGCGGCCCAGCCGCAGGGGATCAAGACGTTCGGCTCGACGTTCAAGAACCCAGATCCCGATGACACGCGCGCCGAGGGCCGCTCCGCCGGACTGCTGCTCGCGGAGGCCGGTTGCAATGGCCTGACGGTTGGTGGCGCGCGCTTCGCAGAGAAGCACGCGAACTTCATCGAGAACACCGGCTCGGCCACGACCGCGGACGTGATCGCGGTGATGGCGGAGGGCCGCCGCCGCGTCAAGGAGTGCTTCGGGGTGGAGTTGGAGCCTGAGGTGCAGACCCTCGGCGACGTGCGCTTTCCCTGGTAGGGGTTTGCTTCCCGGGGTCGAAGACCCAGGGAATGGAACGCTCCGTCGTCGCTCGCTCCCCGATCTCCTCACTGGACATCCTGTGGCACCCGTTCGAAGCGGTCGCGAGCCTCGCGCGAGGCTCGTTTCAGGCGATCTTGCGCCACCGCCGCCTGCGCATCGCGCTGCTGACGGCTCTCGTCGCGCTCCCACTGCTCGCCGGCGGCTGGATGCTGTTGCGGAAGTCCTCGTTCACAGCGGTGGAGCACGTAAAGGTGGGCGGCCTGCACGGGCCACAGGCGCAGGCGATCGAAGCGGCCCTGAACGGCGCCGCGAGCCACATGAGCACGCTCGACGTGCACCCCGCCGCGCTGCGCGCGGCCGTCGCGTCGTTTCCGGTCGTGCGCACGGTCCGCGCGATCCCGAGCTTCCCGCACGGCCTAAGGATCGATGTCACAGAGCAGCTGCCGGTGGCGGCGCTCACGATCGGAGGGGAGCGCACCGCGGTGGCGGCCGACGGCGTCGTGCTCGGCCCCGCGCTGCTGTCGAGCTCGCTACCGGCGCTGAGTGACCAGCAGGGTGCGACAGAGCCCCAGCCGGGACAGCACGTACAGGGTCAGAGCCTGCTCGCCGAGCTGACCGTGCTGGGCGCGGTCCCGCAACCGCTCGAGCGGTTCGTGACGCGTGTGTTCACCTCCCCCGGGGGGCAGGGCATGACCGTGACGATGCGCAACGGCCTGCTCGTCTACTTCGGCGACGCCGTGCGGCCCCACGCGAAGTGGTTGTCGCTCGCACGGGTGCTGGCCGACTCGACCTCGGCAGGCGCCGTCTACATCGACGTACGCGTGCCCGAACGTCCCGCCGCGGGCTTCTCCTCCGCCGGCGCTCCGTCCGCTTCGACGACATCGGCGGGTCAACAAGCGACCACGCCGGAATCGACCGTCGCGGCGCTGGCGGCGGGTTTGACCGACGACACGAACGGTGAACCGGCAGCGTCCTCGGCGGCGACGTCTGCAACTGGATCGACCACGACGACGGAAGCCGCATCGACTGCGCCTGGAGCATCGGAATCGAGCACCGGCACGACGGATACGACAGCGACCAGCGAACCGGAAACCCCGGCGGCGAGTGCGACGCCGGGTGGCTGAGGTCGGGTGGCTGAGGACACCGGCAGGAGCGCGACGGGCATTCCCTAACAACTATAAACCTCAACTTAAGGTTAAGTCTAGAAAAATGACAATCCTCGGGTAGGGGTCGAGAGTTCGGCGATCTGCAATGAATCTTGCGAGATTGGTCCCCGGCGTTGACAGGGCGAAGATCCCTGCATAACGTCCCGATCTGGGCGTTCCAGATGAGGTAGTCTGGAGAACCCTTAACAACTACTGGAGGCTTCGGACAGAGTCATGGAGAGCGGCGGCAGGAGCTACTTGGCGGTCATCAAGGTCGTGGGCGTCGGCGGCGGCGGCACGAACGCGGTCAGCCGTATGGTCGACGCGGGATTGCGTGGCGTGGAGTTCATCGCCGCGAACACAGACGCACAGGCGCTCGCGATGTGCGACGCCGACGTGAAGCTGAACGTCGGCGTCACCTCGACGAAGGGCCTCGGCGCGGGCGCCAACCCCGATGTCGGCCTGGCGGCGGCGTCGGAGTCACGCGACGACATCAAGGAGGCGCTGAAGGGCGCGGACATGGTGTTCGTGACCGCGGGCGAGGGCGGCGGCACGGGGACCGGCGCCGCGCCCGTGATCGCTGAGATCGCAAAGAACGAGATCGGCGCGCTGACCGTCGGCGTGGTGACGCGCCCGTTCGACTTCGAGGGCTCCCAGCGCGGCCGCCAGGCGAGCGAGGGAATCGAGCGGTTACGCGAGGTCGTCGACACGCTGATCGTGATCCCGAACGAGAAGCTGCTGGCGGTCGTCGAGCGCCGCACGTCGATGCTCGACGCGTTCAAAGAGGCCGACGACGTACTGCGTCAGGGCATCCAGGGGATCACCGACCTGATCACGATCCCCGGCCTGATCAACCTCGACTTCGCCGACGTGCGCACGATCATGCACGACGCCGGCTCGGCCCTGATGGGGATCGGCACGGCGGGCGGCGAGAGCCGCTGCGCCGACGCCGCGAAGGCCGCGATCTCCTCGCCGCTCTTAGAAGAGTCCGTTGACGGTGCCACCGGCATCCTGCTGAACATCACCGGCGGCAAAGACCTCGGCCTGTTCGAGGTCAACGACGCCGCGGAGATCATCCAGAACGCGGCCGACCCGAACGCGAACATCATCTTCGGCGCCGTGATCGACGAGGCGATGGGCGACGAGGCCAGGGTGACCGTGATTGGCACGGGCTTCGACCACCGGGTGGGAGGGCTCCGGACAAGCGCGCGCCGCGGCCGCGCCGGACGTCCGGACCGCAATCCCCGTATTGACGATCGTCAGCGTTCCTCGTTGGAGATCTCCGACGATGACATCGACGTGCCGCCGTTCCTGCGGTAGTCCTTCGATAGCCTGGGGCCGGTGTCGACACCGGCCGATACGTCGCTGCGGCGCACAGCCCTATTCGACCGCCACGTCGCCGCGGGCGCGAAGCTCGTCGAGTTCGCCGGCTGGGAGATGCCGGTTCAATACGAGGGAGTCCGCCAGGAGCACTTGGCGGTGCGTGAGGACGTCGGCGTGTTCGACGTGTCGCACATGGGCGAGATCGAGACCTCGGGCCCCGACGCGCTCGCGCTGCTGCAAAGATTGCTCTCGAACGATGTAGCTCAGGTCCCGATCGGCGGTGCTCAATACTCCGTGCTGTGCCGCGAGGACGGCGGCGTGCTCGATGACCTGTTCACCTATCGCCTGGATCTCAACCGCTATCTGACGGTGACGAACGCGGCTAACCACGAGCGTGATCTCGCCTGGTTCCAGGAGCACTCAGAAGGCTTTGGCGACGTGGAGGTGACCGATCGGCTGGATGATTACGCGATGCTCGCCGTCCAGGGTCCGCGCGCGAGGGAGCTCGTGCAGGCGATCTCCGACGAGCCGCTGCCCGCCCGGATGACAGCGGCTACACGACGTCTGATGGGAGCAGATGTACTGGTATGTGGAACCGGTTACACTGGCGAGGACGGCGTCGAGCTGCTCGCCTCGTCCCGCGATGCCCCCATGTTGTGGGACGAGCTTTTGCGACGCGGCGCCGTCCCTACAGGCTTGGCCGCGCGCGACACGCTGCGCCTGGAGGCCTGCTACCACCTCTACGGCAACGATCTCTCGACCGAGCGCGGCCCGATCGAAGCCGGGCTTGGGTGGTGCTGCCGCGAGCAGACGGGCTTCATCGGCGCCGAGGCCGTGCAGGCCGTGCGCGAGGCTGGGGTGGGTGGGTCATCAGGACAAAAGCTTGTCGCGTTCACGATCGAGGGCCCGGGAATCGCGCGGCAGGGCAACGCGGTTCTCGGCGGCGGCGAGGTTTGCAGCGGCACGCTCTCGCCGAGCCTCGGGGTTGGAATCGGCATGGCGTATGTGCCGGCCGCGCAGGCCGCGGTCGGCACGCGCCTGGAAATCGACGTTCGTGGCAAGATCCGCCCGGCTGTCGTGAAGGAGAAGCCGCTTTACCGAAACAAGGGCGCGTAAATGGCCGAGGCGAACTATCCCCAAGACCTGCTGTACCACCCCGAGCACGACTGGGCGCGCGTCGAAGACGATCTCGCCACGCTCGGCATCACCTGGTATGCGCAGGATGCGCTCGGCGAGGTCGTGTTCTTCGATCCGCCGGCGGTCGGGACCACGCTCGTCAAGGACGAGCCCTACGCCGAGGTCGAGTCGGTGAAGGCGGTCTCCGATGTGCTCGCGCCGCTGTCGGGGGAGATCGTCGAGGTCAACGGCGACCTCGCTGCAGACCCCGGAGCGATCAACGAGGACCCCTACGGTGAGGGCTGGCTCGTGAAGATCAGGCTGGCCGAGCCGGCGGAGCGCGATGCGCTGCTGGACGCCGATGCCTACTCGGCCACGTTGGGTGGCTAGGCTGACAGCAGGACTTTGAGCCGCTACACCTCCATCACTCCCAAGGATCTCGACGCGATGCTCGAGGCGATCGGCGTGCCCTCTGTCGAGGCGCTGTTCGATCGCCAGATCCCCGAGGCCGTGCGCCTGGGCCGCCCCTTGGATCTCCCCGCGGGCAGGGGAGAGCAGGATGTGTTCGCACACCTGCGCGAGCTGGCCGCGAAGAACGTCTCCGCCGAAGACGAGCTGAGCTTCCTCGGCGCGGGTATGTACGACCACTACGTGCCGGCGCTGATCGACATGCTGATGTCGCGTTCGGAGTTCCTCACCCCCTACACCCCCTACCAGCCGGAGATCTCCCAGGGCGGGCTGCAGGTGATGTTCGAGTATCAGACGGCGATCTCAGAGCTGACCGCGCTGCCGGTCGCCAACGCCTCGGTCTATGAGGGACCCTCGGCGGTCGCGGCGGCGGGCTACCTGGCGAAGCTGCACAACGGCGGCAAGCGCTTCGTTGTGAGCGCCGGGCTGCACCCGCACTCGATCGAGACGCTGCGCACCCAGGCCCACGGCTACGGGATGGAGGTCGTCGAGGTCCCGTTGACCGGCGGCGTGACCGACCCCCACGCGTGGGCACAGGCGATCGACGGCGAGTGCAGCGCGGCGATCTTCGCCCAGCCGAACTTCTACGGCGCGGTCGAGGACGCCTCGGCGCTGAGCGCGGCCGCGAAGTCGGGGGCCTCCGGGCTCAACGGGGCGGGGGGCAACGGCACGGGTAAGTCGCCGGTCGTCATTGCCCAGGTCGACCCGATCACGCTCGGCATCCTCGCTGCACCCGGCGAGTGCGGCGTGGACGTGGCCGTCGGCGAGGGCCAGCCGCTCGGCAACCGCCTCGACTTCGGTGGGCCCTCCTTCGGCATCTTCGCGGCGCGCGAGGAGTATCTGCGTCGGATGCCAGGCAGAATCGCGGGGGAGACCACGGACGTAGACGGTCGGCGCGGGTTCGTGCTGACGCTGCAGACCCGCGAGCAACACATCCGCCGCGAGAAGGCGACCTCGAACATCTGTACCGCGCAGGCGTTGAACGCGCTTGGGGGTGTCGTGTACCTGACGTGGCTCGGCCGCCAGGGGATCGTCGAGCTGGGCGAGCTGCTGCTGGCGCGCACGCATTATGCTCGCGAGACGCTGTCCGCGCTGGATGGAGTGCAGCCGCTGCACACACAGCCGGTGATCCGCGAGTTCGCACTGCGCCTGGACGGGGATGTCGCCGCGGTCAAGCGCCGCTGCGCCGCGCAGGGCGTCAACCCGGGAGTCGATCTGCAGGCGCTGACCGGGCGCGATGAGGATCGCGGCGGTCTGCTCGTCGCGATCACCGAGCAGCGCTCGCGGGCCGATATCGACCGTTTGGCAGACGCACTGGGAGCAGCGGTCGCGGCGGAGCCGGCAGATCCTCGATCGGTGGCGGTGCCGGTATGAGCGCGATCGACGAGAACCACCTGCACGCCGATCCGAGCATCGATACGCACCCCTCGGGTCAGGGTATCGACCCCGCGACATCCCCCCGCGGGTCATCTGCGGGGCCGAGCGCGACTCCCCTGCAGCGCGAACGCGCAAAGACGATCTTCGAGAAGGGCGCCGCTGGGCGGCGAGCCTTCATGTGCCCCGAGTTGGACGTGCCGCAGGTCGATCTCGAGGTGCTCCCCGAGCGCTTCCGGCGCTCGCGGCCGCCCCGCCTGCCGGAGGTGTCCGAGCCTGAGATCGTCCGCCACTATGTGGGTCTGTCGAAGCGAAATTTCGATCTGGACTCCGGTTTTTATCCGCTGGGCTCGTGCACGATGAAGCACAACCCGCGGCTGCACGAGCGGGTCGCGGCGCTCCCTGGACACGCGCGGCTGCATCCGCTTCAGGACCCCGAGCGGGCGCAGGGCGCGCTCGAGCTGATGTGGAACCTGCAGGAGGCGCTCGCGGAGATCTCGGGTCTGCCCCATGTCTCGCTGCAACCATCCGCGGGTTCCCACGGCGAGTTGGCCGGGGTGCTGTTGACGCGCGCCTACCACGAGGCGCGCGGCGAGCAGCGGCACAAGGTGCTGACGCCGGACACCTCCCACGGGACGAACCCCGCGACGGTCACGATGGCGGGCCTGGAGGTCGTGAAGGTCGCGACGAATCCGCAGGGTGGCGTCGATCTGGACGACCTGCGCGCGAAGGCCGATGGCGAGACGGCGTGCCTGATGCTGACGAACCCGAACACGCTCGGTCTGTTCGATCAGAACATCGAAGAGATCGCTCAGGTCGTGCACGGGGTGGGGGCGACGCTGTACTACGACGGCGCGAACCTGAACGCGGTGATGGGCCTTTCCAGGCCGGGGGACATGGGCTTTGACATCGTGCACTTCAACCTGCACAAGTCATTCACGCAACCTCACGGCGGCGGCGGCCCCGGGGCGGGGCCGATCGCGGTGTCCGAGCGCATCGCGCCGTTTCTGCCGCGCCCGCTGGTTGTGCGCCACGAGGACGACGCCCCGGGGACCGGGGCAATAACGCAGGTCCCGAGCGGCGAGAACGGCGACGGCCCGACGTCCGAGGGGCCTCGGTACGACCTCGACTACAACGTTGAGCGGTCGATCGGCAGGCTGCGGGGCTTTCAGGGTAACTACGGCTGCTTCGTGCGCTCTTACGCCTACATCTGCTCGCTCGGCGCCGACGGACTCAAGGATGCCTCACAGACCGCGGTGCTGAACGCCAACTACCTGCTCGCACGCCTGAAGGAGAAGGGCATCGCCGAGCACCTGCCGCTCGCCTACGGGGAGCTGTGCCTGCACGAGTTCGTCCTTTCGGGTGGTCCGATGAAGAAGGCGCTCGGACTCAAGACGCTCGACCTGGCCAAGCGCCTGCTCGACTTCGGCTTTCACCCGCCGACGGTCTACTTCCCGCTGCTCGTCGAGGAGGCTTTGATGATTGAGCCGACCGAGACCGAGTGCAAG
>Ga0302181_10003329_pt1 | contig 11035 bp, 8 predicted proteins | sample I_Palsa_E3_3_FD_198786 | JGI IMG/M metagenome (GOLD analysis project Ga0302181, IMG submission 198786) | Peat permafrost microbial communities from Stordalen Mire near Abisko, Sweden - I_Palsa_E3_3 | ecosystem: Environmental > Terrestrial > Soil > Palsa > Peat permafrost | place: Sweden: Abisko... | reverse complement strand
GGTCGAGTAGGGATTCGTCGCGCTCGCGCCGAGGCCTGACGACGCACCGCCTCCGTTCGAAGCGAGGGCGGGAATCGGCGCCGGGACGGTATGCGCGATGGTTGGCCCTGCGACCGTGTTCGCAAGGCTCGCCGTCACGCTCGCCGGCGCGCTCGTGGGCGGTGCCGTGACGCTGACCGAGGGCGTCGGCTGCGTCGCGGGTGCGGGCGCGGGCGTGACCGTGAGCGCCGTGAGAAGGCCCCCCGACGACGTCGTGGCGTTCGTCGTCCCCGCGGTCACGTTGGCGGTAACGGGCGCCGTACTTGCCGCTGCGCTCGCCGCTGCGGCCGGCTGCGGCGTGAACGCGGTGAACGCGCTCGACGTAGGCGCGCTCGTCGCACCGCTCGCCGCACCAGACGAACCGGCCGCGGACGCGGCGCCGCTAGCGGCGCTGCTGCTGCCGCCGCCGCCGGCAGCGGCGGGCGCCGCCGTCGCTTGCGCTGCGGCGGCGTTGGAAAGCGCGAGCGCCTGATTCGTGCTGCCGCTCGTGTTCGTGTACTTCTGGGTGACCGCACCAGATGGGCCTGTCGCGCCGAGCAGCACCGAGGTCGAACCGGTCAGCAAGAGGTCGGCCACCGACGCGGCGGTCTGCACGTCGCCCCGCACGTCGATGGTCGTCTCGCGGTTCCCGAGATACGCGATGCCGCCGGGCGCGCGCACGTTGTTGGCTTGGATCGAGCTGACGACGTCGGTGGTGGTGAAATTGTGCGCCGAAAGCAGCGACGGGTCGACGGTAACCTCGAGCGCCGGCGTGACGGTTCCGTTCGCGCTCACGTTCGAGATGCCGTCGGCCTGTTCGAGGGCCGGCACGACCTCGTTGGTGACGATACCGGACAGCTTCGCCAGCGACAGCGTCGGCGACGTGACCGCTATCGTGACAACGGTGATTTGCGCGGGATCGAACGTGCGCACCGTCGGAGCCGGAAGGTCTTGCGGCAGCGCGGACTTCGCGGTTTGGATCCGGTCCTGCACCTCGGTCAGGTCGGTCGTTTGGTTCGAGTCGAGCGTGAAGGTCGCGGAGATCGAGCCCTGATTCTGCTGAATCGAGGTGGTGATGTGATCGAGGTCGGGCGCGCCGGCGATCGCGTCCTCGATCGGGATGACGACGGAGTCTCGCAGTTCCGACGGTGATGCACCCGGGTAGGCGACGCTTACATTGACCGTGGGGAAGTCGATGTTCGGGAACTGCTGCTGCACCAGCGTCGCCAGCGAAAACACTCCGACCAGCGTGATCAGCGCCACCAGCACGAACACCAGCGGCGGACGATGGACAAATAGCTGCGTGATGCGGCGCATTACTGCTGGGCGAGGATCTGCCCGTCAGACAGCCCGAGCTGTCCGTTACTGACCACGGTCTGTCCCGGGCGCAGACCCGAGACGATCGACGTCGTTCCGTCCGAACCCAATTCGCGCACGTGCACGGTTTTCGCGACCAGCGCCGGCCCCGCAGGACCGGCAGTTCCGCCGGGGCCGCCGGCTCCGCTACGACGGCGATGCGGTGCGCCGGAGCCGCCCGCCGGCGGAACCGGAGTGCCGCCCAGGGTCTGCATCGAGAGGCGCGAGACGGCTGCGGCGCTCTCGGTCTGCGCGATCATCACCGTCGTGTGGGTGTCGTCGAGGAATGCCGTCGTCGGGATGCCGACCCCGTGCACGGGCGGCAGCGAGGCCGATGCGGTGACCGGCAGTCCGGACTGCAGCCGCCCGTCGGCGTTGGTGACGAGCACCTTGACGGTGAAGTTCGTCGACCCCGGCGTGACTTGGCCGAGGACGGCGACCACGTCGCCGCGGTAGGTCTGACTGTTCGTCCCCGCTACGACCAGCGACACCGGCGCACCGACGGGGATCTCGAACGTATCCGTGCTCGAGGCGTTGAGCATCGCGTAGACGTGATCGAGCCGCTGCAGCGTGAAGATCGTCCGCGACCCGGGATACTCGCCCGGGTTCAGGTTGCGGTTGATGACGACGCCGTTGATCGGCGAGAGAACGGTCGCGCGCGCGATTTGGGCTTCGTACTGCTGCACCGTCGCTTGTGCCTGAGCCACGGCAGCGTGTGCCGCGCGGGCATCGGCGACCGCTGACTGCACGTCTGCGGCTTGCAAGCCGCGGTTCAGGTTGCCGTTGACGTTTTGATTGAGGATCGACGACTGCAGCTGCGCCTGCGCGTTGCGCACGGCGGCCTGATCGTTGAGGACCTGCGTACGCTGCTGATCGAGAACCTGCTGTGCGATGTATCCGGCGGCGATCAGCTGCTGATCGCGCACCAGGTTCTGCTGATCGTTGACGAGATTCTGCTGCGCCTGCGTCAGCGCTGCGCGTGCCGAGAGCACCGAGTTGCCGCCTTGACCGATGTTCAGCGTCGCGGTGTACCGCGTCTGCGCGACCTTCGCATCATCGGATTCCGCCGTCCGCTGATCGGCGACGACCGACGCCTGCGCTTGGGCGAGCTGCGCGCGCAGGTCGGCCGTGTCGAGCACTGCCAGCACCTGGCCGGGACGGACGCGGTCGCCTTCGTTGACGTTGACGACGTCCGTCGGCTCCGAGAGCGCGCTCGTGATCGCGACGTTGAGGAGCGGAGCGACGAAGCCGGAGATCGTCGTGGTCGCCCGGACCGTCGTGACCTTCGCCGTGGCAGTCGGGATCGGGTTCGGTGAGGCGCCCGCGCGCGCGCGGCGGCCGCCGGCGTTTCCTCCATTGCCGCAGCCGGCTGCCAGCGCCGCGGCGGCGAGCAGTGCGAAGGCGGCGAGTCGAGACCGGTTCAGCGGCGCGAACCGCAGCGGCATGATGGCGAGGCTCCGAGGGACACGCACCGGGGGGTACGGGCGGGCCCTCAGTATCGGGACGAAAACTGAGGATTTCCCCGGCCCTAGTCGAGCTTTCACCAAGCTCGCGGTTCTGCTTTCCGTTCCCCTCGCGCCTGCCTTGCCTCGCCCGCTCTCGCCTGCTCTAGCGGCGGCGGCTGCTGAGCGCCTGCGACCCCGATGGCTGCACGATCATCGTGATGGAGTTGGCAGGGAACGTCACGACGAGAGTCGAGCCGTTCGGCGTGATCGTCGATCCCGCCACGATCGCCGACGCGCTCGCGCTCGTGTACTGATACGTCGGCGCTTTCTGCTGCATGGTGACGCCGGACAGCGAGACGGCGCTCGTCCACGCGCTCGAGGTCGAGTTCACGACGATGATCGTGACCGCGTTGTCGGCGCTCCGCTGCGCGGCATACACGGTCAGTTTGGTCGTGTCGGCGCTCGTCGCGGTCACCGACGTCTCGCCGAAGCCGCTGCCGTGACCGTCGTAGTTCCGGAACATCAGGAACGCGTAGGCGCTCGGATACGATGGGTCGAGGCCCCAGAAGCTGGCCAGATCGACGCCTTGCTGGCCCATCACGCCGAGGCCGTCGGCGGTTGCCAAGCTGACCGCGAAGGTATTTCCCGTACCGCGGTTCCACTCGTCGTACGCGAGCTTCGTCCCCGGATAGGCCGATGCGATCCAGCCTTTGTGGCGCTGGATCGCCGTCACCATGTCGGCGAGGGTGCCGTTGGTGGCGAAGCAGCACGCCCCCGGATAATGCATCGCGTAATAGTCGAGCATCCGCGGACTCTGGGTCGCGAATTGCTGCAGATACCACAACCCCAGCGGCGTGTTGCCGTTCTGCGAGGCGCCGTCGTTGTTGCAGGTTCCGGTCGAGACGTTGCTCGGGTTGCCGTTATTGCAGCCCTCGTCCGCCGGCGGGATGTCGTCCGGACCGAGCACGAGCGCCGTCGGATCGGCGGCCTTGATCGCCTTCGCCATCGCCAGCGATTTGTTGAACAGCTCGTGATAGCCGATGTTCTGCGGACGGATGTCGTGATGCACCGCGATCCAGCCGTTGGGTTCGTTGTCGAGCTCGTAGATCGGCACGCCGCCGCTCGCGCCCTGTCCCCACTTGGAGACCATATGCGTCACCCAGGCCTGCTGAATCGCTGGCGTGTTGGCGACATCCGTCGCGGTGGGAGTCGTGTCGTTGATGTAACCCGCGGCGTTGCTGCCGCTGCCGCACTTGACCGTGCCGCCGTCAAGCGTGACGTAGGGATTGTAGGCCGGGTTCCCGTTGAACGGCACTTGGTTCGCGACCGGCGGGTCGGGATAACTGCAGTTCGTCGCCGCTTGTTTGTTGATGTAGTCGATGATCGGAACGGTGATGATCGATTTGGTGCCCAGACCCTTGTTCACGTTCACGATGTAATCGACGGAGGCGCCGGGCGTCACGCTCGACTGACCGTTGCCGGCCATGAAGTACCAATCGCTGCCCGCGTTCGACGAATCGACTTGCCAGTTGTATCGGGTGGTCGCATCGCCGCCGTAGCGGTTCGCCGGCAACCGGATCGCGGCCGCGAACGTGTTGTACGTCGAGCTCAACGACGACGTCCAGAAAATCGTGACGCCGTAGATGTCGTTGCTGATGGCTTGGCGTCCCGTTGCGACGTTGATCGTCAGCTCCGGACCGTTGGTGGCTGCCGGCGACGCGCTCGGTGAGGCCGTCGGCGACGTGCTCGGGTGCGGCGAGGCGGAGGGCGTTGCCGAGGCGTGTGCGGTCGGCGTCGCCGTCGCGCTCGCGGTCGCCGGCGCGGTCGGGCCGGCGGGCAGCGGTCCCGACGTCGAGGTGCTGCCCCCGCCGCCGCACGCGCAAGCGAGCGCGACGAACACCAGCAGCAAACCGAGCCGAGGCAATCTCCGCATTACCTTCAGTATCGGCAGCTTGACGGCCGGCCCGGAGTACCCGCGGGCGGGTTCGGGGAAGGACGTGTCCGTGGCCACACAACCGTTGACGTACGGCTCGTATCTGCGGGTCGAGGACTTGCTCGATCTGCAGCATCCGCTGAGCGACCCGCCCCATCACGACGAGATGCTGTTCATCGTGATCCACCAAGTCTACGAGCTGTGGTTCAAACAGATCCTCCACGAGCTGGATTCCGTCGTGCGGTTCATGGACCGCGACGATCTGCTGCGCGTCGGCAAAGCGTTCCATCGTATCCACGCCATTCAGCGCATCCTCGAATCGCAGGTCGACGTGCTCGAGACCATGACGCCGCAGGATTTCAACGCCTTCCGGGAAGGGCTCAATCCGGCCAGCGGCTTCCAGTCGGCGCAATTCCGCGAGATCGAGTTTCTGGGCGGCCTGCGCGGCAACGAGGCCTACCTGCGGCACCTCGCTCCGACGGCGCCCGAACGCGAAAGGCTCGAACGGCGGCTGCGCGAGCCCACGCTCTACGACGCGCTCAAGGCCTATTTGCAGCGCCACGGCTTCGACGTGTCGTCGCACGACGCGCTCGTCGCGGCGTTCCGTACCGTCTACGAGAACGAGGCGGCGCACTACACGCTCTATCTCTTGCTCGAGGAGCTGATCGATTTCGACGAAAAATTCGCCCTCTGGCGCGGCCGTCACGTGCTGATGGTCGAGCGCATGATCGGGATGAAAACGGGGACCGGCGGCTCGATGGGCGTCGCCTATCTGCAGACGACGCTCTCGCGGCGCTTCTTCCCCGAGTTGTGGGAAGTGCGCACCGAACTGGGCACGAGGCCGCGCGCATGATCTCGGTAACCTCGGCGCGCGCGCGCAAACACTTCGCCGGACTCGAGCGCAACACGTGGCTCGTTTAACATTCGATGGGCGCGCCGCCGAAAGCGGCCGCCGACGCGCTCGCCACGTACTACGCCGAGTGGGCCGACGGCGGGCCGGACGGTGCGTGGCCGGGCTGGCTCGATCGCATCTGCACGATCGGCGACGGTATCGGAGCGATCATCGGCGCGCCGCGCGGCAGCGTCTCGCTGGCGCCCAACGTCAGCCTGCTCCAGTCGGCGATCGCGTCGTCGCGCGATCCGCGCTCGGCGCGCAACGAGATCGTGTACGAAGCGCTGCAGTTCCCCTCACTCGCCTACGTCTGGACCGCGTGGGAACGCGCGGGAGCGAAAGCCGTGCGGGTACCGACCGACGATGGTCGGACGATTCCCACCGACCGCATCTGCGCCGCGATCACGGAACGCACGGCGCTCGTCGTGCTGTCGCACGCCTACTATCAAAGCGCCGTGCTGATCGATCTGCCGCCGATCGTCGCGCGGGCGCACGAAATGGGGGCGCTCGTCGTGCTCGACGCGTACCAGACGACTGGGATCGTCCCCTACGACGTCGTCGAACTGGACCTCGACCTCGTCGTCGGCGGTTCGCACAAGTGGCTCTGCGGAGGGCCCGGCTGCGGCTGGATCTACGTGAAGCCGGCACTCGCGCCGCGGTTTCGGCCGATGACGACGGGCTGGTTCGCGCACCGCGACCCGTTCGCGTTCGAACCGCCGCCGATCGAGTATGCGCGCAATCAGCTGCGCTGGGCGAGCGGGACGCCGACGATCCCCGGCTACGTGGTCGCGCAGGCCGGACACGACATCATCCGCGAGATCGGCGTCTCGGCGATTCGCGAGCACAACGCGCGTTTGACGCGCCAGCTCACCGACGCGGCACTCGAACGCGGCTGGCCCGTCAGCACGCCGCTCGATCCCGCTCTGCGGACGGGCTGGATCGGCATCGACGTCCCGGAGGCTGCGCGTATCCAAGAAGCCTTGCGCGAACGCCGGATCTTCGTCGATCACCGGCCCGGGTGCGGGTTGCGCGTCAGCGCGCACGCGTACACGACCGACGAAGAGATCGAACGCTTCGTCACCGCGATGGACGCGCTGGTCAAGCTGTAGCGAGCAGCGCCTGCAGCGACGCGTGCAGCTTGCCGTTCGAGCCAAGCACCGACCCGTCGATCAAATCCAGCGCGCCGCCCGCCAGCGCGCCAATGCGCCCGCCGGCTTCTTCGATCAGCAACGCTCCTGCCGCGATGTCCCAGGCGCTGAGATCGAATTCCCAAAACGCGTCGTAGATCCCGGCCGCGACGAAGGCGAGATCCAGCGCCGCGCTGCCGTCGCGCCGCACCGCCTGGGCGTGCTGCGAGATGAGCGCGAACTGCGCGCCGTTGCGCGGATAGTCGTCGGGATGGAATCCGGTACACACCAGGGCGCGATCGACGTCGTCGATCGAAGAGACGTGAATCGGCGCCCCGTCTCGCGTCGCGCCGCCGCCGCGGCGCGCGGCGAAGAGCGTATCGAGCAGCGGCGCGAACACAGCTCCCGCTTCCAGACGCCCGCCGCGCTCGTAGGCGATCGAGACACAGAAGAGCGGGTAACCGTGCGCGTAGTTCGTGGTGCCGTCGAGCGGATCGACGATGAAGCGCTCGTCTCCGGTCCCGGTGAAGGCGCCCGATTCCTCGCCCAAGATCGAAGCGTTCGGGTACGCCGCGCGGATGCGCCCGACGATCAGTTCCTCGCTGGCGCGATCGGCGTCCGTCACCAGATCGTGCCGCCGCTTCTGTACGATCTCGCGCGGTTCCGCGAGACGCTCGCGCAGCAGCGCGCCGGCTTCACGCGCAAGCGAGGTCACGAATGCGAGCGGGTCCACGCATGTCCTCTCGAAAGATAGGGATCGTATGAAGGACCGTTCCGGCCTCCCCGACCGCGTCCTCGCGGCGATCGAAATCCTCTCGCTCGGCTCCTGGGTCGGCGCACTCGCGGGTTTCGCATTCGTCACCGCACCGCTCGCGTATTCGCTTGTCGCGCCGATCAGCGTCAGCCGGTTCGCGGCGCTCACGATCGGTTCGCTCGCGACGCTCACGCTGTGGGGATACGTCTTCGGCGGCCTCGCGCTCGGCGTCGCGGTCGTGCGCTCCCTCGACGCGGAAAGCCGGCGCTGGGATCTGGTTCGCGCCGCGATCATCGCGGTGGCGTTGGCGCTCGCCACGTACGAACAGCAAGACATCGTCCCCCAAATGAAGGCGACGCCGATCGCCAGCGCTCACTACCGTGCACTGCACCAGCGTTCGACGCGCTTCTACGGCGGCGCGATGCTGGCGGCGGCCGTGGCCCTGGCCTTGGCCGCCGGCAGGCGCGATCCGGGACGGCCTTTTGACGAGCCGCACAAGAAGCCGCCCTCGGGAAAGCGCCTCCCCCTCAAATTTGAGACGCGGGATCGCCGCGCTTGACGGTAGGGGGTACACTCGGTAGTGGGATCCTCGTTAGGCGAGGCGTCCGCACGCATATACTGCCGCTGCCCGGAAAGGTCGAGAGACCCCGACGTGGTGACCAGGCTCCGCCGAATCAAGGCGGCGCTTAACGCGGCTGACCGGTTGGAGTTCCGGTCGACGGCGCGCGGTGCTGAAGCTCGACGTTGAGGAGGCGGTCCGCGAGGCACATCGCGGGGCGCGTCATCGACCGGCCGGAGGGGCAACCCGCCGGCTTTTTTCGTGACCAGGGGAGGCGACGTGACGGCAACGCGGAGCAACGACCCGATCCCGTTCCACGATGGGTTCGTTTCCGAACTCATCGGCCGGTCTGCGTTCGTCGACCACGACGGCGAGCGCCGCTACGCCGGCCGGATCTCCGATTTCGTGGTCGAGCGCCCCGACGATACCTTTCCGCGCATCGACGCGATCGTCGTCAAGACGCGGCACGGCGACCTCGCAGCACCGATCGCCGACGTCGTCGGTCTCGATTCGCACGGCCTGGTCTTACGGCGGGCGCCGACGATCGTGCGGCCGCCGGACGATGAAGCGCTGATGCTGGTCGAGGATCTCTTCGACAAGCAGATCGTCGACGTCGACGGCCGCAAGGTTGTGCGGATCAACGACATCGAGGTGGCGCGCACGGCGGGCACGCTGCGCGTCGTGGCGGCCGATATCGGCGTCGCCGGCCTCTTGCGGCGTCTCGGCGCAGGCAAGGTCTTGCCCGGTTTGATCGACCGCATCCCGCGCGCGCTCATCGCCTGGGACAACGTGGCGCCGCTGCACGATCTCAGCCCGACGCAGATCCAGCTCTCGGTCAGCGAGCGGCGGCTCTCGCGGCTGCATCCCTCGGAATTGGCCGACATCATCAGCGACCTCTCGGCTCAGGACGCCGTGCGCGTCGTGGGATCGCTCGACGACGTCACCGCCGCCGACGCCTTCGAGCACCTCGAACCCGACGTGCAGCGTTCGATCATCGACGATCTCGGCACCGAACGCGCCGCCGACATCATCGAGGAGATGGACTCCGACGATGCGGCCGACCTGTTGGGCGAACTCACCCAAGAGCGGCAAGACGAACTCCTCGCCGAGATGGACACCGAAACCGCCGAGGACTTGCGCGAGCTGGTCGCCTACGGCGAGGACACGGCCGGCGGTCTGATGACGACCGACTACGTCTGGATCTATCAACATCGCACGATCGAAGCGACGATCGCGAAGATCCGCGAGATCGCGCCCGAGACCGAGTTCATCTACTACCTCTACGTCCTCGATCAGGCGGAGACGCTGCTGGGCGTGCTGTCACTGCGTACGCTGCTGTTGGCGAACCCGGGCGCGACGATCCACACCATCATGGATCACGAGATCGTCGCGGTGCGTCCCGATCTGTCGGCCGAGGACGTCGCCGCGACCATCGCCCGCTACGACCTGCTCGCCTGCCCGGTCACGGACGAGCACGGCAAGATGCTGGGGATCGTCACGGTCGACGACGCGATCGATGCGATCATCCCCGAGCGGCTCAAGAAAAAGCTGCCGCGCTTTACCAAACACGGCCAACGCCGCCGCACCCACGCGGCCGGCTGACGGAAGCGCCCCGTGCGACTCTCGCGGCGCTCGCTCATCGCGCTCTTCGCCGTGCTCGGTCCGGGCTTCATCACCGCGTCGGCGGGCAACGACGTCGGCGGGATCGCGACCTACTCCGCCGCCGGTGCGAAGTTCGGCTACGCGACGCTGTGGACGCTCACCGCGCTGACGGTTTCGCTCATCGTCGTGCAAGAGATGGCCGGCCGGATGGGCGCGGTGACGGGCCAGGGACTCGCCGGACTCATCCGCGAGAACTTCGGGCTGCGCACGACCTTCTTTGCGATGGTCGCGCTGTTCTTCGTCAACACGGGGATCACGGCGACGGAGTTCGCGGGCATCGCTGCGGCCTCAGAGATCTTCCGGGTATCGCACTACATCACGGTGCCCCTGGCAACGGTCGTGGTGTTTCTGCTCGTCCTCCGGCTGCCCAACCGCATCGTGGAGCGCATCTTCGTCATTCTCTCGCTGATTTACCTGAGCTACGTCGTCTCGGGCGTGGCGGCGCATCCCGACTGGCGTCAGGTCGCGTACGGCGCGTTCGTACCGCAGATCGTGCACGATCCCGCCTTCCTCGTCACCGTCGTCGGCTTGATCGGCACCACGATCTCACCGTACATGCAGTTCTTTCTGCAGTCGGCCGTCGTCGATAAGGGTTCCCGGGTGCGCGAACTGCGCCTGATTCGCGCCGACATCGTCGTCGGATCCGTGCTCGCGATCGCGTTGGCCGGATTCATGGTGATCGCCAACGGCGCGACGATCTATCAGGAGACGCTCCATACCGGCCGGGCACCGATCAACATCGACACCGCTCAAGCGCAAGACTTTGCGCTGGCCTTGCAGCCGTTCGCGGGAACGTTCGCGTCGCTGCTGTTCGCCTTCGGCATCCTCAACGCGGGGATCTTCACCGCGACGGTGCTGCCGCTCTCGACCGCCTACATCGTCTGCGAGGCCTTCGGGCTCGAGGCGTCGCTCGACCGCCGGTTCCGCGAAGCATCGGTCTTTTACACGCTCTTCGGCGGCGCGATCTTGCTCGGTGCGGGCCTCGTCCTGCTCGTCCCCAAGGCGTCGCTCTTCAAGCTGATCTTTTACGCGCAAGTCGTGCAGGGCATCGTGCTGCCGCTCGAGCTCGTGCTGATGCTGATCATCATCAACCGCCCGCGCGTGATGGGCAAGTACGTCAACACGCCGCTCGCCAACGTCGTCGGCTGGGGCACCGCCGTGATCATCGGTGTTCTCGCGCTGGTCTACGTCTGGCAGTCGATCGCGTCAGGCTAGGCCGCTTCGCGGTTTCAGCGCGCGGCCGCCACCGCGTGCATGCCCACGTAGAAGGTGGCGAGGATGAAGAGCGA
>Ga0302181_10003328_pt1 | contig 11036 bp, 8 predicted proteins | sample I_Palsa_E3_3_FD_198786 | JGI IMG/M metagenome (GOLD analysis project Ga0302181, IMG submission 198786) | Peat permafrost microbial communities from Stordalen Mire near Abisko, Sweden - I_Palsa_E3_3 | ecosystem: Environmental > Terrestrial > Soil > Palsa > Peat permafrost | place: Sweden: Abisko... | reverse complement strand
CCAGCCCGCATCGGTCCATCTGCCCGGTGTCGGGGCGACCCTGCGTGATCACCCGACCGTGCACGTCCAGGTCCGCCCGCGGTCGGAGTCGATCATCCCGGCCGCAGGCGCGCCCGGTCGGCTGCAAGCGGCCCTGACGTTCACCGCGCCGGGCTCGCCCCATCGCAACGACCTGCAGATCATGCCGTCCTACCGGGGCGACCGGCTGGCGCTCACGGTCATGCTGAACCGCTCGTTCAGCGCCGGCACGGTGCGGCTCGGCTCGGTCGATCCCCGTGACGGCCCGCGGATCGAGCTGAACTACCTGTCGCGGCCCGACGATCTGGCGCGGCTGCGGGCCGGGGTCGACGAGGCGATCCGCATCATGACGGCCCCAGCGCTGGCCGAGATCGCCGTCGGCGGAGGCCGCGAGCTCCGGGCCGCTCTCAGCCCGGGGGAACCCGACTGGATACGCGGCAACGTCTCGACGGCGGCGCACTCAACCGGGAGTTGCCCGATCGGCGACCCCGACGACGGCGGCGTGGTGGACGCCCGCGGCCGCGTGCACGGGGTGGACGGGCTCTCCATCGCGGACGTCTCCATCGTGCCGGTTCCGCTGCGTAACAACACCAACGCGACAGCGTTCATGATCGGCGAGCGCTGCGCCGAGCTGCACGACGGCGCGCCGGTGCCCGGCCGCCCCGCTGCCCCATGACCAGGTAACACTTCCGCAACATGCTGTTGACAATAGCGCCTGTGATCTGCTCGACTGTGAGTCGTTCATGAATATGAATTCATTCTCATATTCACTTTCTGTCGTCGACTGGACGCTCCCACGAGAGACGCCCCCCCAAGAGAGGTGAGGGAATGACGCGAAGTACCGCTCATGCCGCTCGACTGCCCCGGATAGCGGCGGCCGCCGCGGCGCTGGTGGCGGCGCTCATGATGATCGCCGCCTGTTCGAGCTCATCCTCGAGCTCATCCTCGAGCTCATCCTCGAGTTCAGCTTCATCATCGAGTGCCTCGCCCGCGTCGACCCCCGCCTCCAGCGCTGCTGCCAACACCAGCTCGAGCGGTGTCCCGGCGGCCGTCACCGCGCTGCTCGACGCCGGGTACAAGGGCACGTTCAAGCCCCCGCCGACCAGTGGCCCGAAGGCGGCCACGGGCAAGAGCGTCTGGGTGATCTCCTGCGGCCAGATCTCCGCCAGCTGCGCCGAGATCGCCGACGCGGCGATGTCGGCCGGCCAGGCGCTCGGCTGGAAAATGACGCTGTTCGACGGCAAGCTCGACCCGACGCTGTACTCCCAGGGAATCTTGCAGGCGATCGCCGCCCACGTGAGCGGCATCTTCACCGTCGCGGTCGACTGCTCGATTGCCAAGTCGCCGTTGCAGCAGGCCAAGCAGGCGGGGATCTACACCGTCGGCGTCTCGAACTTCGACTGCAACGACCCGTTGGCCGACACCGGTCCGCCGCTCTACTCGACCTACGTGAAGTACACCGGCATCAGCGGCTACGGCACGACCTACGCGGACTGGAAGAAGTACAACGCGGCCTGGATCATCGCGCAGACCGACGGCAAGGCGAAGGTCATCAACAGCTACTCACCGGGCTACCTCGTCGCCGAGTACCAGAATCAGGGCTTCATGGCGGAGATGAAGCTGTGCTCCGGCTGCTCCATCGTCAGCAACCTCGGCATCACCGCCACGGAGCAGGCCGGGACCGGCGCGCAGGAGGCGCTGCAGACCGCGATCACGCAGAACCAGCAGGCCAATGCGGTCCAGGTCGGCGTGAGCGGCTGGTTCGGGCGATTCGCGAACGCGGCCATCAAGTCGACCGGGCGAACCAACCTGGTGGTCGCGGGCGACGAATGCGACGACCCGGCGATCGCCGCCATCAAGGCGGGCGGGCCCGAGCAGATGTGCGTCGCGCGCGACTTCGGATGGGAAGCGTGGGCGGCGATGGACGAGCTCAACCGCCAGTTCGCCTCGCCCGGCAGCGCGCCGGTCGACGAAGGGCTCGGCTTCGAGATCGTTGACAAGACCCAACCTGCCGTCCGGGTCGACCTGGACTGCGCCCTACAACTACCAGGCCGCCTACGAAAAGATCTGGACCGGACAGTGAGCCAGCCGCGCGGGGAGGCTCTCGAGATCGTCGGGGCTTCCAAGCACTACGGGCCCACCCGAGCCCTGCGGGACGTGAGCTTCCCCGTGCGGCACGGCAGTATCCACGCGCTCCTCGGGGGCAACGGCTCCGGGAAGTCGACCCTGATCAAGATCCTGGCCGGCGTGGTCCGGGCCGAGCCGGGCGGGCTGGTCGCCCGCACGATCGCCGGCCGGCGGATCGAGACCGCGCTGACCGACCTGACGCCGTCGGCCTCGCGCGATCTGGGATTCCGGTTCGTCCACCAGGACGTGCCGATCTTCCCCGGGCTGTCGATCACCGAGAACCTCGCGCTCGGCTCGAAATTCGAACGCGGCGCGCTCGGCCGGATCAGGTGGCGCCGCCAGCACGCCCGGGCCCGCCGGGTGCTCAGGCAATTCGGCATCGACGTGTCGCCGCGGGAGCCCGTGTTCCGGCTCCCGCCGGCCGCGCGCACGCTGCTTGCCATCGTGCGGGCCCTGCAGGACCAGGCCGATCCCAGTGAATCGGTGCTGGTGCTGGACGAGCCGACGGCGACGCTGCCCCGCGGCGACGTCGCCTGGCTGCTGTCGTCGCTGCGCGGCCTGGCCGACCAGGGCCAGACGATCTTGTGGGTCAGTCACCGCCTGGACGAGGTGTGCCAGGCGGCCGATGACATCACCGTGCTGCGCGACGGCGCGCACGTCGGCACGATGCCGCTCGGCAACGCCGCGACGGCGGACCTGGCCGAGCTCATCGTCGGCCGTCCCGTCCCCCGCGTCGGCAGCTCGGGGGTGCAGGAGCAGGCGCCGGTCGTGCTCGAGGTCCGCGGCCTGGCGGCCGGCGCGATCGACGGAGTGGACCTGACGGTGAATCAGGGGGAGATCGTCGGGCTGGTCGGGATCACCGGCTCGGGCCGCAGCTCGCTGCTGCGGGGGATCTACGGCGCACTGCCCAGGCGGGCCGGAACCGTGCTGGTGGAGGGAACCGAACTGCGCGCGGGCCACATCCCGACCGCGCGCTCGCGCGGCGTGCGGTTCCTGCCGGAGGAACGCCGCCTCATCGGGTTCGCGGGCATGTCGGTGGCGATGAACGCCTCGGCCCCGGACGTGGGCCGCTACTGGCGGGGGTACCTCGACCGGCGCGCCGAACGCCGGGCCGGGCAGGACCTCATCCGCCAGTTCGGCGTGCGCGCGCCCTCGGCCGATGCGGCACTGAACTCCCTCTCCGGCGGCAACCAGCAGAAGGTGCTGGTCGGCGCCGCCATTCGCTCCGAGCCGTCGGTGCTGCTGATCGACGAGCCGACCCAGGGGGTCGACGTCGGCGCGCGGGCCGATATCCACGCCCACATCAAACGGGCGGTCGGCGGCCGCGGCTGCGCGGTGGTCGTCAGCTCCGACCTGGAAGAGGTCGTCGACCTCTGCGATCGCGTGCTCATCCTGGCCGGCGGACGGATCGTGACCCAGCTCGTCGGCGAGGAGATCACCGAGCTCGCCATCGCCAGCCAGATGGAACAGGGTTCCCGGTCGGCCCTGCCTGACCTGCCGGACGCCCTCGAGATGAGGATGGGATAACGCATGGAAAGCGCCGTCGACCGACAGGAGCCGCTCGCGCCCGGCAGCGGAAGCACGCCGCCAGCGCAGCCGCGCCGTCTGTGGCAGATGCCGTGGGCCCAGGCCGCCGAGAAGTGGGCGCTGCCCGCCCTCTTCGTGGTGATGGTGCTCATCTTCGCCGGCACCGCCAGTGGCTTCTGGACCGGGGAGAATATCCGCGTCGTCATCGGCACCCAGGCGCCGCTGGTGATCCTCTCCGTGGCCGCCATGATGCCCCTGGTCGTCGGCCAGTTCGACCTGTCCGTGGCCGCGATCGCCGGCATCGCGGGCATCGCGCTGGTCACGGCGATCAGCCGGTTCCATACCTCACTCGGGGTCGGTATCCTGATCGCCCTCGTCATCAGCGCGCTCATCGGGCTGTTCAACGGCGTGATGGTCTCCTTCGTCAACCTGAACGCGTTCATCGTCACCCTCGGCGTCTCGACGGTCCTGCAGGGCGTGGCGCAGGGGTACACCGGCGGCTCGGTGCTGGCCGGGGTGAACATCAACGCGCTGGAGACGTCGCTGTCCGGCAACGTGGACGGCATTCCGAAGGGCGTGTTCTGGTTCGCCCCGGTGGCGATCGTGATGTGGTACGTGATCGAGCAGACCCCGTTCGGCCGGCATCTGCGCTCGATCGGCTCCAATGCCGGAGCGGCGCGACTGCTCGGCATCCCCACCCGCGGGCTCACCCTGAGCACGTTCGTGATGTCGGGGGTGCTGGGCGGGCTGGCCGGCGTCGCCCTGGTTGCGCAGAGCGGGTCGGCCGACCCGTCGGTCACGCTGGGCACCGATCTGCTGCCGGCCCTCGCCGCCGCCTTCCTCGGGGCCAGCGCGTTCTTCCCCGGCCTGTTCAACGTGCCGGGAACCGTGCTTGCCATCTTCTTCGTCGCGTTCCTGGTGGACGGCCTGCAGTACCTCGGCGCGCAGCCGTGGACGAGTCCCGTCATCGACGGCGCGGTGCTGGTCGGCGCCGTGACCGTGAGCTCGCTGCTCCGCCGAGACCGAGCCCGCCAATGACGGACGGACGGGCCGCCGACCGGGTGGCGATCGCCGAGGTGCTGGCCCGCTACTGCCACGCGGTGGACCACCTCGACTGGGACGAGCTGGCATCCGTCTACCACGTTGACGCGACCGATCGGCACGGCGCCTACACCGGGTCGGTCGCCGGATTCCTGGAGTGGGTGCGGCCGCAGTTCACCGGGCGTTTCGCGGCGACCATGCACTCGATCAGCAACGCGGTGATCGAGTTCGACGGTGCCCTTGCGTTCAGCCGGTGCCAGGTCCGCGCCGATCACCTCATCAAGGATGAGCTCGGCGGCGGCATCTTCCAGTTCTGGGGCAGCTACGTCGACGTCTTCGAACAGCGAGACGGGCAGTGGAAAATCCTGCACCGCATCGTCGTCCGCCGTTTCGTCCACGTGCTGCCCCCGTCGGCGACCAACGGCGGGGACTTCACGCTGGCGCCGGGCGGCGGCTACGTCGAGTACTCCCGTTCGCGCGACGACCCGACGTACTGGGACCTCGCCCGGATAGCCGCTGCCTGCGCTCCCGGCCGCTGCGCCGACCGGACCGATGAGGTCCCCGACCGTGACGGAGTTTCGTTATGACCATGCACCGGCCGATCGTCCAGATCGCCTACATCGTTCCCGAGGTGCGCACGGCCGCCAGGCAGTGGGCCGAGCGCGTCGGGGCCGGGCCGTTCTTCGTGTTCGACCACTTCGAGCTGACGGCGACTCATCGCGGCGCGCCCGCGGTTCTGGACCACTCGCCCGCCTTCGGGCAGTGGGGGGACGTGCAAGTCGAGCTGATCCAGCTGCACGACATGGAGCCCGCCTCGTTCCGCGAGGCGTTCGGCGGCGGGAAGTTCGGCCTGCACCACATGACCTGGTTCCCGGACGAGCTGGCGGCGGAGGGCGCCCGTCTGGAGCAGCTGGGCTGGCCGTGCGTGCTCGACATGACCGGGCACACCGGCACCCGGGCGCTGTTCCACGACGCGCGGCCCGAGCTCGGCCACTTCATCGAGCTGTACGTGGGCACCCCGCAGATCCGCCGCCACTACCAGTCCGTGGCCCGGGCGGCGCGCGGCTGGGACGGCTCCGATCCGGTCAGGGAGTACCGAGAGCTCGCGTCCCTGTGAGCAGGATCGCGCCCGCCTCAGCGCCCGCCGCTGGCTCCAGACTGAACCTGAATGTAGAATCAGATTGTGATTGCGCTCCCGTGAGCGTCGACCGTGTGATGTGGAGGCAGCAGGTCTCGTGGCAATGAAAACTCGGTCCGACTACGTCGCGTCGCTCGACGACGGCCGTCGGATGTACGCAGACGGTCAGCTGGTGACGGACCTCACCGAGCACGTCACGTTCCGGACGACGATCGAGCGGATCGGCGACGGCTACGAGCGTTACTACAAGCCCGGTGCCGACGTGGCCGGCCCGTACTACACCATCCCCCGCTCGCGGGACGAGCTGCGCCACCTGATGCACGAGCTGCTCGAGTGGGACATGGTGACGGTCACGACGTCGCAGGGCCTGATGGCCTACCTGACCGCCGCCGCGCGGATCCGGCACGCGCTGCCCGAGTACGCCGAGCGCATCGAGCGCTACTTCGCCTACTGCCGCGACAACGACCTGCGCTGCGTGCAGGCGATCACCGACGCCAAGGGCGACCGGCGGGTCGGCCCGTCGAAGCAGGAGGACCCGGACGTCTACACCCGCATCGTCGAGCGCCGCCCCGACGGGATCGTGATCCGCGGCGCGAAACTGCACATATCGTCCGCCGCCGTGTGCCACGAGCTGCTCGTGATGCCGACCAAGATGATGAAGCCGGGCGAGGGCGACTGGGCCGTCGCCTGCGCGCCGCGATTCAACCAGGGCGACTTCCCGCAGAGCAGCCGGTTCAACACGCCGGAGGGATTCGTCATCTTCGATGATGTGTTCGTGCCGAACGAACGCGTGTTCCTGGCCGGCCAGACCGAGTTCTCGTCCATCTTCGCGCACGCGCTCGGCCTCTGGGAGCGGCTCGGCGGCACGGCTCACCTGGCCGAGTTCGGCGACACCCTGGTCGGGCTGGCGCAGCTGGTGGCCGAGTCGAACGGAACCCAGTCGATCGTGCACATCAAGGAGAAGATCGCCGAGATGGTGATCTACACGACGCTCGTGCGCGCAGGGCTCGAGGCGGCGATCGCCAACGCCGAGCCGTCGCCCGAGGGGTGGTACTTCCCCAGCGAGCTGTACACCAACGCGGCCAAGCACTACGGCGCCGCCGAGTACAGCATGATGGTCCGCCACCTGCACGACATCGGCGGCGGGTCCATCATCACCGCGCCGTCCACGCTCGACCTCGCGAGCCCCGAGGTGGGGGACGACGTGCGCAAGTACATGCGCACGATGGAGGGCATCGACGGCGAGTACCGGACGCGGCTTTTCCACGCCATCAGGGACATCAGCGCGGATGCCTATGGCGGCTGGCAGCTGGTGACGATGCTGCAGTCCGGCGGCGGCCTCTACGCGCAGCGGGTCGTGGCGCGCAAGCACTACGACATGGAACGCGCCAAGGAACTTGCCCTGGCCGCCGCAGGGCTCAAGTGACCGGACCGGCCCCGTCCGCTGCGCAGCCGACCGACGCCCCGGACAGCGACGACGCCGTCGCGGCGGTCCTGGGCGAAGACCTCGCCCGGATTCGCGCGACCCTGGCCGGCCTCCAGACCCGCTTCGCCGCCGGCGGCGCCGCGACCGGGCCCGACCACCGGCTCGGGCTGATGGAGGAGTCCGGCCCGGGCGAGCTGGCGGCGCTGGCGCGGGCCAGGCAACTGCAGGGGGCGCTGTTCGACGCCGGGCTCGCGTGGCCGCAGGGGCCGGTCGAGCTCGGCGGCGGCGGCCACGCCAAGGAATGGTCGCTGGCGCTTGACCGGGTGCTCGACGGATACGACCTCCCGTCGCGCGGTCAGCTCCTGGTCGGCCTGCACATCGTCGCGCCCGCGATCGAGGGGCACGGCTCGGCCGACCTGCGGCGGCGGTACCTGCCCGCGCTGCTGCGCGGTGCGGTCGTCGGCTGCCAGCTGTTCTCGGAGCCGTCGTCAGGGTCGGACCTGGCCTCGGCCCGGACCAGCGCGCGGCGTGACGGCGACGAGTGGATCGTCTCCGGGCAGAAGGTGTGGACGTCGGGCGCCCACTTCGCCGACATCGGGGAGCTGCTCGTCCGCACCGACCCGGGCGCGGGCAAGCACGCGGGCCTGTCGATGCTGGTGGTGGACATGAAGGCGCCCGGCGTGACGGTCCGGCCGCTGCGCCAGATGACCGGCGGCTCGGCCTTCTGCGAGGTGTTCCTTGACGAGGTCCGGGTGCCCGACGCCAACCGCATCGGCGAGCTCGGCGCCGGCTGGTCGGTCGCGAAGACGAGCCTGAGCAGCGAGCGCGAGGCGATGCTGTCCGGCCTCGGCCCGCTGTCGCCTTATATCTTGGCCAGCCTGCAGACCCTGGTGGCCGGCGCCGACCGCGGCCGCGACCCGGTCATCGCCCAGCAGGTCGCCCACGTCGCCGCCAACGTCCTGGCCGGTCAATCGCTGGCCGCCCGGAGCCCGGCCGACTGGGGGCGGCTGGGCGGCGTGGCCGGCTCGGTCAGCAAGCTGCTGCTGGTCGAGACGGTCGACCTGATCGGGCGCCTGCTGGCCGACCTGTGCGGCCCAAGCGTGTTCCTCGATGAAGACGAGATGTTCCTCTGGTCCGAGTTCGTGCTGGGCGCACCGAGCCTGCACATTGCCGGCGGGACGGACGAGATCCAGCGCAATGTGATCGCCCAGCGCGGGCTCGGCCTGCCGCGCTGACGAAAGGCACCTGATCTGATGGACCTCGAGCTATCGACCGACGAGATCCGTCGCGGGATCCGCGACTACCTCGCCGACCACGACTGCCTGGCGGACGTCCGCTCCGTCGCCGACGCCGGCCAGTCCGCTCCCGCGCCACCGCCGTTCGACCGGGCCGTGTGGCGCGGGCTGGCCCAGGGGCTGGGGGCGGCCGGGCTCATCGTGCCCGAGGAATGCGGGGGCCTCGGCCTCGGGCTGCGGGCCGCCGTCGGCGCCTTGTTCGAGTCGGGCCACGAGCTGTACCCCGGCCCGCTGCGCACGACCGCGTCAGCGACCGCCGCGCTGGCGGCGGTGTCGGACGGCGGCAGCGCCTCGCCCGCGGTGACCGACGCCTTGCGGGCGATCGCGACCGTCGGCGCCGTCGCCACGCTGGCCGTGCCGGCCGCGGACGTGCAGGGCGGATGCGGCGTCACCGTTGACGGCGCGCTGCTGCGCGGGACCGCCCGGGCGGTCCCGCACGGGGCGAGCGCCGACATCCTGCTGGCGGTCGCGGGCACGCCCGCGGGCACGGCGCTGGTGCTCGTCCGGCCGGCCGGCCTGGAGCTGGCGGTCCGCCGTCCGCGCGAGGGAATCGACTTCGCCACCGCGTACGCGGACCTGGTGCTTGACGACGTGCCCGTTACCGTCCTGTCGGCCGACCCTGGCCAGGTATCCCATGTCCTCGACCTGGCCCAGCTGCTGACGGCGGCCGAGCAGGTCGGCGCGGCGGCCGGGGCGCTGGACCGCACCCTGGACTACCTAAAGATCCGCGAGCAGTTCGGCCAGGTGATCGGCGGGTACCAGGCCCTCCAGCACCGTTGCGCCGACGTCGCGGTGCACATCGAAGCGGCGGCGGCCCTGGTCGGCCTCGCCGCCGCGGCCGCCGACAGCGGCGACACCGAAACGCTGGCCGCCGTCGCGCTGCTCGCCCGGGCGGCGGCGTCCGAGGTGTCGCTGTTCGCCGCGGACACCATGGTGCAGCTGCACGGCGGCATCGGCTTCACCTGGGAGCACGACACGCACTTCTTCTTCCGGCGTGCCCGGTCGACCGCCGCCTGGTTCGGCACCGTCCCGCAGTTGCGGCTGGAGGCGGCGCGACGGAGCTGCCTCGCGCTCATCACGCCCGACCTGAGGGACTGACGGTTGACGGGCCGGGATCGCTTAGGCTTTTATGGATTATGAATTCATCTTCAGATTTAGGGATGGTAGCGGTGGATGATGCGGTAATCGTGGATGCTGTCCGGACCCCGGCCGGCAAGCGCGGCGGTTCTCTGTCGGGCTGGCACCCGGCCGAGCTCGCGGCCGAGCTGCTCGTCGCGCTGCAGCTGCGCACGGGCCTCGACCCGACGGTGGTCGACGACGTGATCATGGGCTGCGTCACCCAGGTCGGGCCGCAGAGCACCAACATCGCCCGCACCGCCGTCCTCGCCGCCGGGTGGCCGGTCGGCGTCCCGGGAACGACGGTCGACCGGCAGTGCGGATCGTCGCAGCAGGCCATCTCCTTCGCCGCCCAGTCGATCATGTCCGGGGTCAACGACGTCGTGGTCGCGGCCGGCATCGAGTGCATGAGCACCGTGCCGATGTTCTCCAACGCGCCGGGCGGGGACATCCGCGAAGTCTACGGCGAGGTCGTGCAGGAGCGTTTCGCCCGCCGGGAGTCCTACGGCCAGCGCGGCCTGGTCCCGCAGGGCATCTCGGCCGAGCTGATCTGCGACCGCTGGCAGCTGAGCCGCACCGAGCTCGACGAGTACTCGCTGCGCAGCCACCAGCTCGCCGCGGCGGCCCGCGACTCCGGGCGGTTCGACTCGCAGATCTGGCCCGTCCAGGTGCGCCGCCGCGACCGCGACAGCGGAGCCGTCACCGTCGAAGACACCCGGCTCACCGCCGACGAGTGCATCCGGTCCACCTCGCGCGAGGCCCTCGCCGGGCTGGCCCCGGCCTTCGTGCCCGGCGGCCGGATCACCGCCGGCAACTCATCGCAGATCGTCGACGGCTCCGCCGCCGTGCTGCTGATGAGCGCGACCAGGGCAGCCGAGCTCAAGCTGCGCCCGCGGGCGGCGGTCCGGCACATGAGCGTGGCCGGCGCCGATCCGGTGGAGATGCTCTCGGCGCCGATCCCGGCCACCGCCCGGGTGCTGGGCCGCGCGGGCCTGACGATCTCCGCCATCGACCGCTACGAGGTCAACGAGGCGTTCGCCCCGGTGGTGCTGGCCTGGCTGCACGACACCAAGGCCGACCTGGACCGGCTCAACGTCAACGGCGGCGGGATCTCGCTCGGGCACCCGCTGGGGGCATCGGGTGCGAAGCTGATGACGACGCTGCTGTGCGAGCTGGAGCGGGCCGGCGGCCGCTACGGGCTGCAGACGATGTGCGAAGGCGGCGGCATGGCCAACGCGACGATCATCGAGCGCCTCGGCTGATGGTCGCGACCGCCGCTCAGGTCAGTGCGCTCCGCGGCTTCGACCTGAGCGGGACGACGGCCGTGGTGACCGGCGCGTCCGCTGGG
>Ga0302181_10003325_pt1 | contig 11045 bp, 9 predicted proteins | sample I_Palsa_E3_3_FD_198786 | JGI IMG/M metagenome (GOLD analysis project Ga0302181, IMG submission 198786) | Peat permafrost microbial communities from Stordalen Mire near Abisko, Sweden - I_Palsa_E3_3 | ecosystem: Environmental > Terrestrial > Soil > Palsa > Peat permafrost | place: Sweden: Abisko... | reverse complement strand
GCCGTGGTCGAGTGTCTCTCTCAGCGTCTGCTCGGCGTGACCCGCGGGGATCCAGCGGTGCAGTTCGCCGAGCCGCCGGACGGCCTGCCCGGCCAGCAGGCACGCGGTCCCGGCGTCCACACCGGGCGGGTCCATGCCGGGCACCGTCCCCGGGACGCGGACGTAGCAGGCGTAGCGAAACTCGCCTCGGAAGAGCCCGTGGCCGAGCAGCAGTGGCGTGAGGCCGGCGGGCAGGTGGTGGATAGGGACGGCCCACGGCCCACGCTTTCCGGCACGGCCGGTATCTTGGCGAGTGATGCTAGAAACCCGCCAGGTACCGTTTCTCCCGACCGAGGCCTCGGGAAAGCTGGCGTTGATGGCCCACGGAGAGGGCTTCTCCGCCCACCGCCACCGCGAAGGCCAGCTGCTCTACCCCTCCGCCGGGGTGATCGCCACCACCACCGAACAGGGGACCTGGCTGGCCCCGGCGAACCGTATCGCGTGGACGCCGCCCGGCTTCGGCCACTACCACCGGGCCTACGGCCAGACCGAGATCCGGCTGGTCGAGGTGCCCCGGAGGCTTTGCGCCGCCCTGCCGACCCAGCCGACCGTCTTCAGCGTGACCCCGCTGCTGCGCGAGGCGCTGCTGGCCCTGACCGGCGGCCGCTCGTTTCGGCCGGACGCCCGGGACCGGCTTCGCCGCGTCGTGATAGACGAGCTGACCGACGTACCGGAGCAGCCGCTTCATCTGCCCGAGCCGGCCGATGACCGGCTCCGTGCCGTCACCGGGATCCTGCACGCCGATCCGGCCGACCCGTCCACCCTGGCTGAGCTGGGGCGGACCGTGGGCGCGAGCGAACGGGCCCTCAGCCGGCTGTTCCGGACCGAGCTGGGCATGGGCTTCCACCAGTGGCGCACCCTGCTGCGCATCCAGTACGCCCTGATCCACCTGGTCGACGGCCACACCGTCACCGGCACCGCGGCCCGGTGCGGGTGGGCCAACCCGACCAGCTTCATCGAGGCCTTCACCGCGGTCCTCGGCCAGACCCCCGGGCGCTACCAGAGCGACCTTCGGCTCGCCGGGCGCTAGGCCGCCGCATCAGGGCGGCCGCGGGCGCAGCGGGCGCACCGGGCGCGATGCAGAAACGCGGCGGGCGGGGCGGGTGTTATTGGCGGCTTTCCGGTATCACTGGTCAGGATGCCGGTGGCACGCAGCCGGGCCGTTCGGCATAGTTAGAGATCATGGACAGAAGAGGCGCACATCAGACCTATTCAGGCGACCCCGGGTTGGTGCCTGTCGTGACGCCAGGGCCTGCGGCTCGTCCGGCGCTGGCGGTCGGGGTGATCGCGCCGGCGGTGGTCCTGGTGATCGGCATGGTCGCCGCGGTCAACCTCGCGATCCCGGCGCTTCAGGCGAGCAGCCTGCACCCGTCGGTGTCCGCGACGGCGTGGATCGTGGACAGTTACACGCTGGTGTTCGCGTGCCTGCTGATCCCGGCGGGCGCGCTCGGCGACCGGTTCGGGCGCAAGCGCGGGATGCTGACCGGCCTGGGCATCTTCGCGGCCGGGTCGGTCCTGGCCGCCCTGGCCCCGAACGTCGCGGTGCTGATGTGCGGGCGCGCGCTCACCGGCGTCGGGGCGGCGTTCGTGCTGCCCGCCACGCTCGCGGTCACGCTCGCGCGGGTCCAGCCCGCCGACCGGCCGCGGGCGGTGGCGCTGTGGTCGGCGCTGGCCGGGGTCGGCGGCGTGGCCGGCAATCTCGGCGGCGGGCTGGCGGTCGAGTTCGGCGGCTGGCGGGTGCTGTTCTGGGCGGGGGTGCCGGCCGCGCTCGCGGCCGCGGCGCTGATCGCGTGGCTGGTGCCGGCCCAGGCCCCGCACGACGACCCGGTGGACGGCGGCGGCGCGGTGCTGCTGACCGCGGGCAGCGTGGCTTTGCTCTACGGCATCATCGAAGGACCGGAGTCCGGGTGGGGATCGGTGCCGGTGCTCGGATCGCTGCTCCTGGCGATCGTGCTGCTCGCGGCGTTCGCGTGGTACGAGACCCGGCTGGCGCACCCGATGCTCGACCCGCGCCTGTTCCGGCTGGCGGGCGTCCGCACCGGCGTGCTCGGGGTCACCGCGCTGTTCTTCGCGCTGTTCGGCCTGTTCTACATCAACGCCCAGTACCTGCAGGACGTCAAGGGCTACTCACCGCTGCTCGCGGCGGTGTGCATCCTGCCCGTCGCGGTCGTGATGCCGTACACCAGCGCGCAGAGCGCACGCCTGGCGGCCCGGATCGGCGCGCGGGCCACGGTCGTTGTCGGACTTTTGGGTCTGGCGGCCGGGATCGCGCTGCTGTCGTTCGCCACCGCTGCCACCCCCTATCTGCTTTACGGGGTGCTGCTCGCCGTCGTCAGCGGCGGCATGGGCCTGGCGATGCCGCCGCTGTCGGGGATGATGGTGCACGCCCTGCCGTCCAGCCATGCCGGCGTGGGGTCGGGGCTGAACAGCACCACCCGGGAGTTCGGCTCGGCGCTCGGCGTGGCGGTGCTTAGCACGATCCTCACCAGCCGGTTCGCCAGTCACCTGCCCGCCGCGCTGCGGAACGTCCCCGGCGCCCGGGGGCAGGCCATCAGGCAATCCATCACCGCCGCCCTGCAATACGCGCGGAGCGCCCCGGACCCGGCGGTCCGCGCGCAGCTCATCGCCGGCACCCGTGACGCGTTCACCAGCGGAACTAGCCTGGGACTGCGCGTCGGCGCCGCGCTGATCCTGCTCACCACCGCCGTCGTCGCCCACCAGCACCCTAAGGAGGAGCCGGCCGGCACGCCGCGATGAGTTCTGCGGCGGCCGGCGGTCGTACTGTCGGACCCGTTACCGAGGAGGACTTCTGATGCGCAGCGTGACCTATTCGATGGGCGTCTCACTTGACGGCTACATCGTCGGGCCGGACGGCCGCTTCGACTGGACGGTGCCCGACGAGGAGGTCTTTCGCTTCGTCACCGACGAGATACGAGGGGTCGGCGTCCACCTGCTGGGACGAAGGCTGTACGAGACGATGCTGTACTGGGAGACCGCCGACCAGGATCCATCGCTCGGCGACTCCATGCTCGAGTGGGCCGCGATCTGGAATCCGCTCCCCAAGGTGGTGTTCTCCACCACGCTGCCGGCCGTGCAGGGCCATGCCCGCCTGGCCTCCGGCGGCCTGGCGGAGGAGATCGAGCAGTTGCGAGCCGAGCCGGCGGAGGGCGACATCGCGATCGGCGGCGCGGCTCTCGCCGCCGAGGCGGCCGCGCTGGGTCTGATCGACGAGTACCGGGCCAGGGTCTACCCGGTGCTGGTGGGCGGTGGCATTCCGTTCTTTCCCCAGCACGAGCGCCGGGTGGATCTCGAACTCGTCGAGACCCGCACCTTCAGCTCGAGCGTCGTCTACCTCCGCTACCGCGTGGCGCGCTAGCCGGCTCGTCCGCCGGGCCCTGGCTCGTCCGCTGCGGCCTGGCAAGAACGGGCCGGCCATTGGTCGGAAGACGGCACTCCGACGTCATCCGGGACCGCGGCCTGGTCAGATGGGGTACCTGGTGGGTTCGGTGGTGTATTGCCGTCCGGAGGGGGCGGTTCGGCGGAAGGTTCCCGGGGTGATCTGCTCGACTTTCCACTTCGGGTGCTGTTTGAGCCGGTGGTCGTGGCGGCAGGTGGGCCCGCCGTTGCACAGGCATGACCGGCCGCCTGCTTCGTAGGGGGTGTTGTGTTCGAAGTCGCAGTTGCTGGCTGGTCTTCGGCAGGTCGGGGCGACGCAGGTGGCGTGCCGGATCTGGGCCAGGTGCCGCAGCTTGACCCCCGGGTCGTGACCGCGGGCCTCGAAGCGGTGGTCGCAGGTGTCGAGGGCGATCGGGTCGAGGGTGAGGAGCAGGTCCGGCTGGCCGGGCTGGCCGGTGGACAGCCGCCAGGCGCCGTATCCGCCGGGTGGGCCGTGGTCGCCGGAGGCGGTGAAGGTGAATCGTGGCGGTGGGCGGCTGTTGGATCCGCCGGGCGGGTCATGGTCGCCGGGCGGGACGGGTCCGTCTCGCTGGGCGGGGCGTTCGCGGTTCTTGGGTGCGGGCCGGGCGCAGCCGTGGCCTATCGCGTGTCCTTGCTGGTCGGTGACGGTTACGCAGTAAGTGGTCTTGGGGTTGGCGGCGGCAGCGTGGACCAGCTCTCGGGCCAGGGCCGGGTCGATCGGGCCCAGGCCGGAGATCTCGCCGGGCCGGTCGGCCAGGCCCAGCAAGGTGGGCAGGGTGACGGTGAGGTTGATGCAGCCGACGAACCCGGCCGGGAGCACGCTGGCGGCCGGCGGGATCCCTGCCTCGCCGGGGTCCGGCGCCGGTGATCCGCCGCCGGGACTCTCAGGCTGGTCGCCGGGACCTTCAGGCGCGTCGCCGCGCGGACCGTCCGGCCTGCCGTTCTCGCTGTCGCTGCCGGGCGCGCCGCTGCCGGGCTCGCGGTCCTGGCTGTCCTGGGCTGCAGGGGGCGAGGCGGTGGGGCGGGAGTCCTTGTTCAGGAGGATCCTCGGTCAGCCAGTCCTCCGTTGAGGCAGGCAGCTCCCGCCAGCCCGCGCCAGGGAACTCGTCCGGAGCGGGCTGCGGACCGCCGACGGGGCCTCCGGACGGGGACCCGGCGGACGGGGACCCGGCTGGCCCGCCGGGCCCGCCGGGCAGGGACGCGCCGGGCAGGGACGCGCCGGGCTCGCCAGCACGCCGGGCGGGATCGTCGTCCGGCCCGGGGTCTGGGGAGACCGGTCTTTGGGTCACGCGCCACCGTCCGTTCAGAAAAATGATTTTTGAACCTGGGCTTTAGGCTCTTATCAAACATAATAGCGAATCAGGTTGATCCTCGCAACCTTACTGGCCTGATCTGTGATTAAATTCGAATTAATAGTCTAGCGTGTTTAGTGTGACGGTAGTGGGATCGGCGGGGCGTTCCCGCGGGCTGGATGGCTACGAAAGGGCGCGCATGGCCCGGGCGAAGCCTTCGCCGGTAGGCGCGGTAGGCGCGGTAGGCGCGGAACTGGGCGAGGCTGGGCGCGGCCGGCGTAGAGGAGGACCACACCATCGGGCTTGGCCCACCGGTGCGGCGATGGCACCGCGGAGTCCAGGTCCCGGCAGTCGGTTACGCCTGCGAAGAGCGGGGACTGATCTGGCTCTTGGTTCACCGGCCGCTTCGCTAACCTGCAGGGGTAGGCCGCGCCGGGTTGGGCGGCGTCGTGGCGGTGAGGAAGCGCAGAGGCGACATGGACCCTGAGGAGTTCCGGGCGGCCGGTCATGAGCTGATCGACTGGATCGCGGACTACCGGGCCCGGATCCCGCAGCTGCCGGTCCAGGCGCAGGTCAAGCCGGGCGAGGTGGCGGGGAAGCTGCCGGGCCGGGCACCGGAGCAGGCCGAGCCGTTCAGCCGGGTGCTGGCCGACCTCGAGGCCGTCGTGGTCCCGGGCGTGACCCAGGTGCAGCACCCTCGGTTCTTCGGCTGGTTCCCGTCCAACGCGACCCTGGCCTCCGTGCTGGGCGACCTGGCCACGTCCGGGCTCGGTGCGCTCGGGATCACCTGGCAGTCCGCCCCCGCGCTGACCGAGGTCGAGGAAGTCGTGGTCGAGTGGCTGCGCGAGCTGACGGCGCTGCCCGAGGGGTGGAAGGGCGTCATCCAGGACACGGCGTCCAACGGGTGCCTGGTCGCCCTGCTGGCGGCGCGCGAGCGCGCGACGGGCTACTCCGAGACACGCGGCGGGCTCCAGGCCGAACCCGCGCCGCTGACCGTCTACACCACCGAACACGCGCACTCCTCGATCCCGAAGGCCGTGGCCCTGGCCGGCTACGGGCGGGACAACCTTAGGTTCGTCGACGTCGACCCGGTCAGCTACGCCATGCGCCCCGAGGCGCTGGCGGCGGCCCTGGCGGCTGACGTGGCGGCCGGCCGGCGCCCGGCCGCCGTCGTGGCCAGCGTCGGCACCACCGGCACCACGGCCGTGGACCCGCTGGCGCAGATCATCCCGGTGGCGCGGCAGTACGGGATGTGGGTGCACGTCGACGCGGCGATGGCGGGCTCGGCCCTGCTGCTGCCGGAGATGCGCTGGCTCGTCGCCGGGGTGGAAGGCGCGGACTCACTGGCCTGGAACCCGCACAAGTGGCTGGGCACCGTGCTGGACTGCTCGCTGCTGTACGTCGCCGACCCGGAGCACCTGATCCGGGTCATGTCGACCAGCCCGTCCTACCTCCGTTCGGCGGTGGACGGCGCGGTGACGCAGTACAAGGACTGGGGCATCCCGCTCGGCCGCCGGTTCCGGGCGCTCAAGCTGTGGTTCCACCTCCGGCTGGACGGCGCCGAGGCTATCCGGGCCCGGCTCCGGCGGGACCTGGACAACGCCCGCTGGCTCGCCGGGCAGGTCGCCGCCACCCCCGGCTGGCGGGTCCTGGCCCCGGTCAACCTGCAGACCGTCGTGCTCAGGCACGAACCGGCCGGGCTGGTCTCGGCGGCCGGCGCCGTGCTGGACGCCGGCGCGCTGAACGCGCACACGCTCTCCTGGGTCGACGCGGTCAACACCTCGGGTGCGGCCTTGGTGACGCCTTCGCTGCTGGACGGCACCTGGGCGGTCCGGGTCTCGATCGGCGCCGAGCGCACCGAACGCGCGGACGTCGAGGAGCTGTGGCGCCTGCTCCATCAGGCCGCGTCGAGCTGAGCGCGTCGGGCTGAGCGCGGTGCCGGAAGTACGTGAGTCACCGCCGCGGCGTTCCTGGTCGCCGCCTATCCCGACGAGCGGGAGCGCGCCCGTGCCCTCGGCGGGCTGGCCTGGATCGCCTGGCACATGGGGGCCGGCCGGGAGCTGGCCTGGTGGGACATCCCGGCCTGGGTCGGTGAACGCAAGCTCCGGGCCGCCCGGATCTGGACCGGCGCCGTCACCCTCGGGCTGTTCTTCGCGGCGACGGCGGCGCTGGTCGATCCGGCCTCCGCCGGGTGGGCCGGGGGCACCGCGGCCGTGGCTGGCTGGCTGATCAGCAGGAGCAAGCGGATAAAGCCGGGCCGGCTCCGGAGTGAACCGTGGCCGCAGGCGATGGTGCCATGCTGGCCGCGCCGTCGGACTGCTGCCCGCCGCGCTCGTGGCCGCGGTGGGCAGCTGGGCGGCCGTGCTGACGCACCGTGGCTGGCGGACCGCGCGGCGGGCCTGGCTGCGGCCCGCCGGCGACCTGGTGCTGGCCGCGACGGCGGCGATGACCACGCTGCTGCTGGGAGACCAGGCGGCCGAACAGACCACCACCGCCCTCACCGCGGCGCTGCACGTGGTGCGGATCGGTGAGCTCGAGGTCGTTCAGATAATGGCCGAATATCTTGGCGGCCTGGTCGAAAATAGCCCGCTGAAGGACGTCCTCGCCGACTGGGCCGGCCGCTTCACCGGCGCGCCCGGCCCGCCGCCCCCGCCGCCCCCGCCGCCCCCGCCGCCCCCGCCGCCCGCGGCGGAAATGGTCGTCCCCGATCCCGCGCGGCTGAAGGCGGACGCCGCGCAGGAGGTGACCCGCGAGCTGACCGAGGTCCCGGTCACCGACCGCGCCGCCGTGGGCCGTCTGCTCGCCGAGCCGGCCATCGCAGCCGCGGTCGACCTGACCAATCAGCTTCGCTACCTGCAGGAGGACAGCGGGCCCTGCGAGGGCTGCGCCCGGCCGGAGTGCTGATAGGCGACGACGGCCTAGCTCTGCCGAATTGGCTGTGTCACGCAGCGGGATCGACGAAAACCCTGTCCCACGAGAGTCTCCCGTCACAGCTGACCGCCATGATGGCCGCCGATTTGCGCTCGGACTAGTTTTCGCTTAATGACCTTTTGGTGTGGTTGTGGCATTCTACTCAAAAGAATGTGCAGGCTGTAACATCCATGCACTACGGGCGGGGCCGGACGTACAACTGGAGGGGGCACTGGAGTTAGCGAGGGTAGTGGGGTTCGCTGGGCCTGCGCTGCTAGTGGTGCCGTTCAGTGGTTGTGCCCTTTCAGGCGGCGGCGCGCTCGGTGACGGGCCGGCGGCGGAGGTCCGGGTGCAGGAGGGCCGGGGGCAGGTAGGCGGCCCGGTCGGGCGCGCCGACATCGGTGCCGGGCGGGACGATCTCGTCGATCCGGTCGAGGATCTCGTCGGAGAGCTTGACGTCGACAGCGGCGAGCAGGTCGTCGAGCTGCTCCATCGTGCGCGGCCCGAGGATCGCGCTGGTCACGCCCGGGTGGGCGATCGCGAACGCCAGGGCGAGGTGCGTCATCGGCAAGCCCGCCTCCTGCGCCAGCGGGATGAGCTTCTCGACGGCATCGAGCCGGGGCCCGTCACTGAAGCTGGTGAACATGGCGGCGCGGCGCAGGTCGGTCTGCTGGCCCTTGCGGAGGCGCCCGGTGAGGATCCCCTTCGCCAGCGGGCTCCAGACCAGCGTGCCCATCCCGTAGCGCTGGGCGACGGGCAGCACCTCGGCTTCGATGCCGCGGTTGAGGATCGAGTAGGGCGGCTGCTCGGTGCGGAACCGCTCCAGGCCGCGCCGTTCGGCGACCCACTGGGCTTCGACGATGTCGGAGGCGGGCATCGTGGACGATCCGATCGCGCGGACTTTGCCGCTGTGGATCAGGTCCGACAGCGCGGACAGCGTCTCCTCGATGTCGGTGCCGGGGTCAGGCCGGTGGATCTGGTAGAGGTCGATGTGGTCGGTCTGCAGGCGGCGCAGCGAGTTCTCGACCTCGGTCATGATCCAGCGCCGCGAGTTGCCCTGCTGATTGGGATCATCACCCATCGCGCCGTTCACCTTGGTCGCCAGGACGACGTCGTCGCGGCGGCCCTTGAGCGCCATCCCCACGATCTCTTCTGACTCGCCGCCGGAGTACCGGTCGGCGGTGTCCACGAAGTTGATGCCCGCGTCCAGCGCCTTGTGGATGATGCGGATCGAGTCGTCGTGGTCGGGGTTGCCGAGGGGCCCGAACATCATCGCGCCGAGCGCGTAGGGGCTGACCTTGATGCCGGTCCGGCCGAGGGTGCGGTACTGCATGCGATCTCCCCTGGAGTGATCGAGCTTGGATGGCGCCTCGCCCGATGGCATACGATGAACCAAGCGGAACGCCTTTCCGGAAGTATACGGAATCGTGTTCCGGTTAAGCAAGCCAGGGAGTGTCGTGGCCGGAAATACGGCGCCGGCCGGGGTGGACCCGGCGGGCCTGGGTTCAGCCGGGCGTCCGCCGCGCCGGCTACGCGCCGACGCGCAGCGCAACATCGACTCTCTGCTCCAGGCGGCAAAAACCGTCTTCGGAACGGCAGGCGTGAACGCACCCGCCAAGCAGATCGCCGACCTGGCCGGCGTCGGAGTCGGAACTCTGTACCGGCACTTCCCGCGGCGCTCGGACCTGGTCCGGGCCGTGTTCCAGCGCGAGGTGGACGCCTGCGCCGACGCGGCGCAGCCGCTGTCCGCCGCGCTTGAGCCGGGAGCGGCCCTGGCGAGCTGGCTCGGCCGGTACACCGAGTTCGTCGCGACCAAACGAGGACTCGCCACCGCCCTGCACTCCGGCGACCCGGCGTTCGACGCCCTGCCCGGCTACTTCAGGCAGCGCCTCGGGCCCGCCCTCGGGTCACTGCTCGACGCCGCGACCGCCAGCGGCGAGATCCGGGCCGGCGTCAGCCCCGAGGACCTCCTGCACGCCGTGGCCAACCTGTGCCTGCCCGTGGCCGACGAGGGAGCCGCGTACAGCCAGCGCATGGTCGCGCTCCTCATCGACGGACTGCGCTACGGCGCCGGGCCTCAACACTGACGGTGTTCGGCGCTGCCCGTCGCGCACCGGGCCTGCGCGGCGCGCCTGACGTGAAAGGTGGCCCTGAACTGGGATAGTAAGGTGTTCATCGACCTTGATGTTGTCGAGTTCGATGAGCACCTTTGCGCCGGGGGAAGCGTGTATCAGGCAGACGCCTCCGGCCTCCTTAAAGTTATAAGTGTGACAATCTGGGGCCGCATCTTAGACGCCAACGTGAGCCGGGCGTACGAACAGGTCGGGGACGACCACGCGCCCGGCCCGTGGCGTCAACGTTGCCGCCCGGCAGGCCCAGGGTTACCGCCGGGCGTGTGACCGAGGCAGATAGCGGCGCCGGTGCCCCGGACGCCGTCAGCGCGCACGCGGTGCCGTTCAGCGCGGGCCGTTGCGCACGCCGAAGGCGTCGAACGCCGCGGTGATCTGGTCACGGCCAGCTCCGCCGGACAGCAGCAGGCGCAGCAGGAGCCGTGCCTTCAGCGGAGCGAGGAATCCGGCGCTGATCAGCCGTTTGCCCAGCAGGTCCTGTTCGGATCCCGCGAAGCCGTAGGTGGCGGCCAGGACGCTGCCGGCCCCGGTGCGGGAGGCCAGCACCACCGGGATCTGCTCCGCCAGCCTGGCCAGGACGGGGACGGTGGCGGCGGGCACGTGCCCGGCACCGAACGCTGCGATCACCAGGCCGTCAAACCGTCCTTCGGCGGCGCGCAGACAGCTGCTCCCCACTCAGCGCCGGGACCGCACCGGCACCGTGGCCAGGTTCCCGTTTCATCGCGATCGTCCCGCCCAGGGAGAAGACATCGACCGGGCCCGAGGCCGGACGCGCGGTCGTCACAACCTGCATCCCTTCGCTGGACACCGGCAAACCGCCGGAACGGCCAGCCAGCCTAACGCGTCCCGGCACGCGGGCCATCACCGCCACGGCCGCGCGTCCTCGCCGCTAACCGGGAGCCGAGGTCACGCCGACGCCGTTGACGCCTCGTAGTGCTAGGCATAGTGTTCCGTGGTATGGACCGTGAACGGCTCAAGGGAAACCTGGACCTACTGCTGCTGTCGCTACTCTCGTCGGGTCCCGCGCACGGGTACGCGATCATCTCGGCGCTTCGCGACCGCAGCGGGGGCACGTTCGACCTGCCCGAGGGGACCATCTATCCCGCCCTGCACCGGCTGGAGGACTCCGGCCTGCTGGTCAGCACCTGGGACCAGGCGCAGGGCCGCCGCCGCCGCGTCTACGGGCTGACCGACCAGGGCGCGGCCGCGCTGGCCGCCCAGCAGACCGAATGGCGTAACTTCGCCGGCGGGGTGCACG
>Ga0302181_10003321_pt1 | contig 11053 bp, 10 predicted proteins | sample I_Palsa_E3_3_FD_198786 | JGI IMG/M metagenome (GOLD analysis project Ga0302181, IMG submission 198786) | Peat permafrost microbial communities from Stordalen Mire near Abisko, Sweden - I_Palsa_E3_3 | ecosystem: Environmental > Terrestrial > Soil > Palsa > Peat permafrost | place: Sweden... | reverse complement strand
CGGCGGCGCCGGGAAAGGCCCGCCCGACAATCTGGAACCCGGCGCAGACCGCCAGCACGACGGCGCCATCGGCCACCCGACGCGCCAGCGTGCCGTCGTCGATGAGGGTCCGCGCCGCGCGCACCTGGGGGCCGTCCTCTCCCCCACCCAGGCAATAGACGTCGGCCTCCGGGAGGGGGCGGTCGGAGACGGCCTGCAACAACGCGACCTCGAGGCCCCGCCATTCGGCCCGCCGGGCCAGCACCACGCCGTTGCCGCCGTCGCCGTAGGTGCCCAGCAGGTCGGGGTACACGACGGCGATGCGCAGCGGCGATTTCATGGAGCAGCCAGCAGGGTCATGGCGCACCCAGCAGGTCGTAGAAGGCGGTGTAATTTCCGATGACGTCGACCACGTCGGTCGAGCCCGCCGCGGCACGGGTCACGGCCACCACGGGCTCCGGCTCGGTGGTGTGCCGCACGCCGGCGTAGTGCAGTCGCACCGAGAGGTCCCGGTAGCGGTCGCCGGTGGCCACCACGGCGCGTCCGGCCAGGCGCTCGTAGGGGACGTCCCACAACCAGCTGGGATCAGCGCCGTCGGCGACCCGCGCGTTGATGCTGACGACGAGCGGCGCGTCCGAGTCCGCCACCAGGTCGAGCAGCTCGCCCCAGCCCGCCGGGTTCTTGGCCAGCATGAGACGCGCCCGCACCTCGCCGAACGAGCGCACCGTGAAGCGGCCCGCCACCTCCTGGACCCCCTCCATGGCGGCCAGGGCCGCCAGGGCGTCGACCCCGGAGGCCTCGGCGGCGACCGCCGCCATCAGCGCGTTGGACTGGTTGAAACGGCCGGGCAACGACAGCCGCAACGGTACGCGGCGCCCGTTTGTCCACTCGGCTCGAGCCGCGCCGTCGTCGGCGACGACGAGGGTCGCCTCGGGCTCGGGACGGGCGAAGCCACAGCTCGCGCAGGACCAGCCGTCCTCGGTGAAGGTGATGCGGCCCTCACAGGACGGGCAGCCCACGGCGTCGTGCTGCCAGCGCAACCCGGCACCCACCCAGTGCGCGTCGCGCGCCACACCGGCCCCCCACACCACGAGGGGGTCGTCGGCGTTGGCCACGACGTGCGTGCGCGGAGCGGCCGCCAGCGCGGCGCGCCAGCTTCCGGCGATCATGCGCACCTCATTGGTCCGGTCGAGCTGATCGCGCGACAGGTTCAACAGCAGCACGGTCGACGCCGCGGTCGCCGTGAGGACACGAGGCAGGTAGACCTCGTCGGTCTCGAGCACGGCGCGGCGCGCCTTGGTCCCGGCCAGCGCGGCGACGTGCCCGGGGGGCATGTTCGAACCGGTCTCGTTGCTCACCACCGCATCGCCAGTGGCGCCGAGCCCCACCGTCAACAGCCGGGTCGTCGTCGTCTTCCCGTTCGTGCCCGTCACGAGGGCGACCTGGCGCCCCGCGCTCAGGTGCTCGAGCAGACGGGGGTCGAGGCGGAGGCCGGCCCGACCACCGGCGACGGTGCCCTGCCCGCGCCCGAGGCGACGCGAGGTGGCGTTGACGACGCGCGTCGTGGCGCTGGCGAACTGCGGCCTCACCGAGGGGGCTTGCTGCGGGCCAGCTCCTTGGCGGTCGGCTCATGGCGCACCCTCGACTCGGGGGGCAACAACGCGCTGATGGCCTCCATGATGGCGGCTGTGTCCGCCTTGGGGTCGGTGAGCGAGAGGGGGACGGGCCGGCCCAGCCGCACCGTGACCTTGGGCGGGTTGCGCACCAGGGTGAAGTCGGGCACACGCGCCGAACGTGGCCAGACCTTCTCGGTGCCCCAGATCCCGACCGGGACGACGGTGGCGCCCGTCGACGCCGCCAACCGCGCCGTGCCCGTCTTGCCGTGCAACTGCGGATCGAAGAAGTCGTAGCCGCGCGGGATGGTGCCCTGGGGGAGGACGATCACCACCTCGCCCGCCTTGAGCGCGGACTCCGCGGCGCGCAGCGAGGCACCCGAGCCGCTGCCGCGATCGACGGGAATGCCGCCGATGGCGCGGGCGATCGTCCCCACGACCGGCGCGTCGAAGATCTCCTTCTTGCCGAGGAAGCGCACCGGGCGCCCGATGGCGCGCGCCACGAGCGCCAGCGCGGCCACGTCGAAGTAGCTGCGGTGGTTCGCAGCCAACAACACCGGGCCGCGCGACGGCACGTTCTCCACGCCGGCGATGTCGAAGCGCGCGTAGGGAAAGGACAGCTTGCGGACGAAAGGACGAAGCATGTGGTACGGCTCGAGGCCCACGACACTGGGGACCCCCGGCGGCCGATCCCAGTACTCCACGGCCCAGCGGCGGGCCGTGGCGACCACGGTCAACGAGGGATCGGGATTGACGGCGTGCGGCGTGCCGACGCTCGACAGGAGGGGGACGTCGAAGATGCTGTCGCTGCACGCGTGGCAGTCAGACAGGTCCATCCCGTTCTCCCCGGCCCAGACCCGCACCGCCCGCAACTTGCCGGTCCCCCAGACGAACCCCTCGTAGAGCCGGCCCGTGTAGCAGCCGTCCTTGACCTCGTACGAGGTCGCGATGAGATCGTCGAAGCCCATGGCCTCGGCGAAGGGGGCGATCATGTCCGCCGGGGTCGTCGTCGAGAGCACCAGCCGGTGGCCCTCGGCCCGGAAGGCGGCCAGGCGTTGCGGGGCGAACGGGGCGACGATCTCGCTCAGGGCGGACACGGCCCGGCGACCCGCCGCCTGGACCTGTTCCTGGTGCCAGCCCCGGGCGACCCGGGCCGCCGCCCGCACGAGGCCCATGGACAGGAGGTTCTCGCCCAGGCGGTCATTGACCGCGTAGAGGATCTTGTCGCCGGGGAGCGAGCGCCCCTCGGGCAGCACTCCCTGCTCGACCAGGGCATGGTTGAGGATCTGGCCCGAGGACCGGCACAGCAGGGTGCGGTCGAGGTCGATGAAGACGGCACTTTTCGCCACGGGTAGGGAGCCTAAAGCAGTTCGATGGCTCTTCCGAGGGCTGCTGGGCAGCCCCGAAAAGGGCCCGGAATTAGGAGAAGGGATCGCCGGGGGGGAGGGCGATCCCTTCTCAAGACTCATCAGGGTCAGAGGGGGGGCTTCTGGTTCCCTGCGGTCTGGTTCTCATTTTGGCGATCCCTCGGCGATCAGTCAAGCAGCTTTAGCAGATTCCTCCTATCAGTTATAGTGATGGGTGCGACAACTCCCGCGAGCACTTCCAGGAGAGTAGGCCGATGGAACTGAAACACTTGCAAGCACTCCTGGGCATTGCGGACACGGGCAGCTTCTCGGCCGCCGCCACGTCCATCGGCACGGTGCAGTCGAACGTCTCGGCCCATGTGGCCCGGCTGGAGCGCGAGCTCGACGTCCAACTGGTCGACCGGGCCTCGGGCGGGCTGACCGAGGAGGGCGAGGTCGTCGTGGGCCGGGCGCGCCAGGTGATGAACGAACTCGAAGCGATGGTCACCGACGTCACCGCGATGCGCGAAGAGGTCATCGGCACCGTGCGCCTGGGCATGATCGGGACGACCGGGCGCTGGCTGGTCCCCCAGCTCTTCGACCTGCTCCGGGCCCGGCACCCGCACATCCACCTGAACGTCGCCGAGGGCTCGAGTGTCCAGCTCGAACAGCAGCTCGCCTCGGGCCAACTGGACCTGGCCGTGGTGACCTTCCCCTTGAGCGGCGACGAGATCATGGCGGCCCAGCTCTTCGACGAGGACCTCGTCGCCGTGCTGCCACCAGGGCACTTCCTCGGCCAGGAGACTTCGCTGCCCCTGGAGCGCCTCTCGGAGATGGAGCTCCTGCTGCCTGCTCCGGGCACTGCGCTCAGGGCCGAGATCGACGCAGCGACGGTGCCTGCCCGCGTCGAGCTGCGACCGGCCATGGAGCTCGACGGCGTGCGCCTGATCGCCTCCCTGGCCTTCGACGGCTACGGGGCGGCCATCCTCCCGGCCACCGCGATTCCCGGCCACCTGCGGGGACGGTTCTCGGTGCTCCCCGTCACGGGACTCCCCCGCCGGCGGGTCGGCGTGGCCCAGCGGCGGCGGGGCCTGCCGTCGGCTCCTGCCCGGGCCGTCATTGACGTGCTCGGTGTGGTCGTGAACGACATCCTTTCCATGCCCGAAGGCATCCACCCGACCTGAACACTGCCTGTCCGGCGGAACGATTCGGCCCACCGGGAGCGGCCGGCGCAGCACGGCGTGGCCGTCTGCCCGGAAGGCGGTCGCTCGTCCCTCAGGCCGGCTGTCCGGGCTCCCGCCACATGGTCCAGAGCGTCGGCCCGTCGTCGGGCAGCGGGACCTCCTCGACGACCTCGAACCCGTGGCGGCGGTAGAAGGGCACGTTGCGCTCCTTGGACGACTCGAGGTAGCAGGGAATGCCTTCGGCGTCGCAGTGCGCCAGGACCGGGCGCATCAGCGCGCTGCCTACGCCCTTGCCCTGCTTGTCCACGGCGGTCCCGAGGGTGGCCAGATACCAGTGCGGCTGGTGGGGGTGCTTGCTCTCGACGAGCGTCAACAGACGCAGGGTGGTGCGCAGGTTGGCGGCCACATAGGGCAGCACCGGCAGCATGGTGAGAATCCCGCGGAGGCCCGTTTGCAGCGGCTTGCCGGCCGGAGCCCAGATGGCGGCGCCGCTGTAGCCCTCGGTCGTGTAGCAGCCGCCGAAGGGGAGGTAGTCGGCTTTCATCTGGGTGCTGAAGTAGGCGCGCAGGCCGGCCACGCGGCGGGCCTCGTTGCGGAAGATGTGCGAGGTGACCGGGTCGTCGAAGAAGGTCTGCGCCAACTGCGCCGCCATGGCGGTCACGTCGTCCTTCGTGGCGCGCCGGACTACTGGCAGGGCAGGCTCGACATCCATGACGGAGTCGATGGTGGCAGAGCGCCGGGCCACGTGCCACCCGACGACGCCGTGGCGTGGCTCTGGCCGAGCGTCGCCAGCTCCGGTGCCAGTCGCTGCCCCACGTAGATGCCGCCCGAGCGGGTGAAGTGCACCCCGTCACCACAGCGCATGCTGATCTGGTCGACCGTCGGCGAGAACTTGTTGCCGGGTGACACCAGCGCGTTGAGGTCGAAGACGTAGACCCGGCTGCCGTCGCTCCCCGCTGGCGTGGTGGCGGCCACCTGGCGCATCGTGGCGTCGTCGAGGGTCACCCGCTGCGGCGCATCCTCGGGCCAGGGCGTGCCGACCGGCGAGGTCCCGCTGTCGTAGCAGGGGCTCGTCAGGAGGACGACGCTGGCCCCCCTGCAGCCGAGGACCGAGACGGCCTGTCGGTAGCGGCCGGCCAGATAGCTGTCGAAGCCGGACTGGCCGATGTTCTCCCACTGACCCCCGGTCTGCTGATCGAACGTCTCGCCCCGGGCCACGGAGACGACGACGTCGGGGTTGCAACTTCGGCACGACGGCCAGCGCGATGCCGATGACGGCGATGAGGAGGAAGAGCGCCGGCAGCAGGCGCCGGGCGCGGCCGGCCCAGAAGCGGCGGAGCCTGATCGTCCCGCTGCTGCTCCACTCGCCGACGAGGAGCGAGGTGATCAGGAAACCGGAGAGGACGAAGAAGGAGTCGACCCCGTAGAAGCCGCCCGGCACCGAGTTGAGGCCGGTATGGAAGGCGATGATGGCGAGAACGGACAAGGCCCGGATGCCGTCCAAGCCCCGGATGTGACCCATCGTCGGGCGCCCCCCGGGTGCGTTAGCGTCCGTGCTCATGCAACATCTGGCCCCACCGTCCCCGGCGGCGACCCCTCCGTCCCATACTGGGGAAACGTCCTACAACGGCCCTTCTCACTGTGCCGTTCTTCCGGCCAGCCGGCGAGCCCAGACGAACGCCGCGTGCTGAGAGTCGGGATCCTCGGAGCGGCCCGCATCGCCCCCTCCGCCCTCATCAAGCCGGCCCGGAGGACGGGCGGCGTCACCGTCGCCGCCGTGGCGGCACGCCAACCCGAACGCGCCGCGGAATTCGCCCGCAAACAGGGTATTCCTCGTGTCGTCGGCAGCTACGCCGCGCTGGTGGAGGACCCCGACATCGATGCCATCTACAACCCGCTCCCCAACGGGCTGCACGGGTACTGGACGATCGCCGCCCTGAGGGCCGGCAAGCACGTCCTGTGCGAGAAGCCCTTCACGGCCAACGCCGACGAAGCCCGGGCCGTGGCCGAGGTGGCCAACGGCAACCCGGGTGTGGTCGTGATGGAGGCCTTCCACTACCAGTACCACCCGCTGACCAAGCGTCTGATTGAGATCGTGCGCTCGGGTGAGCTGGGCAATATCACCAGTGTCGACGTGTCCTTCTCGGCCCCGCTGTGGAAGAAGGGCGACATCCGGTACCAGCTGGGGCTGGCCGGTGGCGCCACCATGGACATGGGCTGCTACCCGATCAGCCTGCTGCGGCTGCTGGTCCCCGGGCCGCGGGTGGTCGGCGCCGAAGCCAAGCTCTCCTCGCCCGGCGTCGACCGCGCCATGGACGCCCGCTTCTCGCTGCCCGACGGCGGGAGCGCGCACATCGGCTGCTCCATGTTCTCGTCCTCGGTGTTGCGCCTCCACGCTGACATCACCGGTGACAACGGGAAGATCTCGATCTTCAACCCGTTCGCTCCTCAGCACGGACACCGGATGAAGGTCACGACGTCGCTCGGCACCCGCAAAGAACGTTTCAGCCGCAAGGCGAGCTACGACTTCCAGCTCGAGGCGTTCGTGGCCGCGATTGAGGAGGGATCGTCCTTCCCGACCACGGCGGCCGACGCCATCCGTACGATGGAGCTCATCGACGCCATCTACACCTCGGCCGGGCTCCCCGTGCGCCAACCGACCCCGGTGGCCTGATGCCGCTTGCGGCCGACGAACTGGCCGCGCTGGCTGATGCCGCGCTCGACGCGTCCGCCGGCTGCCAGGCGGCCGAGCTTCGGGTCGAGCGCGTCCGCAGCCAGACCGTCCGCCTGCGCGACGCCCGCCCCGAGACCACGGCCGACGACACGGAATTCGGCATGGGCGTGCGCGTCGTGCTCGACGGCGCGGTCGGCTTCGCCGCCACCGTCGACGTGCGGCCGGAAGAGGCGGCCAACCTGGTGCGCCAGGCCCGCGACATGGCCCGGGTCACGAGCCGGGCCGGCGGCGGCCGCGTCGAACTGGCGCCCGAACCGCCCCATGGCGACGTCACCTGGTCCAGTGCGTTCGAGATCGACCCGTCGACCGTGCCGCTGGCCGACAAGGTCGCACTGCTCGCCGACTGGAGCAGGCGTCTCGGCGAGCATCCCGTCGTCTCGCACACGTCGGCGTCGTTGCTCGCCGTCTCGGAGCAGACGTACCTGGCCGACCTCAACGGGACGCGGGCCACCCAGCACCGGGTGCGCCTGCAGGCCCAGCTGGAGGCGCTGGCTCTGTCGGAGAACGGCTTCGAGACCATGCGGACGCTGGCGCCGCCGGTCGGGCGGGGCTGGGAGTTCCTGGCCGGTTCGGCCGGGGCCGGCGGCGGCGCGGCCGCTGGCGGTGGCGATGCGGCCGGTGGAGGTGGCGGATGGGACTGGCACGGCGAGCTGGCCGAATTGCCCGAGCTCCTGGCGCAGAAGCTGCTGGCCCCCTCGGTGGAGCCCGGGACGTACGACCTGGTGGTCGACCCCTCGAACCTCTGGCTCACGATTCACGAATCGATCGGACACGCCACCGAGTTGGACCGGGCCGTCGGGTATGAGGCCGCCTACGCCGGCACCTCGTTCGCCACCTTCGACAAGCTGGGGTCCCTGGCCTACGGCTCCCCCGTCATGCACGTGACGGGGGACCGCACGGTGGAGCACGGGCTGGCCACAGTGGGCATCGACGACGAGGGCGTGGCGGCCCAATCGTTCGACCTGGTGCGCGACGGCACGCTGGTCGGCTACCAGCTCGACCGCTCCATCGCCGCCTCCATGGGATTCGCGCGCTCTAACGGCTGCGCCTTCGCCGACTCGCCCCTGCACGTGCCGATTCAGCGCATGGCCAACGTTTCGCTGGCGCACTCCGGTGCCGGCGGCCCGAGTACCGAGGACCTGATCGCCGGCGTCGACCGGGGCGTCTACATCGTCGGCGACAAGAGTTGGTCGATCGACATGCAGCGCTACAACTTCCAGTTCACTGGGCAACGCTTCTACCGCATTGAGGGCGGGCAGCTGGCGGGACAGGTGAAGGACGTGGCGTATCAAGCCACCACGACCGACTTCTGGGGCGCCATGGAGGCCGTAGGCGGCGCTTCCACCTGGGTGCTCGGGGGCGCTTTCAACTGCGGCAAGGGCCAGCCGGGGCAGGTGGCGCCCGTCTCGCACGGCTGCCCTTCGGCCCTGGTGCGCGGGGTGCGGGTCCTGAACACGCGCGAGGAGTCGGGGCGCTGAAGACGGTGGTGCGGCGGCTGCGGCGGCTCGTGTCGTGATTCCCGCCCAGGAGCTGGTGGAGCGCGCCGTGGCCTCGGCGGACGCACTCGGGGCGGACGGCTGCATGGTGCTGGTCGAGGAGACCAGCCACGTCGACGTGCGCTACGCCCTGAACACGACCACGACCAACGGCGTCCAGCGGGGACGCTCGGTGAGCGTCATCGCGCTCTCCGGCGAGTCAGTCGGCTCGGCGCGCCGCACCGGTGAGGTCGGCACGGACGGTGTGGCCGAGATGGCGGCGGCCGCCCTGGCCGACGCGCGACAGGCGCCGCCGGCGGCCGACGCCTTCCGCCTCGTCGAAGTGGACCAGACGCGGCCGGCGCGCCAGTTCGGGCTCGAGCCCGAGGAGACCGATTCGGGCGCGCTCGAAGACGTGCTGTCCGCGCTGTCCGGTGCATTCGGGCGCGCCCGCGCCCGCGACGCCGTGCTGGCGGGGTTTGCGGAGCAGGATCTGGCCACGCTGTATCTCGGCAGCTCGACCGGCGTACGGCTCTCCCACGCGCAGCCGACGGCGGCGGTCAGCCTGGTCGGGCGGACGGCCGACGGGAGCGGGTCGGCCTGGGTCGCCGCACCGACCATTGCGCCCTCCATGGAGGAGATGGAAGAGGAGATATGGCGCCGCCTCGACTGGGCCGGCACACAGGTCTCTCTGGAGGCCGGCCGCTACGAGGTGATCATGCCGCCTTCGGCGGTGAGCGACATGATGGCCATGCTGGCCTTCGACGCGCTGGGCGGTCAGGACGCCGAGGACGGGCGCACCGTCTTCTCCGGCGAAGGCGGGGGCACACTGGTCGGTGAGACGATCACCACGTTGCCCTTCACGCTCTCGAGCGATCCGTTCGAGCCGGGCATCGCCTGCACACCGTTCGTCGCCACCGAGGCCAGCGGCTCGGAGGTCTCGGTGTTCGACAACGGCCTGCCGAGCGCTCGTACCGACTGGCTGCACGACGGCGTGCTGGCGCGGCTGCGCTACCACCGCGCCGGTGCGGCGAAGTCCGGCGTCGAGATGGCGCCCTACATCGACAACCTCATGCTGCGCTGCGGCGACCGCGACGGCGGTTCCCTCGACGACATGGTGGCGCGCACCGAGCGCGGCCTGCTGCTGACCTGTCTCTGGTACATCAGAGTGGTCGACCCGGCCACGCTGTTGTGCACGGGGCTCACCCGCGACGGCGTCTACGTGATTGAGGACGGCGCGGTCGTCGGGGCGGCGAACAACTTCCGCTTCAACGAGAGCCCGGTCGATCTCCTGGCCCGGGCCACCGAGGTCGGCACACCCGTGCGCTCGCTCGGACGCGAGTTCGGCGAGTACCTGAACCGGACGATCATGCCGCCGCTGCGCATTGGCGACTACAACATGAGCTCGGTGAGCCGGGCCAGCTGAACGGCCGGTGGGTCCGGACCCAGGAGGTGGGGATCCGGCGCGGCCGCTCAGGCCGGGCGACGCGCCTCGACCAGGAGTCGCCGCGCCGTCGACACGAACGGACCCTGCTCCTCGATCAGGTGGTGGAGCCGCCGCAGCTGGGCGCCATAGGCAGAGGGCGTGAAGTCCGGCACCGTCCAGCGCACCTTGCGCAGGAAGTAGACGACCGCGCCGATGTCGAAGAACGTGACCCGTCGCGCGCACTCCCGCAGGTCGACGACCTCGAGCCCTGCCGACTCGGCACCGCGGAGGGCGCTCGCCGCGCTCCGACTCTCGTTCACCGGCGTGGGACCCATCATGAACTCCGTCAGCTCGTGGTTGGTGCCAGGGCCGATCTGCTGTGACAGATATGTCCCGCCCGGTCGCAGGACCCGGGCGATCTCCTCCCAGAGGACGATGACGGGGTGACGACTCACGACGAGGTCGAACGAGGCTTCGGCAAAGGGCAAGGAGGGCGAGTCGGCCGCCGCGACAACGCGGGCTCCCAGTGGATACAGGCGTGTCCGGGCCACCTCGACGTTGGGCCACCACCCCTCGGTCGCCACCAGAAGCGCGGGCGGCCGCGCCACCGTGGCGAGCACCTCCCCACCCCCGGTTTCGATGTCGAGCGCCGCCCGCGCCCCGGCCATGCGCTCCCCCATGAGGCGTGCGTAACCCCAGGGTGGGCGCTCCTCGGTGGCACGGCCATCGAACCAGGAGAAGTCCCAGCCTTCGACGGGTTCGGCGGCGGCCTCGGCAACCAGGCGATCGAAGTCGCTCATTGGGCGAGATTGGTTCGGGCCGCCTTCAGCGGCGCGCGCTCAGAGGTCGGTCGGGACGTGCACGACGACGTGGCCGAGGACCGACGTGTCCGCGGGCACGGTGGTGACCAAGCCGTTCGTCGTGTCGTTGTGGTGGCCGTGACCTCTGAACACGTTCTCCCCGATGAACACGATCGATCCCCAGACGATGGCGAAGATCATCCAGGAGCGGGCCGCACCCTGCAGGATGAGGACTCCCCAGGGGGGCAGCGTGTCCACCCCGGACGGGACTGACGTGCGTTCCCAGGACGAGGGCGGCGGCATGGCACCGGGTGCGCCGCCACCGGGCGGGGGCGCCGGCTGCGGCGGAGGCCATCCGGGCGGACCGGGGGCGGCCTCCGGCGGCGGTGGCGGCGTCGGTGGGGGGGTCGGCAGCTGCTCGCTCGTCTGCGGGTAGGCGAAGGGCTGCGCCGGTGGTTGGGTCCCCGGCACAGCGGGCGGCGGGGGCGGCGCAGCT
>Ga0302181_10003318_pt1 | contig 11056 bp, 9 predicted proteins | sample I_Palsa_E3_3_FD_198786 | JGI IMG/M metagenome (GOLD analysis project Ga0302181, IMG submission 198786) | Peat permafrost microbial communities from Stordalen Mire near Abisko, Sweden - I_Palsa_E3_3 | ecosystem: Environmental > Terrestrial > Soil > Palsa > Peat permafrost | place: Sweden: Abisko... | reverse complement strand
AAGCGGCTGCTCAACTACGACCGCGCCGCGATCCTCGAAGCGATGGACCGCGAATCGCGCGCCTTCAGCGTACGGTTGGGCTCGAACGAGGCGCGCGCGGCGATGGCGTCCTTCTTCTCGTCGCGCGCGGCGCGCTAAGCGGCCGGTCTTCGACGTAGGACTTGCTTCCAAACCGGTTAATTCCACGGAGCCCATGATGAGGGGAATCCGCCGGAGTATCGTCGGTGTGCTCGTGTCGTGCGCGATTGCCGCGCTTGGAATCACGGGCTGTTCGCGCGACCCCTGCTCGGTCCACCACGTCGTTACCGCCTCGGATTCCGGGATGAAGGTCGATCAGATCGAGCTCGATGACGGCTTCGTCTACGTCCCGCTCGCCGAAGAGGCGCCGTACGCCCACTTCTACACGACCGGAACCGAGGTCAAGGTCTGCGAGGTCATCTCGCAGGTCGACGGTTCGCGTCACTTTTCGATCGTGACGAACGAGATCAAAGGCGTGGCCCCGACCGAGATGCGCCGGCTCGATTACCAGGGGCAGTGAGTCAGTGCGGCTGCAGCCGCACGATCTGCCGGTGGAACTCAGCGGCGATGACGACGAAGGCGACCGAAACCAGCGCGACCGTTCCGCAGTTGAGCGGCAGCTGCGCGACCGGATCGCCGAAGCCGGGATAGATGAACCGCGCCAACAGGCGCACGAGGAACGCCGCGAGCCAGATCGCGAGCGTGATGCGGTTGCCGCGCACGCGGACCGCGTTCGGCACGCCGGCCGCCGCGAAGGTCGTGTTGCGGATGACCGCGACGCCCGTCACGAGCCCCAAGAGCGCTCCGATGAGGACCGCCGACGCCGTGATTGCCCCGTCGCCGGGATCGACGCGCAGCGTCAGCACGACGAGATACGCGCTGAGCGCGAGCAGCAGGGCCGGCCGGATCCAAATCGTCGGGATGCGCACGGTCCGTTCGCGCAGTTCGCGGAATGCAAACCGGACGACGATCAGCAGGACCAGCAGCAGCGGCAGCGCCGTTGCGAGCGTGCTGAAACTGCCCGGTGCGCTCGTGCCGGTCATGCCGCACCGCCGAGGTATGCCGCGCGCACGGCCTCGCTCTTCGCAAGTTCGGCGGCGTCGCCGCTGTGGGCGATCGTCCCAACCTCGAGCACGTAACCGCGTGTCGCGATCCCGAGTGCCTGACGTGCGTTCTGCTCGATCAGCAGAATCGTCGTTCCGCGCGCGTTGATGTCGCGAATGACGCCGAAGATGGTCTGGACGAGCTTCGGCGAGAGTCCGAGCGACGGTTCGTCCAGCAAGAGCAGGCGCGGGCGCGACATCATCGCACGGCCAATCGCGAGCATTTGCTGCTCGCCGCCGGACATCGTACCGGCTTTCTGCGCATAGCGCTCCTTCAGCCGCGGAAAGATTTCCAGCACGCGCTCGGTCTCGCCGGCGATCTCCGCCTTGGCGCGGCGCGTATAGGCGCCGAGCTCAAGGTTCTCGCGCACCGTCATGCGCGGGAAGACGTGCCGCCCTTCCGGCGCGTGGCTGATCCCGGCCCGCACGATCTCGCTGGGCGCAAGCCGGTCGATCTCGCGGCCGTCGAAGCGTATGCTTCCCGAGTCCGGGCGCACGAGCCCGCTGATCGCGCGCAAAGTCGTCGTCTTCCCGGCACCGTTGGCACCGATCAAGGTAACGATCTCGCCCTCGGCAACCTCCAGCGAGATGCCGTTCAGCGCCGTGATGCGGCCGTAGCGCGCGACGAGGTTGTCGACCTGCAGCAGCATCACGCAGCCGGGCTCCCGAGGTACGCCTCGATGACCTTCGGATCGTTGCGCACGTCGGCCGGCAGGCCTTCGGCGATCTTCTCGCCGTGATCGAGGACCGTGATCCGTTCGCTGATCTCCATGACCACGCCCATGTCGTGCTCGATGAGAAACACCGTGATCCCGCGTTCCCGGACACGGCGAATGAGCGCCACCAGATCGCGTTTCTCGCTCGGGTTCATCCCCGCCGCCGGCTCGTCGAGCAGCAGCAGCTTCGGTTCAGACGCGAGCGCACGTCCGATCTCGAGCCGCCGCTGCAGCCCGTAGGCGAGGTTGCGCGCGTACGTCTCCGCGTGCCGTTCGAGGCCCACGAACTCCAGCCACTCCAGCGCGCGCCGGCGCGCGACGCCTTCTTCCGCGCGCTGGCGCGGAGTATGCAGCAGGGAATCGACGAGGTTGGCCCGCAAGCGCGCGTGCTCGCCGGTCAGAATGTTGTCGAGCGCCGACATGAAGCCGAACAGGCGGATGTTCTGAAACGTGCGCGCGATGCCGAGCGCGGCGATGCTGCTCGTGGCACGGCCGGTGATGTCCTGGCCGTCGAACGCGATCCGTCCCGCGCTCGGCGCGTAGATCCCGGTGATGAGGTTGAAGGCGGTCGATTTTCCGGCGCCATTGGGTCCGATCATCGCGACGATCGAGCCGGCGTCGATCGCAAAGTCCAGGTTATCGACGGCGGTTAAGCCGCCGAATTGACGGCTGACGTGCTCGAGCGAAAGCAGCGGCATCAGTGAGGCGCCTCGAGGTAGAGTTCCTGTTCGGCCTGCGCAGCGTCGGGGTCCGTGTCCGCGGCGTGAAGCTCGGCCTTGCGCTGGCGGCTCGGAATGAGCCCTTCGGGGCGGAACAGCATCATCGCTACCAGGATCGCGCCGTAGATCAGGAAGCGCGAGTTCGTCAGGTCGATGCTCAGTCCGATCCCGTGCATGAAATTCGTCGTCTGCGGCAAGATGAAGCGTTCCAACGACGAGAGGATGAGGCTGCCGGCGATAACGCCGGGGATATTCCCCATCCCGCCCAGTACGAGCATCGCCAGCACGAACACGCTCACGTTGAACATGAACTGATCCGGCGATACGAGCTGCAGCTTCGAGGCCAGCGCGCAGCCTGCCAGGCCGCTGAACGATGCGCCGAGCGCGAAGGCGGCAAGTTTGGTCGAGGTCGTGTTGATCCCCATGTGGGCTGCGGCGAGCTCGTCTTCCCGAATCGCCATCCACGCGCGTCCCAGGCGGCTCGTGCGCAAGTTGTTCGCGAGCCAGACGGCGAGGGCGATCAGGCCGAGCACCATGACGTAGTAGGGGAGCGGATCGAATCCGAAGCGGTAGTTAAACAACACCGGCTGGTCGAGCGAGCCGATGCCGTTCGGACCGCCGGTCCACTGCGAGAGGTTCAGGAACGTCTGCGGCACGATCTCGCCGAAGCCAAGCGTGACGATCGCCAAGTAGTCACCGCGCAGCCGCAGCGTCGGCGCACCGAGCACGATACCGAAGACGGCCGCGATCCCCGACGCGACGAACAGCAGCACCCAGAACGGGAGATGGATGCCGAACTGCGGCGAGGCCAGCATCGCGTACGCGTACGAGCCGATCGCGAAGAACGCGGCGTACCCGAGATCGAGCAGCCCCGCGAAACCGACCACGATGTTGAGGCCGAGCGCGAGCAGAACGAAGGCGCCGGCGTCGGCCAGGAAGTTCGTGAAGGCCCCGTTTCGCGCTGCGAACGGCAGCGCGAGGGCGACCCCGAACGTCAGCGCCGTTCCGGCTCGGGGCGTGCGCAGCGCGGGCGGAAGACGCGCGACGAACGGCGCGGCGAATCGCACGCTCAGACCTTATTCGGCAGCGATTCGCCGAGCAGGCCGGCGGGCCGGAAGATCAGCACCAGCACGAGCACTGAGAAGACGACGACGTTCGACCACTGATCGCTGATGAACTGAGTCGTCATCGCCTCGATCAGTCCGATCAGGAAGCCGCCCAGCATCGCGCCGGCGAGGTTGCCGACGCCGCCCAGCACGGCCGCCGTGAAGGCTTTGAGGCCGGCGCCGAAGCCGTTGAAGAACCAGGTCGAGCCGTAGTACATCCCGGACACGAAGCCGGCCGCGCCCGCCAGCGCCGACCCGATGAGAAACGTCAGCGCGATCGTCGTGTTGATGTCGATCCCCATCAGTTGCGCGGCGTCGCGGTCTTGCGCCGTCGCCCGCATCGCCTTACCGAGCCGCGTGTTGTAGACGAACGTCTGCAGCACGATCATGAGAACGATCGCGAGCAGCACCACGATGATCTGTTTCGCCTGCACCGTCACCATCCCGAGCGCGAACTGCGGGTTCGGGATGACTTGCGGGAACGGAACCGGCGAGGGACCGCGCCAGTACAGCATCAGGTTCTCGAGGATGAACGACATCCCGATCGCCGTGATCAATGGGGCCAGCTTGGGCGCGTTGCGCAGCCGCCGGTAGGCGAGCCGTTCGATGATGACGCCGGTCAGCCCGCACAAGATCATCGCGCCGAGGATCGTCACCCCAACGTCGACGATGAGCAACGGCCCCGTGACGACCCCGGCGACCCCGAGCAGCGTCAAGATCGCCAGCGAGAAGAACGTTCCCAGCGTGTAGACGTCGCCGTGCGCGAAGTTGATCAGCTCGATGATCCCGTAGACCATCGTGTAGCCGAGCGCGATCAGCGCGTAGATGCCGCCGAGCGACAGCCCGTTGATGAGCTGCTGAAGGAGGACGTCCAAGTTAGGATTTGACTTGAATGACGTCGACGACGTGGAACTTGCCGTTGACCACCTGCATTAGCGTCAGGACCGGCGACGTTGTGTCGCCGTTGGCGTCGAAGCCGACTTTGCCGATCGGCGAATCGAAGTTTGACGTGCTCGCGATGTTTTTGCGAACGTCCGCGCGGGTCGGCATCTTGCCGCCATTGTCTTTGATCGCCTTTTCGATCGCTGCGATCTCGATCTTGGCAGCCGTGTAGGCGTTGGCTGAATACGGGCCAACGTTACTCTTGAAGCGGGCTTGGTACGCGGTGATGAAGTTCTTGGCAGCCGGAATCTTGGTCACATCGGGCGACGCGACCGTCATGTAGCTTCCATTGGCGGCGTCACCGCTTTGCTTTATGAACTCATTATCCGAGATACCATCGCCGCCCAGCAAAGGCGTCTTCGCCATGCCGACGTCACCCATTTGGCGCCGGATCAGGCCCCCGCCGGTGGTCGTATTCCCGCCAAAAAACACCGCGTCGGGGTTGAGCGACTTGATCTTCGTGAGCAACGACTTGAAATCGACTTGGTTGGACGTGATGTGCTCGTGCCCCAGAACGGTGCCGCCGAGCCCACGGAACGACGCGTCGAAGACGTCCGCCAATCCTTTCCCGTACGTCTCGTTGTCGTCGATGATGAAGATTTTCTTGAAGCCCAGTCGCTGATATGCCACTTGCGCCAGCGCGGAACCCTGTTTGGAGTCGCGCGTGCAGACCCGGAAGTAGGTGTTGACATCGGGGTGCGCGGTGCGGAGTTTTTTCGCCGCGTCTCCGAGGGTCAGACCATCGTTCGTATTCGACGGTGATATCTGCGCGAGCCCGGCGTCGTTGGCGAGTGGGATTTCCGATCTGGCGACGTTCGAATTGAACGGCCCGACCATCGCGAGCACCGCCGGGTCGGCGATAAACGTCTGCACGTTTTGCGCGCCCTGCGCCGGATCGTGTTTGCCTTGCACCGCGTCGTCGAGCACGGACGCCTCGAGCTTGAACGCGCCGCCCGCAAACCCGTTCTTGTTGGCTTGCTCGATCGCAAGCAGCGCGCCGTTCTCGGTCGGAATGCCGATCGATGCTTCGCCGCCGCTCAGCGGCAGGTCGATGCCGATCTTGATCGTGCCGCTGCTCGCGCCCGACGATGCCCCTCCGGAAGAGGTGCCGGACGAGGAGCAGGCCGCGACGGCGGCAACCAGCGCGGCCGCCAGGACGCCGCGGGAGAACGAAGACGTGCGCATACCGGAACCCCTGCAGTGAGAGTGGGGTCGAGTACGCCCGCACGCCGGAACCGCCCTGCGGCTTTTGGGCCGGGAGTGCCGGCGGTGCGCTAGGCCGGAGTGAGTTCCCGGACGGCGGCGGCGTTGAAGTAGGCGGCGCGCGGGTGATGGATCACGATCGCGGCGGTCGACTGTTCCGGCATGATCTGATAGGCCGAGGTCAGCGATGCGCCGATCGCCTTCTCGACGTCGAGCAAGCGCCAGACGATCTCGTGCTGCGCCAGCTCGGGGCAGGCGCCGTATCCCCACGAATAGCGCTTCCCGCGTCCGTCGGGCAGCCCGAGTTCGTCGCGAATACGGCGGTGCGTCCGTTCCGCCAGTGCCTCGGCCGCCTGCACGCAGAAGCCGTGGAGGTAGTAGGCTTCGCTATAGTCGTTCTGCTTCTGCAGCGCGTCGATACGCCGCGACGGCTCGTCGCCGACGGTAACAACTTGGAGCGCGATCATGTCGCTCGCACCGCCGTCGCTCGGCTCGCGCAGATAATCGGCGAGACACAGATGGTCGCCGCCCGCTTGGCGCGCGAAGGTGAAGCGCGCGATCTCGCGCCGTGGATCCTGCGGGTCGAACACGATGACGTCATCGCCGCTGCCGGCGGCCGGAAAATATCCGTAGACGACGCGCGGTTCGAGCAGAATCTCCCGTTCCGCCAGGGCTTGATAACGCTCGAGGCGCGGGGCGAACTCGTCGGCGACGATCTTTTTCCAAGCCTCGCCCTTGGTGTTTGACGCGCCCCATGACAGCCGGTACAAGCTGCGCAGGTCGTAGCACGGCCACAGCTCGCGCGGATCGACCGCTAAGAGCGTCCGCGTGCCGAAGAACGGCGCCGCCGGCACGTCGGCGATACCGACCTCGGCGCGCGCCGTGAGCCCGTTCGCCGACGGGGCCGCAACGGCACCGCTATCCTTCACCCGCAGCGCCTCCGCCTCGCGCTTCACACGCTCGACGAGCGACGTGCGCGCCCCGGCGTCGCTGAGCGTGTCCAGCAGATCGAGCCCCTCGAAGGCGTCTTTGGCGTAGAACACGCCGGGGTCGAAGAAGTGCTCGGGCGCGAACGCCGTGCGGCGGCCGAAATCGCGATTGATCGCCGCGCCGCCGATGACGACCGGATACGTCAGACCGCGAGACACTTGTTCTCTAACGAGCGCGGGCATCTGTTTCGAGGTCGAAACGAGCAGCGCCGAAAGCCCGATCGCATCCGCCTGGACCTCGACCGCTTTATCGAGGATCGTTCCGACCGGAACCTGTTTTCCCAAGTCGTGCACGGTGTAGCCGTTGTTCGACAAGATCGTCCCGACGAGGTTCTTGCCGATGTCGTGCACGTCGCCGAACACCGTCGCGAGCACGATCGTGCCTTTGCTCACCCCCTCGAGCCGCTCGAGGAATTGCTCGAGATGGCTGACGGCCTTCTTCATCACCTCAGCCGACTGCAACACAAACGGCAAGATGAGCTCGCCCGCACCGAACTTGTCGCCGACTTCTTTCATCGCCGGCAGCAGGACGTTGTTTAGCACGTCGACCGGATCGCGCTGCTCGAGTGCCTCGTCGATCTTGGCTTCAATGCCGTCCTTGCGGCGGCGCAGAATCGCGTTGTGGATCCGCACCTCGACCGGAGCATCCGCATCGTCGTCGACCGCCGCGGCGGCGGATTTGGTGACGCCCTTGGATTCGAAGTGTTCGATGACGCGCTGCAGCGCATCGGGTCGCCTGTTGAAGACCAGGTCGTCGCACAGGCCGCGTTCCTCATCGTTGATCTCGGCGTACGGCGTGATCTCGGCGGGATTGACGATCGCCATGTCGAGCCCGGCTTCTACGCAGTGATGCAGCATGACCGAGTTCAGCACGTGCCGTGCCGCCGGCGTGAGCCCGAACGACACGTTCGATACCCCAAGCGACGTGAGCACGCCAGGCAGCTCGCGTTTGATGAGCCGAATTCCCTCGATCGTCTCGCGTGCCGAGTCGATGTACTCCGCATCTCCCGTGGCGAGCGTAAAGGTCAGGTCGTCGAAGATGAGCGCCCCGGGCGGCGTCCCATACTCGTTGACGACGATGTCCGCGATGCGGCGGGCGACCTCGAGCTTGCGCTGCGCGGTCTTCGCCATCCCGGACTCGTCGATGGTAAGCGCGATGACGGCCGCGCCGGACTCTTTGACGAGCGGCATCACCGAGTCGATCTTGATTCGGCCGTTCTCGAGGTGAATCGAGTTGACGACGGGGCGGCCGGCGTAAATCTTCAGCGCGCGCTCGATCACTTTGGGCTCGGTGGAGTCGATGACCAGCGGCGCCTCGACCGACTGCGCGAGACGCTTGACGATGGTCGCCATCTGCACGTCCTCGTCGACGCGCTCGGTCAGCGCCGTGCAGACGTCGAGCAGGTGCGCGCCGCCCTCGACCTGCGCGCGGGCGACCAGCGTGATCTCGTCGTAATCGTCCGTCAGCAGCAGCCGTTTGATCCTGCGCGAGCCCTGGCTGTTGACGCGCTCGCCGATCAAGAGCACCGTCCCCTCCTGCTGCAGCGCAACAGCCGTCATGGCGGAGGCCGCCAACTGGAGCGGTTTGGGCTCGGGCAGCCGCGGTCGATGGCCGCCGGCGGCGAGCACATCGAGCACCGCGCGGAACGCCGCGATGTGTTCGGGCGTCGTGCCGCAGCAGCCGCCGATCGCGTTCACGCCGAAATCGCGCACGAAGGCCGCCAGTTCGCGCGCCATCTCGTCCGGGGTCTCCGGATAGATCGTCTCGCCGCGCGAGCCCATGCGCGGCAGCCCCGCGTTCGGCACGACGCTGACAAAGCAGCGCGACGCTTCCACGAGGTACCGGATCGGGTCGCGCATGTGCGAAGGTCCGGTGGAACAGTTGAGCCCGATGACGTCGATCGGCAACGCGTCGAGCGTTGCGCAAACCGCGCTGATGTCGGTGCCCAGCAGCATCCTTCCCGTCACGTCGAGCGTCGCCTGCGCCTGAATCGGCACGCGCCGCGCGCCGGCGTCGAAGGCGCGCGTAATCCCCGCGATCGCCGCTTTCATCTCGAGCAGATCTTGGCTCGTCTCGAGCAGCAGCAGGTCGACGCCGCCTTCCAGCAGCGCAGCAGATTGTTCCGCGTACAGTGCGGCAAGCTCGTCGAAGGTGATCTTCGAGAGCGCGGGATCCGACGACGAGATCAGCATCCCGGTTGGGCCGAGTGAGCCCGCGACGAACCGCGGGCGCTCCGGGGTGGAATACGCGTCGGCGGCGCGCCGAGCGATCTGCGCCGCAGCGACGTTGATCTCGCGCGTCTGCGCGCCGAGCCCGTACTCGTCGAGCTTCAGCCGCGAGGCCGTGAACGAATCCGTCTCGAGCACGTCGGCACCCGCCTCGAGAAACTCGCGGTGGATCTCCTCGATGAGGTCGGGCCGCGTCAGAACCAGCGCCTCGTTGCACCCATGGTGGGCGGCGCCGCCGAAGTCGGCGTCGGTGAGGTCGCGCGCCATGAGCTGCGTCCCCATCGCTCCGTCAATCAGCAGAACGCGCTCGCGCAGGGCAGAAAGATAGGCCATTCTTCCTAGAGTACGAGGCGCGGGCCACCAAAGCGCCCAATGAGTTGTCCAAAGAGACGACGATGGACGATATTGGACAGCTTACGCAGCGAATCGGCGAGCTGAGCACGCTGGTCCGGGCGGCCGGGCCCTCGCCGGCCCGGCGTGACGTCTTCGCGGCCCTCCGCCAGGAAGAGATCCTCGGATCGATCCGCATGGCCGGCGCTGCGCTCGACGCCGTCGAGCTGCGCGTCCTGCTGCAGCGGGGGCGCGCCCTGGGCGGCCACCCGCTTGCGGACTACCTGCTCGCGCACAGCTATGCGGAAGCCGCCGCCTGGACGGCGCAGCGCGGCTCGCTGGCTGGGGCGATCACGACCGATGATTTGCGCACGCTGCATCGCATGGCCGCCGGCCCGCTGGCGCCCGACGGCGGCGCGTGGCGGACGCGGACGCTGCGCCCGTTCGATGACGGCACCGTCCCGCCGCCGCACTGGCTCGTGCCGTTCGAAACGGCGACCTACGTCGGCCGGCTCGCGCTCGCCGAGGACGACCCCGCGCCGCTCGCCGTGGCCCGCGCGATCGCCCGGCTGGTGCGGCTGCAGCCGTTCGGCAACGCCAATGGGCGCGTCGCGCGTCTGGTCGGGAATCTCATCTGCTACCGCCGCGGCCTGCCGCCGCTCGTCCTCGATGCACGCGCGCAACGCGCGTACGACGGCGCACTCCACGCGGCGCTCGGCGGCGACCCGTTGCCGCTCGCGCGCATCGTCGCGCGCTCGCTCATTCGCGGGCTCGAGCGGCTGCGCGACACGATCGACGACGACGCACCGCTCTTGCCGCTGGGATCATTCGCGAGCCGCGGCCGTGCCGAGGGCCTCTACAAAGCCGCGCAACGCGGGAGACTCCGCGTCGTACGGCGCAAAGGACGCCTCTTTACGACCGAACGCTGGATCGCGGACTACCGAAGCCGCGGCTCGCGCGCCTCCCAAAGCTCCGGAAAGCCGCCTCGATGACCAGACCGCACGTCGCATACGTGTCGATGGAGATTGCCGTTGCCTCCGACGTCGCGACGTACAGCGGCGGACTCGGCGTCCTCGCCGGCGACATGATTCGCGCGGCCGCCGACGCGGGCTATCCCATGACCGGCGTGACGCTACTCTATCGCGAAGGCTACTTTCATCAGCGGCTCGACGCCGAAGGACGTCAAAGCGAAGAACCGCAGGTGTGGCGGCCGGAGGATCTGCTCGCGCAGGTGCCGCTGACGGTTACCGTCACGATCTCCGGGCGGCCGGTCACGGCGGACGTGTGGCGCTTCGATGCGGTCGGGCTGGACGGACATGTCGTTCCCGTCTATCTGCTCGACACGGACCGCGACGGCAACGACGAGGCGGCGCGCGCGTTGACGAAGCGCCTCTACGGCGGTGACGTACGTTACCGGCTGGAGCAAGAAACGCTGCTCGGCCTCGGCACGGTCGCGCTGATCGAAGCGCTCGGCATCTGCGACCCCATCACCTATCACCTCAACGAGGGTCACGTCGCGCTGCTGGTGCTGGCGCTCCTGGAACGCGCCCGCGATTCCGGCGTCCCACCGGATCACGCGCTGAACGAGGTGCGCGAGCAGTGCGTGTTCACCACGCACACGCCGGTCGCGGCCGGGCACGATCTCTTCGCCCTCGATCTCGCGACCGCGGTGCTCGGCACCGAACGCGTCGAGTTGTTGCG
>Ga0302181_10003317_pt1 | contig 11062 bp, 9 predicted proteins | sample I_Palsa_E3_3_FD_198786 | JGI IMG/M metagenome (GOLD analysis project Ga0302181, IMG submission 198786) | Peat permafrost microbial communities from Stordalen Mire near Abisko, Sweden - I_Palsa_E3_3 | ecosystem: Environmental > Terrestrial > Soil > Palsa > Peat permafrost | place: Sweden: Abisko... | reverse complement strand
GCCACGACGACCTCGGCGCGATCCTCCATGAACGCCTCCTGGCCGGCGCGCCTGTCCTCAGCGCTCATGCCCGCGTGGTAGGCGACCGCCGCCAGGCCCTCTTCGCGCAGCCTCGCGGCGACCGCATCGGTGTCCTTGCGCGTGCCGCAGTAGACGATCGCCGGACGCGCGCGCTCGTCGGCGAGCACATGCGCCAGCGCCGCCCACTTGCGCGCCACCGTGCCCTTGCCCTCCACACTGACCACGTCGAACGTCACGTTCGGTCGATCGAAGCCCGAGCGGATCGACACCGGCTCGTGCAGCTCCAGGCGCGCGGCGATCTCCTGCGCCACGCGCGGCGTCGCCGTCGCCGTCGCCGCCATCACCGCCGGACGGCCACCGGTCGTGCCCCTGAGCGATGCGATCGCGTCGTGCAGGCGCAGGTAGTCCGGGCGAAAGTCGTGACCCCACTCGGCCACGCAGTGAGCCTCGTCGACGACGAACAGCGCTACCTCGCGCTGCGCCAGCGCCGCGCGAAACGCGCCCGAGGCAAATCGCTCGGGCGCAGCGAGCACGAGCTGCGTCTCGCCTGCGGCGATCTGCGCCAGCGCCTGCTCGTTGTGGCCCTCCTGCATCCCCGACGCCAGCATCGTCGAGCTCACGCCGGCCTGCTTCAGCCGGCGCCACTGATCGGACATCAGCGCGATCAACGGGCTCACGACGACCACGAGCGGGCGGGCGGGAAGCCAATCGGTCGCCAAGGCCGGCAGCTGGTAGCACAGAGACTTGCCGCCACCGGTCGGCATCACCACCAGGCTGTCCCGTCCGTCCAGCGCCGCTTGCACGGCCTCGCGCTGACCCGGCCTGAACGCCTCCAATCCAAAGCGCTCTAGCAGCGCCTCGGGGGTTGGGGGAGCAGCTGTCTGGGTCATCGCCTCCATCGTTCCAAAGAAGCTACTCACCGCTTCGGCCGGTTCGCTTCGGCAGGCGGTGCAAGCTAGCCAAACAGGTGCGTCTTGGCTGCCTGCCAACGGCGATAGACCGGACGTGTGGATCGCGACGCGCCGGGCGCTCGGGTTCGATACTCATGCAATGCGTCCGCAACCAGCGCACGCGCCTGCTCCACCTGCTCCTGGGAGAGCGTCACCGGGCGGCGCTCGAGATACCCCGAGAGCATCCGGGCGGGCGTGACCCGTACTCCCTTGCGCCGCGCGAGCGGTTTGTCGACCCATGCGCGGCTGAAGACGAGCAGCGGCTCCACCGGGTTATGCGTCACGCGTTCGATCGCCTTGCGCTGCGCCTGCGCCTGGCGGAGCGTGGCGCCATGCACACGCGCCACGCGCACGGGGCCCGGGTGGCTCTTGGTCTCGACGGTGAACACGCCGGCTGGGCCGATCAGGATGTGGTCGACGTTGCCCTGGCCGAGGCTCGCGTCGTGAATCACGCGCCAATCCTCGCCCGCCATCTCGTCGAGCAGCCCCCCCACCTGCTCCTCGCCCGTGGCGCCGCGGTCGTGACGCTCGACGAGCGGCAGCACGTAGCGCAGGATCACGAACATGCCCGCCAGCAGCGCGATCTCCGAGCCCAGGAACCAGAGATTGCTCAGGCCGAAGGTCCGGCCCAGGAACGTGGTCGCCACGGCCAGGACACCGAGCGCCACCAGCGTGCGCATGCGCAGCCGCCGGACGGTCGTGCGCTCGTGCTGGCCGGCCGCGCGGGCGGTCGGGTCATAGCTGGGGTCATAGCCGGCTAGCTGCATCTCTCCCCTTGCATCGACCTATTCGAGGCTACTCCTTAAACAGTTTTATAAACAGCTTTCCCAAAACTTGGATAAGCCATCGGCAAGCTGAAGATTCGTCCTCAAAGCTCACAGGGCGGAATTTGAAGAGCTTGCGATTAGCCCCACAAATCTCTCGCAAGAAGCGTGGAAACTCGCCCGATCTTCTAAAGCCTCGGCAGTGGCCCGTCGAAGCCAAGAACAGGTCGCCGATCACGTCGACCCAAGTCGAGCACGGATGCTTGCATGACCCACGACCAGGAAACAGCTCCCCCATCTGACGTCTGCCTGCTCCTGCGGGCTCATGCCGAGCAACGCTGGCTGAGCATGGAGGTGGGTCCCGTCCTACGCCAGCTGCGCCAGCGCGACTCCCTCCCCGAGGAGCAGCTCGGCGCCGCCCTGGCCTACCTCGAGGTCCTCTGGATCGAGGCATCCCAACGGGCCGCCGAGACCGACGCCGCCTACGCCGAGTTCGAAGCCTCCGAGCGCGCCGCAAAAGCCGACGCTGCCCGCGCCAAGCCAGAGGACGCCTCGCGCGACGGCGGCGGATGGACGCTGCCGAGCAAGGCCCGCCGCTACCGCGTGGCCGTTCTGACCCTGCGCGATGTGTTCGGGCGTCAGGTCGCGGCGATGCTCGCCGCGCCCGGCGCCGCCGCGCGCGAGCACGCGAGCTTCTGAGCACGCGCGTTCCGAGCCAGTCGCATACGCTCCGCCTCAGATGTCCTCGCTTCGCTTCGACCTGCAGTCGCACTCCAGGAGCTCCGACGGCGCACTCGAGGCAGCCGAGGTGGTGGAGCGGGCCGCGGCGGCCGGGGTGGAACTGCTGGCGCTGAGCGATCACGACACCGTCTCCGGCGTCGCCGAGGCGCTGAGCGCGGGCGAGCGCCACGGCGTGCGCGTGGTCCCCGCGGTCGAGATCTCGGCGATCGACGCGGACGCGCAGACGCCGCGCGAACTGCACATCCTCGGCTACAACATCGACCACGCCGGTCCCGTCCTCACCGCGCGACTGGCCGAGTTCCTCGCCGACCGCGAGCAGCGCACGCTGCGCATGGCCGCCGCACTGAAGGAGCTCGGCTTCGAGCTCGACGAAGCGGAGATCGAGGGACGTATCGCCGCCGGCAAACCGATCGGGCGCCCTCACCTGGCCGAAGCCGTGCTCGTCGCGCCCGCCAACGCCGCTCGCCTGAAGGACGAGCAGATCGACGACATCGGCTCGCTGATCCGGGGCTACCTGATCGAGGGCAAGCCGGCCTTTCGCCTGCGCGAGACCCCCACCGTCGCACAGGCCATCGACGCGATCCACGAGGCCGGCGGCGTGGCGATCTGGGCGCACCCGTTCTGGGACATACCCGACCCCGACGAGGTGATCGCGACGATCGACCGCTTCAAAGCGCTCGGGATCGACGGGGTCGAGGCGTTCTACGTGACCCACACGCGGGAGCAGACCGAACTGCTGGGCAAGCGCTGCGAGGAGCTGGGCCTGCTGAGCACAGGCTCGGCCGACTTCCATGGACCGGAGAACCGACTGTTTTCGAAGTTCCTGGCTTTTGAGCTCTACGGCTTGGAACCGAACTTGGGTCCGATCGCCTCCACGCGGTAGCTCAAAGCCTCCAAGGCAAGCTCCTCGGACACATTCAGGGCCAGCCGCAGGCGTGTGTCCTGTACGAGCTCGACAGCGCAGCGCAGAGACGGGCCGGAGCGACCCTGCGCGGCGGCGCCCAGCTCGGCGAGGCGGTCCCCGGCGTAGACGCACTCGGGCGCACCTTCAGCGATGCAGAGCACGTCGCGCAGCCACAGCTCCGCCAAGCGCAGTGTGAGATCTAGCGCCTGCGTACGGGCCCGGCGCTCGATCCGACGACGGGCCTCAGAGCCTTCACGCTCGTAACGTTTGCGCTCCTTGCCCGGCACGAGCTCGAGCTCTTGGAGAAGGCGCTCCCCCTCCGCCTCGCCCGCGGCCTCACCAGCCGCCTTGGCAACGTCGAGCAGCTCAGTCCAGCGCCGTTCGCCGGTGGAGCCGTTCAGGGCCGAGCGCACAAAGGCCTCGGCGCTGGCTCGCAGAGCCTGGCCTTCCTCGCTCGCCAGGCGCGCCGCGAGCCGCTCGTCGCCAAGCGCCAGACGCGCGCACGCCTGCGCGCGCTCGGGCTCGACATCCTCCAGACGCGCCGCGATCTGCGCCGGGGCCAGCGGATCGAAGCGCACCGCCTGACAGCGCGAGGCGATCGTCGGGAGCACATCCTCGCGGCGGTCGGTGAGCAGCACGAGGTGGACAAACGAGGGCGGCTCCTCGAGCGTCTTGAGCATCCTGTTGGCCGCCTGGTCGTTCATCGTGTCGGCCCCCTCGATCACGAACACGCGCCGCGACGATTCGAACGGAGTGCGCGTCGCGGCGGCCACGACGGGCTCGTCGATGTCGCCGACGAGCATCTCCGCGGCGCCGCTCGGAGTGACCCAGGTCAGGTCTGGATGGGTATCGCGCGCGACCCGCTCTGCGACCGCGCCCGGGTCGCGTGCTCCCTCGGCGAGCAGCGCGGCCGCAAATGCGCGGGCGACCGTGCGCTTGCCGGTCCCGGAGGGACCGTGGAAGAGATACGCGTGCGACGGTACGCCCTCAGGCCCCAGGGCGGGCGTCAGCACCGCACGTGCGTGCGGATGCGCGTCGATGCCGGGCAGCGCCCTCTCGGGAGGCGGAGCCTCCGCGGGTCCTGCGGGCGGGGAGACGGTAGACACTGCGAAGCATCCTAAGGGGCCCATCGCGCGCGCCGTGCCCAACCCACCCCCGGCGACGTCGCTACGGTCCCCCCGTGGCGCGCGGCAAGCTGATCACGATCGAGGGCATCGACGGCGCAGGCAAGTCGACGCTCGCACAGGTGCTCGTGCGCGAGCTCACCGCGCGTGGGGCGGGCGGGCATCCGGTCGAGCTGCTGCGCGAGCCCGGCGGAGTGGACGTGTCCGAGCGGATTCGCGCGCTCGTCAAGGACCCCGCCCTGACGGTGTCGCCGCGCGCGGAGGCGCTCCTGTACGCGGCGGCGCGCGCCCAGCTCGTGGGAGAGCTGCTCGAGCCGCTGCTCGCACAGGGCGCACTGGTCCTGCTCGACCGGTTCGTGGACTCCTCGCTTGCTTACCAGGGCGCCGGTCGCGAGCTGGGGGTGGAGGAGGTGCGTCGTCTCAACATGTTCGCCACCGCCGGCCTAACCCCCGACCGCACCCTGCTGCTGCGGATCGACCCGGCGCTGGGACGCGCACGTCAGGACGCGCGGGCGCTCCAGCCAGACCGGCTGGAGCGTGAAAGCGAGCGGTTCTTCGCGAGGATCGCCGCCGCCTACGACGAGCTCGCCGACGAGGAGCCGGCGCGAATCCGCCCGATCGACGCAGGGCAGGCTCTCGAGGACGTACTGCGCGACTCGCTCGCGGCGATCGAGGATCTGCTGTAGCCCGAGCGGGGGATTAGCATTCAGATACAGATGGTCGGCAACACCAGCTCCACACCAACCTTCTCAGTGCCCGCCACGACCAGGGTGCACTCGACTGCGGTCAAAGCCCCGGTCAAAGCGAGCACCCCGACCTTCCCGATACCCGCGTCGGCGCGGGTGCACCCGATCACCACCGCCTCGGGCACGATCACGCCGGCCAAAGCGACCACCCCCATCACGACGAGCCCAGCCACCACGACGATTCCCGCCACGACCGTCAAATCGGTCATCGTCACTCGGCCGGTGACGCACACGCACACCGCAAAGCACTCCGAAACGCTTTCAACCGCCGCGATCGTCCTCGCCGTCCTCGCCGCGGTGCTGCTACTGGCATGCATCGGCTGGGCGCTCGCGCGCCGGCGGGCGTTCGAGCCTCGCTGGATGCTCTCGCTGCGTCACGCGATGGCCGAGGCGGGTTTTCGCCTTTCCGCAACGTGCGCGGAATTCGCGGACTGGGTCCGATTGGGGCACTGAAACGTCCTAAAATCAAGGGTGCATCCTCGATTTTTTCCGCCGGTCGGAGAGAGATGATGCTCGGCCCAGACAACAGCTCCGAGTAGGCGTCGCGCGCGCCGGCACAGCGCAGAGGAGGAAGGCCGATGAACCCAGCAACCACGCACCCCACGACCACCCAGGAGACGACGCCCGGAGCCGGACTTCAGGTCAGACGCCTGTTCAGCACCGCGGACACCCATCCGTTCGACGCCGTGCAGTGGGAGATACGTGATGCGCGCATCGGCCATGGCGACCGCATCGCGTTCGAGCAAGTCGACGTCGAGTTCCCGAAGAGCTGGTCGCAGAACGCGACGAACATCGTCGCCCAGAAGTACTTCCGCGGGCAGATCGGCAACCCCGCACGCGAGCACTCGGTCAAGCAGATGATCTCCCGCGTGGCGGGCACGATCGCCGGGTGGGGAGCCGCGCGCGGCTACTTCGCCACCGACGAGGACGCACGGGCTTTCGAGGACGAGCTGACCCACATCCTGCTGCACCAGATGGCGGCGTTCAACTCGCCTGTTTGGTTCAACGTCGGCTTCGAGGAGAGCCCCCAGTGCTCGGCCTGCTTCATCCTCTCGGTGCAGGACACGATGGAGTCGATCCTCGACTGGAACACCAAGGAGGGGATGATCTTCCGCGGCGGCTCCGGCTCGGGCATCAACCTGTCGAACATCCGCGGCTCGATGGAGCCTCTGGCCAAGGGCGGCACCGCCTCCGGCCCCGTGTCCTTCATGCGCGGCGCGGACTCGTGGGCGGGCACGATCAAGTCGGGGGGCAAGACCCGCCGTGCGGCGAAGATGGTGGTGCTCGACATCGACCACCCGGACATCCGCGAGTTCATCTGGTGCAAGGCCAAGGAGGAGGACAAGGCCGAAGCCTTGCGCGACGCGGGCTTTGACATGTCGATCGACGGCGAGGGCTTCAAGTCGATCCAGTACCAGAACGCCAACAACTCGGTGCGGATCACCGACGAGTTCATGCGCGCCGTCGAGAATGGCGAGGACTGGCGCCTGACCGCCCGCGCCACCGGCAAGCCGGTCGGCGAGCCGATCCCAGCACGTGAGCTGATGCGCGAAATCGCCGAGGCGGCCTGGCGCTGCGCCGACCCGGGCGTGCAGTACGACACGACGATCAACCGGTGGCACACCTCGCCGAACAGCGGGCGCATCAACGCGTCCAATCCATGCTCGGAGTACATGCACGTGGACAACTCCGCCTGCAACCTCGCCTCGCTGAACCTGATGAAGTTCCGCCGCGCCGACGGCACGCTGGACACCGAGTCCTTCGAGCACGTCGTCGACGTGATGCTGCTGGCTCAAGAGATCGTCGTCTCACCCTCCAGCTACCCGACCGAGGAGGTCGGCGTCAACGCGCGCGCCTTCCGCCAGCTCGGCCTGGGCTACGCCAACCTCGGGGCCTACCTGATGAGCAATGGCATGCCGTATGACTCGGACCCGGGACGAGGCACGGCGGCCGCGATCACAGCACTGATGACAGGCCGCGCCTACCGTCGCTCGGCCGAGGTGGCAGCGGCGCTCGGCCCATATGAGCACTACGAGGTCAACCGCGACGCGCACAACGACGTGATGGGCATGCACCGCGACGCCTCCTATGCGATAGGAGACTCCACTTGCGTCGATGAGCAGCTGCTCACGGCAGCCAGGCGCTCATGGGATGAGGCGGTCGCGCTGGGCGAGCTTCACGGCTACCGCAACGCGCAGGCGACGGTGCTCGCGCCGACGGGCACGATCTCCTTCTTGATGGACTGCGACACGACCGGCGTGGAGCCCGACTTCTCGCTGGTCAAGTTCAAGGAGCTCGTGGGTGGCGGGCAGATGACGATCGTCAACCGTACCGTCCCCTTGGCGCTGCAGACCCTTGGCTACAACGACCAGCTCCTCGAGCAAATCGAGGCGCACCTAGCCGAGCACGGCACGATCGTCGGCGCGCCCGGCCTGCTGGAAGAGCACCTGCCGGTGTTCGACGTGGCCGTCGGCGAGCGCGCGATTTCCCACATGGGGCATTTGAAGATGATGGGCGCCGTGCAGCCGTTCATCTCGGGCGCGATCTCAAAGACGGTCAACATGCCGCAGGAGTCGACGGTCGAGGACATCGCCGATGCCTACACCCAGGCGTGGCATCTGGGAGTAAAGGCGCTGGCGATCTACCGCGACGGCTCGAAGACCGCGCAGGCGCTGCGCACCGACGCCCAGAAGGACGCGCCGGCGAAGGTGGACGTGGATGCAATCGTCGAGGCGGCAGTGAGCAAGGCCCTGAAGGAGGCCGGCCCGCGGCGCAAGCGGATGCCGCGCACGCGCCAGTCGATCACACACAAGTTCTCGATCTCCGGCCACGAGGGCTACATCACCGCGGGCATGTATGAGGACGGCTCTGTCGGGGAGATCTTCCTGACCGACATCGGCAAGGAGGGCTCGACGCTGCGCGGGATGATGAACTCGTTCGCGACCGCGATCTCGATCGCGCTGCAGTACGGAGTCCCGCTGGAAACCCTCGTACAGAAGTTCAGCTACATGCGCTTTGACCCCGAGGGGGTCACGGGCAACCCGGAGATCCCGTTCGCGAAGTCGATGCCCGACTACATCATGCGCTGGCTCGCCTCACGCTTCCTGGACACCGACGCCCAGGAGGAGCTCGGCATCCTCACCCCCGCCGTGCGCGCCCGTATGGCCGCCCAGAACACGGCGCAGTCGATAATGTCATCCGACACCGCCGGGCCCAGCAACGGTGATCAGCAGACCGCAAACGCCCCCAAGGCCGCGAACGGCAACGGCGGCTCGAGTGCCCCGACGACCGCGCTCACAGAAACGCCCCCGGGCGTACCGGCGGAGCTGAAAGGCCTGGACCTCGGACCAGCGTGCGGGCAGTGCGGCGGCATGATGCAGCGCACGGGCTCGTGCTACACCTGCTCCTCGTGCGGCAACAACACCGGCTGCGGCTGACGGGCGCGATAGCCGACGCATCTCTGCGTCCTCGGTCGCTCGCGTGCTACTCGCACGCCACGCTCCCTGCGTCCTTGATCTGCTTGGCTCTCGCGCCCGTCAGGGGCGCAGTGCCATATTCGATCTGACCGCGTAAAAACGCGCGTGTCTCAGGTCGGCAGCTGGTCCAGCGAACCGGCGGCGGCGTACTCGTTGAGCGTTACGCGCGAGTCGTCGCGGCCGAGCATCGAGATGAAGACGGCCGCGAAGGCGATGCCGAAGACGAGGAACTCGACGAAGCACATCGCCGCGCCGGCGAGGTGCTGGTCGTTGATGGCCGACAGGCCGTACGCACGGGGGGCGCCGGCGTAGAGGGGGTACTCGGTCGCCGACAGCCACGTCAAGGGCAGGCAGACGCAGGCGCTTGCAAGGCGGGTGAAGCCGAGCAGCGCCAACCGCTCGCCGTTGGGGCGCAGGCGCGCGCGGGGGAGCGGGTCGATGATCAGCCACCACATCGCAAGGCCCGTGTAGAAGAGCGTGGCGTGCTCGAAGGCGTGGATCACTTCGTGCTGGGCGACATAGTCGAACACGCTCGGGATCGCCCACACCCAGGTGGCGAGCACCCACAGCGGGACCGCCACCCAGGGCGAGGTGAGCCGCGCCAGCACGCGACCTGAAGGGCGCCCGGGCGCCACCGCCGTCAGCGCGCGGCGCGAGAGGCCGAGCGGCAGGATGGGCGAGCGCAGGCCGAGCACCAGCAATGCGGGTGCGATGTCGGACAGGAGCACGTGCTGCATCATGTGCGCCGACAGCAGGTATTGATCGCCGATCGCGTCGAGTGGCGAGAGCAGCGCCACGACCAGCGTCAACAGCCCGCACACATACGGCAGCCAGTGACCGATGCCAGGACCCTTCGTCGAGCGGGCGGCGGCGCGCACGTACATGCGCCGGTAGAGGTAGCCCGCCGCGAGCAGCGCGACGATCACGATCGGGCTGAAGGTCCACGAGCCCCAGCCGGGAGGAGAGCTCATCGTGCGCTCCCCTCAACGCCCGGGTGACGGGTCGTGCGACGGTCTGTCTGTGGTGCGCGCGCCATGTGCTGGCGGCATCCTATCGATCCTCCGCCCGGATCGCCGGCCCAGTGCTCACCGGCCCGTGCTGGGCCGGTGACACCGGAACAACGTGCGGCGTGCGATCAGTTGAGGCGCTTCTTCAGCGCGCTCGCCGCCGAGAATTTCGCCGCCTTGCTGGCCGCGATGCTGATCGTCTCGCCTGTGGATGGGTTTCGTCCCTGCCTCGCAGCACGGTGGCTGACGCTGAACTTGCCGAATCCGGCAAGCGCAACCTCACCGCCGCCGGCCAGCTCCTTGGAAATCGTCTCGATCGCCGCCTCCAGAGCCTCGCGGGCCTGGCTGGCGGCCATCCCGGTGCTTGATGCGACCTGCTCAGCTAGCTCGTTCTTGGTCATGGCACTCCCTTCTCGAGTGTCGTTACTTGCAGCCAGGCTAACCGCTGGTTAGGACGATTGCATGCAAAACCGCCCCGTTTCGCCTCGTTTGCCACCGATAGAAGCCCTAATTTCCGGGGAACTTGATCGGCGAGGCCGTCCTCAGGGGGCTCTCCAGGGGGCGCTCGGCTGCTCTGTGGACTCTGCGGGGGACCAGCGAACCGGCCGCACAGGCAGCCCAGAGGACGGACAGCCATGTGAGCGCGGCGAGGCCGACATGCACCCAGACGAGCCCCGGGGGCAGGTGCGTCTCGTACTGATCCAACCCCACGAATCCCTGCAGGGCCAGCAGCACGCACAGCACCGTCAGCGGGCGCCGCACCTCCTCCGCGACGGCGCGGCGGCGTGCCAGCCACCACAGGCCCACGGCGGCCAGGCTGAACACGAAGGCGATCTCGGCGTGGCGATGGATCACGAAGTCCATCGTGCCCCGCCCGTCGAAGTCCAGCCGGTTGATCTTCTGTCCCGGCGAGCCGCCCGCATGCGGACCGGCGGCTGTGGCCGCGGTGCCCGCGAAGATCGTCAGCGCACCGAGCGCCACCAGCGCGCGCATGCCCCAGACGATCGTAGGATCGACGGGGCCCTCGCCGGTCTCCGCCGCATCCTCGTCCTGCACGACGGGCTCGCGGGAGGCCCGCCACACGAGGATCACCGCGGCGACGAGGATCAGCATCGACAGCGCGAAATGCCCCATCACCCAGCCGTAGTCGAGCGCGCCTCTGACGGTGAAGCCACCGAGCACCGCCTGACCGACGACGCCCAGCGGCAGCAGCGCTCCAATCCACACCAGGTCGCGGCGGTAGGGCCGCCGGCGCAGCGCGCACAACCACGCGAGGCCGGCGGCGACCGACACCGGGAAGGTGATCAGCCGGTTTGAGAACTCGATCAC
>Ga0302181_10003313_pt1 | contig 11066 bp, 7 predicted proteins | sample I_Palsa_E3_3_FD_198786 | JGI IMG/M metagenome (GOLD analysis project Ga0302181, IMG submission 198786) | Peat permafrost microbial communities from Stordalen Mire near Abisko, Sweden - I_Palsa_E3_3 | ecosystem: Environmental > Terrestrial > Soil > Palsa > Peat permafrost | place: Sweden: Abisko... | reverse complement strand
GCGCCGGCGTCCTCGGGGCAGTCTCCTTCACAACCAATAGCCGGCCCGGAAAAAACTGCTTCCTCCGGGAATGGTGGGAACGGGCGCGTCGGGGCCGTGGGTGAGGGGCGTGTGGGGGCCGTGGGTGAGGGGCGTGTGGGGGCCGGGCGTGCGGCGAGCCAGCCTCGAGCAACTGAGCCTCGAGCAGCCGAACCGCGGCGGGCGGAGCCTCGAAGGGCGGAGCCGCACTGGACAGACGAGGGCAGCGCGCTTAGCGATGACAAGGACCCGATGTCAGCGCTAATCGAGGAGATGGCAGACAGTGGCCCTTCTTCGGTGCTCGACCTCGCCGAAAAGATCAATGCAGAGCAGGGTCATTTCTCTCTCGCCGAAGATGCCGGCCGTCAAGCCAGGTCGTCCCGTGGCACCTCAGGCCCGGGCAGTCTAGGCCGGGAGACCTCAGGCCGTGGCGCTTCAAGCGCCTCCGCCCGCGAGAGGGCTGGCGGGGAGAGCATTGACAGGCAGAGCGAGGAGCGGAGGTTCCCCAGCGACGCGCTGGCGGAGCGCGAGCCGGTCGACCCGGTTGCCCCGGCGAACGCAGCGAGGTCAGGCGACCGGCGCAAAGACCGCCGTGATGACCCGCTCGAAGACCGGGGTGAGGAAAGAAGAGGGCGGCGATGGAGGCAAACCCAACACGACCACCGAGCGAGCGAGAAGACCATCGAGCATGTCGTCGAGGCCGCTTGGGACGAACCAGCGGGGGGTGACCAGGCGCCGAGCGCCGGCTTTGCCGCCGTCTTGGAACGGATTGCCAGGGAAGCCGGCTTGGCAACCCCCGGGCCCGAGGGCGGAGGAGCGGCATCTCGCGCGCCGGAGCCAGCGCCTGCCTCACATGCTGACCTGATCCTCACCGAACTGCCCGATCCGCGCGGGCTGTCCGATCCGCGCGGGCCGGCCGATCCGCGCGGGCCGGGCGATCCGCGCGGGCCGGGCGAGGAGCGGCGCGCAACGAACGAGCCTCGAGCTCGAGCCGCGCCGCATGCAAGGGCGACATCGACGCTCGACCTAGCCGAGCCACGAGTCCCGGTCGCTCGGCGCGAATGGACAGAGCCACTTTGGCTCCCGGCGGTTGGCGAACGAGGCGTCGGGGGCGAACCTCGTTGGCTGGCGGCTCCTGCGGTATTGGCTCGCCTCTCCCAACCGGCGACCGAACCTGCGTCATCTGCGACCCGACCTCCGACGCAACCTGCGTCGGAACCTCAGACCCAACCGGGATGGCTGGCACGCACGACCCCCGAGCGGCGCCTGCCCCAACGCGCGCACCAATCGACGTCCCTGGCACCGACAACCCCGGGCCAGCAACTGTCCGAGCTGGGCCTGGCACTGCAAAGCCTTGGCGTCCCCATGCAGGCCTGCACTGCAGTGACGCCTGCGACAACGAGAGAGACCATCGAGGGGGAACTCCGTCGGGCACTCGACCTTGCGCTGCCCCCCCTGCCCGCGGCTCCCAAGTCGCCTTCGAGCGTCGTCGCCGTCGTCGGGCCGCCCAACACCGTGATGTCAACGGCCCAGGACATCGCCCGCGACCTGGGTGCCTCGCCCGACGAAGTTGCCCTCGCCACGCAGCGCAAGGTGTGGCGACCGCAGGACCGTGTGATCCTCTCCGCCGAGGTTGCAATCGAAGAACGCAGGAGCTGGCGCTGGCGAGACCACCCTTCGGTCGTAGCCATCGAACAGGACATCCGACCCGATCGTTCCGCCTGGACTACCGAGATACTCCAAGCGCTCGAACCGACTCTGTGCTGGGGAGTTGCGAAGGCTTCTCACAAGCCCGAGGACCTGGCTGCTTGGTCCGAGGCCTTGGGAGGCTTGGACGTGCTGGCTCTTGTGGAACTCGACAGCACTACCACTCCCGCCGCAGCCCTCGCCGCACCCGTCCCGGTCGGCCGTTTGGACGGCGAGCCGGCAACCCCCGCGCTCTGGGCGACGCTGCTCTGCGCTCGGCTGATGGGGTGAAGCAATGAAGACCCCGAGCATTCGGCCGGCGATCCTGGTGCTCATGGCCCTGGCCCTGTCGGCGCCGACGATCTCGAACATCGCTGGTGGCAACGAACCGGCAATTGCGGCCGGCGAGCACATCGGAGGAGCGATCGTCGTCTCTTGGTTTGCTGTAAGTGTCCTGGGGTACCTCGTCGACAGCTACCGGGCAGCAGCGGTCCGGCGCAACCAACAACGCCACACGCCGCACCAGTAAGTTGCCTTCATGGTTGACATACGCCCCGCGGGGGAGGCGGACCGTGAAGCCGTAGCGCAATTGCTCGAGTTCGCCTTCAATCTCCGTAGGGACCCAGCAGTTGTACAGCTCATCGGCAGGCTGTGCGCCTTCGACGGAGAACGCCCTGTCGCCTCGGCTAGGCGTATCGCCTACGACCAGTGGTTCGGCGGCAAGAGAGTCCCGTGCTCTGGCATTGCAGCCGTTGCGGTCCTGCCGGAGTACCGCGGCCAGGGCCTGGCTTCGGCGCTACTGCGCGCCCTGCTGCGCGAACAAAGGGCCAGTGGGCGCGCCATCAGCGCCCTCTACCCCACCGCGCCGGCACTGTACCGGAGCGTCGGGTACGAGTTCGGGGGTGTGCGGCTGCAGTTCAGCGCCCCTGTCTCCGATCTTCCGGCCGGTGACCGCAGTGGCAACCGCGGTGAGCGCGGCGAGCGAGGCGACGTCAGGCAAATGGAGGCCACGGACCTGGACGCAGTGACGAACTGCTTTTCCCGGTTCGCTTCTGCCCACAACGGCCCGGTGCAATCACCCGATCGCGACTGGTGGCACGACCATGTGCTCGCCCCCAAGAGCGACAAGGACCTGCCTCGTGCGGTGGTGGTGCCGAACGGCGAAGACGTGGCCGGCTATGCCAGCTACTACCTGCAACCATGGGGGCCGGGTGGCTTGGGCCAGGACAGCTACAAGGCTGTCTGCAACCACCTTGTCGTCGATGATGCTCGGGCGCTGAGGGCCTTGCTCGGTTACTTCAGGGGGTTCGAGAACGCCGCCCGCGACCTTGCTTGGTACGGCCCGCCCAGCACCTCCCCAATAGGCCTAGCCATCGGGAGCAACGGCTTTTCGGTCAAGTCAGACCTGACCCGCTGGATGACCCGCGTCCTCGACGTCCCTCTCGCGCTTCGCTCGAGGGGGTTCCCGCCGGTATCTGGGGAGCTCATCGTAGAGATCGACGACAACCTGTTCCCCGAGAACGCCGGGCCCTGGCTCGTCCACGCCGATGCAGGTCGCGTCAGCGTGGAGCCGGTCGGCAGCGCAACGGCCGCCCAGCGGCACGGGGCGGCAAAGCCGTTGCCCATTGGCCTGTTCTCGGCGCTTTTCACGGGGTTCGCGTCTCCCGCCGATCTTGTTGTAGTGGGCGCTCTCGACGAAGATGACGAGCGGGTGCCGCTCCTGTCGGCTCTGTTCGCCGGCCCCGTTCCCTGGATGCCCGACTTCTTCTAGGCAAGGCCCTGTCTTTTAGGCGAGCCCCAGGTTGAAGCCCTCATCGAGGCCGTCGGCGGAGCCCCCGACGAGGCCCCCCTCGGGACCGCCTCCGGAGCTCCCGTCGAGGCCGTCGACCGGGAGGAGCGGGGCCGGCAAGGGTTCCCGGTACACGATCGCGAGGCGTCGGGTGCAGCGGGTGAGTGCGACGTAAAGCGCACGCATGCCAGATGGTGATTGGGCGACGATCTCGGCGGGCTCGACGACGACGACCGAGTCGAACTCGAGGCCCTTGGCATCTCCCAGCGCGAGCAGGCTGACCTGGGTATCGAGGGCTCCGGCACCGACCTCACCGCCGACGATGCCTTCGCCTGCCAGGGCCGACCTCACTTCTGCCAGCAGCGCCGCGGGCACGAGGACACCAACGCTCCCGTCGTCGTCCCGGCCCCGTGCGGCCGCGACTTCACTGACCTCTTCGGCGACGGTCCGGCCGATCAGCGACAACCAGGCAGCATCGTCGTTGTCGCCCACGTCAGCGCCCGCACCGTCGCCGGTTGGCTGGGGCCCGAGCGAGAGGAACCGGGGAACCTGCCCGGTGTGCCGCACCGGCTCAGGCGGGGAGACGCCGGGCAGCGCGGCGGCAAGGACGCGCCGCGCCAGTGCCATCACCTCGGCGGGCGCCCGGTAACTAACCGAAAGGCCGACCAGGCGCCACTCGCGCCGGCGCGGCACGTAGGCCATCAGTTCTTCCCAGGATGCCGGCGCCCATGGGCCGGTCGCTTGAGCGATGTCGCCGACAAGGGTCATGGAACCAGAAAGCGAGCGGCGGCCCACCATCCGCAGTTCCATCGGCGAAAGATCCTGGACCTCGTCGACAACGATGTGGCCGTAGCTCCGGATGGGCTGCTCGTTCGCCGGCCCTGGGCGCAGCGGTCCGAGCAACCAGCTCGCCTCGTCGAGAAGGGCAATGTCGGCCTGCGTCCAACCGACCTCCTCGGGGGAAGCGCTCCGCGGCCGGTAGAGCAGGTCGAACTCTGTTGCCGCGAGGACTCCCTTGCCGGCCAACTCGATCAACGGCTTAGCCCCGAAGAGGTCGTGCAACAGCGCTTCGGGGGTCAACCGGGGCCAGGTTCTTTCCAGCAGTTCCGAGACCATTGGCCGCCGGCGCAGTTCGGCGCCTACCTCGGCTGGGCGAACGCCAGGGGGACGAACTTGAGTGAGCTCCCCAAGATCTTCCCCGTCGCTAGAAGCGTCGAGGATAATCTCGAGGTCGCCAGCCGAGCGGGCCTCGTTGGCCTCGGCGCGACGTTCCAACTGACCGGCGAGATGCTCCCAGAGGAGCGTCTCGACCACACGGCGGCGCGCGTTGTGCGTGCCCGACCGGCGCCGTGCAGCAGCCACTATCTCAGCAGAAGCCTCAGGTGCCAACGTCAGGACGGCCCTGCCGTAGGGGATCTCGACGGACCTTCGCAGCGGCCGTTCCCGCTGGTGGACGGCCCGCCTGATGAACTGGGCCATGCGGGGGTCGCCTTTCAGGCGCGCGACATCGGCGGGCTCGGTGGCGGCGGGTCGCGCTCGTTTGTACAGCCCGGTGGCTGTCGAGAGCTCGACACCCGTTTCGCCGAGTGACGGGAGCACCTGGTCGATGTAGCGCAGAAAAGTCGGGTTGGGCCCGACCACGAGCACCCCCTGTACCTCGAGCGGGAAGCGGTACGTGTACAGGAGGTAAGCGGCGCGGTGGAGAGCCACTGCGGTCTTGCCGGTCCCCGGGCCGCCTTGGACCACCAGAGCACCCGTCAGTGGGGCACGGATGATCTCGTCCTGCTCCGCCTGCACCGTGGCGACGATGTCGCGCATCCGCCCGGTGTGAGCTCGCTCGAGTGCCGCCAGCAGCACGCTCGGCCCAGCGAGCCCGAGCGCCTCGGCCCCTCCCGTCCCGTCGCCCTGTGCGAAGAGCTCGTCCTCGAGGTCGACGACACGGCGGCCATCGGTCAAGTAGTGGCGGCGCCGGCGCAGCCCCATGGGGCGCGCGCCCGTCGCCCGGTAGAACGGCTCGGCGACCGGTGCCCTCCAGTCCACGACGAGCGGTTCGTGCTCCGCGTCCGAGATCGCCAGCCGGCCGATGTGGAAGCTCTCGTGGCTGCCGTCTTCTCCGGCCGGGCCAACATCTGCGGCCGGGCCCGCCGGGGCGCTCTGGGCTCGGTCGATGCGACCGAAGATCAACGCTTCCCGCCCCAGTTGGAGCTTCTCCAGGCGGTTCAGCCCGTTGCGCACCCGGATATCGCGCTCGGTGAACGATTGGAACGTGCCCCCCCGTTCACGGAACGCCTCCCTCAGTTGAGCCTCCGTCTCGGCACGGACAACCTCGAGGCGTTCGTAAGCCCGGTCAATGTAGGCCTGCTCCGCAGGCAGGTCAGGGTGCGCCATAGGCCAAACATTCCACTTTGCTCGGCCGGGGAGCTCCCTGCAAGTTGCCCCTGGCGTTACGGTGGGAAAATGGAAGCCAGCCTGCCGCCGTTCCTCGCGGCGTGCCAGGGAAAAGCCGTTCCCTACACGCCGATTTGGTTCATGCGCCAGGCGGGCCGCTCACTGCCCGAGTACCGCGCTCGGCGGGGACCGGGGAGCATCTTGGACACCGTCCGGGACCCAGCGCTGGCCGCTGAACTCACCCTGCAGCCCGTGCGCCGCTACGGCGTGGACGCCGCTGTCCTGTTTTCCGACATCGTCGTCCCCCTTGTTGGTTTCGGCGTGGACGTGGCCCCCGGCACGGGCCCGGTCGTCGAGAAGCCGTTCCGCGACGCCAGTGACCTCGACCGCCTCCGCGTGGTGCCGACTCCCTACGTGGCCGAAGCCGTGCGACTGGTCACGGCGGAGCTCTCCGTGCCCCTTATCGGGTTCGCCGGCGGCCCCTTCACGCTCGCCAGTTACCTCGTCGAGGGGGGCCCCTCGACCACTTACGGCCTGACCAAGGCATTGATGTGGTCCGAACCGGAGCTGTGGGCCGCGCTCGTGGCACGCCTCGCGGAGATCGCCTTGGCCAGCCTCCAGGACCAGGTAGCGGCGGGGGCGTCCGCGGTCCAGATCTTCGAGAGCTGGGGAGGGGCGCTGTCACCCGCGGACTATCGCCGCTACGTGCTCCCCGCCCTGAAAACGGTCGTGGGCGGCCTGGCGCCCCTAAATGTTCCTCGGGTCGTGTTCGGGGTGGGGACGGGCGAGCTGCTTTCAACCTTCGCCGAGGCGGGGGCCGACGTCGTGGGCGTGGACTGGCGCGTGCCGCTCGACGTCGCCCGCTCCCGGGTCGGCCCTGGTGTAGCCCTGCAGGGCAACCTCGACCCGACCGCCTGCCTGGCCCCCTGGCCCGTTCTCGCCGAGCAGGCTCGCGCCGTGCTCGCGCTGGCCGGCCCCGTGGGGCACGTGTTCAACCTGGGCCATGGGGTCCTTCCTGCGACGGCCCCGGACCAGCTCGCACGCCTCGTCGAACTGGTCCACACCGAGAGCGCCCGCTCGGAGGTGGGTGGGTGAAGTTCGCCGTCGTCGGCGGTGGGATCGCCGGCCTGTCTGCCGCCTGGGAGCTCGCCGGCGCAGGTGGTACCGAAGTGACCGTCTACGAGCCGGGCCACCTGGGCGGCAAGCTGCTCACCACAATGTTCCTCGGCCGCCCGGTGGACGAGGGCCCCGACTCGCTCATCACGAGGGTGCCCGAAGGGTTGGGACTCTTCCACGAGCTCGGCCTTGGGGAAGATCTTGGGGCACCGGAGGCGAAGCGGGCAATGCTGTTCGCCAGGGCGAAATTACGGCCGTTCCCTGACGGCCTCATCCTCGGGGCGCCGGCACGCCTGCTCCCGCTTGCGCGCTCCAGGATCCTCTCGGTAGGTGGGATGGCGCGGGCGTCCCTGGACCTGGTGCTGCCCCGTTCTGATCCCGAGGGCGACACGACCGTTTGGAGCCTGATCGCCTCGCGCTTTGGGCCAGAGGTAGCCGAACGCCTCGTCGAACCACTTCTCGGCAGCATCCACGCCGGCTCGACGAAAAAACTGAGCGCAGCGGCCACCGCCCCCCAGATCCTGGCTGCCGCCCGCGCCAACCGGAGCCTCCTGCTCGGTCTCCACGCGATGGCCCGTCCCCAAATAAAGGCCGGTGCTGGCGGCAGCAGCAGCAACAGCAGCGCCCCTCCCGGTCCTCTTTTCGTCACCCCCCGCGCAGGGATGCAAGCCCTCGCCGACCGCCTGGTGGAACGGCTCCGTGAGGAGGGCGTGACCATCGTGGCGAGCGCAGTTTCGGCGTTGCGCCGCGATGGCCGCTCGGTCGTCGTCGAACCAGCCGGCGAACGCTACGACGGCGTAGTCCTCGCCACGCCGGCACCGGTCGCCGCAACGCTGCTCGACGAGCTGCTCGGGGCGGACGCTCCACCGCAACTTGCCGGCATCCGCTCCGCATCGGTTGGCGTGGTCACGCTCGGTTTCAGCGACGGCTCCCTCGAAGTGCCCCGCGACCTGAGCGGCGTCCTGGTGGCACCCGGGGGAGGGTTGTTGATGACCGCTTGCTCGTTCGGGTCGAACAAGTGGCCCCATTGGGCCGCCCCCGGCCAGAACGTCATTCGGGCATCGGTCGGCAAGGACGGCGACGAACGTTGGAGCGCGCTGGCTGACGAGGACCTGGTCGGGAAGCTCTGCGAGGAGCTGGGAACAGTGCTCGGCCAGCCCACACCGACGCCGGTCGCCGGTGGATGGAGGGTGAGCCGTTGGCCTGCCGCTCTCCCCCAGTACGAACTCGGCCACCTCGAAGGGGTAGCCGCCATCAAAGCCACCCTCTCCCGCGAAGCTCCGATGGTCGCCTTGGCCGGCTCCAGCTATGGCGGGGTCGGCGTCCCGGCGTGCATCGGCTCAGGCCGGAGATCGGCTAAGGAAATCCTGTCGGCGGTCCAGGCGCTTGGGGAGCCGGCTGCGTGAGCGGGCCCGGCAAAGATCGCCGCGGCGGAACTGCGCAAGTTCAAGACGTGGTCGGCGATGAGCACGGCGGCAGCTGAATAGGTACTTTTCTGCCCGCCCGGGAAGCGCACGCACTCCGGATGGACACAGCCGGTCCAGTAGGAGCCGTCACTGGCACGCAGGTGGCCTGTCCAGGCAAGCAGTTCGTCGGCCTCGGCGCGCATGCCGGCCCTCGCCGCAGCCATCGCGCACTCCGCCGTCTCCGCGGCAGTGACCCAGTTCTTGTCGGCCACGCAGCGCACGCCCACCCCGTCCAGGACCATCTCGCTCCAGCGCTCGAGCATGCGCCGCCGGGCTGCGTGCCCGACCACCGCCCCGCTCAGCACTGGGTAATACCAGTCCATCGCCCAACGGTCCTTCGGTTCGAAGGACCCGGGCCTCTCGGCGACGGCCTCAGCCGCCCGGCTGGCGGCAGCCGACCAGGTCTCGGCCTCACGCTGGTGGCCGAGGACCTCGGCAACCCGGGCCGCCGACCGCAAGGAGTGTTGGAACGACGAGGTCGCAGCGAGCAAAGCGAAGGTGCCAATGGCGCCGTCGGGGCCGATGGACCAGGCAATTTCTCCTCCTTGGCGCTGGTAGTGCAAGCACCAGGAAAGTCCCCGCTCGAGCATCGGCCACAGTTCGCGCAGGATCCCCTCATCGCCGCTCAGCTGCCAGCACCATCGGGCGCCCGTGGCGAGGTAGGCGCAGACGTTGGGGTCCCGGCGAGGCTCGATGACGCCGTCGGCCAGGTAGAACGTGCACCAGCTGCCGTCCTCCAGCTGGTTTCCCGCCAGCCAGTCGAAGGCACGCTCGACTTCGCCCCAACGCCCGCCGGCGGCGAGGGCCATCGTTGCCTCGACGTGGTTCCAGGGGTCGGCGTGGCCGCCCCGGTACCACGGGACCATCCCGCTCGGCAGCTGGAGGGAGGCTATCCAGGCGGCGGTCCGGGTGATCTCTTCTTGCGCCAGAGCGCTCATGGCTTGCGGGCGTACACGACGAGGCTCTTGCCGAGGACCGGGTTGAGCGCCGCCTCGGGCCAGCGGGTGAGCGGCTTGGCTGCGGTGATGTCCCAGACGAGGAGCCGGTGATAGGCCTTCACCAGGGGGTTGGCCTCACGGTCCATCCCTATCGCGCACCGCAACCACCAGTACGGGCTGTGCAGCGCGTGCGCGTGGTGCCCGCTGAACGGGACCAGGCCTGCACGCCGCAGCCGGTCGCACAGTTGGGCCCGGCGGTAGATGCGGACGTGGCCCCCAGGGGTGTTGTGGTACTTCGACGAGAGCGCCCAGTTGACCAGCTCGGGGTACCAGCGAGGGACCGTGACGGCCATGACCCCTGCTGGGCGGAGGACCCTGGCGAGCTCCTTCAGCACTTTGAGGTCGTCGGGGATGTGCTCGAGGACCTCGGCGGCGATCACTTTTTCGAAGCAGGCGTCGGGGAAGGGCAGCGCCATCCCGTCGGCGGCGACGACGTGGCCCTGTCCCCCGTTCTCCGCCGTTTCCTTGTCCTCGTCCAGCATTGCAGCGACCCAGCCATTGGCGCCCACGAGAGCCTCCCGGTCCGAGTCGAGGGATGTGACGACGGCGCCCCGGCGCATCGCCTCGAAGGAGTGGCGGCCGCCGCCGCAGCCGAAATCGAGCAACCTGTCGCCTGGGCGAACCCCGAGCTGGTTGTAGCGGACCGTCAGCACTGCTGCTGGCCTTGCGGGGAGCGCGTAGCGTTGCCGCCGGCGCGCCCGGTCTGCTCGGTGTGCCCGGCGTGCTCCGCGATCACGGAGCGGTACTGGCCGACGACGGCCGCAGCGCAACGCGCCCAGGTGAAGCGCTCGAGCACCCGGCGCCGGCCCGCCTTGCCAAGACGTGCCCCGAGGTCGGCTCCCGAAGCGCCAGGCCCCGAGCCCGAGTCGGCCGGGCCGGAGATGAGCCGCCCCAGGGCCGCGGCCAGCGCACCAGCGTCCGCCGGCGGGACGTGCAGGGAGGCGAGCCCGTCGGGACCGAGGACCTCGGGCAGCGCGCCGCCGGCGCTGGCGACCACCGGAGCTTCGCAGGCCATTGCCTCGACGGCTGGCAACGAGAAGCCCTCGTAGAGCGATGGCACGGCGACCGCCGAGGCCTCGGCGTACATCTCGACCAGCTCCGCGTCGCTGACACCGGGGCGAAACGTGACCGCACCCTCCAGGCCGAGCCGTTCCATTGCCTGCGCCGCAGCGCTCGCAGGGCGGGGTTCACCCACGACGACCAGGTGGGCTTCTGGCTCCTCGGTCCTGAGCTTGGCGAGGGCCTCGAGCAGATAGACGAGCCCTTTCAGGGGCACGTCGGCGCTCGCCGTGGTCATGATCCGCCCCGCCACCCTCGCCACGTGTGGCAACGGCCGGAAGAGCTCGTGGTCGGCACCTATCGGGACGACGGCTACCCGCTCGGGCGCGACGCCCATCTGTTCGACGATGTCCCGACGGGAGGAGGAAGACACGGTGAGGATGCGGGGCAGCTTGCGGGCGACACGGTCCTGCATCCGCACGAATCCGTACCACCGGCGCAGCGACAGCTCCCTCCAGCGGGTCGGCGCCTGTCCAAGGTCGACGAGCCTGTCGACGGTGACCGGGTGGTGGCAGGTGCCGATGATCGGCCAGCCGTCGGCCATGA